>JAEAMF010001197.1_pt1 | contig 20795 bp, 19 predicted proteins | sample 8958721 | NCBI WGS metagenome assembly JAEAMF01 (sample SAMN16933255, study PRJNA681124) | bioreactor sludge metagenome | isolation source: anaerobic bioreactor treating anionic surfactant - SDBS | place: India: Bengaluru | collected 2019-02-28
CGGCGGCCGAGCAGGCCTGGAAGAATTTACCGAATTGCGCTGGATTAGCATGCAGCGCTCGCCTCGACAGTATCCCTTTTAGGAGGGAGAAGAGGGCTCTAATAGATGGAAGGTGCCGGCCCCTGCTCCGGGCGCCTTTTCTCTTGGTATGGGGCGCATATCGGCAATCTGATTTTAAAGCCCGGCCTCATAATTGCGCTGGAAAACCAGCCGAAACCGAAGCGGTTCTTCATTATTTGGATTTAACAGCCGGCAAGTAAGAAAAATGAAAAGTCAGGGCAGAATGATGAAAAGCAGTGCGTGTCCACGCTTTTTTTCGAGGAGGAGGGGGACAATCAGAGCGGAATAAAGGAATACGGTCCATACTTTCCCTGTTTTTTTGTGGGCGTCCATGCTTTTTGCACTTTATAATAGGCCGCAGGTATTATCGGGTGTCACCTGTTTGCACTTTGGCAGCATCTCCTTGGGGGAATCCATGTCTATGATCGGCATGACTCCAGGCAATCTTTGGATTACTGCTCCCATTCCAATTCTCGAAATCCGGAGGGCTCATGCGTAGAACCAGCGTGTTTTCTGTTGCCGCACTATTTCTGATGTGCAACCTTGAGCAATAGTCATATACAAGCGAGAAAAATCGATACATAAGCCGAATTTTTTGCAGCCACTTCACGCGAGCCGGGTCAGTTGTGTGACAACGGCGCAACCGGAGGTCGTATGAAATGCTTTCCCGCGATGCTTATCGGGATCTTAAATGCTGTTTTGCCGGCCAATGCAGCGGACCTGTCTACGGCTTCTTCGCAGGACTTGCTTGCGGTTTATGTACAATTGCGGAGCATCGAAGGAAGTCGCCAATATGCCTCGGTTGTAGATGTCGTTTTAAAGCGGGATGCCGCGACGTTCACTTTTCGCAGAGGTTACATCACGTTAGCGGAGCCCATTGCCGGGAAAGTGCTTGCGGCGCAGTTTGAAGGGGATGGTTCGTTTGAGCTTGCCCCCGTTTCGGCCATTGATAGGCGCCAAATTTCGCGTTTTGCTGGAGGCCCGAAACTCGTGGACACCTTCAATCGAGCGGTCTTCTTTTCACCGATGACACTTTTGAAGAGCTAAGCAAGCAAATAAAGGTCCGAACCGACGAGAAGATAAGGGAAACGCGTTTTGCATCGACCCAGAAACAATATGCGGAAAATCTTAACAGTTGGATAGACAATCAGCGCAAACAAAATCCACCGATGCGAAACATCGCGGCGCGAATGCTTGCCGATCTTGCCGACAAGTCCAGTAAGGGATTTTTCCTCGCAGATTTCAAGGGTGACAAATCGGGCGAACTGCTCTTCCACATCAGCTGGAACCGCGATTCACTTCTTCTGCCACGTGTTCGTATGAGCGACGAGGTATTGCTTCTGCATCTGAATCCCGGGAGTTATTACGAATGGTGGTCGGGATTTCATCTGTCGCACGAATATAAAGCTTCCTCCTACCCGGACCATCGGGACTCGCATGTACATTGCCCGAAGGCAAGCATTGACCTGGAAGTAGCCAAAAACCAGAGGATCTCGGCTACGGCTCAGTTGGATTTTGAAATCACGGAGGGTTCACCGCGGATTCTGCCATTCAACCTCAACGGCGTTCTCCGTATCAGCTCGATCGGCGACGGCGCCGACGGCAAACTCGCATTCATTCAGGAGGACCGGAAGCTCGATAGCGACCCGTGGGTGATTCTCCCCGCACCCGCAAATCCGAAAGAAAATCACAAAATTATAATCCGCTATGCGGAAGATTCCACTTACGAGTCGCGGATCGTCGATGACCGGGGCGGAAGACTTTACTTTGTCGCCGCCCGTGATTCCTGGTATCCCAGCTTCGGCAGGTATGACGGCCGGACACAATATGAGATAAACGCCCGCTCTCCCAAAGGGCTCAAATTTGTCGCCAGCGGGCTGCAAAAGTCATCCAAAAATGAGAGGGATGCATTGGCGACCTCCTGGAAAACGGAAATTCCGGTCGAATCGATAGGATTTAACTACGGCGACTTCGTCGAGGAAAGCCGGATTCTGCCCGATATTAAAATGACGGCCTACGCGGGAAGAGGCCTGACTCACGAACTGCAGGGAATACAAACCAGCGCTGATGGTGTTCATTTTGGCAGCAGCCAGACGGCTACAATGTTGCGAGGCGGCATAAACACCGCAGCTAATGTGAAAAAGGCCATCGCCCAAAGCATGCCGGCTTTCAAGCTTTTTGAATACCTATTTGGAAAATCCTTCTTCAATACGCTATCCGTAATTCAGCAGCCCGTTCGTGCGACAGCCGGAGGCTGGCCGAATATGATTATTGTGCCGTACACATACTTTTTGGATTCGACTATCAAGAACGAGCTCGGAATGCTAGAAACTGCGGAACAACGGGAATATGAGAGAACCGTTGGGATCTGCGAAATGGCGCACCAATGGCTGGGACACCTGGTCGACGGCAAGACCTACCGCGATCAATGGCTTTGGGACGGGGGCGCAGATTTTGCCACTTTGATGTATTTGCGCCATTTTGAACCATCAGAATTGGAAAGCTTTGTGAATATAAGGCGGAAGTGGCTGCTTTCGAAGAATGCGCTGGGTTATCGGCCGGTGGATGCAGGCCCTATATGGCTGAATCCGCAGCTGAATGAATATAAGGCGGAAAACAATTCGCTTTATGTCTCCCGCTACAAGGGTGGATATATCTTCGAAATGATCCGAGTGCTGATGCGCGATACGCAAATGGAGAATCCCGACGGCCGCTTTATCTCCATGATGCGTGATTTCATTCTTACCTACGCCGGTCAAAACGCATCGACCCGGGATTTTCAGCGAATTGTTGAAAAGCACGTCGGAAGATCCATTCAATGGTTTTTCGATCAATGGATCTATGGATCGGAAACCCCCTCTTACTCCTTCAGTTACAAGCTCTTGGATGCTGAAGACGGACAGACGGAACTTTCCGTGTCCATCACTCAATCGGGAGTATCGGACTCTTTCCGGATGCGTCTTCCGCTATATATTGTTATAAAGGGACAACGACAATATCTGGGTTTGCTGGGAGTGACAGGCACCAAGCCTTTTAATACGAGCATCAAGCTGCGGGAGCGTCCGGAACGGGTTTTGCTGGATCCGGATCGAAGCATTCTCGCCGAGGTCCGCCAGTAGTTTTTCGGCAGGAACCTTCATGAATAATCCGGGCTAAGCCCTTCTCGTCGGATAGCTGTAATCGAGCACATGCCGTTTGGGTTTCGATTGTCTGCCAAAGCTTCGGATAGCCTGATTTTATCGCGAAAACGAATTCGTCAAGGAAAACCAAGGCCATGTGACCTACATGATCATTCGCCAGGGCGTAAGCGAGAAAAAGGCGGTTCGAACCGGCAAGAAGGTGAAAAAGCAATAGCGAGGTCGCTTAGCGAGGGCCTGTTTTTGTGAGGATGGTGGATAGGGCAACCGGACCGACATCATTGGTGATCACCTGAGCCATCTGTCGGAGCGATTCTCCGAGGGCGGGCAGGCGGTCCTTGGAAAGCCTGAAAGAGGGTCCGACAATCGCGATGGAAGCGATCGGATTCCGATCCTTGTCGAAAACCGGCGCCGCGACGGCATTGATTTGTTCTTCGTACTCCTGCTCCGAAATTGCATAGCCGCGCTCGGCGGTAATTCGCAGGTCTTCCAGCATCTGCTGGACCGAGTCCTGAGCGTGATTTGCGGATTCGGTCAGATTGCTTGAAATTATCTTTCGGACGTCGTCGTCAGGCATGAACGCCAGCAACGCCTTTCCTGACGCCGTAAAGTATGCAGGAAGCCTCTGTCCCACAGCGGCAGCCAGCTTAACGCGCTGCGGACTTTCAATCACTTCGAGATAGATTACGTGTGTCCCATCCAGGATCGAGAGGTCGACGGTCTCTCCGTACTCTCTTGCCAGTCGCTCCAGGTAGGGCTTTGCCCAGCGATGAAGCTCCGTATCCTGAAGGACAAGGGAGGCCATCTCAATAAAGCGGAGGCCGAGACGGTACAAACCCGTGGAGTTGTCCCTGGTAATGAATCTTTTGTTCTCGAGAGTCGCCAGGAGACGATGCACCGTCGTCTTAGACATGTGAATCGTTTCGGCAATTTGTGTGAGAGAGCGGGCGGATTCTTCACGTGTGAAGCAGAGCAGTATGTCCAGAGCCCTGTCTACAGAGCGCACAGGTTGTGGCAAAGCCAATCCCCCTTCTCTTTATTGCGGATCCGTAAAAATATGCCGTAAAGCTACGCTTTTAATGCGGGGAATTGCCCGCACAATCCAAATGCGGCGGGCAATTCCCGTATTGCTTGGCAACCCTAAAAACTAGGGTGGGTATGAGATAGTGTACAGGTGCTTTCCGCCGGTCAGCGGACCCTTCAGGAGCGCTTCAATTTCCTTCGGATCGCGTTGAGTGGTTTTTTCGGCCGGAGGCAATTTACCGGCCGGGAAGGCAGTCATTATATCCGTGATCAGCTTGCACATATAATCCAGCAGTTCGTTTATGCCGGCATATGCTTTTTCGGCGCTGGCAAGCGTCGGATGGCCGATCACGCCTTCCGGATACACATTAACTTCCGTGCCACTCAGGCCAACATGCTCGTGTCCGCGGATGGGTCGGTGATACACCTCGCCGCCGCCGTCCACGTGCCCCTTGGGAATGAATCCGGAGGGTTTGTTGTCCACAGCCAGTTTCATGTCGCAGAACTCGGGGAAGAGCGCCAGAGAGTAAGATGCTTCCGCTTCGTCCGCATGTGAAAACTGCGTCTCGAAGGGTCCTCCGAACTCCTTGGTCCTCAGATGATCATGAATGACCGTCTCCCAGTGCAGCGAAATCAGGATAGACGGCACCTGATATTTCTTAGCCCACTGGTGGAGTGCGAGTGGGATGACCTCTTCCTGGCCATGGCCGTTCAGAAAGATCTGTTTTCTGAAACCCATGTTCCACAGGCCGGCAATGATGGCCCTAAGATTTGCCAGGAATGCGTCCTCGGGAACGACCACTGTTCCCGGCATGCCGAGATGGTTGAACGGATGAGATCCGTACCATACCGGCATCGCTATCGTGCACCCCATCTTCGCCGCGACCTGTTCGGCCATGCGCGTGACGAGGAATGTGTCTTCGCCGATAGGCTGAGCCGCCCCATGACATTCCGTGCTTCCGATCGGAACAATGATCAGGTCGTTTGTCTTGAGACGCTCATTGATCTGCGTCATGTTCATGGTTTGGAGATATACTCCGGGGGTTTCCATGTGACCGCCCTTTGGAGGCAGTTCCCATTTTCCCCAATCTCCCCATTTTCCCATGGTTCCTCCTAATCCGCGGAACAGATATCCGCCGAACAAGGTATTAATTAGGCAGCGGGAATGCGCATATCCGCGGTTCTCTTGGCGGACTGCTTCAATTCCGGAGCGAATCTGTTGATCATTTCGACAACGATGGTGGCCTGCTCTGCCATCCTCTTTCCTTCGGTAGCGCCGGTCATTTCGCCGTGGCCGCCGATTACGGAGTTGCCGGTCTTGCAATGGAGAGGAGCTGCGACACGGACGATCTCGGGAGCTTCGTACACGCGGATGAATCCGCCGGATCCCGGAGGATTGTCGGTGTGAATATCCAGCGGAGTGTCGCCGACGGCCTGGCGAATGGCTGCATGCATCGGGATCTGCAGATCGCGGATAGGATTGATGCTGTCCGCGCCGAGGTCCCTAAGGAGCCTGACGGATGCCGGGTTGCAGTGGCCAAGATGAGCGGAGACCTTGAAAATGATTTCCTTCGGGAGGTCGCCGTTCTTGCGCATTTCATTGGCTACCCACAACATGCCTTCGTCATAAACAAGGAAGCCGCGTACGCCGAGTTCGTAGCCGCGCTTGACGTCTTCGATGGCGCGAATGAGCTGTTCCTGTCCACGAAGTCGATAGCTGACTCTCACGCCCTGGGGAGACAATACGGTGGCGCCGGTGTCATAGGTGGCACGCGGACCGGTCGAGAGCAGAAGTTCGCAGCCGTAATCATGGCAGAGTTTGCAATACTGTTTGATCTCTGCGGCTGTGTGGCGGAACATGCCGAAGGTTTCCGTTACACGGTTGATGGTGACGCCGGTCTTGGTAGCAGTGTCCAAAAGGGCTGCAACCGTTTCCGCTGAATTGACGGTCGGGCATTCGATGCGGAACGCCGCGCCGTCGGGGAATCTCTTTGTTGAAGAGGGCATATCGAAGGCGTCGCCTTCCGGAAGCCCAAGCTTTTTCATGGCCTTGCGAGTTGCTTCAAAAATCATGACAAAAATCTCCTTGGAAATTTAAAAAATTAGCTGCAATGAGACGGCAATGGTGGGCAGTAGCACCAGACGATCCTGAGCGGTTCGTCGCCGATATTTTCCACCCGATGCTTCTTTCCGAGCGGCGAGTAAAAAGCGGTCTCCGGGCCAATCTCCCATGAGCCTACCCCATCGATCACTATCCGCGCTCGCCCGCTGATCAAGAACAGAACCTCTTCGGATGTGTCGTGCATATGATCGGGAATCATGCTCCCGACTTCTGTGATGTTCATACCCATCGACACATTTTTGACTCCCCCGAATTTGGGAGCGAGCAAAAGCTTGGAAGTTCGAGGCGGAGTTCTGAACTCGCCTTCCACATCCGCTGCCCTTACAAATGGCACGTTACTCATATTTGAACCTCCAATCAGTTCCGTTATGCGAAAACGCGTTCCATCCTATATTACATTCCACTCTATGTCAACCAATTTCGCGCATCGGAACACCAATGCAATTGTTTGACAAATCCTGAAAGGAGATTTATTCTGCGCTGCGGAACCAGTTTTCGCAAAGCGAAACATGCTGTGTTATATATATAAATGAGGAGTCCGGAAATGTATTCGGTGGCGTATGCTAAAGGAACGATTCGTTTCTCCCTGCCTTCAGCGATGCGAGTCACACTGGCTGTTTCCAAGCCGGCCTCCCCGATTGATAACAGGGAGGCTGCCGTGGCTGAGGCCTTGGCGCATCCTGTAGGAGCACTTCCCCTAAATGAAATGGCGCGCGCCGGGAACCGTGTGTGCATCGTTTTCACCGACATCACGCGCTCGTGTCCCGACGATTTGCTTGTGCCTCCTATTCTGGCAGAACTGAGAAAAGCCGGAGTGCGTGACGAAGGCGTCACACTTTTATGCGGCATCGGCATGCATCGCCCCTCGACGCATGAAGAAAAAATCGAAAAGCTGGGTGCGGAGGTAGTTTCTCGCTATCGCGTTATTGACAATGAACCGCAAAATCCCGAAGCCCTCGTCGATCTCGGAAAAACGGCTCACGGTGTTCCTGTTACAGTGCACCGCAGCGTGATCGATGCCGATCTGGTCATTGCTACGGGCATTGTGGAGCCGCACCAGTATGGTGGGTATTCCGGCGGAAGAAAAACCCTGGCAGTCGGGGCGGCGGGCGAGGAGTTGATCGCCTATTCGCACGGGCCCGCATTCGTGGATCATCCGGGCACGCGGCTTGGCCGTATAGAAGGGAATCCGTTTCACGAAGCGGTCACGGAGGCGGCGCGGCGCGCAGGCCTGCGCTTTATCCTGAATGTGGTGCTCGACGACGACAAGCGCTTGCTGAAGGTAACCGCGGGTGATCCCGACGCGGCGTTCCAGGATTTGGTTGCCTTTGCGCGGTCGGTATACGAGGTGCCGATTCCCCGGCAATACGACATTGCGATTGGCGGCGTCGGATTCCCCAAGGACAGCAACCTCTACCAGGCAAGCCGCGCGCCTTCGTACCTCTTCTTTGCACCGACATGCGTGGTGAAGCCCGGCGGCTGGTTCATAATTCCTGCGCGCTGCGAAGAAGGGGCGGGCAGCGGCGTGGGCGAGCAGCGGTTCCTTTCAGCGATGCGGGATGCGCCCGATATCCGACATATCCTCGACGACGCCCGACGCAACGGGTATCCTCCGGGCCAACAGAGAGCTTTTGTAATGGCCAAGGTGTTGGAGAAGACACGGGTAATCATAGTCGGCAGCGAATGCCCGGATATCGTGGCTGCCTGCAAGATGGTTCCGGCCTCGACCATGGATGAGGCCGTGCAGATGGCCGCCGCAAAACTCGGAGCATCGTGTGACGTCCTGGTTGTGCCGCATGCGATGCTGACTCTTCCCGTGGTCCGGGAAAAAGGAGCGTGTGGATGAAAGCGCTTCAGGTCACCCGTCCGCGCCTGTTTGAAGTGAAGGAGATCCCCGTCCCGCGGCTGACTTCCGATGAGCAAGCCCGCGTCCTTGTCCGGACCGAGTGGGTGTCCATGTGCGGCAGCGACATCCCGTTCTTTACGGGCAACAAGCGGCATCGCTCTTACCCGCTGGCTCCCGGAGCTCCGATACACGAGTGCATCGGCGAAGTTGTGGAAAGCACGTCGAAGGAACTCCTTCCGGGAGAGATGGTTCTATCCATCCCCGATGGAGATCAGGGACTGGCGGAGTTTTTCGTTGCACAGGCTTCGAAAACAATCCCGCTTAGTCGCGACATGAAAGATCCGGCGACGGCATGCATCATCCAGCCGCTGTCGACTGTGATGAATGCGTTAGACCGGCTGGGTGACCTTGAAGGCAAAGCCATCGCCGTTATGGGACTCGGCTCCATAGGATTGATGTTCTGCTGGCTTGCCAAACGGAGAGGCGCAAGTTCCATCATCGGCATTGATCCATTCCAGGAGCGCTGCCGGTTCGCGGAATCTCTGGGTGTTACGCAGACGATATGCCGCCGCGGCATCGAAACGGTCCAGGATATGCGTACTTTCCCGGAATCATGGCTGCCTCCGGATATCGTGATCGAGGCTGTCGGCCACCAGATGGACACCGTCAACGATTGCCTCGAGCTTGTACGCAAATACGGCACAGTCGTCGCCTTTGGCGTGCCTGACCATTCGGTCTATGCCTTGGAATACGAGACACTTTTCCGCAAAAACGCAATCCTCATGGGGACGGTCACGCCCGATTGGGCGGAATACCTGCCGAAAGCGCACAAACTGTTCGCGGCAAACCGTGAAGAATTGTCGAAGTTTGTTACGCACCGCCTGCCGTTCCGCGAAATGCAAAAGGCTTTTCAGATGTACGAATGTCATGAGGACGGAATAGTGAAGGCGATCATGGACGCGCAGGGCTGGTAAACGGGTTCCAGGTTCCAGGTTACAAGTTGCAGGTTTCAGGTTGCATAAAAACGCAACCTGCAACTTGTAACCTGCAACTTGTAACCTGGAACCTGAAACCTGAAGCCTGGAACAGGTTGAGGCAAAGCTTTTGGATCTGAAGAGACCTGAAGAATCGACATATCTGAATTGCATCCGATGCGGATTGTGTCTCGCGGCCTGCCCGACATACCGCGAGTACCTTATGGAAACGGCTTCGCCTCGCGGCCGCGTGGCGCTTGCGCGCAAAGGACTGGAAGGGAATCTGGAGCTCAGCCCCAACCTCTATGAACAGATGTACGGTTGTTTCGCTTGCATGGCGTGCAACGACCTCTGTCCCGTGGGGATAAAGCCGGCCGATCTGGCGCTCTCCATGAGGCATGTCCAGGAACAGTCTCATCCAAAAAAGTGGAAGCAATGGCTCTTCGGCGATCTGGTCGGCCACTCAAGCCGCATGGAACTGGCGACGCTTCCGCTGCGCCTTTACGAAAAGCTTGGAATTCGCCGGCTAGTCTACATGCTGGGACTGAGCCGCCTGCTGCCGTCGCGTCTCCGCGACCTCGAAGCCATGCTTCCGCGAATTCCGCAGCGCCCGCTGCGCCGTATCCTTCCGCAGATCACCGAGGCGTACGGGGATATGCGCTATCGCGTCGGATTTTTCCTCGGCTGCGCGCAGAGTTTGCTCTTCGCCGACCAAAGTGCCGCGACGCTGCGCGTTCTCGCGCGCAACGGGTGCACGGTGATCGCGCCGAAGGAAATCGAATGCTGCGGGATGCCGGCGCGCGGCTATGGGCGCATGGATCTCGTGGAAGGTCAGGCCCGGCGCAATATCGGGATTTTTGAACGATGCGATGTGGATTATGTCATCACAGACTGTGCGACATGCGGTTCGACGCTGAAAGAATACGGCTCGCTGCTCAAGGGCGATTCCGAATGGGCCGGGCGAGCGGCCGCATTCAGCGGCAAGGTGCGCGACATCAGCGAATTCCTTTCCCGGATTCCCCTGCGAAAACCGGCAAAGCGCATTGAAGCCAGAGTCACCTATCACGACCCCTGTCATTTGCGCCGGGCGCAACAGGTCTGGAAGGAGCCTCGAAAACTCCTGTCGCTTATCGACGGGCTGGAACTCGTGGAGCTCCCGGAAGCCGACTGGTGCTGCGGATCGGCCGGGAGCCAGCTCATTACGCACTACGACACGTCTCTGAAGGTTCTCGACCGAAAAATCGACAACGTGGCGAATACTGAGGCGCGCATCCTGGCTTCGGGCTGTCCAGGATGCCAGATGCAGCTCAATGCGGGATTAAAGCGGCGCGGTCTTCCCGTGCGCGTCGTGCACCCGATAACCCTATTGGATGAAGCGTATGGGGGCGCGGATGGAAAATAAAATCGTCGACAATCTCGTCCGTATCGTCGGCAGAGACGGTGTGCTCTGTACGCCGGAAGATCTTGCCGTGTACAGCTATGACGGCACTTTTGCCGAAGGTGTTCCCGATGTGGTGGTGCTTCCTCAGACGACGGAACAGACCTCTGAAATCGTGAAAGCCGCCGCGGAAGCGCGCGTTTCCGTCGTTGCGCGCGGCATGGGATCAGGTCTCGCGGCCGGATCCATCCCCGTGCGCGCGGGCGGCATCGTCGTCAGTTTCACGCGCATGAACCGGATCCTGGAAATCGATACGGCAAATTCCACGGTGCGGGTTCAGGCGGGAATCGTCACGGCGGATCTGCAGGCGGAAGTCGAGAAAATCGGGCTTTTTTACCCGCCCGATCCTTCCAGCATCCGGCATTCCACCATAGGCGGCAACATCGCATGCAACGCGGGCGGTCCGCGCTGCCTGAAGTACGGCGTCACGGGAAATTACGTTCTCGGGTTGAGCGTAGTGCTGGCGGACGGCAGAGTTCTTAAAACAGGGGGAAAGCCGATCAAGGATGTGACCGGATACAACCTGAACGCGCTTTTTACCTCGTCGGAAGGCACACTCGGCCTCATCACGGAAGCACTCCTTCGGCTCGTTACGAAGCCAGGGTACACAAAGACCGCTCTTGCCGAATTCGATTCCCTGGATGGCGCCTCGCGCGCCGTGAACGCAATCCTTGCGGAAGGCATCGTACCGGCAAGCCTGGAACTGATGGACCAGACGGCTATCGCATGCATCGAGGAAGCGATGCACCTGGGGTTGAAAACGGACGTTGCCGCATCCTTGATCATTGAAACCGACGGTGCGGACGAGCAGACCGTGATGCGGGAGGCCGAAGCTGCCGGCCGCATCTGCCGGGAAACCGGCGCCCGGACCGTGAAGGTAGCTCGGGATGAAGCGGAGCGGGCCGGTTTATGGAAGGCGCGCCGGTCGATTTCGCCTTCCCTTGCGCGCAAGGCTCCCAACAAACTGGGAGAAGACATTACCGTGCCGCGCAGCGCGATCCCGGCAGTTGTGCAGCAATTGCGAGCCATCAGTGCAAAATTCGGCCTGCCGATCGTGATCTTCGGACACGCGGGCGACGGTAACCTGCATCCGAACATCCTGTTCGACAAGCGAAAGCGCGAGGAGTGGGAAAAGGTCGAGCAAATGGTGCGTGAGATCTTCGGCGCGGCGCTTGCAGCCGGCGGTACCCTTTCAGGGGAGCACGGGGTCGGCGTCCTGAAACGCCCGTACTTCGAACAGGCGTTGGGGCCGGTTTCCGTCGATGTGCAGCGGCGCATCAAGCAAGCGCTCGATCCGCTGAATATACTGAATCCGGGCAAGATGTTTCAGGATTGACTGCAGATGCTATTCCTGGGTAGGGTGGGCTGCAAATAGCGCATCCCATCCCGGGCTCCCTCGTCTTTGATGATGATCCGCACATCGGGAACGGAAAGCCTATCCAGTGCCAGCATAATCTGCCGCCGTATGCGACTGCCGTGCTGCCTCATCACATTGGACTCCAGCTCAATCCGCCGGTGTGAATCCGCGGCGACAGGTTCCACCATGACAAGCGCATCGCTGGATTCGAGCGTACCGGTTTGTGCCGGGACTTTTGGCTGCATGACGGTCTCTCCTCTCGGATAAAAAATCAATTTTACCGCGCCCGGATCAGGCGGAGCAATCCATCCAGTATGGTCATTGGATGCGGGGGGCAGCCGGGGACATAGAGATCAATGGGGCATGCCGATTCGGCCCCATTGTGGATTTCGGGAAGATCGATGAACGGTCCGCCGGAGATGGCACAGGCGCCCACGGCTATGACTAGCCTTGGATCGGGAACCGCCTCATAGGTTTTCTTCAACGCCAGCATCATGTTCTTGCTCACGGGACCCGTGATCAGGATACCGTCCGCGTGGCGCGGCGAGGCGACAAACTGAATGCCGAATCTGCCGAGATCGAACACGATGGTACTGAGCACATTTACATCCGCTTCGCAGGCATTGCAGCCTGCGGCGCTCACTTCCCGGAGTTTGAGCGATCGGCCGAAGAGGCGGAGGGATTCCTCCTTCAGGGATGCCGCCAGTGAAATTTCATTGCCCTTTAGAATCAGATCGTTCCTGTTTCTTACGGCAAGCCGATAATCGGTGGTATGGCGGATCGCCTGTTTAGGGCACTCTTCGGCGCACTTGCCGCAGAACAGGCATCGCCCCAGATCGATGACCGGTCCATCGACCTCGAAACGAACGGCGTCGGTCGGGCACATATCGGCACAGATCCGGCAGTCCGGAGAACAGAACGTCCTCCGGATTTCCGGTCGTCCGCGAAAACGGTCGGGCAACACCGGTTCCCGTTTTGGGAATGCAATGGTGCGCTTTTTCTGCTGAAAACGCGCTCCCAGGACATTAAACATGGCAAACCTCAGAGGTCGTGTCCGCAGTACGACAGGTTAAAGCTCTTGTTGCAGAGCGGAAAATCGGAAATCTGCTGGCCTCGCAAAACCATCGCCAGGCCAAACCAATTGTGAAAGGAGGGATCCACGATTTTGTAGTGAGAGAGGCTTCCATCCCGATCCGATATTGCGACATGGCAAATTTCGCCGCGCCATCCCTCCACCATTGAAACCGTCAAGAATTCAGGCTGCAAAGCTCCGACCTGCGCGCGAAATGCGCCGTTGGGAATCATATTCACCTGATCGCGCACGAATTGTGTCGACCGCTGAATTTCAAGCCACCGCACAAGAGCGCGGGAAAAAACATCCCCTGTGTGCCAGGTGGAGACTGGGATCTGCGAGAAGCGGAAGATCCCGCTCGGGAAATCATGCCGCGCGTCGCGCCGCTCTCCGCACGCTCTTGCGACCGGGCCGACGAGTCCCAGATCGCGGCACGTCTGAGGGGTTATTACGCCTGTTCCTTCAAACCTCGCAAGTACGGAAGGCGAGCTCAGCATCAGTTCCACGGCAACGGTGACATCTTTGAAAGCGGCATTCATGCGGTCCATCAAATCACCGAGACGTTTTTCGTCGACGTCAAAGCCGGCTCCGCCGGGCCGGACCAGTCCGCGCCCGAAGCGGCTGCCACAGAGCAGCGCAGACATGTTCAGGAAATCGCCGCGGATCCTTCCGCAATAGGACATGGTTGGAAGATATCCCACGTCTCCGGCGAGGGCGCCCAGGTCTCCGGCGTGATTGGCCAGCCGCTCCAGTTCAAGCGCGATGCCCCGCAGGAATGCGGCGCGGGCGGGAACCTGGCAGCCGGCAAGAGCTTCCATGGCATGGCAATATGCCGTTGTATGGCCGGCGGTGCTGTCTCCGGCGGCCGTTTCCACCAGATGAATCAGGCGCTTGGCGGGTCCGCGAAGCATGGCCCTTTCTATGCCGCGGTGCTGATATCCGAGGGAGATTTCAAGGTGGTAAACATTTTCACCGTGGCACTGGAACCGGAAATGGCCGGGCTCGATGATGCCCGCGTGAACGGGCCCGACGGCTACCTCGTGTATCTCGGCTCCGCGCACCTGAAAATAATCCGTAACACCAATCTGGGCGGGAACTGCGTGCGAGCCGTTGCTGCCGGCTCGATACGAGGCATGAAAACGAATAGGCTTGAGCCAGGGGTGTCCTGCAGGCACTATTCCCCATTGTTCGGCGATCTCGCGTTCAAACCAGTGCGCCTGAGGACAGTCGGGAGTCAGCGACGGATAGGATCCATCCGCTTCGGCGGATATCAATGTCAGAGTGCCGGATTCATCGTGTGCGAGCACCGCGTATAGCCGCACCGCCCGGCCGGCGGGATGCCCGAAGAATGCAGCAATTCGGGCGCCGGCCGAAACTTCGCCGATGACGGAATCACGAAATTCGCCGAGGGAGACCAGTGGAATATCTGCAACCGGTGTTGCTTCGGCATTTCGAGTTGTGCGAAGCGAGCCGCTGGTCATGACTGCACTCCCAGTACAAAGGCAGCTTGTTTCAGGATGCTCAGCAACGGTCCGGGCATCCAGAGACCCAGGATGAGAAGTATTGCTAGCGGCGCGAATGCCAGTAATATCTCGACCATTCCCGCGTGTTCAGGCTCCACAACAGGAGATTTCTCTCCCCAGGCCATACCGATAGCGTGGCCGAGCGCGCCGACGAACACGACGCTTCCGCCGGCCAGAAACAGAACAAGAGAAAGGATGGCTTGCCGGTCGATTGCTGCCTTCAGGATCTGGAATTCACTCATGAACATGGCGAAAGGGGCGATCCCGATCAATACCAGGATGCTGCCGAAGAGGCCCGAGCCCCACACAGGGGCGGATCGCAGCGAACCGGACATCTTTTTCATATTATGCGTTCCGTATGTCTGGCCCAGGCGTCCTGCGGCGAAGAATGAAAGCGTTTTGCATATCGAATGATTCAGCGTATGGAAGAGAGCCGCAAATATGCCCAGCCCTCCGAGGCCGAATCCAAGCGTGATAATGCCGATGTGCTCGACACTGTGATAGGCGAGAAGGCGCTTTACGTCATGCTGGAAAATGATGAATGCGGCGGCCATGATAATTGAGACGAGGCCGAACAAGGCCAGCAGCTGAAGGCTCCAACCCGCGTTCCCGGTGGTTGTTTCGACGATCGGGACGTAGCGCATCACGCAATACAAGGCCGCATTTAGCATGAAACCTGAAAAGATGGCGGATACGGGAGCCGGCGCCTGGCTGTGCGCGTCCGGCAGCCAGCTGTGCATCGGCGCCAGGCCCGCCTTCGTGCCGTAGCCGACGAGCAGGCAGAGGAAACCCGTTTTCAGCAGCATTGGATTGAGCGAAGCCGCTCCCTGGCGAAGCTTCGTCCACAGCAGCGTATCGGAAGGATTCAGGTGAAGGCCGCCGGCCGAGGCCGCCACCATGAGCGTTCCGAGAAATGCGAACGCTACGCCGATCGAGCAGATGATCAGGTACTTCCACATCGCTTCCAGCGATGCGGGCTTGACCGGGATACAGATAAGAAAAGCGGTTAGGAGGGTCGTGGCTTCAATGCCAACCCACATGATGCCGAGATTGTTGGAAATCAGCACAAGCGACATCGCCGCCAGCGCGCCGCACCACAATCCCGCAAACTGGTGCAGGCCGCGCCGCGCAATGCGGCCGGCGTCCGCTTCTTTGAGAAAATAGCTCCATGCATAAACGGAACTGGCGATGAAGACCAACATCATGACACACAGATGGTAGGCGGATAGAGCGTCCACGTAAAACCAGCCGCGGGCAGCGGCGGTGGGGCCGGTGATGAATACGCGCCAGACAATCAGCAGCGCGACAAGCGCCGAAGCGGCAACAGTCGCGCACATCGCCGCAAGAATCCGCCGGGGCGACGGCAGAGAAATGCAGATGGCTCCGCCGGCGAAGGGGAGGAGAAGCAGTAATCCATAAAGCAGGTCGTAATAATCCATTACACTCTAGCCTTTGAGAGAGCTGAGCTGGTCCGCATCGATGTGATCGAACTCGCGGTTGATATGGTTAATCGCAATTCCCATGACAAAGACGGCTACAAAAACGTCGAGCAGGACTCCGAATTCCACGAGGAATGGGATTTCTCCGGCTGCGGTGATGCCGAACATGTAAATCCCGTTCTCAAACACAAGGTATCCGATAACCTGGGTTATAGCCTTGCGCCGGCTGATTACGAGAAACAGTCCGGTGAAAACAGTCGAGAGCGCCACGGGAATAATAAAGGATGATGACGCATGCAGCTGCATTGGGAACCGGGCCGAGATCCACAAGGAAGCGGCGAGCATGAGGAGGCCTATGATGATGGATGCGGCGTAGCCGACGAACGGCTCGATTTCACGGTGGACTTTTGCCTCGCGAATATCCCGCGACAGAAGATACGGGAAAACAAATCCCTTCAGGCCCATGCTCACCACGCCGAGGATGATCAGGCGCAACGTGAGAAGATCTTCGCGGGCAATCAGCGTGAACAATCCAAGGAGAATGCCCTGGATCGCCGCCATGCGGATGCACGCGCCCAGTTCGCTCAATCCGAGCATCACCAGATTGGTGAGGAAGAGGAGGACCGTTGCCAGTTCAATCCACTGCTGCATGGACATTACCTCAAAATGAGAATCAGCGCGATAACGGCAATCACGCCTGCCCAAACCAGAAGCTGGGGGACGTGAAGCAGCCGAAGCCGCGCCATCACCGATTCGATCACACCGATCAGAGCCGCCAGGACAATCATTCCCGCAACCGCGATCGGGACATCGAGCAAACTATTTCCCGTTCGCACGGGTAGAACAAAACCGATCAACAGAGCGCCCATAACCCAAAGCTTCAGCGCCGCGGAATATAAAATAAAGGCGAAATCGGGTCCGGAATGATCCAGCACCATGACTTCGTGAATCATGGTGAGTTCAAGATGCGTATTCGGATCGTCCACGGGGATACGTGCGTTTTCCGCAAGCAGGATAGCCAGCATGGATACGGCAACCATTGCCAGCGCCGGACCCTCGGTCCTCCAGATTTCGGCAGAGATGCCGGGCAGCATGTCGGAAAGCGAATAGCTGGCCGTCTTGCATGAAATAGCCGCAAGCCCGAGCAACAGGCACGGCTCGGCCAGAGCGGAGAATTGCACCTCGCGGCTGGCGCCCATGCCTTCAAAGGCAGAGCCGGTGTCGAGAGCGGCGGCGACGGTGAAAAAGCGCATCAGCCCGAGTCCGTAAGCGAACAGAAGCAGGTCGCCCCCGAAATGGAGCGGGGCAGGGATATTGCCGAAGGGTACGACTGCAAGCGCCATCAGAACCGATGAGAGCCCTATTGCGGGACCTGCCCGAAAGATCCAGGTCGTGGTCTTGCTGTACACGGCTCCCTTGCGTAGCAATCGGAACAGATCGTAATAAGCCTGCAACAGAGGCTGACCCGTCCGCCCTGCGAAAAAAGCTTTGATCCGATTGATAACGCCTATAAGAAACGGCGCGATCAGCAGCGCGATCACCGGATGGACGAGGGACAAGGCATTCATCGACAAACTCATTTCAACGCAGCTTCCACGCAATCAGGATTGCCAGTGTCAATACGATATAAAGAACATAAAGCTGGATGCGTCCATGCTGCATGACGCGAAGCTTGGATAGAAAATGCTCGACCGCCTCAAAAATGGGCCGGTAAACTCTTTCCTGCGAGGTGTCCAGCGCTTCAGTCTCGAAAGAGGCCGTCGTAGGAAAATATCCACGCGGCGCCTTCAGGCGCTTCCATCCCGGTTGGAACACATTGAAGAAGTCCAGGATCGGCTGGGCGAAGGAAGACGCTGTGTATTGCATTCGCGCGGTCGGCCGGGCATAGCCGCAATCCCAGGTTCCGGTTTCTCTCACCTCCCGGCCGGAAAGCAGCTGGCGGCGAAGCAGCGCAATCAGGCCCGTCAGCGCCAGGATGATGAGGGCGCCGGAGGTAATGGACTTCAAGTATCCCGTTGCGGTAAGCAGTTCAGCCCGGATTGCCGGATAATTCGATCCTAATCGCAAAGGCTCGATCAGGCCGGCAAGCACTGCCGGCATGACTTGAATGACAAGAAATCCCAGCAGGCCGATGGCGAAGCAGCCGGCAGCCAGAATCATCATCGGAATGACCATGCTGCGATTTGATTCGCGCGCGTGCAAGGGACCTTCGGACCGCGCTTCGCCCAGAAAAACCATTCCGAAGGCCTTGGTAAAGCAGGCGGTAGCCAGTCCGCCGATGAGGGCCAAACCGGCGATAACCGCGAATAGGGCTACGGCGGTTCCTCCGCCCGTCGTGGAGGCTCCTCTGAATGAGCCGATGTAAATGAGAAACTCGCTTACGAAGCCGTTCAGGGGCGGCAAGCCCGATATGGCTACAGATCCGATGAGGAAGGTGCCTGCAGTCCAGGGCATTCGCTTGAGAAGTCCTCCGAGGTGGTCGATTTCGCGAGTGTGGGCTCCATGCGCTACCGAGCCTGCACCCATGAACAGAAGCCCTTTGAACATCGCATGATTCACGACATGGAGCAGGCTTCCGGCAAATCCGAAAAAGGCAAGTATCGGAGATCCTGTGCTGAGACCGAGCAGCCCGACTCCAATACCCATCACGATGATGCCGATATTCTCGACACTGTGATAGGCGAGCAGGCGTTTCAGGTCGTGTTGCGCAAGGGCGAAGAGAACGCCGAGAATTCCTGAAAGCAGCCCGACTGCGATGAGCGCCCACCCCCACCATGGCGGCACAGGGCCGAGAAAAGTAAGGACCCTCAGCAGGCCGTAGATGCCGGTCTTGATCATCACCCCAGACATCACTGCCGAAACGTGGCTGGGCGCGGCCGGATGCGCTTCGGGGAGCCAGACGTGAGAGGGGACGATGCCGGCCTTCGTGCCGAATCCGACGACGGCCAGAACGAAACTGACGGTCGCCAGTTGCGGCGTCAGGCCTCCGAGGCCGCTGAAATCGAGTGAGCCGGAGCTTTTTCCGAGAAGCAGAAACATTACCAGCAGAAATGCCGTGCCGATGTGCGTGGCGATCATATAGGTCCAGGATGCCCGGCGAACTTCAGCTTTTTCGTTTTCGAAGGCGACTAGGAAGAAGGACGAGAGCGACATGGTCTCCCAGGCCAAAAGGAAGAGCAGGGCATTGCGAGCTGAAACGACCATTGCCATGCTGGCGATAAGCACGTTGAACTGAAACCATGAAAGCCCCGCGGCTTTTTGTTCGCGATAGGGCTGCAGATACCCAAGTCCGTAGATGGCGGAGAACGCTCCGAGTCCCAATATTGCCAGCAGAAAGAAGGCAGAAAGACCGTCCAACGCAATGGAAAACGCGCCAAGCGGCATGCTCCACGAAGTGACGAGGGGTTCCAAAGAGGCGCCGGTCAATACCCGGATTGCCGGGATGGATCCGATTGCGCAAGCCAACACCGGCCCCGCGACGCCCAGTCTGGATGCCACGGGATAATTGCTCCTGAAGAGCAATGCAGCGAGGCCACAGAGGAGCAGGTTGAGGACAGCCGCCAGGAGTAATAGCATCGGTTTTTATTTTCTAACAGGCCGGCGCTGCAGCCAGACTTTGCATCGCACGACGGGCTTCCGCAAAAATCTCATCGCGAGACCCCTGCCGCTTCAATACGTCCCGGAAATTCCCGTTGTTAAGAATGAAAGCCAACCGCGAGAGAAGATGCAGATGGGTACGAACGGTGAGACTGACCAAGGTGAATAGGACAGTGACCTTGAGACCGTCCAAAGCATCGAAATCCACAGGATTTTCCAGAAAACAAAGCGTTATTGTCGGGCGTTCCACATTGAGTACAATCGGATTCCGGGCATGGGGGATGGCGATGCCATCGCCGATCCCGGTTGAGCCCAGGGCTTCGCGAGCAAGCAGGACCTGCAGCAGGAACTCGCGGTCAACGTGATCGGGAAGACGTAGCAGTTCAACAACGTACCGAAGGACCGAATCCCGATCAACGCCGGCCACACGATAATGAATCCCTCCAGCAGCCAGAGCTTGGATGGGATCGGGAAGCGGTTCCGAACCGGACTCCGGCTCCCGGAGCAGATCGGGAGAAATGATGGTTCTGCCTGCAGCGGCCCATTCAAGCAATTCCGTTTGGTTGAACCGGAATTGTTTATTTATCCTGTAGGCAGGCAGACCTTTTTGCTCGATCCAGCGATAAATCGTTTTTTCGGAAACATTAAAAAGCTTAGCTGCTTCTCTGACAGTCAACTTCATATGTCTAGCTCATGGGCCATTCGAGACATAGTATAGACAAAAAAGGACATCATTATACAAATCAAGACTGCAAAGTCAATAAATAGACTCCATCCCCTGCCATTAAAATTTTTATGATGGGTGTCCATTCTTTCCCTTTCGGAAATCAATGGGTGTCCACTTTTTCCACTTTTTGCTCATCCGGTTGTGGAAAACATGGAAAACATGGAAAACATGGACACCCACAGTTGAAAGGATGGCTGGCATGGTCCGCGATTCGCTAAAGCGCCCCCTCACAAACTTCTGATGGGGCCGGCTTATGTAAGCTTCAAGCTTGCGTTGTGCGTGAGGCGAGAACTAAAGCCAACAATTTCGACAAGTGTTTCGCCGAACCTCGCTATAGGTTGGATCGGCAACGGGAATATGTTACCCCAGCGAATCCCAAACAGGATCTCAAGGACTACAGGCAGTTTGATGAACGCGCGGTTTGGTTCTAGCCCGAGTTTACCACCCGTAGGCCGCAAAATTCCACTTTGATCAGTGTTG
>JAEAMF010001202.1_pt1 | contig 20720 bp, 18 predicted proteins | sample 8958721 | NCBI WGS metagenome assembly JAEAMF01 (sample SAMN16933255, study PRJNA681124) | bioreactor sludge metagenome | isolation source: anaerobic bioreactor treating anionic surfactant - SDBS | place: India: Bengaluru | collected 2019-02-28
TTATAGAGTTCAAATATGGAACTAAAGAAAAAAGTATCCCACCCTCAAAATCACGATTACTATGGATGCTTATTCATTTAGATATATTAACCCGAGTAAAGGACTATGGAGCTAATACAAAAAACTCAACAACTTTTACCAAACGAGAACAATTATTTAAAGGTCATCAAGGAACATTATTTGAAGCCATAACTAAAATTTGTAAAATTGGTAAACTTCCCAAAACAGCATGGTATATTTTTGAAGGCCATACAAAACCTGATATTTACATTGAAACCACTGACAGCATTTTTGTTGGTGAAGCTAAACGGACAGAAACCAATATCACAACAACAACTGTATGGTCCGAGAATAGAGACCAATTAATCAGACATATTGATGCATTGTTAGATCAAAAAAAGAAAATATATTCTTTTTATATCTTAGACAAAATAGAGTTTGGTAAAGGTATATATTCCCAAAGAATGGGACAGTACCGTGATGAAGAGTATTTCAAAGCCAACCTACCACACAGAGATGATAAATTAGTTAAAAGAGCAAAAGAATCATTTATTGGATATATATTTTGGCAACAGATTGAGAAACTTTTTGATATCACCTTCCCGGATACAATCTAGTCATTAAAAAAAATTAGAAAATATATTACTAAACCACCATGTCAAACGCAGATATTTTTCTAGACTACTACAACAAAATCGACAAACATCTGATCAAGAGTGAAGGTTCCCTCCCCCAAACTTGCTATTCCCAGAAAGTAAAACAATCAACGAACAGGGTTGTACAATACTACAAGGAAGAACTTATTACTCTGGGAGAATTGCGCAACGCCATTGTCCATAACCCAAAAATCGGAGGGCAGCCGATAGCAGAACCTCATCCCAGTACAGTGGAACGGATCAGAAAATTATATGAAGAAATAACCGCTCCACCGAAAGTTTTTCCAAAATTTTGCTGTAATGTACTTGGCGCCCGGGAAGAAGACTATATCAATGAGATTCTCATTAAAATGAAAGAGAATTCCTTTTCTCAATTTCCGGTTTACAATGAACAGGATGCAGTTGTTGAACTTATCAACAGCAATACGATTGCACGTTGGCTTTCAAATAACTTGGATAAAAGAGGTGGTGTTTTAGCAGTAAACGTAAAGGTAAAAGATCTTATCCCTGAGATCGAACACACCAAAAATTACGGATTTATCAAGAAACAAGCGTCTATTTATCATGCATACGATATGTTCATAGAATGTATTCAGAAGAAAAAAAGGAACCTGGATGCACTTTTCATTACGGAAAACGGGAAATCAAATGAGTCAATTATAGGGCTGATCACCATTCAGGATATCGCACGAACGGACGTGTTTTCTGCCCACAACTAATCGCCGGCCCCGCCTCGGCCCCCAACTCGGCCCGCCCCCAACTTCTTCCCACCCCGACACCTTTTGTCGTACTCCCTTCGTACCTTTGCACAAAACCTCGGGATATGGAAGACAACATCACATCAGAAATTCTGGAAAGCATAGGAAAGATCCACGAAGAATCCAACAATTGCAAACTCACCGACACCATTTTCACTCGGCTGGACCCCGAACTCACCTTGCTCTCCGGCTACCTCGGCACCACCAAAACGCAATCACTCCTTGCAGCACTCGTCTTCTCCCTGGGCTACAACGGAAACACCGTAACCCTGGACGACCTGGTCATGCACCTGGACTGCAACCCCGTCAGGATCCTTACATACCGCAACGACCTGAATGCCCTCAGGCTATCCGGCATATTCGCCAATCACAGATCAAAAGACAGCATGCGATCCGGGACCGGTGACTCATTCGCCATCAACGAAACAATCAGGAAAGCCATACTGAACAACCGACCCGTTCCCCCTATCCGGGAAGAACCCATCCACGACATCTACCAATTGATGGAAAAACTGTACAGTATGGTCGTGCCGCCTGACGAGGAAGGTCTCCCGACCGGGGAATTGTTCCAACAGGCGGGAAGGATCCTGGCAGCCGGTTCACACCTGCCCCTGATCAGCAAAATGAACACCCTCATACCGGACATTCCGGACACCTACCTTTTTTTCCATCTTGTCTGGGTTTCATTCATGGGAAGCCGGTCCGCCGACCTGTCAAGAACACTTGCCGGGATCTACGACAACATCACCGTGCGGATGCAGTACAAGCAAAAGATCCTGAGCGGAGAAAATCTCCTTGTCAAAAACAATTTAATAGAAACTGCAGAGGGGAACCTCTTCAACAATATTGAAATCAGACTGACAGATCAGTCCAAACGCCTGCTGCAGGAATACGGCCTGAACATGTTCATCAAAAACAAGAAAAGAAACAACATCATCCATCCCTCCGGGATCCCTTTAAGGGAATTGATATTCAAAGAATCCGAGATGGAGCAGCTCTCCCTGCTGAGGGATTTGCTTGCCGAGGAGAAATTCCGTGAGACACAGCAGCGGTTGGCGGAGAAAAACCTCCCCAAAGGCGTGACCGTATTGTTGCACGGAGCTCCGGGAACGGGCAAGACGGAAATTGTCAGGCAAATGGCCAGGGAGACCGGCAGGGAATTGATGAAAGTGGAAATAAGCCAGGCCAAATCCATGTGGTTCGGGGAAAGCGAAAAGATTATCAAAAGTCTTTTCACCGACTATAAATGCTATGCAGGGGAATGTGAAAGGACACCCATCCTGTTTTTCAACGAAGCCGATGCCATCTTCGCCAGGAGGATGCAGGAGGTGACCTCCTCCCCGGCCCGGACCGAAAATGTCATGCAGAATATCCTGCTCGAGGAAATGGAGCAATTTGAAGGGATCCTGATAGCTACCACCAACCTGGCAGGCAACTTTGATTCCGCGTTTGAAAGACGCTTCCTCTTCAAAATAGAGTTTCATTTGCCGGACACCCCCGTAAGGGCCCGTATCTGGAAATCAAGGCTGCCCTCACTGCCCCTGGAAGACTGTACCGAATTGGCCCGGAAATTTGATCTTTCCGGCGGGCAGATAGACAATGTACTCAGGAAGAATGAGATCCGGGAAATAGTTCACGGAAATCAATGTACATTTGAGTACTTGATAACCTGCTGTTCGGAAGAAAAATGGGTAGGCAGCAATAGTAAGATAGGTTTTACCAAAGCATAAAGATCATGTCAAAAAGAGAATCCATAGCCAGATACAACCTGATCATCAAAAAACTCAGGAAACAACCCGCAACACTTGCCCAAATCCGGGACTACCTGGAACTGGAATCGGAACTGCAGGATTACAATTTCCGGGTTTCCGGCAGAACTTTTCAAAGGGACCTGGAAGACATACGTTCCTTGTACAACATAGATATTCAATACGATTTTTCCTGGAAAGTCTATTACATCGATTCCGATGACCAGCCCGAGGTCAACGAGCGCATTCTGGAAGCGTTCGATATTTATAACGCGCTGAACCTTACCGACCGTTTATCGGACTTCATTCATTTTGACCCGGGCAGGCCGCAAGGGACCGAAAATCTTTTCGGGCTGCTTCATGCCATCAAAAACCGCCTGCAGATCCGATTCGCCTACAACAAATTCCGGGATGACGCGCTCTCGGTCAGGGAAGTCCGGCCTTATGCCCTGAAAGAATTCAGGAACAGGTGGTATATCCTGGCTCAGGATACCTGTGATGAGCAGTTGAAAACCTTTTCCCTGGACAGGATGTCCGACCTGGAAATCACAAGGAGACATTTCCAGCTGCCCGCCGATTTTGATGTGAACCGGTATTTCAAATATTGTTACGGGATCATGAGTCCCAACGCCGAGTCGCCCGCGGAAATCATCCTTTCCTTTGACCCGCTCCAGGGCAAATACATCAAAACACTACCGCTTCATGCCTCCCAGCAGATCCTGGAAGACAATACGAAAGAACTGAGGATCCGCCTGACTTTGTTCGTGACCCACGACTTCATAATGGAATTGCTCTCCTACGGCGAACATCTGAAGGTCATACAACCCTCCAGCCTGGCCGGGACTCTGAAATCCGCATTCAGGAATGCCCTGGAGCGTTATCATTCTTAAGTATTGCATGGTCAATACACAGTCACACTACCCACCTGCCTGAAGCCTCCCCCCCGGGGAACACCGAGCGCCTGTGGCGCGAAGGTAATCCCAGGGGAGCTCCATTCTACTGAGCATCGGGGAACACTCCCCTGCGAAAGTCATTCGCCTCGGCTTTGGGGAACACCGAGCGCCGCAGGCGCGAAGGTAATCCCGTCGCTAAGCCTTCCCCAAAGTAAAGAGGTGGAACCTCAGTGCGCACATTTTTCAAGATAAATATAAGTCACTGTAATAGAGATTATTAAAAATTTCTTTAATTATTTTTGCGCAGCAAGGTTCCACCTGTTGGTGGTTTTTTCGACCTTTGTAAATATAAATGGATTATGCGTTCACAGGGATTATTGCCTGCAATGTGGTTATAAACACAGATCCAACGCATGCCCAAAGCCGATTTTTTGGGATTGACAATCGAGTATTATTTACATTATAAATTTCAGATATGTATGAGGAGTTGTTGTTTAAAAGCCGGGATGAGTTCAGAGACTGGCTCATAATAAACTATAATGTCAGCCATGGGATATGGATGGTTTTTGGCAAAGCAGGCAAGCTTAAAACAATTAAGCCGGACGAGGCGCTGGAAGAGGCGTTGTGCTTCGGGTGGATTGACGGTCAGATAAAGAGCATTAACGACACAAAATATGTGAAAAAATTCACACCCCGCCGTAAAGGGAGCAATTGGTCAGAGAAAAACAAAATATTGGTGAAAGCTTTGACAGAAAGCGGAAAGATGACAGCATCCGGAAGGGTTGCTGTAGAACAGGCAAAAAAAAGTGGTAATTGGGACACACAGAAAGCCGGATCCATAGGCGAAGAACAAGTTGGGATCCTGATCAGCGCCTTGTCCGGTGCCGATTTGGCACTGTCCAATTTCATGAAAATGCCCGACTCGGTAAAAAGAACTTATGCAGCGTTGTATTTAGATGCAAAAAAGGATGAAACCAGAATAAAACGGCTGGAAAAGATCATTGGCAGACTTAATGAAAACAAGAAACCAATGTGAAGAAATCAGAATGGCTTATATACAGCAAGGCTTAGTGCAGCGAACACCTAAACACATCAGTAATGAGAACTGTCACTCTTGTTTTTCTAATTGCATTTGCAGCATCATGTTGTTCAGAAAATGACAGCAAGCAACAGGTAGTTACCTTTTTGACATTTCAAAAGAATGAAGCCGGGCAGGCCATGAACTTTTACGTCAGTTTGTTCGAAAACTCCGGGATCATTGAAATCAAAAGGTGGGGAAATGAAGGCCCAGGAAAGGAAGGGACCGTTATGCAGGGGGTATTTGAATTGAACGGACAAAGATTCATGTGCAGCGACAGCCCTGCTGTGCACAATTGGGACTTTACACCGGCAGTATCACTTTTTGTTGAGTGTAAGAACGATCAAGAAATTGAAAGGCTGTTTTCAAAACTCTCTGAAAATGGAACTGTGGCCATGCCATTGGAGCAGTACGATTTCAGCCGTCGATTCGCATGGGTAATTGACCAATTCGGGATTTCATGGCAGCTGTCTCGGCAAAAATTGCAAAGCAATTAGGTTATCCATGTTGTGGAATTGATGCCGGCATGCAATTGATAGATGAAGTAGTAGTAAACCAGGATGAGAGGGTTGCAGAAAACCAAAACCAGGAGATAGTCTCAGAATGGAAAACAAGAGAATATTTGGCTTGCACAGAAATGTCTTTTTCACGGGATTAACCAGTTTTTTTACCGATACATCCACAAAAATGATATACAGTGTGATGCCTCTTTTCCTTATGTCTATTGGAGCATCAAAGACTTCGATATCGCTGATTGAAGGAATTGCAGAAAGCACCGCATCTTTAATCAAAGCATTCTCAGGGTACTGGAGTGATAAGATTGGTAAAAACAAACCATTTATGATATTTGGTTATGGAATCACAGCCCTGATTACCCCGCTTTATGCTTTGGTTAAGCTCCCGGTTCAAGTCCTGTTATTGAGATTTGTTGAAAGGACAGGCAAAGGGTTAAGAGCTGCACCCAGGGACAGCCTTATCAGCGGCTCGGTCTTAAAGAAGGAAACAGGTAAGAATTTTGGTTTTCATAAAGCGATGGATAATAGCGGGGCAATCATCGGACCCCTTACAGCATTCTTGTTGTTATACTTTTTTCCGCTAAACTATTCCAACATCTTTCTTATTGCAACCATTCCTGCAATCCTGGGAGTAATTTCTATAGCTATTTTTATAAAAGATGTAAAAGCCTCGAGGCATGAAAATAATAACAAGTTCCATTTCAACCAGTTGCCCCGGAAGTTTTATTTCTTCCTTGGTATTTTGTTTGTTTTTACACTGGGCAATTCAGCAGACGCGTTATTGCTTGTCAAAACAGCCGAGACCGGGATTGACAAATCATACGTCCCTTTTGTTTATATGATTTTTAATACGGTGTCTGTAATTTTTGCCATACCTGCAGGCAGGATTTCTGATAAAAAAGGTCGCGAATTGCTTATAATAATTGGATTCCTTGTTTACTCAATGGTCTATTTCCTATTTGGCAGATATAATAATCTGGGCATATATATTGTTTTATTTGTATTGTACGGATTATACAGCGCCCTGGTTGACGGGACTCAAAAATCCTTAATTTCGGATATTGTAAGCCCAGACCTGAAAGGCACCGGATTTGGATTGTATCATGCGGTGCTTGGAATTACACTCCTGCCTGCCAGCTTGATTGCAGGTTTGCTGTATGATCACGTTAATTCAAATGCTCCGTTTTATTTTGGCTCGCTAATGGCATTGATCGCTTCGCTGTTAATGATCATATTTGTGATAGCAGACAAAAAAAAGAGGGTCCACCTCTTGTTGCATAAAAGCCAATAATTGACAATATTTGCATAAATGGATGATTCTGCTATAAATGCTTTGTTTCTGAACCTGTTGAGTGCCGCTATCTGGGATAAGCCTGCCGATGTCGAACAATTTACCAATCTGGATGACAAAACCTGGAAAAAGATTTTTCATTTGGCCAGGCGGCAGAGTGTGGGTGCGTTGATAGCAGATAAAGTGTTGTCTCTGCCAAAGGAGTGCCTCCCCCCACAGGAACAGAATATGGCCTCTGTTTCCCTGATAGAACAGACAAAAGCCATGAACCGGAAAATGATCCGGGTATTGGCCGGAATCAAAGACTGGTATCAGGAAACCGGCTTCCCTTTTGTGTTGCTCAAAGGGCTTGCTAACGGGGCAAATTACCCGGAACCACTCCTTAGGAATCCGGGCGATGTTGACCTCTGGCTATATCGTAAAGGAGATAGCCAAAAGTCCAGAGCATGGCTCACTGGGAAAGGTTACCAAACCGAAGATGGTGACGGGATCCACTACAAATTTTCGGAACAGGGTATCAGTATTGAAAACCACCGGCGTGTGAGCTACTTTGACCATAGAAAGTATGACCGGCGGTTTGCGGCATGGGAGAAAGAACTGGTTGCAAAAGAGCATTTTGCTGACATTCAGATTGGTGACCTTACAGTGCAGCAACTGCCTCCGGAAACAAATGCGTTCTTTCTCTTCCATCACATGTTCCGTCATTTTGTGCACCTGGGCGTTGGATTCCGGCAGCTTTTCGACTGGTTACTGTTCCTGAAGAATTACCGGAAGCAAATTGATCCTGTTTCGTTCACTGCACTGGCCCGGTCCTACAAACTGTTATATCCCATGCAGGTATTCGCTTGTGCTGCCGTAAAATACCTGGATGCGCCCCCGGACATCTTCCCTTTCACGGTGCCCAAAGACAACCTCTACGCCCGCAAGGTGATAAATGATATCCTGGAAGGTGGTAACTTCGGCTTTCACCGCCCCGGGGATAAGCGTCCCCAGGAGAAGATGCGCGGGATGTGGTTTTCTTACAAAACAACGGTGCGAAGGTCCCTGAAATTCGGGTTGCTATCCCCCGCGCACTGCCTGATATTGCCCGTTACCAAACTGATCCGACGCCTTAAAATCGGATTCAAATAATTTTATATGAGATCTGCACTTCAGTTCTTGCTTTATACCTCCAAAGGATTCAAGTCCCGCATAGGGATAATTTTGCTTATTGGCCTGGCCGAGGTGTTTTTTTCCCTGGCTTTTGTCTGGATCTCCAAGACCATTATTGATATAGCCACGGGAGAAAGGTCAGGGGAATTGCTGTATCACTCCCTCCTGCTGGTAACGCTGGTACTTATTCAGATTCTTTTTCGGGTATGGGATACCCGGCTGCGCAGGATGACCGAAGTGCGAATGGGGAACTCGGTCCGATATAATGTTTTTTCCCGCCTGCTCTATACCCGGTGGCAGGAACTGTCCACCCTGCACAGCGGCGATATGCTCACCCGGATCATCAAAGACACAGACGATGTAATCAATGTCCTGGTGAGCGCATTGCCTGTGGCCATTCTGGCCGTTGTCCAACTGGTGGGGGCACTGGCAATCCTCTTTTTCCTGGACCATACGCTAGCCCTTATCCTGGGTATAGGTATGCCGCTACTGGCCATTTTTAGCCGGGTGTATTACACCTACATGCGCAAATACACCCTGGAGGTGAAAGAGAGTGAGAGCATGATAACTTCCATGATGGAAGAGAGCCTTTTAAATCAGGTGGTGATCCGCACCTTTGAACGGCAGGAAGATGAGCTAAGCCGGCTGGACAAGCTGCAATCCAGGCTGCATCAAAGCGTCCATAAAAAGACGAAGGTCTCTCTCCTGGCTAACCTGTTCATGGGGATCACCTTTAACGGCGGCTACATAACGGCCTTTCTTTGGAGTGCCTACGGTCTGGCTAAAAACACAGTCTCCTTTGGTACCGTAACGGCTTATCTGCAACTGGTAAACAGGCTCCAGCGTCCGCTATTTGAACTGACAAGGCTGCTACCCACCATAGTAGCCGCCAAAGCAGCCATAGAACGTCTGATATACCTGACCGGTTTTACTCTGGAAGATAGCAAAGAAAAGATACTTCTTCAGGGGAAGGTTACCCTGACTATAGAAAACCTCACCTTTTCCTACGCTCCTGAAAGCGAACCCGTTTTGTCCAATTTTTCTATGGTACTTGAGCCGGGGACCATGGTGGCCCTAACGGGAGAAACAGGTGTGGGAAAAACCACGTTGCTCAGGCTGCTGCTGGCTCTGGTAAAACCAGATTCGGGGAGTATAGTCCTGGAAGATGAATCGGGGAGGGTAGCTGTATCGGAACGTACCCGCTCCAATTTTGTATACGTGCCCCAGGAAGGTTCGTTGTTCAGCGGCACCATCCGCGAGAACCTGCTGCTGGGCAAATCCGGAGCGAGTGATCAGGAACTCATAAGGGCTTTGGAAATTGCCTCGGCAAACTTTGTTTTTCAACTGCCTCAGGGTCTGGATACTGTGCTGGGAGAAAACGGAGCGGGGTTGTCACAGGGACAGGTGCAGCGTGTGGCCATTGCGCGGGCGCTGCTCCGTCCTGGGAAAATCCTGTTGCTGGACGAGGCTACATCGGCGCTCGATTCCCAGACGGCACACACGTTTCTGCATAATTTGAAAAAGGATGCGGGAGACCGCGCCATTCTCTTTATAACCCACCAGGCCGAGGTTGTGGCCTTATGCGATGGCCGGTACGATTTGTAACCGGCTTGAGATCCGAGTGGGGATGCCCTTTAGTACATCAGGTATTCCCACAGAGGCCCGCGCTTTTTCTTGGCACGAAAGCGCTCCATCAATTCCGGTGATTCTTCTCCCTGGAAAAACCATTTCTGGCCCGAGGCATGGGCCCTGTCCTGAAGGGTTTCCATGGTCACGTTTTTAGAAACGTAGTACTCGGGTATGAGCAAATTGTTGTCTGCAGAGATGACACCTTCCCTGAGTGCAATCTCGTACAGCCGGGTGCGCGGGTAGATACGCATTCCCACAAAGGGGAAAAAGATGGTCTGCCCCAGCTCACGGGAACGTTCAAAGGTTTGGTTTAAGGTCATATCTGTCTCGCCGTAGCCTGCCAGGATCATGAAATGAGCGTGATAGATGCCTAGTTCGGTAGCATGCAGGCTTAGTTTCTTAATGTCACAGAAGCGGAAGCTTTTGTTGTAATTCTCAAGTTGTATGTCAGACAGGGAATCGGTGCCCCATTCTATATGCGTCAGGCCTGCTTTCTGATACAATTCCAGGTCCTGGTATGTCAGGTTATGGGGTGTGAAATAAGCTCCCCATTTCACGTTCACTTTGCTTTCTATCAGAAGCGAAGACAGTTCCCGGTTGTATTCCCTGTGGATATTAAAAACAGAATCGGTAAAGAAAAGATAATTGATGCCTTTGCTGTTCTTGAGCTCTTTTATGTTCTCGGCCACCGACCGGGCATCCAGCAAACGAACGCTCTTGCCTTCAATGATGGGGTAGCTGCAATAAATACACCCGTAAGGACAGCCTCTTTTTGTCTGGATATTGAGCATCCCGCTTTTCTCAAAATAAAAATGCGCGTTGTCGGGTTCTACATTCAACGCCAGTGTAGTGATGTATTGTTTGTGTGGATTGATGGCCACAGTCCCGTCCGGTCTGGCGTAAACCAAACCGTCAATCCCGGCTGGATCCTTTTTTTCTTCCAGGGCCGAGACGAGTTCGCGGATACTTTCTTCGCCTTCCCCCTGTACGCCGTAATCGGGGGCAAGTTCTTTGAATAAGACATCGGGGTAAATGGAAAAGCCCGAGCCGCCCATAATGACCACCGCCCGGCTGTTCTGCCGGATGACCTGCATTACCCTGCGATAATGGTTCACAAAAGAGTATTGTTCGTAAAAATTTGTGTCGTCAACATTCCGGAGCGATACCCCTATGTAATCGAAATTGCCGTTGCGACAAAAGCCGGCCAGATCTTCGTAGTTTCCCAGGTTGAAATCAAAAAATCCAAGCTCCCAGTCCGGCATTTTTTCATTAAGGTAGGTGGCAATATAAGAGATCCCAATAGGGTAGATGATATAGGGATTCTGGTAATTATTGGCAGAGATGAGGGCTATTTTTTTCATAATCAGGTACGGGTCTTTGTTCAGTCACAGGATTAAGTAGGCAAAGGTAAATAAAAAAGTCCGGCCGGATTGAGTTACCCGGAAAATGGTTAGATTTACAACAAAATTTTGAATCTATGAAAATAATACAAAGTACGTTTTTAGTATTCCTGTCACTAATTATCTTTAGTTCCTGTAAAATGCCCGATCCATCAGACCCGTTCAGAAGATTTTCCATGGAGCGCAACCTGATCGTTGTGATCAGCGACATTCATCTTGGAGCAGACCCGGCTTATGCCGAATGCACGAAGAACCTTACTGCACTTGAAGAATTCCTCACACAGATAAGAGTGTCTTCCAACGTTAAGGAACTGGTCATTGCCGGAGACTTGCTTGATCAGTGGTACATCCCTGCTCACATAAACACCTATCAGGGTAAGGATCAGGCAGATTTTGTCAAACGCATTGCGGCGGCAAACAAAGGAGTGATAGATGCATTCAAAAGGATCATCCGGGATGAGAGAATACTGGTAACCTACGTTCCGGGAAATCACGATCTGACGATCACAGAGGCCAATGTGGACCTCATCCTGCCTGGTATCAACCAGAAGCGTGATAAGGAACTGGGTTTAGGGACCTATTCTCCCCAGGGCTATCCCAAAATTGCAATTGAACACGGACACCGGTACAATTTCTTTTGTGCTCCAGACCCGTTCTCAAATCAGGACATTGCACCCGGATCCATATTGCCTCCGGGATACTTTTTTACAAGGATCGCGGCGCTAAGCGTATCTCAGAAATATCCGCCTGCAGGTGATATTCTACCTGTAATTACTCCCAATGTTTCCGGTCAGGAAAGTCAAAACCTCCTGTTTGCCTATTGGAAATTGTGGGAATGGACGCTAAATACCTTCCACATAACTAACAAGTTTAACGAGAAAATAATTGTAACAAATATTGACGGATTAACAGGAACATATGCTGTTAACGACCTTCTCCCTTACCAGACAACTCCGGGAGGATTTATAGATGTTGATCTTTACAAGGGAATTCAGGATACATGGACACAGAGACAAGCGCACAATAATGTTGCAGTTCCAATACCTGCAATGCATGCGATATCCAAATCTGCCCTGGCCAGTGAGACCGATGATCAGGCAGTTATCCAATATTTTCAAAATCCAAAGTCTAACGTGAGGATCGTGGTTTTTGGCCATTCGCATGTTCCAACAATTCAATCGTCTTTGGATCATTTAGGACAAAAATCAATATATGTTAACGCGGGAACCTGGATTGATGTCAATCCCCACGGAAAAACCATGGATTTTGTTGTGATTACACCTCAGGTTGATGATTGTTGCTCAAAGACTCATGTCAGACTTTACAACTTTGAAAATGAAGTGATCACCCTTATGGCAGAAGATTCGGTACGCCTGTAAAGAGCAGAAAATTGGCCAAATGCCGAATTCTGGTCTATTTCGCGAAATAATCCCGAAAAAATGATTAACAGATTCATCTGATGAGTAAGGAGTTTGATGTTCTGATAATTGGCGGCGGTCCGGCAGGAGCAATGACGGGCATTGAGCTTTGCAGGAAAGGTTACAGCACCTGCATTATTGATAAGGAAATCTTTCCCCGCCCCAAGCTGTGCGGGGGGTTACTGACGCAAAAATCCACAGACCTGCTGGCCAGGTACTGTCCGGGGCTAGACCCGTTGGAATTTGTTGTGGAGCAGGCGCAAACAGTAGATTTCTATTTTCAGGATAAAAAAGTGAACCGGTTCACTACCCGGGAGGTATATTATTTTACCGAACGAACGATTTTTGATCATCTGCTCGTACAGTATTACCTGAAACTAGGCGGCAGGATGATACAGCAAGTGGCACTCAGGCCCGGGGATATTGACTTTGGAAAAAACACCGTAACAGCAGGGACGGGTAAAATCTACTATAAGTATCTGGTGGGTGCCGATGGCTGCAACGGAGTCCTAAGCCGGGCTGCAAAAATCAAAAGACACGATTTCTTATGTCTGGAAGCCTGTTTTCCAAGGGATCCACATAACGAAAAAGAATTCAGAATATACTTTGGATTAGCAAATATGGGGTACGGCTGGTATTTTCCTAAGAAAGAACATTATTGCGTAGGTATGGGAGGGGAAGAATCGGGAAAGGCCATCAGCGACAAGGCCAGGCGTTATTTCCGGGAAGCGCTCAACAGCCAATCTGCACAGGTTGAAGATTTTGCGGTCAAAGGCGCGCTCCTTCCCTCAGGCCGGAAACTGAATACCCGCCGGCTTCCAAAAAACTCCCTGCTGGTGGGCGATGCCGCGGGATTTGCAGATCCGGTGACCGGAGAAGGAATTTATTATGCCATGCTGTCCGGGGTTCAGGCAGCCGGTGCCATTGATGCCTCGGCCAAAAATAAGAAAAGAAACGTCTTAAAGCGCTACAATAAAAGCGTATGGCCCATCCGCAAAGACATTCGGGCGGCGCGTTTCTGGAAAAGGATCTTGTACTATCCTCCCATCCTCAGGGCCTTCATGAAGCACATTCAAACACATACAAACTTTGTACGGTTTTACCTTGAAAAAGTGATCGCCACCGGGGAATTCAATTACAGGAACTTCCTGCGGGTATACCTGAAAAACAGAGCCTTTTCCCCCTTCGCTCACGACCCAGATCTTACCCCCTGACATTTCCACTAACCAGCAAGAACAAATAATTGAAGATTTTTGTTATATTTGATAAAATTATACCAGAATCAAAACGTTTCAATACCATTTATCATTTACCTGGTCCGCGCAGTTATCAGCAGGGGCGTAACCGAAAGGCCTAACAAGTAGGAAAAACTTACAACAAACAACATGGCAAATTACACAATTGAAGAAATTGAAGGAATCGGACCCGCATTGGGCGCAAAACTTAGGGCAGCCGGCATAGTCAGCACCAATAAGCTTCTGGCCGGAACTAAAACAAAGTCCCAAAGACAAAAGATCGCAGATGCCGCCGGTATCCCCGAAAAGCAAATACTTAAATTTGCGAACATGGCAGACCTTTTCAGGGTACAAGGTGTAGGGAAAGGTTTTGCAGAACTGCTCGAAGCTGCCGGTGTGGATTCTGTTCCCGAACTGGCACAAAGAAAAGCCGAAAACCTCACCGTAAAAATGGCAGAAGTCAATAAAGCCAGGAACCTTACCCGCAGGGATCCTTATCTGAAGGAAGTGGAAAAATGGGTGGCCCAGGCTAAAAACCTGCCAAGAGCCCTGGAGTATTAACTAAAAAAACCAAAGTATGGGAACCAAGAAAAAAATCACAAAAGTTGGCGGAGATGAAGTATCTCCCAATCCGGAGCCAAAACCGTTCGTACCAACTCCCGAAAGTAAAACGAAAGCGACAAGACTGCGCATCATTGCCGGGATATTATGGGCGCTTGCCATTGCTGCTCAGGTGGTAGCAATATCAATGCTTTTCAGGCAACCGGTCAACATGACCTGGATCATAATTTTGATAGTGATAGATCTGGCTCTGGCCATAGCAGGCTCCCTGCTTTGGAAAAAATCGAACAGATTTGACCCGGCCTCGGAGAAAAACAAATTTTTGTTTTTCATGCAAAGTCAGCTGGGGCTGGTGGTTGCCGTTATCGCCTTTTTACCACTGGTAATTTTCATCCTGACAAGCAAAAACCTGGACAAGAAACAAAAGGGTATTTTGGGTAGCATTGCCGGTGCGGCATTGCTCATAGCGGGTCTCACCGGGATCGATTACAATCCCCCCTCTGCCGAGGAATATGCAGAACAGACGGCCAGAATTGAAGAATTGACCGGACAAAATGTGGTTTACTGGACCAAATCAGGTAGCAAATACCACATATATGTAGATTGCCATGCCATAAACAGGGATGCCACCACCGAGATCTTCGAGGGAACCGTTGCCAAGGCAAGGGAACTTAAGAATATTACCGAACTATGTAAGTTTTGTGAGGCTCGTGCCGAGAAAGACCGGTTACTTCCCGATCTTGAAAAAACCGACATAGGTGAGGAAATTATGGAAAAAGTAGAAGAACTGACAGAATAAAAATTTATGAACGAGATCATTAAAATTGTTGCATCAAAAACGGGTATTTCTGAATCAATGGCAAAAAAGATCGTCGAGATCGTTATTGCCCAGTTGAAAAAGAGATTGCCCGAAGGGATAGGCGGCCAGCTGGAAAACCTGCTCGGGGGCGCCTCGCCAAAGGGCTCAAAATCTGCAGGCGATCAGCTGGGCGGATTGGTGGGCAAACTGGGCGGGATGCTCGGCAAAAAATAAGCCGGTTAAACCGTAAGCGGCCAATAGAAGCCTCTCCGTTTACGGGGAGGCTTTTTGTCTGCAGAGCATAGGCAAATGGATAGTGTAGTCAAGCCCATGCGATTTTTTTCAAGCCTGAGTCCCTGCACCAGGTTGCCTGATCAGGTAGCCCTATTAGTTCACCATATACTTAAAAGCCCATCCAAAGATCAGGTAAGCGGTATTTCCGCCAATGGTCCCTTCGTTTTGTCCCCAAAGGAAGGGCCAGTCGTCGTAGTTCTCAAAATGGTCTGGTTGTCTGAACAATATACCGGGAGCCACATTGCCCGGAATAAAGGAGAAATCGGCCCTGTTGTTGCCATAGAAAACCGCTTTGGGACGGGTGGCGCCCACAGTGGCCACCAGCGAATAATTATGATAGGGATGGCAGCCAAACAGCCAATTGGTTACTTTGAAGGCATGATTTGAGTCAATGATGTCGGGATAATACCGGTTGGCAAAACACAGGGTGGTACCAAAACTGACTATGGCTCCGCTTCCTGCCCAGTTACCCAGTCCAATGGGCACTCCGTAGGGATTGTCCTTTTCAAGCTGGTCAATATACTCTTTATACTGCATTACATACGGACGGAGTTTTTCTTTGTAAGAGGCATCCAGATGGGGTATGGCATGCAGCGCAGTCAGGATGTTGCCGCTCACGTTCCGTTCAAGAGCCGGCCAGAGCTGTTCCTGAAACTTTTCCAGGTAGGGTTGTTCTCCTGTAGAGATGTATAGCTGCAGATTGGTTGCAAAGTTTCCGGACCCGAATCCCCTGCCGGGGCGTCCCTGAGGCATGGCGGCCATCAGCTCTGTTGACTCTTTCAGCAGTCGTTTTGACTGTTGCAAAGCCCTTTCCGAAAGATCGTCGTTGTATCCCTTCAGGGCACGGCTTGCCGAGGCAAACATGGTTGCCGCCATTTGGTCCAGGTAGGGATTGCGGCTGGTAAACGCCCACATGTCATCCTTAACGCCGCTTGAACGTCTATCGGCTGCAATTTCATACGGGCCGTGTTCCGGGTTGTAGGGAAGACCGTCGGTGATGGAAGCTGCGTCGCCCAGATGGTGGTAATTATCAAGCACAGCGTTGGACAGCGTTTGCGCCATATGGCCCAGTATCTCTGCCTGGGCTACCAGTTGCATGGTTCCATGCTCTATAAACTGCAGTATGTCGGGTGTTCCGTCCGGACGGTGAAGGTCTACATATCGTTGTTTATGATCTACAAACGTCTGATCTCGCAATGGTTTGAAGTATTCCCATGTCTGGACAAAGTTCTGTACCACGCTTATGTTCGATCCTGTCTCAATATCAAAGTCTCCTGCGTCAAAGAAACCGCCTGTGTTCAATCCCGGGATCAATTCCAGGGCTTTGTACGGTGTATCGGTTGTGGGTCCCTGTCTGTGAAGGTCAAAGTGATCTGTGTTGGGAGGTGCCTGCAGGTAACCCTCTTTGAAAGGTTCGCCGTGCCACACCCTGTATGCCTGGTTCACGTACATATGGTTCATGTGTATGGGTATCCATATATCGCTGGTAGCATCGGTAATCTTCTCGTAAACGTTCCCTTCTATGATAAAATTGTTCGTTTTGCAGTCACCGTATTGGATGTAATAAATGCCAGGTTCGCAGATAGGGGTAAAATCGAATTTCACATAGTGGTATTTGTAATAGTCGCCCCAGGATTCGATCTTGCCGTTGAATACTACAGCCTCATTGCCGTTGTTGTCTATTTTATACAGAGATGCTGTTTCAAGCGGTTTGTCTTTTTTGTCCAGTTCAATGACAGATACTTTGGGTTGATCAGGAAGGTAACCTACCTGGGAGAACCCTATATTGGGTTCTCTGATCCATCCTTCCACGGCATTCGGTTCAACCATCCAGGTCAGTACCTTGCCCGTTTTTTCTGCCGGCAGCAGGCTGCGCACCACATACCATCCGTTCTGAGCCAGTACCCGGCCGTCAAAAAGCATTAACTCTGCATCCTCAGATGTGATCTTAACCATCCGCTCGGGCGCATCGGGTGCCAGAAGCATGGCGTGTCCGGTTTCCAGCGGAAGGGGATCTATGAACCGGCCCGTGCCCCTGTCATCTGATGTCACATATCCCTTGAATTGTTTTGGTTTTTCACTGTTCGGCCGGGTGATGGTGTTTCCCACTACATAGCGCGGGAAGCGGTTGGGACGTCCGTCCATCAGATAGGCCTTTCCCCAGTACTGCGAGGGCAGGAACTCCAGGTTGAACCCGGCACTTCCTTCCAGCGCTGCGGGAAGGGGTTTGTCCAGGTAAACAGAAATTTCCACCCCTTTGCCTTTTGCCGACACAACCACACGCGATTCAAAGCCATAATCTTCATAGAGTAGTACCGACTCTATGGTGTTTGTTTCACGGTTAACCTTACGGGTGGGTATTGCCGGCACAAGGTCCCATTGCTCAGGAGTATGGGAGAGTCTCACGGCACCTCCCTGTGCTGTTCTCACACCATGGTGGATGATCTCTATGCCAGCGGTTTTTTCGTCGTTAAATTGCCCGGTAAAAAGGTTGCTGTAAACCAGCACATTAACACCCTGGGTCTGGAAATATCCCAGATCGTTCAGGATCAGATTCTGGCCGCTGGCTTGATTGAATGTCACAAATGACAGTATGAACAGAAAAAGAACTGATAACACCATTTCTCAATATTTTTGTTTATTTTATTTTTTAATTATTCCATAAGAACACGAATTATGCCAATTCCTACCACATAAACAAATGAAAATGCGGTTATCCGCATTGACCAGCAAAAATCCACCGGTTGCGGCCAATGCGTGACGGTCTGCAAGGACTTCAGCCCGGACAACATTTATGTATATAAAAAAACGGACGTTTTACCTGGTCCGGAAATTTGTTTTACCTTTACTCTTCTTCAGCCTGTTACGTAATATGAAAAACATCAGTAGAAAGGATTTCATCCGGAAGGCCTGTGCCACGGGAGCCTGTTTGTGCGGAGCCGGCTGCATGGGCTTTGCCAATCATGTTTTTGGTGTAGAGAGGCAAGATACAGGGGCCACCCCCCACACAGAGGCCATGCCCCGGCAATGGCTTTCCCTGCTTATGGGCAATATTGACAATATTCCGGATGAGGCCCAAAAAAGAAGCCTTCTGAAGGGCTGTGCTGTGGCCCATTACAATCAGTTAAAGCTGGAAGAGCTTCTTGCCCCTTACAGGAACAACCCCGATGCGTTTGTGCAATACCTGGAGAGCGGGTGGGGATGGAAGGTAGCGCACGACAAGGCGGCCCGCACCATCCTGGCCGATGAGAACAAAGACCACTGCGTCTGTCCTGTTGCTTCTGTCCTTCCGCAAAAAGGCCCGGCTGCCCTTTGCTATTGTTCCGAGGGATTTGCCGAGGCCATGTTTTCCTTTGTCCTTGGGTGCCCTGTTTCGGCCACGGTGGTTTCATCCATCCTCCGTGGCGACGAAAGATGCGTGTACCGGATTATTTACCAGAACAATGATGTCGTTTAAAAAGAATCTCATGAAACAAATGCTTTCTTCCTGTGGCCTGCTGTGTAACGAATGCGAATTCTTCAACAGGCAATGCTCCGGCTGCTACCGGGTGAAAGGCGTCCCTTTCTGGGCAGCAGAACACACTCCGGGGGGCATATGCCCCTTATACCAATGCGCCGTGGAGGACAAAAAGTACAGCAGCTGCGGGCAATGTCCCAGCCTGCCCTGCGAAATGTTCCTTCGAATGCAAGATCCCAACAGTACAGAAGAGCAACATCAGAAATCACTCAAAGAAAGGGTGGCCAGGCTCAAGGGAGGGGCTTAAAAAGGATGTATCATGAAACGATTCCGGGGTGTTGGGATTCTACCTCTTTTGGTGCCCTTTTTTCTGTTTCCGGCATTATTTTCCTGCACCATTCCGGGCCGCGGGAGAGGGGAATGCAGCCCGGAGCAGGTGGGCAGGCAGGTGATTGAAAATCTGCTGGCCCGTCCCGATCTGATGATATACCAGACGCCCCAGGCGCATGGCATTCATTATGCCGAGGCTTGCGCGGGATTTGGGGCGGCGCGACTGGCCGGTGCGCTGAAGGACCCGGTGTTGCTTAAAAAGCTGGTCCAAAGGTATGCCATTGAGCGGACCGACACCATTCCTAACTCGGCAAATCACGTGGATGTGAACGTTTATGGCATTTTGCCGCTGGAGTTGTACCGGGTGGGAATGGGCACGGCGTTTCGGGAGCAGGGGATGCGGCTGGCAGACGGTCAATGGGAACTACGAAGCACGAAACCCCTGCTTGCGTATAGGTGATGTTATCGCTTCGGTGTTCTTTTTCGTCCGTTCGATTTTCTGTCGTTTTGGTCGTGCGGTGGGACAGACACACTCTTTGCCAAGCTTTGGTTTGAGCGTTGGCTGGAGTGGCTTGGCAATGTGTGCAATGTGGGTGGGGTTTCTTTCTTTTTTTGCGGGGGGAAGAAAAAAACAAAATAAATTTCCATCAAATTTGCACTGTCCTGTCAAAAAGCTAAATCCTTTCTATTTTCAATTTATCACTATCGTATCTGTCTGGTCGTCTGTCTTTTTACACTTGTTGCCAACGGATTGGCGGTATGTTTTTGTTGCCGATTTCGAAGCACTGCCCTGTCAAGTTACACGAATGTTTATTAAATGCAGAAAAGCTGAAACCCGCACTGTCTCGGCAATAAAATATACCGCCTGTTGAACTAAATCCGCCTTCGCGGATAGCTGTTTAAAATTACGCGATTCTTTCTATACTCGGAGATTATTCATCACTAAAATTTCTGAATATGAGAAAGAAATCTGGTTTTACTATGGTTGAGCAGGCAGTTGTGCTTGTTCCTGAGTTTGAAAAGGTTGTCCGTAAGCTGGAGCAACAGGTTACTTTACGCGGACAGAGTGGAAGTACATTAAATAATTACATCCGCCGTATTGCCCTTTTTGTAGTCCATTTCAGGAAATTGCCCGAACAAATCGATCCCGAAGAGATCAATGAATACCTGGCTGCTTTGGCCTTGGATCCGCGATCGCCCTCGCGCAGCAGTTTTAAACACATGGTGTACGGGCTGCGTTACTATTACCGCCTGCTGGGGATGAACAAAAATGCCATCGCCCTGCCATCACTGAAAAAAGACACCAAACTGCCGGTCATCCTGAACCATCACGAGCTTAAAGAGCTTTTTGCCGCGCCAACACTCCTAAAACAACGAGTGGTGCTCACGCTGATTTATTCGGCCGGTTTACGTGGTCAGGAAGTAATCAACCTGAAAATTTCCGATGTGGATTTTGAACGTCGGACCATTCACATCCGCCAGAGCAAGTACAAAAAGGATCGCATC
>JAEAMF010001203.1_pt1 | contig 20703 bp, 19 predicted proteins | sample 8958721 | NCBI WGS metagenome assembly JAEAMF01 (sample SAMN16933255, study PRJNA681124) | bioreactor sludge metagenome | isolation source: anaerobic bioreactor treating anionic surfactant - SDBS | place: India: Bengaluru | collected 2019-02-28
CCCGGCGTTCGCACGTGTCGCCAGGGGAGCGGCGCTGCAGGTGCTGAGCCAGGATGTAGTCCTGGCTGCCCGGGGGGCCGGTATCGGACGCCGCGGCATCGCGCTGCGCCACGTGCTGCCCAACATCACCCCGGTCGTCCTGGTGCAGGCGTCGGTCAGCTTCGGTCTGGCAATCCTGGCCGAAGCGTCCCTCAGCTACCTTGGGCTCGGTACTCCGCCAACCACACCGACCTGGGGACGGATGATCTACGAGGCGCAGCCCTACTTGTACTCGAACCTGAACCTGGCATTTTGGCCGGGGTTGTTCATTGCGCTCGCGGTGCTGGGGTTCAACCTGCTCGGCGACGGCATGCGGGAACTGCTCGACCCCACGTTGCGAGAGGCGGACAAGTGAACGAACTGCTGCGGGTCACCGACCTGGGCGTCCGGTTCGGCCGCTCACGCAGCTGGGCGGTGAGCGACGTGGATCTGGTCATTCAGCCGGGGGAGCGTCTCGGGCTCATCGGGGAGTCCGGCTCGGGCAAGTCGGTGACCGCGCTGGCGATCATCGGGCTGCTCAGCGACACCGCGCACGTCAGGGGCTCGATCCGCTGGCACGACCGGGAACTGGTCGGCCTGGCGGACGGCGAGTATTCCGCGTTGCGCGGCAGCCAGCTGAGCATGGTCTTCCAGGAGCCGATGACCGCGCTCGATCCCACCATGGTGACCGGACGCCAAGTGGCGGAGGTGCTGCGTCTGCACCAAGGCGCCCCGAGCGGGCTCGCCAGACCCCGGGTGCTTGAGATGCTGGGCAAGGTGGGCATCGACGACCCCGAGCGAGTCGCTGACAGCTTCCCGCACGAGCTGTCGGGCGGGCAGCGGCAACGCGTCCTGATTGCGATGGCGCTGATCAACACCCCAGACCTGCTGATCGCGGACGAGCCGACCACTGCGTTGGACGTCACGGTGCAGGCACGCGTGCTGACCGAGCTGCGCAACGGTTTGGATGAGTCGGGCTCGGCATTGTTGTTCATCAGCCACGATCTGGCGGTGGTGAGCCAGCTGTGCGACCGGATCGCCGTGATGCGCGACGGCCGAATCGTCGAGCAAGGCAGTCTCGCCGAGGTGCTGAGGGAGCCCAGGCATTCCTACACGGCCGGGTTGATCGCCACCGCAAATTTGGACGCGGTCGCGCCCGGTGAGCGGCTTCCGGTGCTGGAGGACTTCCATGACCACTGAGCGCGTTCCGTGGCCGGACGCCGAAACCATCTATGAGGTGCGCAATCTCGTCAAGATCTACCGGCGCAGCCCCCGGCCGGTGACCGCGGTCTCCGATGTCACCCTCGACATCCGCGTGGGTCAACGACTAGGCATCGTCGGCGAGTCCGGCTCGGGCAAGTCAACGCTGATCCGGATGCTGGCCGCACTGTCCAGGCCGACCAGCGGCGAGATCCGGTTCGCCGGTGAGTCGATCGTGGGACGCACCGAGGCCGAACTGGCCTGGCTGCGTCGCGGAGTGCAACTCGTCTTCCAAGACCCCAGATCATCGCTAGACCCCCGGATGCGGGTCGCCGACATCATCAACGAGCCGTTGCGTTCGAAGATCTGGCGAGGCTCGCGGCGTCCCGACCCCCAAGCACGGCTCGCGGAGCTGATGCGGCAGGTAGGCCTCGACCCCACCGACGCCCGACGGTACCCGCACCAGTTCAGCGGTGGCCAGCGGCAACGGATCGCCATCGCCCGAGCCCTGGCGCCCAGCCCCAGGGTGCTGATCGCGGACGAGGCGGTCTCGGCGCTGGACGTCAGCGTTCGCGCCCAGGTACTCAACCTGATGACCGACCTTGTGGCCCAACACGGTCTGACTTTGGTCTTCGTGAGCCATGACTTGGCGGTGGTGCGGCACCTGTGCGACACCATTGTGGTGATGCAGCACGGACGCGTGGTCGAGTCTGGCTTGGCTGCCCGCGTCTACGCCGACCCGCAGCACCCCTACACCCAGCGACTGCTCGCCAGCGTGCCCCGGTTGCCCAGGACGACTTGAGGGCCGGGCGGTCCTGCCCCGTAGAATGCTTCGTCGTGAAAGCCCTGCTGCTTGAGAACATCCATCCTGAGGCCACCCGACTGCTGGCCGATGCCGGCTACGAGGTCGAGAACCGTCGCGGCGCCCTCGGCGAGGACGACCTGATCGATGCCTTGGAAGGCGTGACGCTGCTCGGCATCCGTTCGCGTACCCAGCTCACCGAGCGGGTCCTGGCGAGTGCCTCCGAGCTCCAAGCCGTGGGCGCATTCTGCATCGGCACCAACCAGATCGACTTGGACGCGGCCGCCCGGCTGGGTATCGCCTGCTTCAACGCCCCCTACAGCAACACCCGCAGTGTCGTCGAGCTGGCCCTGGCAGAGATCGTGGCGCTGGCTCGCCATCTGACCGACAAGAACAAGCAGATGCATGAGGGCATCTGGGATAAGTCGGCCGGCGGCGCCCACGAGGTCCGTGGCCGCACCCTCGGACTGGTCGGATACGGCAACATCGGGTCGCAGCTTTCCGTGCTGGCCGAATCCTTCGGGATGCGGGTCTGGTTCTACGACGTGGTGGACAAGCTGGCCATGGGCAACGCGAAGCGTGTCGACAGCCTGGACGAACTGTTGGCCACCTGCGAAACCATCAGCGTCCACGTCGACGGCCGGCCGGAGAACACGAACCTCTTCGGTGAGGCCGAATTCGGCCGGATGCGTCCCCGTGCGCTCTTCCTGAACCTTTCCCGGGGCCATGTCGTGGACATCCCGGCGCTGGCCGCAGCCGTCAGGTCAGGGCACATCGCCGGAGCCGGCCTGGATGTCTACCCCAGTGAGCCGCGCGCAGCAGGGGACCCGTTCGTCAACGAACTGCAGGGTCTGCCGAACGTCATCCTCACCCCCCATGTCGGTGGCTCCACCCAAGAGGCGCAGGTCGACATCGGCCGGTTCACCGCCGGCAAGCTGATCGACTTCATGGCCGGTGGCTCCACCGTGATGAGTGTGAACCTGCCGCAGGTACAGGTGCCAGCGCAACAAGGCCGCCGGGTGATCCACATCCATCGCAATGTCCCCGGGGTGCTCGCCAACCTCACCAAGGTGCTCAGCTCACACCAGGCGAACATCGCCTTCCAGGCACTGAACACCAACAGCGAGGTCGGCTACGTCGTGACCGACGTCACCTCGGCCGCCCCGGGCTTGACGCGCGAACTGACCGAGATCCCGCACACCATCCGGGTGCGGGTCTCCTAACCTGGGTTCAGCCGACGTCGATCTGGTACAGCGTCGAGTGGGCGGACACCGGAACCACCATCGTGACGACCTGCCCGGGGTACAACTCCACCACGGTGAAGCTCTGGGCTTCGGTCATGGCACGATATCCCCGGTTCTGGTACATCGGGTCCGCCGCGTAACTCAGCCCGCCCGCGATGGCGACCGGGATTCCGGCCAAGGTGGCCGAGCCGGGCACGTGCAGGTGACCCGACAAGATGATCCGCACGTCGCTGCCGACAAGCACCTCGGCGAGGTCATCTGGGTTGCGCAGGGCGAACCGCGACATCACCGCGGACGCGCTGGGGACCGGCGGGTGGTGCACCACCAGCACGGTGCCGTGGCGCACGGGTCCGGCGAGCTGTCTGGTGAGCCACGCGAGTTGGTCGTGGGTTATTTCGCCATGGCCAGCGCCCGGTACCGACGAATCCAGCTGGATCACTCGCAACCCGCGGATCTCGGCGACGCTGTCTGCCGGGCCGAGCGTCCTGTTGAAGTTGAGTCCCTCATCGTGGTTTCCGGCCCCGACCAGAACCGGGCAGCCCAGCAGTCCCGACTGTTCGGCGATGACGTGCTGCAGCCGCTGGTAGGCCTCCGACGAACCGGTGTCGGTCAGGTCGCCGGACAGGATCACCCCATCGAAGTCGAGCCCGGAATCGGCCAATCGTCGGAAGGCGAGCCGAAGCAGCGCCTCGGTGTCGATCTGCCCGGCAAGCGGCGTGTTCTGCGCGGTGAGGTGTAGGTCGCTGAGTTGGGCCAGCCGGTGGGTCGGCTGGTCGGCCATCAGCTGTGCGGCCCCGGAGCGGGGATGATGATGCCGGTGGTTTCCTCATCGTCGAGGCCGACCAGCCGCAACCGGTCGACCAGTTCCCCATGCAGCAGGCCGTTGCTGGCGATGGCACCCGGCCCGAAGGGTCCGTCCGTCCCGTCCAGGTCGGTGAACGTGCCGCCCGCCTCGCGGACGATGATGTCCAAGGCGGCTTTGTCGTGAAGCTCAAGGTCGGGCTCACAAGCCATGTCGACGGCACCCTCGGCAACCATCATGTAGCTCCAGAAATCGCCGAACCCGCGGCTACGGCCGGCGTCTCGCAGCAGGTCGACGAACCCCTGACCGCGCCCGCTGGTGATCCAGCCGCCGATCGAGGAATAGGCGAGAAACGCGTCCGGCACCCGACGCACCTTCGACACCCTCATCTGGGTGCCCTTCAGCAGTGATCGTCCGGTGAAGGCGCCCGCCCCTTCGGCGGCCCACCAACGCCGTCCGAGCAAAGGCGCGCTGACCACGCCGACCCGAACCACACCGTCCACCATCAACCCGATCAGGGTTGCCCAGACCGGCACGCCACGCACGAAGTTCGCGGTGCCGTCGATCGGGTCGATGATCCACTGTCGGGGACCGTAACCGGTATCGGGCATCTCTTCGCCGTGGACCGCATCACGGGGACGCGCGGTGGCCAGCGTCCGACGCAGGGCCTCCTCGACTAAGCGATCAGCATCCGAGACCGCGGTCCGATCAGGTTTGGCGGTCACCCGCAGGTCTTGTGCCTTGAACCGGTTCTCGGTGATCGAGTCGGCGTTGTCGGCCATCAGGTGCGCCAGGCGCAGGTCGTCGATGTAGGAGGCCATGTGCCCAACGTTAGCCACTCTACTCGACCAACGCTCCCACGATCCGCCGGAAGGACGCGAGTCGGCCCGGCGCCAGCTCGGCACGGGCGACCGCCTCGTCCAGCCCGCACTCGGGCTCATCGGCGGTGTGCCGGCAACCCCGTGGACAGTCCTGAGTGAATTCGTGAAGATCGGAGAAGGCGTCAAGCACCGACTGCGGGGTGACGTGACTCAGCCCGAAGCTACGGACCCCCGGCGTGTCGATCACCCAGCCGTCACCGTCAGGCAGTTCCAGGGCGATGGCGGAGGTCGAGGTGTGTCGTCCTCGCCCGGTGACCTCATTCACCGCCGCAGTGGACCGCTCTGCGCCCGGCACCAGCCGGTTGATCAGAGTCGACTTACCCACCCCCGAATGCCCGACCAGTACCGTGACATGCCCGGTGAGCAACTCGTCCACCTCGTCCAATTGGGAGCCCGGCTGGGTGATCACGACCGGCACCTCAAGTGGCTCGTAAAGCGCGACGATGGTCTCGGCGCTGGCAAGGTCTGCCTTGGTCAGACACACGATCGGGGCTATCCCAGCATCGTAGGCGGCGACCATGATGCGATCGATCATGCCGGGCCGTGGTGGCGGATCTGCGAGCGCGCTGACGATCATCAGTTGGTCGGCGTTGGCCACGATCGGGCGTTCGCTGGGGTCGGTGTCGTCGGCGGTGCGCCGCAGCACGGTGGTGCGTGGCACCACCTCGACGATGCGGGCCAGGGTGCCCACCTCGCCGCTGGTGTCGCCGACCACTCGCACCAGGTCGCCGACGATGACGCCTTTGCGTCCCAACTGGCGGGCCTTGGCTGCGCTGATCAGCACGCCGGAGTCGATCAGCTGGCAGCGGAAGCGGCCCCGGTCGACGGTCAGCACGCGGGCGATCTCAGCAGCGGAGTAGTCGGGCCGGTCCTTGGTTCGTGGACGGGTACGACGCTGCGGTCTGGCCCCGAACTTCTCCGGATCGACGTCGGCGTAGGCCTCGGCAGTTCGCCGGGCGTCGCTCATCAGGGCATCCCGACGGTCTGGGAGAGCATGGCCTGCCAACGGTCGGTGAAGTCGGGCATCGTCTTGCCGACGGCACCGATGTCGTCCACCAGAACCCCCGGCACGACCAGGCCGACCAAGGCGGCCAGGTGGGCGAGGCGATGGTCGTCGTAACTGCGCAGTGCCCTGGTCGGACGCAGCCCTTCGCCGGTCATTCCGGCACCCGTAATGACCAACCCGTCCGCCGTCTGCCGCACGTCGACTCCGATGCTCGACAGTTCGGCGCTGATGGCGGCCAGTCGATCTGTCTCGTGGCCCCGAATGTGGGCCACACCGCTGATCGTGGTGGTGCCCGCGGCAAAAGTGGCAAGCGCCGCCGCCACCGGCGTCAGTTCGCTGGCGGCATGCAGGTCGAGTTCGGTACCGCGCAGTTGGCCGTCGGAGCGTGCACGCAGCCGGTCACCGTCGCGTTCGGTGGTCGCACCCATCCGGGCCAGCAGATCGCGTATCAGGTCGCCGGGTTGGGTGGTCAGCATCGGCCAGCCGGGCACCGCGACCGACCCGCCGGTCAGCACGCCGGCCGCCAGAAAGACCGCGGCGTTGGTGAGGTCGGGTTCGATGCGCTGGTCACGGGCGGTGATCGGCCCGGGTCGCACAATCCAGCGACCCAGCTCGTGGTCATCGAGTTGGACGCCACGGTCCCGCAACATAGCCGCGGTCATCTGGATGTGGGGGAGTGACGGCACCGCGGCGCCGGTGTGCCGCAAGTCGATGCCCTGGGGAAACCTGGCCGCGGGCAACAGCAGGGCAGAGATGAACTGGCTGGACGCACTCGAATCGATTGTCACTAAGGGCCCGCCCAGCCGTGCCGGGGCATCCATGGTGAAGGGCAGTGCCGCCGCGTCGATGTGCACGCCGAGCTGGGCGAGGCCGTCCAGCAGCGGGGCCATCGGCCGTTGACCGGCTCTGGAGTCTCCGAAGAAGCTGGTGCGCCCCGGTGCCAGCGCCGCCAACGGCGGGACGAATCGCATCACGGTGCCGGCCAGGCCACAGTCGATGCCTTCCGGTGCCGCCACGAAGTGTTCTGGCGGCAGGACCCGCTGCACCGGCGATCCGTCGGCATCCACGGGCAGATCTTCGATGGACGCGCCCAGCTGGCGCAGCGCGGCAATCATCAAGCGGGTGTCGCGGGCGTCCAACAAGCCGGTGAGTTCGCTGGGGCCGTCCGCCAATGCGGCCAACAGCAACGCGCGGTTGGACTCCGACTTCGACCCTGGCAGGGCGCAGACGGCGTCCAGTGGCCGCTGGGCGACCGGCGCAGGCCAAGCGCTCAGTTGAGCGCTCCCTTGACCTGACGTTGCACCTTCTTGGCGCTCTTCTTCACGTTCTTCTCGGCCTGCCCCAGGTTGCGTCCGACTGCTTCGGAGGCCTTCTTGGCGTTCTTGCCCGCGACCGCCCGGGACTGCTCCGCACGCCAGGCGAGACTCGGGCGTCCGGCGGTGTCCTGGGTGGCCGTGATCGCGGCCCCGAACAGCGCCAACTGGCTGAGCATGCCCGAACGACCCTTCGACTCCGAAGCACCAATCACGCGTGGCAGGGTGGCTGCGGCCAGCAGCACAGCGCCGGGACGCCGGGCGATGCCGGTGGCGTAGGCGACGCCGCCGATGATCTGTGCCAGGCCGAGGAGCCGCGTCCAAGTGCGCGCATCTTCGGGCACCCGGTCGGCGGTCTCGGGGGGAAGGAAGGACTGCACCGCAGGCACCACTCGGTCAACAGTCGAGGCGATCTGGTCGGCGTTCTGGTCCGGTTTGGTCAGCAGCTGGTACCCATCTGTCACGTAGTAGGCAGAGAAAAGGACTCGACCGGCGAAGCGCAGCAATGACATAGTCCATTCCTACCCGCTCGGGATACCCGGGCGAGGCAGTTCCGTCGAATTCGACCCTGTGGGCTGATCGCTGACGGGTTAGGTTGTAACCATGTGTGGTCGCTATGCCGCCTCGACGCATCCGGACAAGCTGATCGAGATCTTCGAGGTCGACGAGGTGCCGGACGCACTGCCGGCCGTCGGGCCGGAGGGGCTGGCGCAGTGGTCGAGGCCACGATGGAACATTGCCCCTACCGACCTGGTGCCTGCGGTGCTGGAGCGCACCCGCGAGCAGGGCGACATCCGGTTGCTCACCGGGTTGCGCTGGGGTCTGGTGCCGAGTTGGTCGAAGACCCCGAATGCCGGCGCCCGGATGATCAACGCCCGGCTGGAGACCGTCGACGTCAAACCGGCCTTCCGCAAGGCGTTTGCGTCCCGGCGCTGCCTGCTGCCGGCCGACGGCTACTACGAATGGCAGGCGGCCAGCCGGCAAGGACGAAGCTACAAGCAGCCCTACTTCATCCTCCCCGCCCGCGGTCTGATGGTGATGGCAGGTGTCTACGAGTTCTGGCGCGCCGGGTCGAGCGGCGATTGGCTGATCACCTGTGCGATCATCACGACGCAGGCAGCGGACGATCTGGGCGCCATCCACGACAGAATGCCGGTGCAGGTGTCCCGCGAGAACTGGGACGCGTGGCTCGATCCCGCCTGCACCGCCGCCTCGGCGGCGAAGGCGTTGGTGCACATCCCCGAGCCTGGCGAGATGCTTGCCCGGCCGGTTTCCACCAAGGTGAATCAGGTCGGCAACGACGGCCCCGAACTGGTCAGCCCGGTAGAACTGGAATAGTCAGGGCGTCGCGAACGTTCCAAACAACATGCAAACAGCCCTACTGGGTCGCCCACCGGCCACCTCCCGGTCAGGAGGGTACAGCCCTGTTGCGCGGGATTCGGTATTGTGGCCTGCGATGACGATTCCCAGTACCGATGTGCGTGACACCGAAACCGACGCTGAACGCGCCGCAAGATTCGAGCGGGACGCCATGGGCTACCTCGACCAGCTCTATGGAGCCGCCCTGCGGATGACCCGCAACCCCGCCGACGCGGAGGATGTGGTGCAGGAGACCTACGCCAAGGCGTTTAGCTCCTTCGATCAGTTCACCCCGGGCACGAACCTGAAGGCGTGGCTGTACCGAATCCTGACCAACACCTACATCAACAGCTACCGCAAGGCCCAGCGCCAGCCGAAGATCAGCGGCTCGGTTGATGTCGAAGACTGGCAACTCGCCCGCGCCGCCTCACACAGCTCGGGCGGCCTCCCTTCGGCCGAACGCGAGGCGCTTGACAAGCTGCCAGACACCGTGATCACCGACGCGCTGGAGTCGCTTTCGCCCGACTTCCGGCAGGCCGTACTGCTCGCCGACGTGGAGGGCTTCTCCTACAAGGAGATAGCCGAGATCATGGGCACCCCGATCGGGACCGTGATGTCGCGGCTCAACCGGGGACGCGGGCAACTTCGGGACAAGCTCGGTGACTACGCGAGGCAGCGGGGCATCGGCCGCGAAAGTGACGGCCAAGATGATTGAGCAGCCCGAACCCTTGGACGTGGAGGATCAGTGCATCCTCGCGATGCGCAGCGTCCACGCCTTTCTGCATGGTGAACTGGCCGAGTCGGAGGCCGACGAGATCCGACACCACCTGCTCGCCTGCGAGAAGTGCATGGACAGCTTCGACGCGGAGGAATTCATCAGCGGCCTGCTGCGGCGCTGCTACGGTCCCACGACCGCCCCGCCAACGCTTCGAGTCCGGGTCTCCCAACTCACCATTCGCTGGCAGACACACTGAACGACATCAGCCCCGCAGCAAGGTGCTGTCGGGGCCGATTGGTCTCGTACTGATTTGGCTCAGGCGTTTGGCCGCTTGCCGTGGTTCGCGGCATTCTTGCGTCGAGCGCGACGCTTACGTCCACCCTTACCCATACTGACCTCCTGATCTCCCGTTGTCGGGATCGTGTGCGCGATTGTCAATAATGCCAAACTGCAGGCGCGCACCCCAAACGGGGCTCATCACGTATCGGGATGGCTGCGCCACCGGTGACGGCGCCTAGAGTAGGGCCCATGCTGCGGTTGTCCAAAGTGTTGGCTGAGCACACCCACCTCAATGCCGATGACCGCGCGTGGCTGCTCTCGCTGGTGCGCGAGTGGCACCTGCTGGCCGACACCAGCTTCTCCGATCTGGTGCTCTGGCTGCCCGACGACAAGGACGAGAACGTCTTCTGGGCGGGCGCCCAGATTCGTCCCACCACCGGACCTACCGCGCTTGAGGACGAGGTGATCGGAGCGGTCATCAGCTACGACCATGAATCGCTGGTCACCTGCGCCTGGCTGAGCCGGGACATCTGCGAGACGAGCGACAACCGGCTGCAGGCCGGAATCCCGGTCGACGTGATGGCGATCCCGATCGTTCGACACGACGACGTGATCGCGATCCTCGAACGCCACACCAACCGGATGGGCGTCCGGGCACCCGGCGCGCTGGAGGATACCTACCTTGCGGTCGCCGACACGCTCAGCGACATGCTGCTGCACGGCGAGTTCCCGATCGAGCCGCCCAGCGATCCCACCACCAGCCCGCGAGCCGGCGACGGGCTGATGTGGATCGACACCGACGGCACCGTCACCTACGCCAGTCCGAACGCCGTCAGCTGCCTACGCCGGCTCGGTTTCGCCGGCGACCTGGTTGGGGATGACGTCCGCCACCTGGCCCCAGCGCTGGCCGACGAGTTCAGTCGCGAACTGCAGGCGGCGCAGACCAGCAACCCCAGCCGGATCGTCTGGGAGGTCACCGTCGAGGAGCCGCAGGCCAGCGTCCGCATGCGAGTGGTGCCGCTGGTGCGTCATGGCGAGTGGGTGGCCACGGTGGCCCTGTGTCGTGACGTCACTGCGCTGCGAGAACGCGAACGACAATTGGTGACCAAGGACGCCACCATTCGCGAGATCCACCACCGGGTGAAGAACAATCTGCAGACGGTGGCCGCGTTGCTCAGGCTGCAGTCACGCCGGATGAACTCCGCGGAGGGACGCGATGCGCTGCGCGACGCTATGCGTCGTGTGCAGTCCATCGCTGCGGTGCACGAAATTCTCTCGCAGGGCTTCGACGAATGCGTCGTATTCGATGACATCGCCGATCGGATCCTGCTGATGGCCGGGGACGTGGCATCGGCGGGTGGCCAGGTTCACGCGCGCCGTCAGGGCTCTTTCGGGCTGGTCCCCGGCAACATCGCCACCTCGCTTGCCATGGTACTTACCGAGCTCTGCCAAAACGCCATCGAGCATGGCCTGCGTAGCAACAACGGTGAGGTCTTGGTCCGGGTCGAGCGAAGTGCCAGTGATCTCGTGCTGGAGGTGATCGACGACGGCGCCGGTCTGCCAGACGACTTCGACCTACGCGGCAGGAGCAGTCTGGGCCTGTCGATCGTCTCGACGCTGATCACCGACCTGGACGGCGAGTTCACCTTGTCCAACAACGCCGGCGACGGCTCGACCGCCCGGGTGCGCGTCATGTGGGCGCACCCCCAATAACGACAAGTCGCCTAGCTGTTCCGCAACCGTGCGCGCGATGCGCGCCGCTTCATGGCCCGACGTTCATCTTCGGACATGCCGCCCCAAACCCCGTGGTCCTGGCCGGCCTCGAGCGCCCAGCGCAGGCATTCCTCCCGAACCTCACAGCGGCGACAGACCTTCTTGGCCTCTTCCACCTGCGCCAGGGCAGGGCCTGTGGTGCCGACTGGGAAGAACAGCTCGGGGTCTTCCGTGAGGCACTCTGCGCGATGGCGCCAGTCCATGGGTTGCGGCTCCTTCTTGACCAATTTTCATCTGCCGGGACAACCCTGCCATGATAGGTCGTCCGGCGGAAGAGCTTGCCATGGAAATTGCCGCAGTTTCCCTGGGCTGACTTCAGTCGTCGCTCAGCGCAGCCTGCAGGAGCGCGTCCTCCTCGATCATGTGGACGCGCGGCGAGCCTGTTGAAGCGGCAGCCGCCGGCTCACGGGTGAACGGCCGGAGGACGAATTCGCGTCCGAGGGTCTCGCTCATCAACGGCACCAGGTGCAGCTTCAGGAATTCCCACGGCCCTTGATTCTCGGGCTCCTCCTGGATCCAGCGGTAGTCGCCAACCTGCGGGTAGTTCGCCAGTTCGGCGGCCAACTCCGCGTGGCCGTGGGGGAAGAGCCGCTCGAGGGTGATGATCGCCACCTGTTGGTCCAGGCCCATCCGCGTACGTTCGCGGACCAGTTCCCAGCGCACCTTGCCCGAGCACAGCAGGATCCGTTTCACGGTGCCGGGATCTTCGATGGTCGGGTCGCCCTGGATCGGGCGCCACTTGCCGGTGGTGAAGTCCTCGGGCATCGACATCGCGAGTTTGTTGCGCAGCATCGACTTCGGGGTGGCGATGATCACCGGCCGGTGCCAGTTGACTTGCGCATGCTGGCGGAGCAGGTGGAAGTAGCTGGCCGGTGTGGACGGCTGGCAGACCGCCAGGTTGTTGTTGACACACAGTTGCAGGAAGCGTTCGATCCGAGCGCTCGAGTGATCGGGACCGGCGCCTTCGTAACCGTGGGGGAGCAGCAGCACGACGCCCGACTTCTGCGTCCACTTGGCGAACCCGGAGGCGATGAACTCGTCGATGATGATCTGGCCGCCGTTCGAGAAATCGCCATACTGCGCCTCCCAGCAGACCAGCGCCTCCGGCGCGGCCACCGAGTAGCCGTATTCGAAGCCCATCGCGGCGTACTCGCTAAGGAATGAATCGTAGATGTCGAATCGCGCCTGATCAGCGGCCAGGTGCTTGAGCGGCACCCAGGATTCGTTGGTCTCGCGGTCGACGATGGCCCCGAATCGTTGGCTGAACGTTCCGCGCCGGGAATCCTGGCCGGCCAACCGGACCGGGTGCCCCTCCATCAGCAGGGTGCCGAAGGCAAGCAGTTCGGCGGTCGCCCAGTCGATCGGCCCGGCGAGGATCGACTGCGCCCGACGTGCCAACTGGGGGGCGACCTTCGGGTGCACGTTGAACCCCTCGGGCAGGTTGCTGTAGACGGCAGCCACCTTCGCCATTTCGGCGACCGTGGTCGCGGTACCGACCCGCATGCTCGCCTTGGCCGGATAGGCCGGCGCCAGCCGATATTCTGCGGGCTCCTTCGGGGCATCGGGGTTGCGGACGTTGGCGAAGACCTCCTCCAGCCGGTCGCGGAACTTGTTCACCGCGTTCTCGGCGTCCTCGAGCGAGATGTCGCCACGACCGATCAACTGCTCGGTGTACAACTTGCGCACCGGACGCTTTTTCTCGATCAGGTTGTAGGTCAGCGGCTGGGTGAAACTCGGTTCATCGCCCTCGTTGTGGCCGCGCCGACGGTAGCAGAGCATGTCGATGACGACGTCCTTGTGGAAACGCTCCCGGAACTCGAAGGCCACCTGGGCGGCCAGCGCACAGGCGTCGGGATCATCGCCGTTGACGTGGATCACCGGGGCCTGCACGGCCTTCGCGACGTCGGTGCAGTAGACCGAGCTGCGGGCATCGGCCGGGCCAGTGGTGAATCCGATCTGGTTGTTCACCACCAGGTGCACGGTGCCGCCGTTGCGGTAGCCGACCAGCTGGCTCATTTGCAGGGTCTCGTAGATCACACCCTGCCCGGCGAAGGACGCGTCGCCGTGCATCAGCACTGGCATCACTGCGAAGCCGGAGCCGGGCAACTGGTCGTTCTTGGCACGCGCGATGCCCTGCACCACCGGGTCGACGGCCTCCAAGTGCGACGGATTGGCCGCCACGGACGCGCGCACCGTGCGTCCGCTGGCGGCCACGTACTCGCCGTCGGCACCCAGGTGGTACTTGACGTCCCCCGAAATAACCGCATCGCCCTCGGCCTGGTGGTCGAACTCGCGGAAGACCTGCGAGTACAGCTTGCCGACGATGTTGGTCAGCACGTTCAGCCTGCCGCGATGTGGCATGCCGATGCAGACCTCATCGACCAAGCCGTCGGCGGCCCGCTCACACAGTTCGGCCAGGATGACTATCGCTGATTCCGCCCCCTCAAGGCTGAAGCGCGTCTGACCGACGTATTTGGTTTGCAGGAAAGTCTCGAAGACCTCTGCTTCGGACAGCTGGTCGAGGATACGCAGGTGACCTTCCCGCGGCCGCGGCGAATGCGGCTGCTCGACTCGCGCCTGGAACCAGCGGCGCTGCTCGGGGTCGTGGATGTGCATGTACTCGATGCCCAGGGTGTGGGCGTAGGAGTCGCGAAGGATGTCGATGATCTTCCGCAGGGTCATGAACCCTTCGTCCATGCCGGCGAATTTGCCGACCGGGAACTCGCGGTCGAGGTCCCACAGGGTCAACCCGTGGGTCTCAAGCTCAAGCTCGGAATGGCTGCGCATCTTGTACTCGAGCGGGTCGATGTCTGCCTGGAGGTGACCGAAGGAGCGGTAGCCCTGCACCAGCCGGGCCACGCGGGCCTGCTTGCCGACCTGGTGGAAGCGGGTGATCGGGATGTCGGGCGCCCACTTGATCGGCGGGTACGGGATGCGCAGCGCCTCGAAGATGGCCTCATAAAAGTTGTCGGCGCCCTCCAGCAGCGTGTGAATCGCTCGCAGGAACTCGCCGCTCTGTGCACCTTGGATGACCCGGTGGTCGTAGGTGGAGGTCAGTGTGGTGACCTTGCTGACCGCCATCTCGGTGAGGTTCGTCTGCGCGGTGCCCCCGAAATCGGGGGTGTAGTCGATGGCGCCGACACCCAGGATGGTGCCCTGCCCCGGCATCAATCGCGGCACTGACATGCTGGTGCCCAGCCCGCCCGGGTTCGTGATCGACACGGTCGTTCGAGCGAAGTCGTCCACGGTGAGCTTGCCCTCGCGGGACTTGCGGAGCAAGGTCTCGTAGGCGGCATAGAACTGCGCGAAGTTGAGATCCTCGCAGGCCTTGATGTTCGGCACCAAGAGCTGGCGCTGTTCACCTTTGACCACGTCGACCGCGATGCCCAGGTTCACGTCCGAGTTCTCGACCAGCACCGGCTTGCCGTCCTCGGTTTCTTCGTAGCTACAGTTCATCGCCGGGATGAGCTTGATCGCCTGCACCATCGCATAGGCGATCAAGTGGGTGAAGCTGACCTTCCCGCCGCGGCTACGACGTAGGAAGTTGTTGATGGTCGCGCGGTTCTCGATGACCAGCTTCATCGGGATGGTGCGCACCGAGGTGGCGGTCGGCATCGACAGCGACGCGTCCATGTTGCGCGCGGTGCGCATCGGGGCGCCCCTCAACACGGTTCGGCGTGGCTCGGCGCTCGAAAGTTGCGGGCGGTCGAACGGATTCGGGACTTCCGGCCCCAAACCACCGGACGTGCCCGGCTGGTGCGGGGTCTCGGTGCTGAGTTCGCGGCGTTCCACGGTTGCCACCGGCGCGCTTGTCGCTGGTACGGCCGCCGGCCGGGCGGCCCGGGACGGAGCGGGTTCGGCCGCTGCCACTTCAGCGACTGGGGTGGCGGCTGCCGCTTCAACGGTGGTGGGCGCCGGACTCGGTGCCGGGGTCACCTCGGCGGGGGTTTGTTCAAAAGCGGGGCCCACGCCGGCAGTCGCCGCCGAGGAAGCGGCGGCATGCTTGCGGAAGAAGTCAACCCAAGCCTGATCGACAGAGGACGGGTCGTTCTGATAACGCTCACGCATCTCTTCGATGAGCCAGTCGTTGGCACCGAAGTCTTCAAAGTTGGACATAATCGTTGCGGTCGAAGCCGCTTCGCCCCTTCCAGAAGATTGTGCGCTCAACTCTAGACTGACGGCTGCCCAACTTGGGAGCGGCTCGGCAGGACCTGACGGCGAATCACGTGGCGGAGACGGCGGGTTGCGGGCGTCCGATCGCCATCGCCGCGCGAATGGCCGCCACGGTGGTTACCACGGTGAAGACCACCATCAACAAGTTCCGTCCGACCAACAACAACGTGTCACCCAGTGTCGAGTCGGCTGCGATCAAGCCCGAATAGTTGAGCGGAAAGACCAAGTGGGTGAGCAGCGCGATGGCCAGGCCTGTGCCAGCCAGCCAGCGGGCAGCGGTTCGGTCCTTGCCGGGGAGCGGCAGCGCGATCAGGACGGTCAGCGGGCCACCCAGCCAGATCACGTACTGGGGGCTGAAGGTCTTGTTCGCGATGATGAACGCGCAGATGATCGCGAGTTGGGCAAGGACGATCGCATGGGTGCGGGGCAGTTGACCGCCGTCGTCAGCAGTGCCGAAGGACCTCCGGCCGGGCAACCCGAAGCCGTTGAGCGCGATCAGCCAGCCCAGCAGCAGCGCCAGCACGACGCTGCCCAGCATGGCGACATCTGCCACCCGCAGCCAGAAGTCGACTTGCGGGCCGTAGATCTCCCACGCGTTGTGGCTCGAAAGCTCGGTGCGGTACAGATCTGGTTGCCCGAAGGCATGACGGAGCATCGGCACCGTCGCCACGATCGACTCAATCTGCAGGCCCCGATCCGACTGCCAAGTCAACGGCGAGGTTGACCGATCCCAGCCGAAGAAGAGCAGCGACGCGAGCCCCAGCGTCCCGCCGGCGACCAGGAAGCCGATCGTCCGTTTCCGGGCGGTCGACCCGGTGCCCAGCATCGGGATGATGAGCATCGCCGGCCAGAACTTGGTGGCCGCTCCAAGCGCGATCGCTACCCCGGACGCGATGGGGCGGCGGTTGAGCCAGACCAAGCCGGCCAGCACCGCCACCGCCGGAAGCAGGTCGATGCGGAACCAGATCAGCGCACCGATCAGGAACGTGAACACCGACCAGTAGGTGGCCGCCACGCGGCTGTGGCCAGTCCACAGCCAGACCGCGACAGCGCCATCCAACAGGCCCATCACCAAGACGAAGGCGATCCGGAAGCCCAATTCGGTGTTTCCGGAGGCTGGCCTGATCAATTGGAGCAGGACGGCCACAGGGGTCGGATACTCCACCAAGCCGTCACCCATCCCGTGGTGCACGAGTTGCCAGTAGTAGTAGCGCACGTCGTTGTCGATGAACGTCTCCCGGCGGCTCCACAACACCGCCATCAGCACCCGGCTGATCGTCCAGGTGAGCAGCGCCAAGATCGACTTGCCGATGCGGGACATGTACCTACTTCCCGGGTCGGCGGCGCGCGACGAAGCCGGCAACCCACCAGACCACATAGCCCAGAAGAGCGGTGATCAGCACATTGCGGGCCACCAGGATCAAGGTGACCGGCAACCGGAACCAGCCGGCCCACCCAGAGTCGCGTACCAGGGGGTCGTAGCCGATCGGGAAGACGATGCCGGTGAGCACAGTGCACGTCAGGATGAACAACGAAATCACCCAGAGCCGCCGCCGCTCCACCGAGTAGCCCTCGGTGTTGGGCGGACGGCGTCCCAGCAGCGCGAAGCCGGCAGCATGCGGCCCACCCAGCCAGATCATGTACTGCGGACTGAACGTCTTGTTCGTGACGATCATCACCAAGATGACCAGCAGCATGAGCGCCACCGCCTCGCTGGTGCTGCCCGCGCCACGACGCCACCACGAGGCGTAGGCGACGACGATGCCAAGCATACCGAGCGCGGTGGCGACGGTGGCCGCAGCGGTCCACAAGGACACCCCGGTGCCGTAGATCTCGAACGCCTGGTAACGGGAGATGGTCACCGCGTAGTCGCCCAGACCGAGCGCACGGCCGAGCATCGGTACGCTCGCCCAAACTGACTCGACCTGCAGACCGCGGCCGGATTGCCAGGTCAGCGGGGAGACCAGGCGATCCCAGCCGGCCCAGATCAGTGAGACCAGCGCGAGCAGCCCGCCGGTACCCCAGAAGCCGAGGCTCGCTCGCAACTTCTGCCGTGACGAGCCCCCGCACAATGCCGGCCACAACAGCGCCGGCCACAGCTTGATTGCGGCACCGGTTCCGGCCAGTGCGCCGGACCACGCCCACGCCCGCCTCGCGACCAGGAGCAGGCTCCAGCCGGCAAGCACGGATGTGACCAGATCGAACCGCAGGTAGACGGTGGGTCCGATGAAGACCACGAAGAGCGTCCAGAAGACGATCGCGTGGGCTCGCAGTCGCCCACCACCGCGCCACAGGCTCAGCGAGAAGGCGATGTCGAGCAGCAACATCAGCCCCACGAAGGCGATCACGTAGCCCTGCTGGGTGCCCAGGCCGAGAAGCCATGGCAGCGCCAGCATCCACAGCACCGGCGTCGGGTACTCCCGCATCGTCAGTTCTGGCCCGACCGAGAACATGTTGTCGATGTGTTGGAAGTAGTAGACGACGTCACCTTGGGTTTCGGGAGTGAACACGCCCCAGACCAGGAAGACCGTCAGTCGACCCACCGACCAGACCAGCAGCAGAGTGCGAGGCGAGCGCAGTTCGAGGTCCTGGAAGAGGGAGACTGCGAGGTGCGCGAGTCGGCGGGACGGGGACAGCGCCCCGACTCTGGTCGCTCCTACTGGTTTGCGCGGCTCACCCATGGTTGCCGACACTCAGGACGCCAAAGGTCCGACGTTGGCCCACGAACGGGGCCGTGCGGCACGGTTTCGCTCGCCAGCACAGACCAGACGAGGTTTCGGACCCATGCTGGAAACCCTAGCCGGTTGGAGGCTCTTCGACGAGAATGACCCGGCTGCCGACCAGTGCGGGTCGCCTACGAAGGTTGACCGTGATCCGGTGAGTGAGGCCGGGATGCGGGCTAGACCCCTCGTCCATACCCCAGGCCCACAACGCGGGTCTGGACAGTCCCCAAGGACCCCTCGTCCATACCCCAGGACCGGCACGTGGAGTCGACGCAGCGCAAGAGCCAGGCTCGTTTAGACTTCCGGGGGCCGGACGCAAGGTCCGGCGTCCGGACCAGGAGGCAGCTGTGGAAGCCCAATTCACCCCCGATTTCGCGAAGGCCGACGGCCTGATCACCTGCGTCACGGTCGACGCGACCGACGGCGAGGTGCTCATGGTGGCGTACATGAACGCCGAGGCCTTCAACCTCACCCTCGAAACCGGCAAGGTGCACTACTGGTCACGGTCGCGCAGCAAGCTGTGGAAGAAGGGGGAGTCGTCCGGCAACATGCAGCAACTCGTCGAGATGCGCGTCGACTGCGACCTCGACGCCGTCGTCGTGCGGGTCGAGCAGTCCGGTCCCGCCTGCCACGAGGGATACAAGAGCTGTTTCTTCCGCACCGTGGACGCCGACGGCGCGCTGGTGGTCAATGCCGAGCAGCTGATGACCCCCGAGCAGATGTACGGGGGCAGCAAGTGACCGCGTTGACTGAGACCAAGAACGTCCTGAAGGTCGGCCTGCCCAAGGGCAGCCTGCAGGACGCCACGGTGGCCCTGTTCGCCAAGGCCGGATTCCACATCTCGATTTCCAGCCGCGGCTACTTCCCGGCGATCGACGACGACGACATCGAATGCATGCTGATCCGGCCGCAGGAGGCGTCCCGGTACGTCGAGCAAGGGCTGCTCGACCTGGCCGTGACGGGATTCGACTGGATCCTCGGCCGCGACGTGATCGAGGTGGCCGAACTGGAGTACTCCAAGCAGCTGCGGCGTCCGGTGCGCTGGGTGGTAGCAGTGCCGATGGACTCGCCGATCAGGACCGTTGCAGACCTCAACGGCAAGCGGATCGCCACCGAAGCAGTGGAGCTCACCCAGAACTTCCTGCGTGAGCAGGGCATCGACGCCGAGGTGGAGTTCAGCTGGGGCGCCACCGAGGTCAAGCCGCCTTATCTCGCGGACGCCATCGTCGACGTCACCGAGACCGGTTCAAGTCTCAAGGCCAACAACCTGCGGATCGTCCACGAGATCCTGTCGTCGACGACCCGGCTGATCGCCAGCCGCGAGGCGATGGCCGACGACTTCAAGCGCAACAAGATCGCCGACGTCGCGATGCTGTTGAAGGCGGCGCTGGAGGCCCAAGGCAAGTCGATGATCGTCCTCAACGTGCACGCCGACAACCTTGTCGCCGTGGAGGATCTGCTGCCGTCGCTGAAGTCGCCGACCGTCTCGCCGTTGAAGGTGCCCGACTGGTTCTCGGTAAGCACAATCGTCAACGCGCGCGATGTGCGCATCCTGATCCCGCGGCTGAAGGCGGCCGGGGCCGAGGACATCCTTGAACTGCCACTGTCGAAGATCGTCGAGTAGCTAGCCGGCCACCATCTGATCGATGCAGACGGCGACTGCGAGCAGCAGCACCGTGTTCTGGCCCGGAGCGATCTGCACGCCATAGGTGTCGCGCACCCGGAACCAGCGCCGGGAGACCTCCGCGACCTTGGTGCCCCCGGACTCGATCTCATACTCGTGATCCAAGATGTTGCCCTGGGCAGTCAACTGTCCTCCGTCTGAGAGGTCGATGGTGTACCTCTGGCGCAAGGGGGCGATCATCGCCTTCTTGACCATGGCCAGGTTGCCACCCGAGGCGTCCTCGATCTCCATCACTTCACGAAGCCGGAGCGGCCGGTCTTGGATCCGGACCAGCGGTTTGCCGCTCGCGTCCTCGATGATGAGGGTCTGGCGGAGCCGAAGTGCTTTCCCGTCGACCTTGAACACCTGGCGCCCCGACTCGTCTGCGATCCAGAAGTCGTCGCCGATCGACAGCAGCTTCTCGCGCATCTGGTAGCGGTCGGCGCTGCCACGCAGGCCGAACGTGGCTCTTTCTGCACGGCGCCCCTCGCGCCGCTCGCGTCCAAGCACCATGGATTGCCTCGCTCCCCTGTCCAGCAGATGCGCGGCTCGGCTGAGTCGCGACGCGTGCGGTCGTCACCGCGTTGCCTTCAGCCTACCTGCGCTCAGGTGGGGGAGGGGTGCTTCTGATAAGCACTGATGGGTGAGGTTAGACTCCTCGCATAATCATCTGACCTCGCGGAGAAAGTCGGGAATGGCCCGTCTGGTGCAGGGACCAGCAGATCGGCCGCAAAGACGGAAGGTGAACC
>JAEAMF010001199.1_pt1 | contig 20683 bp, 17 predicted proteins | sample 8958721 | NCBI WGS metagenome assembly JAEAMF01 (sample SAMN16933255, study PRJNA681124) | bioreactor sludge metagenome | isolation source: anaerobic bioreactor treating anionic surfactant - SDBS | place: India: Bengaluru | collected 2019-02-28
GGCCACGGCTGGCGAGACCTGGGAGGTTATGCCGGGCGATATCCTGCAGTTGACTCTGGTCTGGCAGGCCATTGCGCCCATGACTGAGCGCTACAAGGTGTTCACCCATGTGCTGGATGGGTACGGGCACCTGGTGGGCCAGCGTGACGCGGAGCCGGGTGGTGGAGCCAAGATCACGACGACCTGGAAGGAAGGCGAGCAGGTGCTGGACAACTATGGACTGCCCATCCTGCCAGGCACGCCGCCGGGTGACTATGTCATCGAGATTGGTATGTACGGCCTCAGCGACGGCCAGCGGCTGCCCATAACCAAAGATGGAACGCCTGCCGGTGATTTCCTGGTCTTGCAGTCCGTGCGTGTGCTACCTGCCCTGGCACCTCCGCCGTTGTCCGTACTGGGTATGCGAAAGCAACTCAACGTGCGCTTTAACGCAGTGACGCTGCTCGGCTACGGCCTGGCCAAACTGGGCCAGGAGCATGAGCCGGACGCACCCGTATACCCTGGCGATGTTTTGCATCTCTCTCTGTTCTGGCAGGCCCAGCAAGCGCCGGGGGAGGACCTTGCTCTGCTCCTGCGCCTGCAGGATGCCGCGGGCAAGGTCTGGTTGGAGCGGCGCGCGCAGCCTACGGAGGGCATGTACCCGGCCGGGCAGTGGAGGGTGAACGAGATCATCCGCGATCAACACAACCTGTTCCTGCCGCCTGACCTGGCAGCGGGGAGGTCCTACCGCATCACCCTGTCCGTCGAACGGCTGTCGAGTGGGGAGCTATCAGGGTCCGCTATCACCCTGAGCACCCTCGCTGTCCAGCCCCGCTAACCTCGCCAGCCTTTGGGCGAGAGAGCAGGGGTGATTGACGAACCGGCTGCATTTACGTATGATACGGCGTGGATGATGAACGGGAAGCCCGGGTCGCCGGGAACGCTGCTCAAACAGAACGGCTAACATGATGGGTCAACCTGCCCCGCCCAGGACACGCGACGGGCTACCGAAGCTGCTCTTTGTGTTGCCGTCCCTGGGTGGGGGTGGAGCCGAGAGAGCCAGCGTGGACCTGCTGCGTGGCATCGATCGCCAGCGGTTTCACATCACGCTGGCTCTTTTCACGCGCAGTGGCCGCTTCCTGCCGGAGCTGCCCGTCGATATACCGGTACATGACCTGCGGGGAAAGCAAAGCTACGACGTCCGGCTGGTCTGGCGCCTGGCTGGCGTGTTGCGCCGCGAGCGGCCGGATGTCGTCTTTAGTGTGTTGCGCTACACCAACCTGATCACCTTGCTGGCCTCTCGCCTCAGCGGGAGCCAGGCCAGCGTGGTGGTCAATGAGCAGAATCCACCCGGTGCCGAGTTTGCGTTGTTCGGTGGAGGCCGGGTCAAAGCATCGTTCTTGCGGCGGCTGTATCCCCGGGCAGACCGGGTGACCGCCATCTCCACGGGCATCGCCCGCGAGCTGGTTTCTACCTATGGCGTTTCTTCAGACAGGATGCAGGTCATCCCCAATCCCGTGGACCTGGTGCGGATCAAGGCGCTCGCCGCGGCCGGACTGGAACATCCCTGGTTTCCCGCCCGGCCGGACGTGCCGGTGCTGGTAGCTGCCGGCCGCCTCCATCCGCAGAAAGGGTTTGCCCATCTGATCCGGGCCTTCTCTATCGTCCGCCAGGTGTTGCCCTGCAAGCTGGTGATCCTGGGTGAAGGGCCGTTGCGGGCCGAGCTGGAGACCCTGGTTGCCAGCCTGGGCCTGGCGGACGATATCGCTCTCCCCGGTTTCCAGGAAAACCCCTACAATTACATGGCTCAGTCGACCATGTTCGTGCTTTCCTCCCTGTTCGAAGGGTTTGGGAATGTGCTGGTGGACGCGCTGGCGCTGGGAGTGCCGGTCGTCTCAACCCGCTGCCCGGTTGGGCCTGAGGACATTATCACCGATGAGGTTACGGGCGTTTTTGTCCCGCCGGCCGATGAGGAGGCCCTGGCCCGGGCCATCTTGCGCGTGTTGCAGGACAGCGAGTTGCGTCGCCGGCTTTCGGCCAATGGGCCGCCGCGGGCGGCCGATTTCGCCATAGAGCGCGTGGTGCCGCAGTATGAAGCGTTATTTGAGCGCCTGTCCCGCCACTCTACGGGACGGAGCAGCTGACATGCGCATCCTGATCACCTCGGATATATTCCCACCGGATGTGGGCGGTCCGGCTACGTACGTGCCCCGTATCGCGTCCGAGCTGACCCGGCGCGGGCATCAGGTAACAGTGGTCACCTATAGTCTGGTGCAGTCATTCTCGGGTGACGGTGTTTACCCATTCCCGGTGGTACGTGTCTCGGCGGCCCCGCCGCGCTGGAGGCGTCTGCCGCGCACTCTTTCGGCGATTCTGGCCCATGGCCGCCAGTCCGACGTCATCTATGCCAATGGCCTGGTCACAGAGACCGTCCTGGCCAACTATGTGCTGCACAAGCCCGTCGTGGCCAAGGTGGTGGGAGATCTGGCCTGGGAACGGTCGCGGGACAAGGGCTGGATCCAGGATAACATTGATCGCTTTCAGACGCAGCGCTACCCGTTAAAGGTGGAGCTGATGCGTTGGCGCCGCAACTTGAGCTACGCGCGGATGGACAGGATCATTGTGCCCAGTCGCTACCTGAAGGAGATGCTGGTGGAGCACTGGCACCTGCCATCTGACCGGGTGCAGGTAGTGTACAACTCGTTCGAGTCGGCAGAGCAAGAACTGCCCCCTGCCGAGGTCGATTTGCCCGTGAAGCACAAGCTGATCACCGTCTGCCGCCTGACCGGCTGGAAGGGTGTGGATGGCTTGATTCAGGCCTTGCCTGCTTTGCCCGATGTGGGCCTGGTTATCGTTGGAGATGGGCCGTTGCATGACGAACTGGTCGCGCTGGCGCAGAGGCTGGGCGTGGAGACGCGGGTGCGCTTTGTGGGCACGGTGCCCGGAGAGCAAGTACCAGCTTACCTTCGAGCCTGTGACATCTTTGTGCTCAACTCGACGTACGAGGGACTGCCACACGTCGTTCTGGAAGCGGCTGCCGCAGGCTTGCCGGTCATAGCCACTGCCGCCGGCGGCACGCCCGAGGTTCTACAGGATGGGGTGACCGGGCAGCTCATCCCGCCCGGGAACTCCAGTGCACTGGAAGAGGCTATCCTGAGCTGGATCGGGCGACTGCCCATATCACCATCCCCTTTGCCTGCGCGCTTTTCCCGGCAACACATGGTCCAGGCGACGGAGGATGTGTTGCAGCAAGCGCTGCAGAGGGCGGGCCACTGATGGCTACTGCGTGTCCCCCGGGGGTCCGGCTGCTGGCCGTTGGCAACGACCCGACCATCGCTCTGCCTCCCGCGGAAGTGATGGGCGACACTCATCAACGCCAGCTCAAGTATGCTTCCATTCTCGAGCGCTATCACCTGATCACCAAAGCGCCTCATCCATCTACCCCTGCCCGGCCAAAAACGCGGCCCCAACCGACGGGGGCATGGGTACAGGGTGGAGTACCGACGCGGATTCAACTGGCCGGCAATTTCTGGGTCTATCCCTGCGGCCCCGGGGGCATGCTGGATTATCTGATCGCTGCCCTGCGCACGGGCTCACGCATCGTCCGAGAAGAAGGCATTCAGGTTGTCTCAACCCAGGATCCTTTCCTCACCGGTCTGGTGGGTTACCTCATCGCCAGGCGCTTCGGGCTGCCCCTGAGCCTGCAGTTTGTGGCTAATGCGGTGGATAACCCGTTCTGGCTGCAGGAAAAGCGGGTCTACGGGCTTTTGAACCGCCTGGCCCACTGGCTGATTCGCCGGGCCAGCACCTATCGCGTGAACAGCGAGGATGAGCGGCAGAAACTCATCCGTCTGGGTGTGCAGCCCAATCGCATCTGGAACCTGGCCTCGATTACCGACTTTGCGCGGTTTCTGCAGGCTGATGGAACGGCATTGCGCCGGCAGTACCTGGGGACGCGTTTCCATCGCCTGGTGCTGGCTGTGGCCAGGCTTGCACCGCAGAAGGATATCCCCACGCTGTTGCGGGCCTTTGCCCTGGTGCGGCGGGAACACCCCGCGGCCCTGCTGGTCGTGGTGGGCAGCGGCCCTTTGGAAGGAGTCTTGCGACGGCAGGCCAGACAGATGGGGCTGGACGACCATGTTGTCTTTGCCGGGACGGTGCCTTATGAGCAACTGTCTGCCTACTACGCCGCCTGTGACATCTTTGCTCTCTCTTCGGTGTATGAGGGCAATGCACGAGTGCTGGCGGAGGCGGCGGCATCGGGCAGACCCGTGGTGAGCACTGCCGTAAGCGGCGCCGGCGACACCATCGTGGAGGGAGAGACCGGCTTTATCGTTCCGATTGGCGACCACCGGGCGCTGGCTGACCGGCTGGGAATGCTCCTGAGCCAGCCGGAACGGGCAGCACAGATGGGTGAGTCGGCCCGGCAGCATATCCTCTCTCTGTATGACCCGGACAGGCTTCTGGCCGGATTCCGCGACCTGTGGGAAACAACTGCTTCCATGAAGACGAGGTAGCTGGTGTGGTGAGCAAGCCGAAACTAGTGTACGTTCTGCCGACATACGATGCAGACTCACAAGAGCACATGTTCCACATCTATGGCTTCCTGGAGGCCCTGGCCGAACATCTGGACGTGCTGCTCATCATCGAGCGTGCACGGGGGCAGCCCGGCTTCCGCAATCTGCGCGTATACCAGAGGCACCTGCATGTTCCCATCATCCGGGCACTGGAGGTCCTTGCGGTCATGCTATGGGCGCGGGCCCGCGGCTACAAGCGATTCTACAGCCACTACTCCATCTCGGCAGCGATCCTGTCGGCTTTGGTTACGCGTGTTTTGGGAGGGGTGTCGTACTATTGGAGTTGTGTGGCCGCTCTGGATTTCGTGCCCACACGACCAGCAACCTGGGCCGACTGTAAGCTAAAACTCCGCAACCAGTACTTGCTCGGCCTGGCTTTGCGTGCGGTGCACCACCTGGTCACTTGCACGCCAACGATGGCTCGCTACTACAGTGATTTCTATGGTCTCTCCCTGGCGACTGTGCGAATTATGCCCAACTGGGTGGATCTGGAGCGATTCAAGGCTCTGGCGGACAGGTCAACGCTGCGGGCTCAGCTTGGCTGGCCGGCCGACAAGAAGGTAGTATTGTTCCTGCATCGTGTGGTTGAGCGTAAGGGCGCACAGTTCATTGTGCCGATAGCGCAGGAGGTGGTGGCCAGCTATCCCGGACCCACTCAGGACCTCGCCTTCATCGTGGCCGGCAGCGGGCCGTATGAGGCGATGCTCAAGCAGGAAGTGCAAGCGGCAGGGCTCGGGGAAACGATCCGGTTGGTCGGTGGTGTGCCGAATCGCGAGGCGATTCGCTACTTTGTTGCCGCGGATGTCTACATGATGCCTTCTACGGAGGAAGGTTTTGGGCGCACGCTTCTGGAAGCCATGGCTGCCGGATGCCCCATCGCGGCGAATCGTGTCGGAGGTGTTTCTGATGTCCTCACTACGAAACAAGCGCAGTTTATGGTGGATGTGGGGGATTGCCGCGCAATGGCCACTGCGATCATTCGCCTGCTGACCGATCCTGTTCTGCGCGAAGACTTGATCCGCGATGGGCGTACCCGCGTTCAAGACTTTGCGCAGAACAGGGTAATACAAACCTTCATTTCGACGGTCTCGGAATAGGGCGCAATGCTCGCGACCCGAGCTCTACCTGCGGTGAACCGGACATGGCTGCGGAGTATTTGAAGGAGGGCCAGATTATGCCCAAGGAAGTCTATGTACGAGCGCTGCCGAAGGCTGAGCTTACGGCAACCCTGTACACTACGAGGTACGCCGTGCAAGCCTTTGATAGGAACTCGTGTGAGCGCATCCTTGATATAGGGTGTGGGGATGCTTTCTTTGAAGAGCGTTACCCACGGCGCTTTGTCGGTCTGGATGTGGAACCCACCAGGTTATCCGAATCCCACAAGCGCGGAGTCGGCAATCTGGTCCTCGGTAGCGCCGAAGCACTGCCATTTGCCGCTGCCTCCTTCGACGGGATACTGATGAAAGATGTGTTGGAGCACTTGTACCTCGAGCAAGTTTTTTGCATACTGGACGAAGCAACCCGGGTGCTGGCAGCAGACGGCCTGTTGGTGATCACTACAACCAAGGATACGCAGAATTTCTGGGACAAGCCGGATCATGTACGGCCTTATTCCAACCAGTGGGTACGTCGAGTGCTGGTGGACGAGGTGAAGCGCTACAGGTTTATTGCAGCACGAGAGTTGTCCGGTGGGATCCGAGGGTTTGGCAAGTTGCATCTAGAGTGGCTGACGCATGCCCTGGCGCACTATCTGGGCATCCGTAACACGCATGGCATTGTTGTGCTGCAGAAAAACGAGTAGTGCAGGAGGAATATGTCCAAGCGGTGTTTGGTGACTGGAGCAGCCGGGTTCATCGGCTCGCACCTGGCTGAGCGACTGTTGCGGGAGGGTCACGAGGTCGTTGGTATAGACTGTTTCACCGACTATTACGGCCGCGCGGTCAAGGAATCCAATCTTGCGGGGTTGCTTGAGCACCCCCGCTTCCACCTCGCCGAGATGGATCTGCGCTTCGCCGAGCTCGAGTCCTCCCTGGAGGGCGTGGATGTTGTGTTCCATCAGGCGGCACAGGCCGGCGTGCGCGCCAGTTGGGGAGACACCTTTCGCATCTACGTTGAGGACAATGTGTTGGCAACGCAGCGCCTGCTGGAGGCCTGCAAAGGCAGCAGGGTGCGCCACTTTGTGTTTGCTTCGTCCTCCTCCGTATATGGCGATACGACCGACTTGCCGGTGACGGAAAACACCCCGACTCGTCCTGTGTCCCCCTATGGGGTGACCAAGCTGGCGGCGGAGCACCTCTGTTACCTCTACCGGGCCAACTTTGGCGTTCCAACTGTCGCCTTGCGCTACTTCACGGTGTACGGCCCACGGCAGAGACCTGACATGGCCTTCCATCGCTTCATCGAGGCCATCCACAGCGGGAAGCCCATCCAGATCTACGGAGATGGGGAGCAGAGCCGGGACTTTACATTTGTCGCCGACGCTGTTGAGGCGAATATGCTGGTGTTGTCTCTCGGGCCGGCGGACAGCGGTCCTGTGGATTCAGCGCGGTCCGGATCCCTTGCCGGGGGGAGCGGGTGCGAGGGTTGGCGGATTTGGAACATCGGCGGCGGCTGCCGCGCCAGCGTGAATGAGATCATCAGGATTCTTGAGCGGATTTTGGGCCGAGAGGCGGTTATAAAGTATACTGCTGCCCAGCACGGAGATGTCCGGCACACCTGGGCTGATGTCAGCGCCGCACGTCGCGATCTGGGCTTTGCGCCGCGTGTGGAGCTGGTGGATGGGTTGCAGGCCCAGGTATCCTGGCAAAGAAGGACGATCGAGGAAGAAAGGCGTCCCGGACAGGAGAGGTCCTGAGGTGAGGACGTGTTAGCCCGCAAGTCGCTGCTATTGTTCACCGTGAATATGATCGGGTCGGCTTTGGGGTTCTTGTCCACGATTGTCATTGCCAGGTGGATGGGTGCCGCGGCGCTCGGTACGGTCAGCTACCTGCTGGGGCTGCTCGGGATGCTGTCTGTGCTGCTCGACATGGGTTTCCACGTTGCCCACCTGAAGCGCGTATCTGAGGCCGATGAAGATTCTGCGCCTTTGATCGGCACATTCCTGGTCATCCGAGTCGCGCTCATCGCGCTGTTCCTGGTCGCTGTTGCTTTGCTGCCGCTTGTCAGAAGCTACCTTGGTCGGCCCCTTTTTGAAAGCCGGGCTGAGCGCAGTGTCTACTATGCCATCGCCGCCTTCTACGTTCTCCATGCTCTGTCCAGCGTTTTCCTGCACACCTTCGAGGCTAACCAGCAAACTGCCAAACAGTCGCTTGCCTCGTTCGCTGGCAGTCTGGCCTCGTTCCTGGCCAAGGTTGCTGTGGCAGTGCTGGGTTTTGGAGTTGCGGCTCTGGGCGTGGCTTACCTGGTTGAGCCGGCCGTACTGGTTGCTGCGGGGATTTTCCTTTTCGGTGGTTATCGCGTTGCCCGCCCCACGCGCCAGCATCTTGCCGGATATGTCACTTATGCCTTGCCCCTGGTGCTTAACACTGCGGTCAGTATGATCACGGCCAACGTTAATCCGGTGCTGATCCGGGCCTACTGGACGGCGGCGCAAGTGGGCTATTATTCTTCGGTGATGGGCTTTCAAATTGTGCTGGAGCGTGTAGGTCTGGCGGTGATGGTCTTGTTTTTCCCCCAGGCATCCAGTGATGCGGCACGGGGCAATTGGGACGAGATACGTCGCCGTCTGTTCGTGATTGAGCGTTACCTGCTGACGATCCTGGTATTCCTGGGAGTGGTGCTCATCGCTTTCAGCAAGGAGATCGTCGCTATTGCGCTGGGGAGCGAGTTCATGCCGGCTGTGCCGGTGCTGATCTGCCTGGTAATCAGCAGCATCCTGGCCGCATTCTTTCAACCCTACCGGACGGTCCTCTATGCCATCGAAAAGCAGAACTACCTGGTCCTGAGCAGCAGCGCTGACAGCGATGACGCTGGTCGAGGGTGTGGTTCAGGCACGGGCCGTGCGGAAGTATGCGGGCATCGGGATCTACTGGCAGGCCCTGTGGTACGCACTGGCGGGCGTAGTGGTATATGGGTTTCTCGCGGCTGGCAACCAGGTCGTGTCTACTACCATCTGGGTCCGCTTCCCTCTGCTGGTGTCGGTGGGTCTTGGGGTTTACCTGGCTGTCCTGGCCCTGTGCCACCAATTCACGCGGGCCGACCTGCAGGTTTTTCTCAACGTGCTCCATCCCCCCAAGATGATCGAATACGTTGCCACAGAATTGACCAGGCGTTGATGAGGCAGACACCCTTCAGTCCTGGCAGGCTTGAGCGCGACCTGTCTTGTGCTTGTGACGAGACTGGCGCAACTGGACGAGGATGACGATAGTATGCACCTTGAATCGACCTATGCTGCCCACCACGCCGGACGAGCCCGGTATGGCTTCGGGTACCGCATGGCGGAACGTGGTCCGCAGTTTGCCGCCTGGATCGGTACTGGTAAGCGTGTGCTGGACCTGGGTTGCCGTGACGGCAGTCTCACCCAGCACTATGCTGCTGGCAACGATGTAACCGGAGTGGACATTGACCGGCAGGCGCTCGTCCTGGCGGAGCAGAAGCTGGGCCTTGCCACCGTGTGGCTTGATCTCAGCCGCGGGCAATTGCCATTCGCAGAGGGCTCATTTGATGTGGTTGTCGCTGGTGAATTGCTGGAGCATCTATCGTATCCGGCGTTGGTTGTGAGCGAAATCCGACGCGTTCTGGTTTCAGGTGGGATGTTTGTGGGTTCCGTGCCGAACAGCTTTCACTGGCGCGCCCGTCTCGCTTTCTTACGCGGGCGGAGCCTGGAGGATCCTACTCACCTACACCTCTTTTCTCTATCCGCGCTCCGCGAGCTCTTGCGAGGGTTTGTAGAGGTGGAACTGCTGCCCATTGGCGGGATCGGGGGACGTGTGCTGCCAAGGATCCCGCCCCGGCTTTCGGGGCCCATCGTGCGCGCCTGGCCCCGACTATTGGCCAATGACTTTTTATTCCGTGCCAGCAGAGGCGGCGGAACGGAGAATGAAGACCCAGGAGGCAGGCATTGATGAGTGTTCGGTTGGGGCTGCGACATCTAAGGTCTCTGCTCATGCAGAAGGCTGCCTTTCACGTTACTCCAAAGCGGCTCGCCTATTGGGCCTTGAGCCGCACTTCCTTTTTGCTTGCCAGCCGTCGCGACCTGGGGCTTCCCCGCAATCTCTGGATTGAGGCGACAAATGCGTGTAATCTGCACTGCCAGATATGCCCGACAGGCTCCGGAACGCTCGGCCGCCCCACTGCTCGCCTGAGTTTCGCCCGTTTCAAGCAGGTTGTGGACGAGCTGAGCGGATCGTTGATCCATGTTATGTTCTCAGGGTATGGTGAGCCGCTGTTGAATCCCGAGATCTACGACATGGTTGCGTATGCGCATGACCGCAAGATCTTTACCGAGATATACAGCAACCTGCTCTTGCCGGATGACGCGGCGTTGCGCAAGCTCATTGAGTCGGGTCTGGATCTCATTGTGGTGGCGATCGATCTGGCTCCTCAGGGGCAGAACTGGCGTTACACACGTACCACGGCCGAGGACATCGCCAGAGTCAAAGACCGTTTGTTGCGGCTGGCCGAATTGAAGAAAGAGTATGGTAGCAAGTTGCCCGTCGTGCGTGTCAGTTATCCAGTCACGCGTGACAACGCTTCCCTGCTAGATCAGGCAGCGCAACTGGCGCAAGAAGTCGCGGCTGAGGAGTTCGTTCCCAAGACGGTGAACACGATAATCGCCGGCAAGAGCCCGCAGGAAATGAAGGACAAGTATGTTGCCGAAGGATTCGACCGCTACTCACGAGCCAAAATCGGGAGCGGCCGCTGCCGCTGGCCATATGCCGGCTTGCTCATCTATGCCAATGGCGAAGTGACGCCATGCTGTTATCTGGGGCGCAACCAGCACATCATGGGTAACGCTTTTGAAGAGGGCGGGGTGAGGGCAATATGGAACAACGAGAAGTACTGCGAATTCCGCTACCGCTTGATGCACGACCCCTCATCAGTGCCGTACTGTGCCCAATGCGTGGAGCGCTTTGAGACCGTCTAGGGCTGGCGTGCAAGGCTACGGGGGGTCTTTGACCCGGTGAATGGCATTATCATGTTAGTCTGCAAACTATGAACCGTGTGCCACTGGAGAGAGGGGACGCATCCCGCACAGAACGCGGGACGGAGTACCATAGGGCAGGCAGCATCCTTCTACTGGCTGGCGCTGCCCTGTATGGCCTGACGCTCGCTCCTACTGTCCTGTGGGGCGACGATGCCATGTTTCAACGGGCACTGGCGACCGGTGCTCTGACCAACCATCCGCTGTGGGGCCTGCTGGCCCGCCTGTTCGCACAGTTGCCCGTGGGCGACCTGGCCTTTCGCGCCAATCTGGCCTCGGCCGTCTATGCCGTTGGCGCGGTCGGTTTTCTTTTCCTGGCCACGCTGGCGTTGACGGATAGCCTGCGCGCCGCGGTGGCTGCCGGTGCGGTGCTGGCCGTCTCCCATACCTTCTGGCTGGAAGCGGTGCGCGCCGAGGTCTATACCCTGCATATGCTGCTCTTCCTTGGCGGCCTCTGGGCCTTCTTCCGCTGGCGGAGGGCGCGGTGCATCAGATGGCTAATCCTGGGCCTTCTATTCTGGGGCGTGGGCACGGTGAATCACCTTCTGCTCACCGTGGCCTGGCCGGGTGGATTGTGGCTGGTCCTCAGCGCGCTTGCTCGCGCCGCACGCAGAAAAGTGCTGGTTCTCTTCCCCTTTGTTGTGCTGGCCGGAGTGTTGGTCCTGTCCCTGGTAGAGCCGGCGTTTCTCACCCGGGTTGTGCCTGACGCGGCGAGGGTCGTCCTGGCTACGTTCAACCTTTCATTGTCGCGGCTGGCCATGCATCTGGTTATCCTGCTGTATCAGTTTCCGCTGTGCGGTGTGTTGGCCGTCCCGGGGTTTGTGCATCTGTGGCGGCAAGACCGCGATGCGGCGATCTCGTTGTGCCTGATGGCCCTTTTCACCGCTGCCTTTGCCTCCACCCACAGCATCCTCGAGTCATACGTCTTTTACCTGCCGGTATTTGGCTTGATTGCCCTCTGCGTGGGGATGGGCGCCGCCGTTGTGACTGCCCCCGCACAAAACGCGGGACGGAGCACCAGCCATTGGCCAGCTGGCCGCTGGCTCGCAGTGGGGCTCGTTCTCATGGCTCTGCAGGTCGGGATCTATCGTGTCACACCGGCAGTTGTCGAGCGCGTTGCACCCGGCGTCATCCCCTCGCGTGACCTGCCCGGGCGCCGTGCCAGCACGTTCTTCCTCTGGCCGCCCAAGCGGGGTTATCTGGGTGCGCGCCAGTTTGCCCAGGATAGTCTGAACCTGTTGCCGGCGGATGCGATCCTGATTACGGATTGGACGATCTTTGCGCCCCTGCAGTATCTGCAGGATGTCGAGGGGCTACGGCGGGATGTGCTGGTTGTGCAGGTGGATCCGGCCGGTCTGCGGACGGTCCGCGAGAATCAGGGGCGTCGTCCGCTTTTCCTGGCCAACGCGGATCCCCGCTACTATCCGATGGACGAGCTCAACACCCGGTTCCGGCTGCAGCCCGTGGGCCAGGTCTGGGAGCTGCGGTGGCGGGAGGACGGTAAGTGACGCGGATCTCTGTGCTGGAACTGGTGGCTTCGTCGCGCGGAGGCGGGGCGGCGCACGTGCGGGACCTGGTGCTCGGGCTTGACCCGGCACATTTTGCAGTGCAGGTGGGCATGGCCGAGGATGGCGGCAATGTCGGCCGCGAGGATTTCGCGGGTATTCCTTTTCACCCGCTCGACATCGCGGCCGGCTTTTCCCTGCCGGCGATTCGCCGGTTGCGCCAACTGCTCCCCGGTGCGGGTATCGTACACCTGCACGGCGCTCGCGCGGCCCTGTTTGGGCGCCTGGCCGCGCTCTCTCTGCCGCGTCGCAATCGTCCCGGCGTCATCTACAGCATCCATGGCTTGGCCGCGCCCCACTACCCTGCGCCCAGGAAGCAGATTCTCCTGGGGGTGGAACGGGCGTTGGCTCCTATCACTGATCTCTGGATTTGCGTCTCCCATGCCGAGAAGGAGGCCCTGCTGGCGGCAGGCGTGGCCGATGCCAGGCGCGTCCGCGTCATCTGGAATGGCATCGAGGTGCAGCGGTTTGGCGACACGACCGTGCAACCTCTGGAGGTGCGCCCGGCTCTGGGTCTGCCGGCCGATTCGTTCGTGGTGACGACCATCTGCCGCCTCTTCCGGCCGCGCGACTTTCCGACGCTGCTCAATGCCTTCCAGCAGGTGCGGGCCAGATTGCCCGCCGCACATTTGCTGATTGTTGGCGATGGCCCCCTGCGCCCGGAGGTTGAGGCGACGGTGGCTGCGTTGCATCTGGAGGGTGCGGTGCACCTGTTGGGTATGCGTCGCGATGTCCCGCAGCTCCTGCGCGCAACGGACGTGCTGGTTCTTTCGTCTAGAGGGTGGGAAGGCCTGCCACTCACGGTGCTGGAGGCGATGGCCTCCTCTTTGCCCGTGGTCGCCAGCGACGTCGGGGGCACGCGTGAGGCGGTGGTGGATGGAGAGACCGGCTTGCTGTTCCGCCCGGCCGATGTTAACGCGTTAGCGCAGCATATTCTGGCTCTGGCCGCCGATCCCACGCTGGCACAACAGATGGGACAGCGCGGGCGGGCCCGGGTCCAGGAATTCTTCACGCGCCAACGCATGGCGCGTGAGACGGCGGCAGAATATGAGCAAGTGTCGCAAGGAGTTCGATGAGCATCGGCCGCGTTGTCAACTGGATGGGGGGACCGCGCCGGGCCAAGATCCTTCTCGGGGTGTTGGTGATCTCGGCCATATTGTTGTTTTTCGATCTTGGCGCCAAGAGTATGTGGATTGACGAATACAACAATGTGGACATCGCCGCCCGGTCGAGCCTGAACGCCGTGACGCAGGGAGTGCTGGAGGGCTTTCAACGCCAGCCCCCCGGCTATTTCTGGCTGCTGCATCTGTGGATACAGTTGGTTGGCACGGGGGATGCCGCCGTACGAGCCCTGAGCGTCCTGATGGGCCTGGGGGCGGTGCTGCTCACGTTCGTGCTCGGACGCCAGCTGGATGAGCCGGATGTGGGCCTTGTCGCTGCGTATTTGCTGGCCATCTCGCCGACGCTCGTGCTGTACGCGCGCATGGCACGTTACTACCTGCCTACCTTGCTGTTTGCCCTGCTGTCGTGCTGCCTGTTCCTGGCACTTACTGGCCCGGCGCGCCGGAACAGGTTCTGGCTATGGGTGCTCTATATACTGGCTAACGTTTTGCTCATGCTGTCCAGTTATGTGGCCGGTGCGGTTCTGCTGTGCCAGCTGGTCACTATACCGTTCCGCAGTAAGGCGGAGCGCACGCAAATCAAGCTCTGGCTCGCGGGCTTGATCGTCAGCATCGCGCTCGTGGCCGGATGGTTCGTCTATGCCTTTCCTTCTATCGCCAGCTATCCTCTTGCGCCTGCCGACCTGGCCAGTGGCCTGCCCGGCTATGTAGTTAAACTCGTCTATCCGCTCTATTCGTTCGCCGTGGGCGAGACGCTCTTCCCGTGGAGGGTGCCGGCCATTCTCGGTGGCCTTGCGGTGCTGGTACTCTTCCTGGTCGGGATGGGCCGCCTGCGTCACCGGGGGGGCGCTCTGCCATTGGTGGTCACCGGCCTGTTTGCGAGTCTGTTTCTGGTGGTGCTGAGCACGGTTTTGTTTGTGGTGGATGTTCCGTTTGTGAATATCCCCAGCCGGGCCATCTTTGCCTTGCCCTTCTTGTCTATCGCCATTGCTGTTGGCATTGCCGCCGTGCCCGCACGCTGGCTCAGGTGGGTCTGCATTGTGCTGTTGACGATCTGCGCCGTGGCCGGCTTGAGCAACTATTACCGCGGGCTCGAGTTTCACAACCCGATCTATGCTGTGCCGGTGAGAGAAGTGGTCGCGCAGATCCGTGCAGAGTGCCGGGCGGGGGATGTGATCATCAGCGAGTTTGATACGGGGTTTGGCTACTACTATCGCCAGGCGGACCAGCCGGTACCGCTGTGGACCAGCGATACGGCTCTGCCTTCGCTGCAAAACGAGCGGCCCAGCCGCGTCTGGCTGGTCACATTCGGCCGCGATGCTACACGGTCGACGACGGATGAAGCACTACAGGAATGGCTCTGGCAGGAATACCAGCTGGCCTGGGAAGAAGGGTATGTCGAGCAGGATCCGCTGTACCAGCGGGTGAAGGAAAAGCTGCTCCACCGCCCCGCTTACCGCTACAAACTGGTCGTGCAGAGATATGAACAGGGGAGCCCATGAGTTGCTCCCGACGCGCGGGCGTTGATCCGGTCCGCACCTCCTCGATCCCGCCCGAGCGGGACGCCGGCGTAACGGCGGTGATTCTGGCCGGCGGGCTGGGCACCCGCCTCCGTCCCGTCATCGGTGACCTGCCCAAGGCTCTGGCACCCGTGCAGGGGCGCCCGTTTCTGGCATATCAAATCGGTTTCCTGAAGAGCCAGGGGGTTGCCCGCATAGTCCTGTGCACCGGCTACGGCCACGATTTGATCCGGCGGTACTGCGGGGATGGTGCGGCTCTGGGAGTGCAGATTCTGTATTCGGTGGAGGGGCAGCCGCTCGGCACTGCGGGTGCCCTGCAGCTAGCGCGGCACTGTCTAAACGAGACTTTTTTCGTCATGAATGGTGATACCTATTTTGTCGCCGACCTGCGCGCCCTGCTGGCGAATCACAGACGGGGAGGCGCTCCGGCAACCCTGGCTCTGGTGAAGGTGCCGCAGGCGGGACGTTTTGGCGCGGTGACCCTGGATGCGCAGGGCTATATCACTGACTTTGCCGAAAAGAAGCGCCGCATGGGTGGCCTGATCAACGCGGGCATCTACGTTTTTGAGCCGGAGATCTGGGGGCATTTTCCGCCCCGGGTCCCTTTGTCGCTGGAGAACGACGTATTTCCCCTGCTGGCCGAGCTGCGGCTCTTGCGGGGTGACGTTCTGGAGGGGTATCACATGGATATTGGCACGCCACAGAGCTACGCGCAGTTCCGGCAAGACATGGAGCTGCGTCTGTTTGAGGACAGGTAGACTATGGGCACCATCGTACGCAGTAAGGCACCCTTGCGCATCAGCTTTGCCGGCGGAGGCACCGATGTGCCTCCCTATCCGCAGGAGCGGGGCGGTGCCGTGCTTTCGGTCACCATCAACAAGTACGCCTATGCCAGCCTGGTGCCGACCGAGGACGAGGCCATTACGGTGCAGTCGCTGGACTATGACATCGTGGCCAAGTATCACACCCAGGCAGATCTGGCCTACAATGGCGAGCTGGACCTGGTCAAGGCGGTGATCCGTCGGCTGGTCGGTACTCCATCCCGCCTGGAAGGCGGGGCCGTCGAGAAGCGCGGGTTACGCCTTTTCCTGCACAGCGATGCTCCCCCGGGATCGGGTCTGGGCTCCTCCTCCACTCTGGTGGTGGCCCTGGTCGGGTTGTTCCGGCACTGGCTGCGCCAGCCGCTCACCGACTACCAGATCGCCGAGTTGGCCTATCAGATTGAGCGTGTGGACTTGAACATCAAAGGTGGGATGCAGGACCAGTACGCCGCCACGTTTGGCGGCGTCAACTTGATCGAGTTCTACGACAAGGCGGTGATTGTCAATCCGCTGCGGGTCAGCGCCGAGCGGCTGAACGAGCTGGAGTACAACCTGCTCTTGTGCTATACGGGACGCACCCGTCTCTCGGCCAACATTGTGGCCCGGCAGACGGAATCCTTCATCCAGAAAAAAGAAGAGGTCGTCCGCGCACTGGATGCCCAGAAGGAAATGGCCATCCAGATGAAGAATGCACTCTTGCAGGGCCATCTGGATGACTTTGGCCATCTCCTGCACGAGGCCTGGCAGACCAAGAAGCACATGGACCCGGCTATCACCACGCCCGAGATTGACGAGATGTACGCTGTTGCTCGCGGTGAAGGGGCCATTGGCGGCAAGATTCTCGGCGCCGGTGGCGGAGGATATCTGCTGCTGTACTGCCCCTTTGACCGCAAACACCTGGTGGCCGCCGCGCTGGAAAAATTGGGGGGGCAGGTAGTGGAATTCGGCATCGAGTCGCGCGGGCTGCAAACCTGGGAGCTGTGAGCGGCGCGAACGCGCCGGCCACACCGGGGAGGTAGGCATGGGACAGAGCGAAGAACGCATACTGGCGAGTATCGTGAGCCAACTGGAAGAGAGCGCCGCTGTGAAGCGGCGCATCGTGGAGACCTGCCTGGATGAGATGGAGCGAGCGGCGGGCGTGCTCGTCACTACCTATCGCCAGGGGCACAAGGTGCTGCTGTGCGGGAACGGGGGCAGCGCTGCGGATGCGCAGCATCTTGCCGGAGAGCTGGTGGCCAAACTAACCCGCGACCGGGATGCGTTGCCCGCACTGGCCCTCACGGCGAACGCTTCGTTGCTCACCGCCATTCCCAACGATTCGTCCTTCCAGCAGGTCTTTGCCCGCCAGGTGGAGGCATTCGGCCAGCCCGGGGATACGCTCGTTGCTCTCAGCACCAGCGGGCGCTCGGCAAACGTGAATGCCGCTGTGCTGGCCGCCCGGGAGCGTGGCATGCACACGATTGCGCTGACGGGCAGAGGGGGCGGCGAGCTGGCTACTCTGGCTGAGCTGTCCATTGTTGTGCCTGCCGACAACACGCAGCGTATTCAGGAGGGACACATCACCATCGGCCACATCCTGTGCGATATTGTGGAGGCAGCGCTGTTTGAGTGAGAAAGTTCAAGCGCCGGCTGGCCGGGAGAAGGCCGTTTTTCTCGACCGGGATGGTGTTATCAATGAAGAGGTCAACTATCTTTGCCGGCCGGAGGATTTCCGGCTGATTCCCGGGGCAGCGGCCGCCATTCGCCTGCTCCGGAAGCACGGCTGGCGAGTTATCGTGGTCACCAACCAGTCCGGGGTAACACGCGGATACTACACGGAAGCCGACGTGGCGGCTATTCACGAGTGTATGCGCCGTGACCTGGCCCGGGCCAGAACCGGGGTGGATGGCGTCTACTTCTGTCCCCATCACCCGGATGAAGGCTGCGCTTGTCGCAAGCCCGGGACGGCGCTTTTTGCGCAGGCGGCCGCCGATTTTGCCCTGGACCTTACGGCGAGCTACTATGTCGGTGACAAGCTGACGGACCTCCTGCCAGGCAAGGCTCTGGGTGGCCACACCGTCCTGGTGCTGACCGGCTACGGGCAACAGGAGCAGAAGCTTGCCCACGAGCAAGGTTTCCGGCCCGACTATGTCGTTGACGACCTTTACGGTGCTGCCCGATGGATCGTTCTCTGTAATCGTTCGTAGTGACGCCGTCGCTACTGTACCCCCTCTGGTGGGGTAAGGCGTTCTCCTGGCGAGGAGTCTTTGCTCCATGAAAGTACTGTACGTCTATAAGGACTATTACCCCGTAGTAGGGGGTATCGAAAACCACATCCGCCTCATCTGCCGCGGCCTGAAGGCCGGCTACCCGGATATCGAGCCCACTGTGCTCGTCACCAACCGTGCCCGGAATACGGTGATTGAGGAGCTGGATGGGGTCAGGATCATCAAAGCGGGGCGTCTGGCCACCGTCTCCTCCGCACCGATCAGCCTGAGCCTCTTTACCTGGATTCGCCGCCTTGAAGCGGATATCACTCACCTGCACTTCCCTTACCCCGTCGGCGAGCTGGCGTACCTGCTGGGTGGGCGCAGTCGCAAAATGGTCATCACCTATCATAGCGACATCGTGCGCCAGAAATATCTCTTGCAGGTCTACAAGCCTTTTCTCTATCGCCTGCTGGAGCGTGCGGACAGCATCACGGTCTCCAGCCCGAACTATATCCAGAGCTCAACCTATCTCCGCCCTGTGGCGGACAAGTGTGTGGTCATACCTCATGGTGCCGACCTCACCCGCTTTGCTGCGACACCGGACGTGCAGCGCCGTGCCCGGGAGATCCGGCAGCGCCACGCCCCACCGCTGGTCCTCTTTGTCGGGCTGTTGCGCTATTACAAAGGGCTTTCCTACCTGATCGAAGCTATGCCACAGATTCCGGCCCGGTTGCTGGTGGTGGGCGAAGGGCCGCAGGGTCAGGAATGGCGCGCGCTGACCCGCCAACTGGAGCTGGAGGACAAAGTCGCCTTCCTGGGCCGCGTGAGTGACGAAGAGCTGGTCGACCTCTACCATGCCTGCGATGTCTTTGTCCTGCCGGCCATCCACCGCAGCGAGTCCTGGGGAGCGGTGCAGGTCGAAGCGATGGCCTGCGGCAAGCCGGTGGTGTGCACCGAACTCGGTACCGGCACGTCCTTCGTCAATCTGCACGGCCAGACGGGCCTGGTCGTGCCGCCGCGCGATTCTGCCGCCCTGGCCCGGGCGATCGGCATGTTGCTGCAGGATGAGCGATTGCGCCGGCAGATGGGGCAACGCGCCCGCGAGCGAGCCGAGAACGAGCTCACGTTCACTGCGATGGTGAGACAGCTGGTGGACCTCTACAGGGATGCTCTGCGCACTTGATTTTTGGCGCGGAGTACGGTAAGATTGCCTCTACCTGCACGCTTAGCTTTGACGTAGAAGGAACAAACGTATGCGGACCAAACTGAGTGTGTTCTGTGACAAGGTGCTGGAAGCAGGTTGGCTGCTGGCCGTGATTGTCGCTCCGCTGTTCTTCAACGTGTATTCCAGCCGAGTCTTTGAACCGGACAAGCTCTCCCTGGTGCGCTCCATTGCCCTGGTGATGGTTGTGGCCTGGCTGGTCAGGGTGATTGACGCCGGTGCGTGGTGGGGCGTGGCACCGCGCACCCCTGTGGGGGCGCATCCGACGGCCGGTGTGAAGGACGACGTAGGGCCAGCGAAGCCTGGCCTGTGGCAGCGCCTCTCCGCTGTGCCGCTGGTCGTGCCTACTATCCTGCTGGTGGCCTCGTACCTGCTGAGCACCATCCTGTCCATAGCGCCTCAGATCAGCCTGTGGGGCTCGTACATGCGCCTGCAGGGCACGTACACCACGTACTCCTACATCGTCATCTTCTTCCTGATGCTGGGCACCTTGCGCCAGCGTGAGCAGCTGGATCGCCTGTGCTCGACCGTCATCCTCACCAGTTTGCCCATCTCCCTCTATGGTATATTGCAGCACTTGAATCTGGACTCCTTGCCCTGGAGTGGTGAGGTGACGTTGCGTGTGGCCTCCAATATGGGCAACTCGATTTTTGTTGCCGCCTATCTGATCATGGCCGTGCCGCTCACGCTGGCCCGGCTGGTCGATTCCTTCTCGACCCTGCTGAAGGAGCAGGAAGGCACCATCTCCCATGCCCTCGTCGCCGGCTGCTACACCTTTGTGATGACCGTGCAGCTGGTCTGCATCTTCTTCACCCAGAGCCGCGGTCCCTGGCTTGGCCTGCTCGGAGGGCTGTATGTCTTTATGCTGGTGGCGCTGATCTCCCTCCGGCGCAGCCTCAGTGACCAGAGCCCGGTGAATACTCGCGATGTCGGACGGGCGGTCGCCTTTGCCATTGGCAGTATTCCCGTCGGTATCGTGCCGGCCTACATCGGCGCGGTTGTGGCCAGGCGCGGCTGGCGCTGGCTATGGCTTTCCTGGTTCATCCACATTCTGCTCCTCGGTGCCTTTTTGCTGCTCCTCAACGTGCCGAATTCGCCCGTGTCTTCTCTGCGCGAATTGCCATACGTCGGCCGGCTGGGCCGCGTCTTTGAGCTGGAGGCAGGAACCGGCAAGGTGCGCGCGCTCATCTGGGAGGGAGCGGTCGAGCTCATTACGGCAAACCCGGTGCGGGCGCTGATCGGCTACGGTCCCGAGACCATGCATGTGGCCTACAATCCATACTACCCGCCGGACCTGGCTTATTACGAAGCGCGCAATGCGTCTCCGGACCGTTCGCACAATGAGACGTTCGATGCCCTGGTCATCGGGGGCGTGGTTGGTTTTGTGGCCTACATGCTGGTGTTTAGCAGTATTTTCTATTTTGGTCTCAAATGGCTCGGGTTTATGCAGACTCCTAAACAGCGTAACCTCTTCCTGGCGCTGGCGATTGCATGTGCGATTCTGGGCGTGCTCGTACCCAGGGTCATTGAGGGCACCTACAAACTGG
>JAEAMF010001204.1_pt1 | contig 20681 bp, 14 predicted proteins | sample 8958721 | NCBI WGS metagenome assembly JAEAMF01 (sample SAMN16933255, study PRJNA681124) | bioreactor sludge metagenome | isolation source: anaerobic bioreactor treating anionic surfactant - SDBS | place: India: Bengaluru | collected 2019-02-28
ACAAAGCCCGCCGTGTTTGACTACGGCAGGCACGTGGATAAAGCAGGTTTTGGTAATCGTCATCTTCTTTCCGTCGACCACGAAATCGATTTCCGCTCCCAGATTGTCCGGATCATCCATGTTGCTGCCGACAAAGCCGACTATTTCATCGTGATCGGGATGGGTGTGTTCGGGATGAGACCTTGGTATGGAGCCCACGATCCAAACGGCCTCCACGTAAAACGATCCCGGGACAATCCTGTCGTCCATATAGATCACCCGCTTGATGGGATCTGCTTCCGGCACCTTGGTCTTGGTGTCATCGGTTTCGAAAACGTGGACGCCCGCAGGCAATTCAATATTGGTGCAAACAACCGCTTTGGATTCAACTTTCGGATCTGCCATACCCAGCTCCCTTCGAATGACGCAGTGTGCGCATCTCGCGTGCGCTGCGTCGGATTGAACTAATTTAATTCCAGTTTTGGAGCGCTTGTCAATCCCGTCTCCGGCTTTTTCGCAACCTTTTTGCCCGCAACCAGTTATTTTTATGCGGGTGCGGGCTTCAGAGGACCCAGATATAATTGATGGCGGCCCGCAAATGATTTGCATGACGCGCCGTCTTCGTATAGAGATAAAGCTTGTATCCACGCGCGTTGAACTGAAGAGGAGAATGGCATGAGATTGCAGGGCAAAGTTGCATTGATCACCGGAGGCGGTACGGGCATCGGCGCCGCGGTCGCCGAAGCGTTTATCAGCGAGGGTGCCAGAGTTTGCATCGCGGGGCGCCGCCGCGAGGAACTGGAGAAATTCGCAAAGCGCTTTTCTGAAAACCAGATCACCATCTGCGCCGCAGACGTCAGCAGGCAGGAAGACGTTCAACGCATGGTGGAAGCCGCGGCAGCCTTCGGAGGCAGGCTGGACATCGCAGTCAATAATGCCGCGATGGGTGTTCCGAAAACCGTCGTCGACACCGACATGGAAGTCTGGCAGAAGGTGTTGGACACCAACCTGACCGCTCCTTTCCTGGTGATGAAATATGTCATCCCGTACATGCTCTGCGCCGGGAGCGGATCCATCATCAACGTGGCATCGGTCGGTGCGATACGGGGACTTCCGTTCGCAGCCGCCTATTGCGCGACGAAATCCGGTCTTCTCGGACTTTCCCGGCAGGTAGCGATGGACTATGGCCCGCAAAAAATCCGCAGTAATGTGGTGCTGCCTGGAGCCTTCCGATCTGAAATGTTCGACCGTCGGCTGGAAGAGACGGCCGCTGCGGGCGGCGTAAGCGTGGAGGAACGCCTGAAATCCATGGCAGCGCCGTCTCCGCTCAAACGCATCGCCTTCCCGTCGGAAATCGCCGGGCTGTTCGTGTATCTTGCCAGCGATGAGTCGGCCTACACCACCGCATCCGAATTCGTCTGCGACGCCGGCGTGCATGCGCTGGACGCTTCGGTTCTGGCCGGCTGAATCCCATGTTAATTTCACGCCGGGCATTGTATCCTTTTGGGTGCTGTACCGGGTGTGTGCTTATGGAATCAGGGAACAAGGCCGGCGAACCGCAGACTGCCATCATCACCAACATTCAGGGATTTTCCATTCATGACGGGCCGGGGATCCGGACGGTCGTCTTCTTTAAAGGCTGTCCGATGTCCTGCCAGTGGTGCGCGAACCCCGAATGCCTGCCGGGAACACCGGCGGTGGGCTTCATCAGATCGCTCTGCACAAATTGCGGCAAATGCCTGGAGGTCTGCCCAAACAATGCCATCCGCCAGGGTGAAGGCGAGCATCGCATCGATTATACCCGCTGCAAAGCCTGCGGCAATTGCGTCGGGCAATGTTATTCCGGCGCGCTGGTCCGCTACGGCGCGCTCATGACGGTCGAAGAGGTTTGGGATGCGGTCAGGCGCGACAAGATGTTTTATGACGAGTCGGGCGGCGGCGTTACGGTTTCGGGTGGAGAGCCGTTGCTCCATCCCGAATTCGTCCGGGAACTGTTTGAGCGGTGCCGTCAGGAAGGAATCGACACCTGCGTGGAGACGTGCGGCTTTGTCGATCCGGAGGCGTTACTCGCGGGGATTCCCGTAACGGACCATTTCCTGTTCGATCTGAAGCACATGGATTCAGAGGCCCACAGAAGACATACCGGGCAATCGAATGATATAATTTTAAGGAATGCCGCTCTGCTGATAGAACGGGGGGCAGACGTCCTGTTCCGGCAGCCGCTGGTGCCCGGAATCAATGATTCCGTGGAAAACATCGAGGCGACAGCCCGGTTTTTGGCCAGTCTGGGTAACGGGGCCGCGCGGCTTCAGATCATGCCATTTCACAGGATGGGCCTGAGCAAATACAGGGCGCTCGATGTATCCTATGGTATGGAAGGTATTGAGGCTGCAGATGACGAGCGGGTAGAGGCCGTTCGAAATGCCTACATAGAACGCGGCGTCGATTGTACGATCTCACGCTAATTTGAACATCGAGGTGCGCAATGCCAGAAGCAAACATGGAACTCCTCAACCGGATTGATGAATTACAATTGAGCGAACGCATTCAGCAGTGGAAGAAGACCATGAAGGAATCCGGCTGGAAGCTTTTCGCGGACAGGGAAAAATGGACGGTTGCGTCCTGGCGTGAAACCGAAGGGGAAGACATCCAGATACGCCGTGCGAAGCTCTTTGCGAAAATTGTCGAGAATATCGAAATTCGAATCCATGACTTCGACGTGATTGTCGGGCGCCCGACCCCCGGCGTCATAGGGTGCACGACGTCGTTCGACGTCTGCGGCGACTACATCCCGGACCTCTGGAAGGATACGGCCGAACTGCGCATCACGATGGATGCAAACGTTGGACTGGATCCCGAAAGCATCGAGATGCTTCGCGAAAGCGCCCGCGAATTTCGAGGCAAGACGGCGCCGGAAATGACCTATAAAGCATGGGAAGCCGTCGTCGGCTCGTGGATCAAGGATGCAGAGGCGGCGAAACTGAAAGATCCCACCCTGGACACGGCCATATTTGGACAGACTACCTCCGTGCTGATGTGGAAAAAGATCCTTGAAAACGGGCTCAAAAGCTTCATCAACGAGGCACAGGATCATATAGATGCATTTATCGCAAACCATGAGACCGATATTGATAAAGTGTATTTCTGGAAGTCGGCCATAATTGTCTGTGAGGCGGCCATAAACCATTCGCGACGGTATGCTGCTCTGGCAAAAAAAATGGCGGAAGCGGAAACGCATCCGAGCCGCAAAGCCGAGCTGCTTGAAATTGCGCGTGTCTGCGAGCATGTGCCCGAGCATCCGGCCAGGACCTTTCACGAAGCGCTTCAGGCGATGGCCATTATCGGGGTTTGCAAGCTGTACGAGCATCCGATGCACAACAACCCACAGTGGGGGCGCGGCGACCAGTATCTGTATCCATACTTCATCCGGGACATCAACAACGGCGCAATCACATTGGAAAGAGCCGCCGAATTGCTGGCGGAACTCATCGGCCGGTGGGGCACGCAGACATTTGTGGCTTCGGAAAGCCTTAAGGAATCTCACCAGATCAATTTCGGTATCAACAACATAATGCTCGGCGGAGTCGACAGGTCGGGCGCAGACTGCTCCAACGAATTAAGTTATCTTTTTCTGCACGTCGTCGGGCTTTTGCAGCTGTCCTCTCCAACCGTGGGATTGCGCTGGAATAAGTCCACCCCCGACTGGCTGATGAGCAAAGCTATCCAGACAAACATGGCGACAAAGGGCGGTATTCCTCTTTTCGAGAACGACGAGGTCGTGATCTCGCATTTTCTGGAAGACGGCATTCCCATGGAAGAAGCCGCCGAATGGTGCGGCCTGGGTTGCGTGTATCCCTGCCTGCCTTCGAGGGCGGAGCACTACGGCGCGGAAGGCATGGCCGCCTGCAACATGGCCGCGATGCTTCACCTGGTCCTGCACAACGGACTGGACGTGAATGGCAGGCAGACGGGATTGGCGACCGGGGATCCGAGGCAGTTCACGAGCTTTGAGGATCTCTACGATGCTTTGATGAAGCAGCATAAATTCATCACGCACCGCTCCTTCTGGCTGGCCGCGATTGCCCGAAACGCGCAGTTCAAATATATACGTCTCCCGTTTCTGTCGGCCGTGGGCATTCAGCGATGCATGGACACGGGCCGTGATCTGTTGATCCCGGATCCGGACTGCTCCATGTTCGGTATTTCCGACAGAGCCATCATCGACGTCGCCGATTCTCTTATGGCCGTAAAGAAGCTGGTGTTCGAGGATAAGAGGCTGACCATGCAGGAACTGCTCAACGCGCTGGATGCCAATTTTGAGGGCAAACGCGGCAAAGAGATCCGTCAGATGTGCCTCGCGCAACCCAAATTCGGCAATGACCTGGATGAAGTGGATCTGCTTGCCGGGAAAATCAGCGCAGACTCCTATCAAATCATCCGCGGCTACGACAATTCCCCGTTTCGCAATTACATGGTCGCAAGGGAAGGCCTCGCGTGGCATTATTTCGGCGGATTGGGTGTAGGCGCTCTACCCAACGGGAGGAAAGCATTCGAGCCGCTCAATGACGGTTCGATATCGCCGATGAGGGGTGCGGACAGGAAAGGGCCGACGGCTGTTCTTCGTTCCGCCATCAATGCGGGATTCAAAGAGTCTCACGCCTCGGTCCTGAACCAGAAATTCTCTTCTGCGATGCTCCGGAGCGATGAGAGCATCGGCAAGCTTGTGTCCTACACCAACGCATTCATGTCCAAAGGCGGATCCCACATTCAATACAACATGGTGGACACGAATGAACTGAGGGACGCCAAGATCCACCCCGAAAATCATCGTGACCTGATCGTTCGCATCGGAGGATTCAGCGCTTACTTCACGCAGCTTTCTCCGGACATCCAGGACGACGTCATCAACAGGAGCGAGCATAATTTGTAGCCGGTTTCCCCGGAGGACCAATGGCTCTGGATCCGCAGGCCCGCGCTGTTCTAGATCAAATGGCTCAGGCGGGAGATAAATCCATTCACGAACTGTCAGTCAAAGAAGCTCGTCAGACGGCAGCCGCTATGGCCTCGATGCAAGGTCCCTCTGAACCGGTCGCCGGTGTTGAAGACCGGACGCTGGCGGCACCGGGAGGCGATATCCCGGTTAGAATCTATAAACCGTTCGGCGCGGAACCTTTACCCGTATTGATGTACTTCCACGGCGGCGGGTGGGTGATCGGCGACATTGAGTCCTCTGATGGACTCTGCCGAACGCTTGCCAACGCTGCCGGATGCATCGTCGTTTCCGTCGACTACCGGCTTGCGCCCGAGCATCCTTTCCCGGCCGCGGCAGAGGACGCGTATCATGCAACACTGTGGATTGCGGCGAATGCCTCCGATTTCGGCGGGGATCCCTTACGCATTGCCGTTTGCGGCGACAGCGCCGGAGGCAATCTCGCCACCGTCGTCGCCCAGATCGCGCGCGACCGCGGAACACCGGCGATAAAATTTCAGCTGCTCATCTACCCGGTCACAGACGCGGCGTGCGACACTCCATCCTATGTCGAGAACGCCGAAGGATACTTCCTGACGAAGGACGCCATGCAGTGGTTCTGGAACCACTATATTCAAAATGACGCGGACCGCATGCATCCATATGCATCCCCGCTGCGCGCGAGCAGTTTTGCAGGCTTGCCGGCGGCGCTGGTGATTACCGCGGAGTATGATCCGCTGCGCGACGAGGGCGAGCGATATGCCGAACGAATGCGCGCCGCCGGCACACCGGTAGAGCTGACGCGCTACGACGGGATGATCCACGGTTTCTTCACAATGAGCGCGTTGATCGATCAGGGAAAAGAAGCCATACGGCAATCGGCCGTGGCCTTGCGCGCCGCACTGGAAACTTCGGCAATATAGCGTCCGCTATTTCCCAAAAACATCCTTCAGCAGCTGGGTTACCCGGGCTGCCGGATTTTTTCGGATACTGCGCTCTTCCTGGCCTACCACATAGAAAAGTCCGTCCAAAGCTTTTGCGACAACATACTGGCGAATATCCAGCGACTGGGTTTTTACAAAAGGTATTTGTCGCGCCCTTCCCAGGAATTGGTCGTACTGCCGGATTACTCCCACCTCACTCATGGATTTGTCCACAATCGGCGCGAATGCGGCCGTCAGACGGTCGCTGGTTTTGGCCTTGAAATAATCTGTGGCCGCCGTATCGCCGCCGGTGAAGATGCGGCGCGCGTCATCGAAGGTCATCTCGAGAATCGCTTTGATGAAGATATCCTTGGCCAGGGGAGCCGCTTTTTCAGCCGCCCGGTTCATGCCGAGCACGAGCTCGTCCGCCTGGGGACCGAAGCCTGCTATGCGCATTCCTTTTTCGATCGTGCGCAGTTTCTCCGGCAGGAGGATTTTTATGGCTTCGTTACGGAAATAGCCGTCGACCCGTCCGGTCGATTTTACGGCATTGCTTGTTCCCACTCGCAATGCCTCCTTCAATCCGGCGGCTATCGTGTGGTTGCGCAAAACCGGTTTATTTACCAATACGAGCGTTTCAAGTATATCTTGAATCTGGCCCGAAACGGGGATCGAGAAACAAAGAATTAGGCTCAATGCTAATAACATCCGACTCCTCATGGTAAGTTTCCTTTCTTCTCATCCCCCCGCTCATGCATTCCCTTCACGCGCATACAAAGTGAAGGGGAGTGTGTCGTGGTAGCCCATCTGCGAAGACAGCCATATTGCCAATGGGCCACAACGTCCGGCAACACGTGATCGCCAATCCCGGTTCCCGCAGCACTTCTCCGCCGCGGGCGGGATTCGGACCGAGAGAACAGAATCCAATCCATTGTTCGATCGATTCGCTCGCTTCATGAGATTTTGGTGTGTCGGCATTATTCATATATCCTCACTTTCCGGAGGCGCCCGCGGGCAAAGATTGCGAGAAATGCGGTTCGGATACACAAGGTTCAGGAGCGCCGGTTTTGCAGATGCGGATGATGATTTTTTGAACTGCCAACTTTTTGCCGATCATGGGGAACTCCTACTCCGAGTCGACAGCCGGTTCTTTTAATTGATAATTGGTTCGAGATCTGAGGCTATTGTAACGGAACTGGATCCGCTTGAATAGAAGAGAATAGCTGCGCGGATTCAGGCGCGCATATTCAAGTAAGTGGGATCGTCCGAGGACTCTTCTTCGAAATAGACCGAGCCGTTGGCCGTCACCAGATTGCGGCAAAGCAATATCAGCCATACGGCTCCGATCAAAGCGTAGAAACCGATATCTCCCATGAACCAGACCTCCAGTTTGGTAGCGGCGAACATATAAAGGGCGAAACCAAGCATATATAGCGGCCAAAAAAGCACTCTCTGCGCCCCGCCCGGGAGATAGGAACAGGTGAAGGGTATCTTTGCGAAACGCCGGAAGAACACTTCCATGACAATTAGAGAGAGAACTACTCCGTAACAGGAATGCAGCACCACTCTGTGCCAGTCCCAGATCGACAAATAAAACAGCCCCGATATCACGAACACGGGAAGAATGAACACTATGAAGACAAATACCCGCAACGATCGAAGCTGGCGCCTTACCAGCTGTTGAGGGGATAGCCGGAAAATCCAGTTGGCCTCGAGGTCGACGGGTATGGCGGAACTCACTTTTATTCCTGCCAGAAGGATAAATGCCAGGAGCCGGGGTGCTAAAAGGAACATCTCGTCCCGTTGGCCGATTTCAGACGCTTTGTGGATGTGAAGCGCCGAAATAAACACCATGGCCGAAACGGCGATACCGGTGGCCAGAAAGAATCCCAGGTAGAGGATGTGCTGGGAGCTGCGGAAAAGCGTCTGCCCCATGAAATGAAATGTCGCCCTGTCCTCCGGTTTTCCCATGAAGCAGCGGTCCAGCAAGAAATTGCCTGCGGACCTGAGGCCGATTTTCTTTTGGGAGTTGCCGGTCTCGGTTTCCAGGCTGCTTCTGACAAATCTCTGATAGCACACAGCGTAGGCCAGAGCGCCGAGACCCGCTGTCACAGTCAGGGCCATGACGGCGCGGCCGGCAAGGTCTAGCATAACGGGATCCCGCGATCCGAGCAGCACGTCATAAACCCCGACAAACCAGATAGGCGGATAAAACCAGGCAAGGGGACCGATGCCGGGAACGGACTGATGGACGGATCTTACTGCGGGAAAGGAAAAAAGGCCGAACAAAAACAGCATCAGGCAGACAAAGCGGATCTTCCGCGAGATGGACAAGGCAATTTTGGCGGGAAACAGCATCCAGAGGATCCCCTGCAGTGAAATTACTGCGAGGAAAATGAGAATATTGCTCAAAAGAAACGCGATGCCGTGGCACGCCATATATCGGAGGCCGTGAAAGAACGGGGCATTATCCACGAGGATGGCATTTGGAAGCAGAACCGTCGGGCACGCGTTGACGGCAACGATGAAGGTCAGCAAAAACATGGCCAGTGCGGTCAGCTTCGCGGAAAAAATGGTCCGGATCCGGATGGGCAGATGTGTGAGGATCAGGTAGTCCTTGCGGTCGGGCAAAAGCGTCTCCCATTCGTATACCGCGATGAATCCCAGAAGAATCATGGACAAAGACAGAAAGAATATTTTGTCCGCAATTACCGCCTGCTGAAACTCATTGGGCGGTCGCCAGTATTTGAGGAAGGCATATTTGGGACACAACAGGAGGCATCCCACCACTCCGGGAAACACCAGACTGGCAAGGATTCGTATCTTCAGGGCGTTTTTTTGAACCGGGTCAATTTGCGGAGATGCAATTGCCTCCAAGTCAAAGAAGCGCCAGAAGAAGTGTCTCACGAGGTGCCGGTGCTGGCTATCGGGATCCGGAGAATTCATGGCGCTATCATCCGCGCTACGGAGTACTAGTTCTGGATAACTTCGACCATTTGCCTTGCGATCTGCTCCGTGTTTTCCTGCTGAACCAGCTGGATAAAGATTTCCTCCAGTGACGGAAGCTGCATCAGGCTTCTCAAATTTTCTATTGAATCGTCTGCGACAAGGTCTCCCTTGTATATCACGAGCACGCGGCTGCAGATTTTTTCCACAATCTCCAGCACATGGGAGCTATAGAGTATGGCCTTGCCTTGCGCGGCCAGCGATCTGAGGAGATTCCTGACAATGAGGATGGAAGAAACATCGAGTCCGGACAGCGGCTCGTCCAGGATCAGAATCTCCGGATTGTGAAGCAGCGCGGCAATCATCATGATCTTTTGCTTCATGCCCTTGGAATAGGACGAGATCGGCGCATGTTTCTGAACGCTCAGAGAGAAAAGCTGTAACAGCTCGTCAACCTTCAGATTCAGTTCTTTTTCAGGGATGGACCGGAGCCGCCCGGCCAACTGGAGATACTCCCGTCCGGAAAGATGGGAGTAAAGAAGCGCCTCTTCCGGCACATAGCCGAGCCTGGTTTTGTATTCGACAAGGCGTTTTTCGACGGGATTGCCTTCGAACAGAATCTCGCCCGAGGAAGGACGGAGCAGGCCGACCAGCATTTTTACCGTCGTGCTTTTGCCGGCTCCGTTCGGACCCAGGTACCCGACGATGTCACCGCGCTGAATCCTGAAACTGACATCTTTAACTACGGGTTTCCTGTTGAAGTATTTTGTAAGCAGCCGAGCCTCGAGCATAGCGGCCTTCCAGGCAACAGTGCAGGATCAGGATCACCAAACGATGGCTAACAGCTTAGACACCTTTCCGAGTAATCCGGATTGCTTTTTGTTGTGCAAGAGTCATTCTCCATAGGCTGCCGTGGATACTTGCAGCGTTCCGTATATTCTGACTTCAGCGCGCGTCCCGAAGGACTTTGCTATTGGACCGTAATCAGTGGCTGCAACAACTGAAAAACCAGCGGGATCAATGTTACCAACGCCAGTAGTGGAAAAACGTACCATGCTGCACGGCTGAACGCTGACGGCGATGGAATTCGTCCTGTCCGGATCGCACGATCCTCCGCAGGGGCGCCCACAAGAGCCATACCCAAAAGAGCGGTTAAACAGGACGCAATGAAGAATGCCAAAGCTCCGGCAACCTGAGGTATGCCTTCCATACCCACAGTCATGCCAAAAAGCATCTGAATGATCCCCAGCAAGGAACCAATAAGCCCCATTGCGGCAAAAGAAGTGGATAGAGTCGGCCCTGAACCGCGCATAAACAGCGTCATCGCAATCATCCCTCCCAGAACTACGAACACAGCCGGTTTGATCGCGATCAAAAGCTCTATGCTGTAAAGAGGCCAGGACCATAGCCAAAGCAATACGATCAGTACGTACCCAAGTACGGAGCCCAGCCTCCAAAAAGAACGCCCGCTTGCCATAGATGCTTGTTCTGCAGCTGGCGCCGATGGCCGACTCAGATATTTTCCAACGAGTTTCCAGCAGGGGATAAAACAAATCACTGCCAATAAAATGCCATAGAGCGTAACCAAAAGGTACTGTGCCAATCCTCTGTTGATCACCTGCGGCGCGGCGATGGGTTGCGTCCTAAGAGACTGGAAGAACATCAAAAAATTCAAAATGCTGCGCAACACACCCGCAATCCAGAAACTGCGGCCGGCAACTTCCCAGAAATATGCCGAGTTTTTGATATCCGTTTCATTTCCGGGAGACGCCACGGCGTCCCGGAGCGCCCGCCTGATCTCAGCGCCCGGAAAACTGATCATCACCAGGGCTATTCCAAACACCAGTACAAAGAGAAATCCGGCTGGATCGAGGAGATTGACCGGTTTCCCCGACTGGACCACGCCCAATGCAACGATCGCAAGGATCAAAATCCACGTCGGGATCATCAAAATCGTTTTTGTGGCACTTGTACGTGACATGGCACCCTCCTTTTCGGGCTGAGCCGAATTCTAATGAACCTGCTTTTTCACTTCCGGTGAATCGGGAACGAACAGTTCCCGGGGGATCGGCTTATTCCATTGAAACCGGACCTCCTCCAGTAAGTCCCTCTTTTGGCCCGTCCTGGATGAATCCGGCAGATATTTGTTTAGCCTAATTGGAAGACCTGTTTTCGCGTCGACCGACATTTCGATAGTCTGCCGATCTTCCCGTCCGGCGAACCGCAGCTCACCCGGCTGCGCGTCACTCTGATGTTCAGCCTGCGTCAATCCATAGCCCTCCATGCGCTGTGCCAAAATCGCGGGGGCCAGAAATTCCGTGGGTGTTTGATATTCGAGGGGGAGAGCGCTGATTGCCATCGAGCGCAATTCACCTTTGTACTCAGCTACTGAAGCAGTCTCCTTTGAAATCCATATCGTGCGCTTTGTGGCTTTGGCTGAATCCATGTCTATGCGGGTGACACCGGAGGCGTTCCAGCGCACGCGATACTCGGAGCTATCGTCCCCTGCGCCTGGCCTAATCACGGTGCAGTCCATGGATGTTGCGCGATGAAGACTCCCGGTAACAGTGGCCATTACGGCTATACGCTCTATGGAATCCGCCAGGACGCTTTGGCTCCCCCCAAGCTGCAGGACAACGCCCAGGATCAACATGAGAACCGAAGCAAAGGCGAGAATCTCCTGTTGGAACGCTCCACACGCTCTTCGCAAGCGACCCGTCAAAGGCAACTCCGCCTCTCCACTCGCCAATGCTTCGCGAGCGGCCAGCAGAACGCGGTCGTGCAGATCTCGGGAGGGAGGGGCAAGCCGGTATTTACTGAGCTCCCTCGTGATGCGCTGATCCTGCTCCTTGAAATCCTTCATTTTGTTCACCCGTCATGACTCGCCGCAATTTCTCGATTCCATACCGGAAACAACTTGCGGCCGTGTTTTCGGAAATACCAAGCAGCGTTCCTATTTCCCAAAAAGTCTTGTCGCGATAAAACTTGAGCACGATCACGGAGCGCTGCTTTTCGGGAAGTTCCGCCAAGCCTGCCACCAGTTTTTGGATCTGATGCTCATCCAGCGATGCCGGCTCAACCGCAACGAGCCAGTCGGACATGCATTCCGCGCGATCTCGAATCCGCTTGTCATGTTTGATGCGGTTCAACGCAACATTCCGCGCCAACTGGAACAGATAGGGTTTCAACTGCCGGGCGCTGGCCACGGACACCCGTTTTCGTGCAATCGTGATAAAGACTTCCTGCAGAGTGTCTTCCGCATCGATCCGCGAACAGTGAATTGCGGCGAGATACCCGAGCAGATCCGCAGCGTATTCCGCCCAGATGATCTCCAGGGCTGATGGATCATCGGCTGCGAGGCGCATTCGAACCTCGTTGGCAATGCTTTCGGAGTCCATCTCAGGTTCTCCGTTCTCTCATTGAATATGACAACCGAATTCTTCAGATTTGTCTACCTTTATGGAAAATTGCTTGATGCCGGATTGCCGTCCTGAGCAGATTTTCAAGCCGGTGATCCATTTGCCGATCGAGGGAACAGAATCACACCACTTTGGCCACGGCAGCGGCCGGGATGATGGTAGCCCAGCCTTTCAAGGCCGGGTTTGGGCGAGCGGCGATTGGTGCGTCGCGGCAGCAATGCCTGAGTTCATCCGTCGCTGACCGCGACGGAACCTCTTTCGCCGACATGATCCGGGCCTTGAAAGGCCCGGCTACATTCAGCCGGCCGCTCTGCGGCCAATTTTCGGAATCCAGGCTATGCCCTCAGTCTTACGCATGGCCAACAGTCAGTGCTGAGCGGAGCAGCCCAAGGCCACGGCTTCTAGTGATCTTTAACAATTGAAACGCTATCGGAACTATACATCGTTCCAGCGCTGCAAGCGCGAAGCAGCACAGCCCAGGGTGGAGGAGACCGCGAAAGCGGGCTCTGGAACCCTGGGGCAAAATGAGAGGTGGCCAAGCCCTGAAAGGGCGATGCAGAAAACCTGCGCCGCCCTTTCAGGGCTTTTTTTCACACTCCCATTACCCAGGGCTTGCGCCCTGGGCTGTGCTGCTGCGCGCTTACAGCGCTCCCGGGGAAATTGGCCGAGCCACTACCAATTCAATTGTTACAGGCTACCAGGAGTATTCGATTACTGGTTCCAAGGCGTTCCTGACAAGCCTTGAATTAATTTTTCACCGCACCGCCATTGATGATTGCGGCCCGACGCGATTTGGGGGATCTTTGTGGAATTCGTGCCTGATCACTTCACGGGGACGCGCTGCTTCAGCTCTTCGAACCAGTTTATGACGATGTTTATTTTGGGACGCGGTGCAGCGGATGAAGACGCGGCAACGGTTGTCGGGATCGGCTTTATCATCAGGAATCGTTTACCGTCCGGGCTGATGTCCCAATTGTGACCTATGTTGGAATAATAGTTGCCTTGGAAAAGTTTTGTGGGCACACCAGCCTTGAAGGTTGGATCTGTTTCAATTGAGACCGCCATCATTGCATCGCCACTTCGATAGAACAGCTCCCGGCTGCTGGGCGACCATCTTGGTTCCTGTGCGCCGCTTCCTGTTGAGATCTGCCACTTGCCGCTGTTCACATTGGGAAACGGGCGCACATAGATTTCGGTCTGGCCGGATTCCTGCGACATATACGCCATCCATTTCCCATCCGGTGAAATGTTCGGATTGGCGATGATGGACTTGTCTTCCAGCAGCGGTTTTATTGCCCGGTCGCCTTCTGTGGACAGCGAAGCAATGCAGTAGTTATCTTCACGCCGGTTCCCCTCGAAGACCAGAGTCTTAGCATTGCCCGCCCAGCATAGGGAAACGAGCCATGAACCGGAGGGAGAGCCAAGTATTTCAGCTTCACCGGTGCCATCGGCTGCTTTCCAGTAAACGCCCGGTTTGCCTCCACGATTTGATGCAAAAACGATCCGTTTGCCGTCTGGAGACCAAAGGGGGCTGCCGTCTTCCCCTTTTTCGAAAGTGAAGCGGGTCAGAGTTTTGCGATAAAAGTCCCAGATCCAGATATCCGAATTCTCACCGGTTTCGGCAGTCAAAGCCAACCGTGTGCCATCCGGAGACAGGCTCGGAGCAGAGTAACGATTGGGAGGCAATCCACTCGGCTCCTCTTTCCCATTCCTGTCCACCCATACGGGTTCCCATTTGCTGTAATCAACAGTAGCTGGTATGTAAATCAGTGTCCCGGATTCAGAGATGGCACAATCGTCCGCATTTTCAACTATGGGTGTCGTGCCGCCCGTTACTTCCAGCTTCCGGAGGTCAAACGGAGCGGCAAAGAGATTAGTGTTATTTTGCACCCAATAGACCAAATGCCCGGTTGGGAGATAAAAAGCGCCGCCTCCTGTGAATAGTACCTTCCGCTCTCCTGATTCAAGCCCTCTAACGATAATCCTTGACACATCCGCAAACAGCAGCGATTTCCCATCCGGCAGGAACTGCGGATAAGTAGAGGTTCCCCTTTCGAGGATCTCCGGGACTCCCGCATTGGCAGAGACACGCATGACGCCTTTCGTAACATCGGCATACACAATTGTATTGTCTGCATACCAGATCGCACCATGAATTGAATTGACATCGCATAAAGTCACTGGCGCGCCTCCGCGTATTGAAATCTTTTTCAGCTTGCTGTCAGCCTGTGACCAGTAGCCGAGCCATTGCCCATCGGGAGAGAAGAAGGGTGATTGCGGATTATCACCGGTCCCACTGATGAAAGTGGCACTCAACTGGTCCATGGAACGCAAATAAAGCCCTTTGCTCGTGCTATAGGCAAATTGAGTGCCGTCAGGCGAAACGGCCAGAGTGTGACCTATGCCGTTTGGGTTGAAATTGAATTGCTGGTCCTCCGGCAGAACATGATCAAGCCGAATAATCCGGCGCGGCTCGGATGGCTTAAGCTTCCAGACAGCCAGGCCCGCAACGATCAATCCCAAAACAAAAACCGCGGCGATCCAAGGAAGCCCCAGGCGCATCTGTTTTCGAGGTTTTGCTGCAGATGCGGGCTGCACAAAAACACCGCCGGGATCCGCAAGGACTTGCTCGATTTCGTACCGCGCTTCACCTATATCCGGATATCTCTTCTTCTGCTCCTTTTGCAGGCAGCGAGTGAGTACTTCGCGCACTCTCGGGTGGATATTGGCGGGAATAAGATCCAGGTTGGCACCGAGTTTGACCACGGCCGCGAGAATCTCGGTTACGTCCTCGCCCTGGAAAGCCGCCTGACCGGCCAACATTTCATACAGTACGCACCCGAAGGCCCAGATGTCGGTCCTTTTGTCCACGGCCTTTCCGCGGGCCTGTTCCGGCGACATATACGCCGCCGTGCCCAGAATGACGCCCTGCTGCGTCGCCGCATCGCTCAGCGTAGGGGAGTTGGACAGGTTCATCTGCTCCTGCTCCCCCGAGTAAGCCTTGGCCAGGCCGAAATCCAGCACCTTCACCTTTCCTTCGGGCGTCACCTTGATGTTGGCCGGCTTGAGATCCCTGTGGATCACGCCTTTTTCGTGGGCGGCTGCGAGAGCTTCGGCGATCTGCAAGGCCAGCTTCAGCGAATCTTCAACCTGGATCGATCCACGCTTCAACCTTTCTGCGAGAGTTTCTCCTTCGACCAGTTCGAGGACGAGGAATTGGGTGCCGCCCGATTCTTCCAACCCGTGTATGGCAGCGATGTTGGGATGGTTCAGGGAAGCCAGCAGCTTGGCTTCGCGCTGGAAGCGCGCCACGCGGTCTGTATCCCGCGCAAATTCTTCGGGCAGCACCTTGATGGCCACTTCCCGTCCGAGCTTCGCATCCCGCGCCCTGAATACTTCTCCCATCCCGCCTTTGCCGAGCCGGCCGGTTATTTCGTAATGCGCGAGCGTTTTGCCGATCATGGGGGACAGCTCCTGTACGGCAGCGTACCGTTCAATGCATTGAAATTCAGTTTGAGAAGATGGTGCCCATTGTAGCGAAAACGATTCGGCAAGGACAGCAAAGAATATGCAGGGCAACGCGGCGGAAGACAAATTGGACTACCAAACCTATACCCTCCGGTCTTGCGACTCTGACAGGCCCTGCCATTCGGCGAGCCGCCGACATGGTAGAAATGGCGGTGAACGCATGAGATATTATCGGGGTTGGTATCGGAATCGGAATCGAATTGAGAATTGGATTAAATGCTCCGTCTCCAGCACTCGTGTGCTTTCCTGAAATAAAGGATCCACTTCAATACTCACGCATTACCCTCTGCCGGATCGAAGATCGCCGACGCCAGCTGCTCGGCCCCCTTGATGAGCGGAAGATGCCCCACGCCGCGCAGAACGCTTTTCCGGGCATGAGGCCACAATCTGCAATACCACGCGACGGACTTGCGCACTTCCTTGAAGGTGCTCTCTCCATAGAGTATCTCGACAGGCACCCGCAAATCCCGGAATCTGCGCATGTCGGTCGCATGGAACAGCGCCAGATATTTCCGGACCGTCTCGTGATTCATGTCGCGAAATGCGGCGGTGAAGTCGGCATCCTGTTTCTGGGTTCGCCGGACGATCCGGTCGGTAATGGCGCGGCCGGCGCGTGTTTGAAACGTGGACGCATACGCCCTCCGCCCGAACTCGCCCCACAAGAAGATGCGAAAATACCAGGGTACGCAGGCAAAGGGATCGATCAGCACGATGCGTTCGACCGATTCGGGACTCCTTTGCGCCAGGAGCAGCGCGAAAAGGCTGCCGCTGCAAAAACCGATCAGGGTGACCGGCCGGCGGCCCGTATGGAGTTCGAGTTCCTGTTCCAGGGAGGCGGCGATCGCATCCGGGTCCCACATTTCCGGTTCCGGAGAATTCCCATAGCCGGGCAGGTCAAAGCTCAACAGCCGGGCATCTTTGCGCAATCGGGACGCCAGCGGCACAAACTCCCGATGGGTGCCTCCCCATCCGTGAAACGCCGCGAAGAGCCGCTCGCCCCGGCCATATTCCTTGACATACATCCGCCGCAATCCTTTCCACCGTCATCCGGCGACCCCGGTCCATCGGAAGCCCACTAGGGCAGCAGGTGCGGATCCCCCCTACTGGAGCAGCGGATCGATCTGCCGAAAGACCTCATCAAGCCGGCTTTCATCGGCAGGGCCGACCGTTTTGAAAATCACGTTGCCGCTCCGGTCGATGACGTAGAGATTGGCGGTCCCCTGCGAGACTCCGTATGCCCGGGAGACTTCGCCTTTCCAATCGAGCAGCACGGAATGCTTGATCTGCGTCTTGAAGATCATCCGAACCATGCCGCGGGCGAAACGGGGGACTGCCGAAAGAACCGCGATTCCCTGCTGGTCGATCCGGTCCCTGTACTTCTCCCAGAGGGGCCGGACCCAGCCCTCGATCTGATCGGCCCCCTTCCTGTCGCCGAAGGTGAGCACGGTAATTTTGCTTCGCGGAAAGCTATAGCGGGCCTCTTTGTTGTACTGATCCTTGAGTTCGAAATCCGCCGCCTTTACAAAGGTCGACGCAGAAAATCCGGATTCCCGAATCATTGCTGCAAACAGGGGCAACGCGAACAGGAGCGCAATTTTTTTCATACACTCAGACAAGCAGATTTGGCGTTCTCGAATCCCGCCTGAGTATACATGAAATTGCGCACCGCAAAACCGAAATCCTCAAGGGTTCAGCGGACACTGTCAAACGTGACTTCAGGATGGCCAGGGCTTGGCTCTTCAGAGGGCTTGCCGGCAAACCGGACTCTGTCGGCCCGGAAAATATCGCCATCTGACTGCAATTTCGTTTACAATAAGGCCAACTACTTAACCGTTTTCTATTGCATTGCACCGGCCGCGCAATTTGGAGGTTCCCAAAGAAAGGGGCGGAGCGTGAAGAAGGATCTCTGGCAGCGAGCCGAAGAGCTCTTCCACACGGCGCTGGGGCATTCGCCCGAAACGCGCCGCGCATTTCTTGACAAGGCCTGCGGCGAAGATACCGAGTTGCGGCGCCAGGTCGAGACGCTCCTTTCGCAGGATGAGCAAGCTGGTAGTTTTTTGGATAAGCCCGCTCTTGCGGATGCTGCTGCTGCGCCCAGCACCCGCGGCTCGCTGGTGGGTCGGCAATTCGGGCAGTATCGCATTCTTTCCTCACTGGGCGCGGGAGGGATGGGAGAAGTCTACCGCGCGCGCGACGGCAGGCTGGGCCGCGATGTCGCCATCAAGACATTGACTTCTCAATTCGCGCGCGATCCGGAACGCATCGCGCGGTTCCAGCGCGAAGCCAAACTGCTCGCATCTCTCAATCATCCGAACATTGCCGCGATTTACGGACTGGAAGAATCCGTGGGAACAAGTTTCCTGGTCATGGAGCTGGTGGAAGGACAAACCCTGGCAGAGCTCATTGCCGGGCAAACGCCCGACTTCGCTAAAGCTTCGTCGGACAAGCTGTCGGACCGGATAAAAACCGGCCCGATCCCCGTTGAAGAAGCGCTGCAACTCGCCCTGCAGATTGCCGAAGCCCTGGAAGCTGCGCACGAAAAGGGGGTGATTCACAGAGATCTCAAGCCCGCAAACATCAAAGTGACGCCTGAAGGCAAGGTGAAGGTGCTGGACTTCGGATTGGCGAAAGCATTTGCGGGAGAACAAGCTGAGGGGAACCTTTCAAACTCGCCCACGCTCAGCGACATGGCGACACAGCAGGGCGTGATTCTGGGCACGGCGGCGTATATGAGCCCGGAGCAGGCGCGGGGAAAGCCCGTTGATAAAAGAACCGACATCTGGGCATTCGGTTGTGTGTTGTATGAAATGCTGACGGGGCAAGCCGCCTTCCAGGGCGAGGATGTGACCGAGATTCTCGCCGCGGTGGTGAAAGGCGGAGTGAACCTGGATCTTCTTCCTGCAAATCTTCATCCGAGAGTGCGCGAAGTAATCACCCGCTGTCTGCAAAAGGATCTGAGGAGACGATACTCGGGCATTACGGATGCAAGATACGAGATTGAGCAAGCATTGACTGATCCCGGCGGAGCACTGGTGCAGCCGAACGCGATGGTAAAACCACGGGGCAAACTGCAAACGTTATTCCCGTGGGTTGCAGTTGCCCTCGTCCTGGGTGCGATCATCGCGGGGCTGGTTGTGTGGAATCTAAAGCCGACGCCTAAATCCGAGCCACGCCGGGTCACCCGCTTTGAACACAATCTAACCGAAGACCAGAAACTCCTTAATCCCATATGGCCGGTACTCGCAGTCTCACCAAACGGCAGACAATTCGTCTACAGCACGACCAAGGGCCTTTGTGTGCGATCGATGGATGAATTGGATGTCAGACTCATTTCAAGTGCCGGTGATAGTCCGCTAATTCCATTTTTCTCGCCTGACGGCCAGTGGGTAGGCTACCTGTCACAGGCGAATGGCAAGTTGAAGAAGGTTTCCATTAGCGGAGGGGCGCCGATGGTTTTGTGTGATGCCGGAAATGTCCTATCAGCCATTTGGGATTCGGATAACACGATTGTATATAGCCAGGTGGCAAAGGGCATCATGCGGATTTCTGCCGGCGGAGGGACTCCGGAAACGCTGATTGGAGAGGAAAAACAGAACCTCTACCAAGCCCGACTTCTGCCGGGTGGAAAGTCTGCGCTGTTTACGCTCGCTACCAACGAAGGATATAAGATTGCAGTGCAATCGCTGGAATCACGGGAACGGAAGGTTCTATTCAAAGGGGATGCTGCATGGTATCTCCCGACCGGACATATGGTCTATGCGCTAGACTATAATCTTTACGCTGTTCCATTTAATCTCGAAACTCTTCAGACAACAGGTGCGTCGGTTCCAATGGTCGAAGGAGTATTTCGAGTGGGGCCCTTGTACTCGCCGCAATTTGCCATTTCAATCTCGGGAACATTGGTTTATGTGCCTGCAACGATAGCATCAGCCTCCGAGAAACGCACTCTTGTATGGGTGGATAGGAATGGAAAGGAAGAACCGCTTGCTGCTGCTCCGTCCGATGCTTACCGGGCCTTCAGGATATCGCCTGATGGAACCAGAGTGGCGTTGACCCTTGATAATGGCAGCAAGAGTGACATTTGGATCTGGGACCGCGTTCGCGAAACCGGAACCCGGTTGACCTTCGATGAGGGCAGCGAGTACCCTCTTTGGACCTTAGATGGTAAACGGATCGCTTTTTCTTCGAGTCGCAGAGGTATGGTGCTCGGCGATGTTTACTGGAAGGCCGCGGACGGCACGGGAGAGGAGGAAAGACTCGGTACAGTGCCAAGCCGGAGTTTATACCCATGGTCATGGTCCAGAGACGGAAAAACCCTTGTGCTGATGGATCAAACTGTGAGAAGTGAGGCGGCCGGTTTCCTGGCAGTCTCCCATATTGGATCCCTGTCGATAGAAGGCGATCGTAAATGGAAGCCGCTGCTGCAGGAACAGTTCTATGAAGGCCATCCGCAGATCTCGCCCAACGGGCAATGGATGGCATATACATCTAGGGAGTCGGTGGGCAGCCAACCTGAGGTCTACGTTCGCCCCTTTCCTGATCTGGGCGAGGGAAAGTGGCAGATCTCCGCGGGCGGTGGACAGAATCCTCTATGGTCGCATGACGGACGGGAGCTGTTCTATCGCGCCGGTGATTCCGTATTCGCGGTCGATGTGCAGACGGCAGAGCCGACCTTCAAAGCCGGGAAACCCAACCTCCTTTTTCAAGGAGCTTATATTGCTATTGGTCACGGATGGGATCTAAGCAAGGACGGCAAGCGATTCCTGATGCTGAAAAGGGCCGAGACCACCGCATCCGCAGCGGAAGGTCCAAGGCGAATCAACGTCGTTTTGAACTGGCTGGAAGAACTGAAGCAGAGAGTGCCGACCAAATGAGATGAGACAAATATTGATACAACTGAACTCACTCCCAGTCAGG
>JAEAMF010001205.1_pt1 | contig 20654 bp, 16 predicted proteins | sample 8958721 | NCBI WGS metagenome assembly JAEAMF01 (sample SAMN16933255, study PRJNA681124) | bioreactor sludge metagenome | isolation source: anaerobic bioreactor treating anionic surfactant - SDBS | place: India: Bengaluru | collected 2019-02-28
AATGCCAACACAATTGACATAATGGGCGAATGCACTAAAACTGAGGGTTGGAAGAGGGTGAGGCATGATGCAGGATGCAGGAGCGGTGTCGTTAAGAGTTTTTCTGGCTTTTTCGCTGGCCCTGCTCGGAGGCGTGATCAGCTCTTTGACGCCTATGACACATGCGAAGCTGTGCCGCCTGATCAGTTTTGCCGCTGGTACGCTCCTCGGGGTCACGATCTTTTCCATCATTCCCGAGGGATATAGCGCACTGCCGCTTTGGCAGCTTGTTCTGGGACTGGCTTCGGGATATATCGTTTTCTGGCTCATAAGCCACTACGTGTTTCATGTCTGTCCGGCTTGTGCGGCCAGCCATTTCGACGAAGCGACAACTCACCGCTTCAGTGAAATCGCTTCCGCGATGGTAATCGCTCTGGGGCTTCACAGCACCATGGACGGGCTCGCACTGGCTCTCGGCAGGGAATCCGAACTCGCCGGAGGATTGGATCTCTCCCTTCTCCTGGCGATTTGCGTGCATAAGGTTCCGGAAGGCCTTGCTCTTTGTGCCTTGCTTCTGGCTTCGGGAATGGGACGATGGAAGGCGTTGATCTGGGTCGCCGCCGTGGAATCGACGACGCTGTTTGGCGGAGCAATTGGCCTGTGGGCTGCGCCGCAGATCTCCGAGCTCTGGATGGACACGATCATCGCGCATATCGGCGGCGGATTCATTTTCCTTGCCATCCACGCGGTTTTCGGCGAACTGATGAAGCACCGCCGCGCGCGAGTCCTCGTACATTTCGCTGCCGGTATCGCGCTGATAGCGGCCCTAAATGGGATTTTAAGAAGCATGTAATCCGGTTTTGTTTTAATCCGCGGTTTTTTCGAATAAGGAGACGCACCATGCGGAATAAATTGTCTGTCTTTGCCGTGCTGTCACTGCTCCTGATAATTGTTGCCGCCTGCCAGCAGCCTGCCTCCCAGAGCCCCGCACCCGGGAAGCCCGCCGCCAAGAGCGCATGCGACCGCGCCTGTCTGGAAAAGTATGTCGATCAATACATGGATGCGATGCTCACCCATGAGCCGAATCCGGCGCTGTTCGCCTCAAATTGCCGGTTCACCGAAAACGGTGTCCAGCTGCAGTTGGGCGAAGGGTTGTGGGCCAGCATGGTCGGCAAAGGAACTTATAAATTCTATGTTCCCGATATCGAAACCCAGCAGGTTGCCTTTATCGGGACCGCCCGGGAAGAAACGCGGGCGCCCGGAGAAGGGAATCCGGTCGCCATTGCGCTTCGTCTGAAGATACAGGACGGACTGATCTCCGAGGCGGAACAGCTTGTCATAAGGCCGGAGAGCAACCTATTTGACCCGACGCGCAAACCGCCGGCATCGGCTGCGGAAAGCATCGAAAAGATGGGAGCGCCGCACCCGATATTCACGGAGGTGATTCCGGAGGCGGAACGTCCTTCCCGCGAGGAAATGATCAAGACCGCGAACTATTATTTTTCGGGCATGCAGAAAAACGACGGCAAAGGATATTATCCTTTCACGGACGACTGCGAGCGCTATGAAAATGGAGGCCGTGCGACCAACGTTCCCCTGAAGCCCGGCGAAAAAAGGCCGGATCCCAAGAAGGAACTGTCCTATTCCAGCGCATGGAGCTGCAAGGAGCAGTTCGAGTCGGGCCTCATCCATTTCGTGACGCGCATCCGCGACCGGCGCTTTGTGGCCGTGGACCGGGAACGCGGCATCGTCTACAGCTTCTGCTTCTTCGATCATGCGGCCGGCAAATCGCGGTATTTCAAATCGCCCGACGGCCGTGATGTGATCGCGGGACCCACCGAGCCTTGGACCTGGCAGATCGCGGAGCTGTTCAAAATCGAAAAAGGCAAAATACGCCGCATCGAGGCCGTCCTGCAGCGTTGTCCCTATGGCATGAATTCAGGATGGAGCACATACGAAAAGGGGATGTCGGACGAAATCCAAAATATAATGTAATTGCGAACCGCGAATGGCGAATTGATACATTCTCGGTCGTTCGAGGCTGCGTACGGAATATGAACCGAAGCCCTGTCTGCTCCGTATGGTTCAATTGGCCATTCGCAATTGGCCATTCGCAATTTTGCTCAGCCTTGCAGCCGCTTCTTCGCGCAGTTTGAACTTCTGGATCTTTCCGCTGGCCGTCATCGGGAAGGAGTCCGTGAAGAAGATGTGCTTGGGTATTTTGTAGCGGGCGATTTTTCCCCGGCAAAAATCCTGGATTTCCCCGGCCTCCAGTGCCCTGCCGTCGTGCAGCTGCACGAAGGCGGCCGCCTCCTCGCCGTATTTTTCGCTGGGAACCGCCACGATCTGGACGTCCCTGACATTGGGGATGTCGCGCAGGAAATCTTCCACTTCCTTGGGATAGATATTTTCTCCGCCCCGGATGATCACGTCCTTCAATCGGCCCGTGATTCTGATAAAGCCGTTATCTTCTTCGACCGCCTGGTCGCCGGTTCGGAGCCAGCCGTCCGCGCTGAGTACTTCCGCCGTCTGCTGCGGCATTTTGTAATAGCCCTTCATCGTGTTGTAGCCGCGTGAGCAAAGCTCTCCATGCCGTCCGGGCGGAAGCGCGGCGCCCGTTTCCGGATCGACGATCTTCACTTCCACTCCCTCAAAAGGCTTGCCCACGGTCGAGACGCGCACGTGCACCGGATCGTCCGTCCGCGTTTGTGTGATTCCGGGGGAGGCCTCGGTCAATCCGTAAACGATCGTGATTTCGCTGCAGTGCATCTTTTCCATGACCTGGCGCATTACCGGCTCAGGACAGGGAGAGCCCGCCATGATCCCCGTCCGCAGAGACGTCAGGTCGAACATATTGAACATCGGATGCGTCAATTCCGCGATAAACATCGTGGGCACGCCGTAGAGCGCGGTGCAGCGCTCCTTCTGCACGACGGCCAGAACCATCAGGGGATCGAAGGTTTCCAGCGGGACGACGGTTGCTCCGTGCGTGAGAACGGCCATGACGCCGAGCGTGATGCCGAAGCAGTGAAAGAGCGGGGCGGGCAGGCAGAGGCGGTCTTCGGATGTGAACTTCTGCCGTTCTCCGATGGAGAATCCGTTGTTGATGATCCCGTAGTGCGTGAGCATCACGCCCTTCGGGAAGCCCGTGGTCCCCGACGTGTACTGCATGTTCACGACATCATGCGCGTCCAGGCTCTTCTTGACCGCTTCCAGATCTTCCTGGGGAACGGAATCGGCCAAGTCCATGATTTCCGCGAAACCGTACATGCCCCGATGCTGGCGCGGGCCGATGTATATGACTGACCTCAGGCACGGAAATCGGGCGCTTTTCAGTTGCTCCCTGGGTGTGGTTTTGAGCTCGGGAACAAGGTCGTACAACGCCTGAACATAGTCGGTATCGCGGTAGCCGTCGATCAGAAACAGGACCTTCATGTCCGATTGCCGCATCACATACTCGAGCTCCGAAGGACGATAGCTCGTATTGACCGTGATGAAAACCGCGCCGACGCGCGCCGTGGCATAGAAAACCGTAAGCCAATCCGGGACGTTGGTTGCCCAGATACCGACATGATCCCCCTTGCCGATGCCCAGGGCGAGCAGTCCCTTCGCCAGCCGGTCCACTCTCGCGTTCAGTTCGCGGTACGAATATTTCAAATCTCTATCGGAATAAATCAAAGCATCGTGATCGGGCCGCTTGCGCGCATTCTCTTCCAGCAGATCACCGACGGTACAGGCAATAGACTCCACCAACTCATCCTCCAGACAAACGCGTTATATTGCCTCCGCGACCGGGTGTCGTGCAAGCAGGTTTTTGAGTGCCCGCATCGATGGATTCAGTATTTCAGATGTCCTGGTTGCCCTGCATCCCAAAACTTGGCGAATAGAACATCCCCAATGTGTTAGCATCTTGCGTGCAAGCGGACGCTTTTTGCCAATGTGCACAGCACTTCGGCAAACTGGCGTCGGATTTGGCGGTGACAATGGCGGCGCATGAATGATAGGATATATCTCTAAAATGCTAAAAGCCTGAAAGCCTGCATCGGAAATATCGATGCATCATCTCCAGTTGAAATGAACTGATTCGAAGGAAGCATTGATGGCCTTATCCTTCGTCAGAATACGGGCGCTGCACGAAATAGCGTGGGGATGACTATTGACTCGTTGCAGGGTATATCAACCGGCCAAAATTCGCGGTCTTGCATACACAGCCCCGAGGAACGGATAGGAAAAATGAGAAAATGCGGTCAATGGAGACAATTCTTTCGTGTCAGCCGGCATGTGCCTATATGGGCCTGTCTGGCTTTCCTGATCAATTTGGGATTTGCGCAGGATGCAGGAAAGGACCGGCAAAAACCAGCGGCGGAGAGAGAAGAACAGAAGAGGCTTACCTCCGAACCGGTAACCGTAACCGTCACGGCACGGAAGGACCCTGAACCGGCACTATCGATCCCGCTCAGTGTCACCGCCGTAACCGAAAGCACGCTTCGGGACTCGGACATTCGCGCTGTGAAAAATGCCGCTGTTTTTGCGCCGAATGTGATCATCAACGAATTCACTGCCAGGGCGGTCAGCAACCCATTCTTCCGGGGCATCGGGGGAAGCCCGACGAATCCCGGCGTCAGCACATATATCGATGGCGTGCCGCAGCTGAACGGTTTTTCCTCAAACATCGAAATGGCCGATGTCGCCCAGGTGGAGTTTGTGCGCGGGCCCAGCGGATCTCTCTACGGCCGCAACACCGCGGGAGGATTGATAAACATTACCAGCCGCGCGGCTTCCGAAATCTGGACCACACAAGTCCAGGGAACTTTTGGAAACTACGGCTACCGCGACATTCGAGGCTCGGTTTCTAGCCCGCTTCTCAACGAGCGGTTCAGTTTCAACCTGGCAGGCGGCTATTCCGGCCGAGACGGCTATACGAAGAATGATGTCAACGGCCACGACCTCGACAAACGGGAGGCCGGCTTCGGAAAGGCACAGCTCTTCATCAAGCTGAACGACAGATGGAAAATCCGATGGATATTCACAGGCGAGCGGGATCGTGACGGCGACTATGCCCTGGGAGACGTCGGTTATATCAGGGAAAACCCCAACCGTGTAAGCCGCGACTTTGAAGGGTATTCGCACCGCTGCGTAGGATCGACGACACTCCGGCTGGAGTACCGGGGTTCCGACATGGACTTTGCCTCCATTTCAGGCGGCCTTTGGTGGAAAAACCACGCGCTCACAGATCTGGATTACCAGACTGCATCGCTCTCAAACGGCGGCCTGTTTGGCGTCAGGAATAATGAGGAAGATCAGCATCAATTCACCCAGGAATTCCGTTTCTCTTCCCCGAGGAGCAAGTCGGTTCGGTTGGCGGATTCCCTCAGACTGCTCTGGCAGGCGGGAGTCTTTGTTTTCAAACAGGATTACGAGCAGGAAGCCATGAATGACATTTCCAGCACATTCGGCTTTTTCCCGAGAATGGTGAGCACCTCCGCCAGCGACATGAATGATTGGGGATTGGGCGTCTACGGGCAAGTCGAGTTCGTCGCCTGGGACAAGCTGCATTTTACGGCGGGATTGCGTTTTGACCACGAAAACAAGGATGCAAAACTCGGATTTACGAGAGACCTCGCCGACAAATTCGAGGACAGCTTCTCGGAAGCTTCGCCGCAATTCAGCGTCGCGTATCAATTCACCCCGAATCAAATGAGCTATGTGTCTGTCGCCAAGGGATACAAGGCCGGCGGTTTCAATCCCGCTCCGACGGGCGTCCCCGCCCCGGCCGGTACGGAATCCTATAATCCCGAGCACACATGGAATTATGAGCTTGGACACAAGGCAAAATGGCTTCGAAACAGGCTGGAGTCGACCGTGGCGCTCTTTTACATAGACTGGGACAGACTGCAGCTCAATCAGCAGATCCCATTCAGCGGCGGGCAATATTTCATCGGCAACGCAGGCTCCGCCAACAGCAAGGGCATAGAAGTTGAGACGAGATTTTTCGCTTTCCCCTGGTGGGAACTGTTCGGAATGGTCGGATACTCGCACGCGAAGTTTCTCGGCAACAGCACGGCCCTCAATTCGAATCTGGACGTGAACGAAGCGGTTGCAGGAAACGATCTTCCATATACGCCAACTTTCAACTCAAACATTGGCACACAAATTTCCTGGGCGCCGTCGAACCATACCTCGCTTTATCTGCGAACTCAGGTCTCGATCACGGGCGATTTCATGTACGACGCCTCCAACGCGATGGGGCAGGATGCCTACACTCTTATGAGCTTCCGCGGCGGCGTGCGCAGCCGGCATTGGTTCGCGGAGGGATGGGTTGACAATGCATTTGACACCCGCTACGTACCCATCGCGATTCCTTACGCGCAACTGGGAGCGCCGTCTGGCTACATTGGCGAAAGCGGCGCGCCGGTTACCTATGGAGCGCGAGCGGGAATCAACTTTTAACGCTGCGGGCTGGAGGAACGGAATAGTCCTCGACAGGTTTGTTGTGAACGGCGAGACGGTTGATGCTCTGGAGGTGAGTCTGATGGCGATCGCTAGTCATACTTTGGCAAGACGACTTTCGACCTTTTGTGGCCTTGGCCGGCTCGTTTTCTTTCTTTTCGGTCTGCCGGCCTTCATCGGTCCGGTTCCAGCGGCGGCGCAAACGATGCCCACGATCCGTGTTTCCGCGAATTTGCGGGACTTCGTTGAAGACGGGTATGGCCGGTCTTTTATCCCTTGGGGAGTCAATTACGACCACGATGAGAACGGCCGGCTGTTGGAGGATTACTGGGAGACGGAATGGTCCAAGGTGGTACAGGACTTCCATGAGATCAAGGACTTGGGGGCCAACGTGGTGCGCATCCATCTGCAGCTTGGCAAGTTCATGTTGCAGCCTGACGTGCCGAACGATGTTTCGCTTAACCGGCTGACACGCCTCGTCAATTTAGTCGAGCGCTTGCAGCTGTACCTCGATGTGACCGGCCTGGGATGTTACCACAAGGCTGACGTGCCCGCCTGGTATAACGTTTTATCGGAGGAGGCTCGATGGGGAGTCCAGGCGCGTTTCTGGGAGGCCGTGGCGCAGCGGTGCGCCAGGAGCCCCGCCGTCTTCTGCTACGACCTGATGAACGAACCGGTCGTGCCCGGGAAGGAGAAGGAGACGGAGTGGCTTGCGGGCGAGTTTGCCGGCAGTTACTTTGTCCAGCGCATTTCTCTCGATCTGGCTGGACGCACGCAGAAGCAGGTGGCGAAAGCCTGGGTGAACCGGCTCGTCGCCTCGATTCGTAAGCAGGATCGGCGTCACCTGGTTACGGTGGGCGTCATTCCCTGGGCTCTGACCTTTCCCGGGGCCCAGCCGCTGTTCTATTCCAGAGAAGTGGCCGAGCGCCTCGACTTCGCGAGTGTGCACTTCTATCCGGAGAGCGGAAAAATCAATCAGGCCCTCACGGCGCTGGCCGTCTACGACATAGGCAAGCCGCTCGTTGTCGAAGAGATGTTTCCGCTCAAGTCCAGCGTGCAGGAGTTGGAGGCGTTCGTTGACGGCTCACGTAGAATCGCCGATGGCTGGCTCGGCTTTTACTGGGGCAAAACGATTGAGGAATGCCGCGCATCTGGCGAGTTGGCCGATGCCCTCACGGCGGGCTGGCTGGAATTCTTCCAGCGAAAAGCCAGGATGATATTACCTTCGCAGCGAAGAACCCCGCGGAATGTTCGGGTATGGTCGCCCGGCAGAGGGTGAAGTCAGTAACAGCAATTAGGAGTCTTCCAGCGTGCTTATTGTAGTCAAACTCGGCACCTCCAGTCTCACCAACGGTACGCCAAATTTGGCTCCGCCATCGCTCATCGACCTTGCAAGACAAGTCTCCCAACTGCGGTCTTCCGGTCACCGGATACTGCTGGTCTCGTCGGGAGCGATCGCAATCGGGCGGGAGCGCCTCGGTTTCCCGCAATTGCCGAAGGACATACCCGCGAAACAGATGTTGGCCGCTGTTGGCCAGCCGCGCCTGATGGCGCTTTACGAGCAGATTTTCGGGCTCTATGGGGTCACGGTGGCGCAGGTTCTTCTGACGCGAATGGATTTGGCCAGCCGGCACCGTTATCTGAATGCGCGAAATACCCTGGTTGCTTTGATCGAGCATGGGGTGATCCCGATTGTGAACGAGAATGACACGGTCGCTACCGAGGAGATCCGCGTAGGGGATAATGACAACCTCTCGGCTCTGGTAGCCAACCTTGTGGACGCGGATTGTCTGGTGCTTCTCACGGACCAGTCGGGATTTCACACGGCAGATCCGCGCATTGATCCGAACGCACAACTGGTGAGTGAGGTCACGGACCGTGAAATCCCTTCCGAGCTCTGGCGTGCCGCCGGCGGCAGCGAATCCGGATTGGGGACCGGAGGAATGATCACAAAGCTGCAGGCTGCAGATCTGGCCCGGCGTTCCGGAGCGGCCTGCATCATAACTTCCAGCAGGGAGCAGGACGCCTTGATTCGAATCGCCGAGGGGCAGAAACCGGGCACGTACTTTTCTCCAATAGCCACGTCCCTGGAGAGCCGCAAACGCTATATTTTATCTGCGCGCCGGGCCCCGGGTTTATTGAGCATAGACGACGGAGCAGTTCAAGCACTTCAGCGAGGCGGGAGCCTGCTTCCGGTCGGCTTGACGGCAGTTTCGGGGACATTTGAGCGCGGCGATACCGTCCGTCTGGAAAATAACGACGGCAACGAAATTGCCCGCGGAATAGTGAATTACGGCAGCCGCGATCTGGCGCGCCTCATCCGGTGCCCGTCGGACCGCATTGAATCAATTCTTGGATATCATTTTGGCGACGAGGTCATACATCGGAACGATCTGGTCATGCTCTAAATTGGCAAACCACGAAAACCCGATTTGTCCGAGTTCTGTTTTATTGCGATAAAAGAGAGTGCATCTATGCTGACTGAAAAGGGAAAAGCCGCCCGGGCCTCATCCCGGCTCATGGCGAAGGCCGGCACCGAGGAAAAAAATCAGGCTTTGCGAAAACTGGCAGCGCTCATCGTTTCGTCGTGCCCGGCCATTCTGGAGGCCAACAATTCCGATGTGGCGGCTGCTCGATCTTCCGGCATGAGCGATGCGTTGATTGACCGGCTGACGCTCTCCGAAAATCGGCTGCAGGCTATGTCGGAGGATTTGAGCCGGCTTGTCGAACTGCCCGATCCGGTCGGTGAATGCTTCGACGAAGCCGTCTTACCCAGCGGAATGAAGCTTTGGAAGCGCCGCGAACCGCTCGGAGTTATTGGCGTCATCTACGAATCTCGACCAAACGTCACGATCGACGTGGCCGGATTGGCGATTAAGACCGGCAATGCAGCAATCCTGCGCGGAGGAAAGGAATCTGTCCACTCCAATCGAATCCTGATCGACCTGGCGCGAAAATCGTTGGGAGATAGCGGCCTGCCCGTTGACGCGGTTCAGGCTATTGAGAATCCGGATCGTGTTCTCCTGCTGGAGCTTCTCAGGCTGCATCGGTTTGTGGATATCATCATTCCGAGAGGCGGCGAAGGACTGCACCGATTTTGCCGCGAAAACAGTCAGATTCCGGTTATTACAGGCGGGATCGGCATCTGCCATATTTTTCTGGATGAATCCGCAGCGCTGGACAGGGCCCTCCCGGTAATAATCAATGCGAAAACACAGCGGCCTTCTGTGTGCAATGCCCTGGATACCGTGCTGGTGCATCATGCTATTGCCGAAAAGGCTCTCCCGCGAATCGTGGAATGCCTGGCGCCCGCCGGCGTTTCATTCAGGGCGCACGCATCGGCATTGCCCTTTCTTGAGCAGTGGAAGGAAGCAGGGACGATACGGCCTGCGGATCCGGAAGATTTTGACACGGAGTGGATGTCGCTGGTGCTCGGCTTAAAAGTAGTGGAAGGGATCGAGGAGGCCATCGAGCATACCAACGCCCACAGCATGGGACACTCTGACTCGATCCTTACCGAAAATGAAGCCAACGCCGCCCGCTGGATCACCGAAGTGGATTCTGCGGCGGTATATGTAAATGCATCGACACGCTTTACCGATGGCGGTCAGTTTGGTCTGGGCGCGGAAGTGGCGATTTCGACACAGCGGTTGCACGCCCGGGGCCCCATGGGATTGCGCGAGCTTACCACCTATAAATGGGTGGGAGAGGGGGTCTATCACGTGAGAGCGTGATTTCATGCGGTTTCACGATGGCTACGCGTTAATCCGGATTATTCATGAAGCTTCTACTGCGGAGGCGCAGACAAGGATTTCTCCCTTGCCCAGCCCGGAAGTATCCCCTGTGTAGCGCCTGACCCGATAGCTCCAGCCCGGTCCCAGGTCATTCCCGCCCATATTCTTCAGTTGCCTGATGAGAAGGCGGAGGAAATCGGGTTCATAAGTGCATGCATAGATAAACGTCGGCAGGAGCTTGAGAGGCTCCAGTGCAATGATGGTGCCTCTTGCCATCCATGCGCCCGTTCGGAGCCCTGCTTTACTGCACAAAATAAGCGTACCGCCCCGCATCTGAAGCCCGGCAAAGTCGGCGACGGGCCCCCGAACACAAATGAGACCCCGCCGCATACGCATGCCGATCTCGATCCCCGCCGCACCATCAATCTGTATCGCACCGCCGCGCATGCCTCTGCGGCTGCCCCGATAGGCCGCCCCTGCCTGTCCGCCTGCGTTTCCATGAATGCGGATCAGACCGCCGCTCATCTCGGCACCGACCCAATCGGCCGCATTCCCGCTGACGGTGATCGATCCGCCGGACATGGATGCCCCGAGATGCATGCCTGCATTGCCGCGGATCAGGATGCTTCCCTTTGTCATTCGGTGACCGATCAGCTTCACCTTTGCCAGATTTCCGTGAAGCTCAAGATAGGGGCTCCTTTCCCCTTCTATCTCGAAAAAATCGTTTAACTGCAGGCGCCGCCTGCCGAGCAACACAGGCAGTCTCATGATCTCATCTCGCGACAGGTCGCCGATCACATCGGGACATAGGGCCTCAGCTTCCAGCGGCAGCATCAATTCTTCTTTGAGCCGTAGAAGAACGATCCCGGTCCCATCGCTTTTTGTCAAGGCGCTTTCGGATAGGATCATTGATTCAGTGTTTGTGGCTGCTGCATTCATTCTCGGGTCCCCCTGCCTTCAATCGTTCCCGGTCTCTGGTCGGATTTACAGCTGCCAATCCGTTTTTTTACTGCCGTGTGGATGCTTTGTATAACCTGCTCATCGGTCGGGTACGGGGATTGCAGCGCAGGCCGGAGTTGCAGAGGCATCTCATCCATGCGATAGACGGTTCCCGGCGCACAGATGCCGGTCGGAGCCGTCGTGATATGCACGCGTGCCAGGCGGCTTGTGTGGGTAATTTTGGGATCAAGCACGATTGTGGGCACGCGTCTCAGGTGGTCAATCGCGGGGCCCGGCATGGTCGCTCCCGGATCTGCCGCCAGCACCATCACGGCGTCTACGTCTCCGCGCGCCAACAGGTCGATGGCCGTAAATTCACCGGGATTGTATCGCGGGTATCCCCGGCTGAAGTCGACTCCGAAAGGATAGGCCGTCATCCATGTTGTGACGGCATCCGCTCCGGCTACATTTCCGTGGCCGCGGAGAGGCATGGCTACAAACCGCGTGAACTGCGTCATCTCTGCTCCCAGGGTCAACAGGGCGGATGCATTCATGTATTTACCGCGCGTCATGGTGATCCCCATTCCGAAAAAGATGGCCCCGAATCGCGCGCGCTTCATGCGATCTGCCAGGTCTTGCAGCTGTTCGATAGCGAGCCCGGTCTCCGCGATGCTCTCCGCGTTGATGCGGCGCCCCTTGATAAGAGCCCGCAAAGCCGTGATCACCTCAAAGTCCTTGCCGGGCCGGATCTGAAGAAAGATGTCTGCCGCGCGAACGCTGGGCGTGGGACGGATATCGACCAGGATCATCGTCCGCCCTTTGCGCCCGTTTGGTACAAACCTCCCTTTCGGTGCAAGTGAATAACGCGCAAAGTGCCTGGGATGGCATTCCGCGGGATTTGCTCCCCAGAAAATCAAAAGGTCCGCTCTATTCTTTATCTCGCCGAGCGTCGCGGCGGGCTTGCCTCCCAACTGGGTGGCTATTTCCGTGGGTCCGTGTCAGAGGGAGGAGTGGCTGTCAATGACACCCCCGAGGCTTTCCGCCAGAGTGACTGCAGCGCGCTGCGCCTCACAAGTCAGGTTGCTGAGGCCGTAGATGAACGGATAGTCGGCTTCCGCAAGATAGCCTGCCGCTGCGTCTATGGCTTCTTCGAGCCTCGCTTCTCTTCCATCAATGAGGGCTGCCGGATAGCATGGCTCGGCGGTATGGTGCATAAACCAGGATTTTCCGAGGCCGCATGCGTTTTTGGCCTTGACGATCCGGTCCCCCTCGGTGTGCAGCTCGATATCGTCACATGTACAGCCGCAGAAAGTGCAAACAGCATGGCAGACGACGGTCATAGGTATGCGCTTCTCCACTAAATCGCCGACAAATCACCGCTTGCCCGTACCGGGTAAGGATTTAAACGCTCATCCCAGCACTCCACCGCGCCAACTGCCGCGGATCCGATACGGAATCCAAAGATCGCCGTCGGCCGGAACCCATGCGTCAGCGGATTTTTGTCGGAGCGGTTCCTTCAAATCCTCACGCAATTCCTCCGTTTCCGATCGTTCCTTACCCGATGCCTGCGTTGGTACCATAGAAATCTGCTCCCAGCCTAAACTGCAAACGGATCGCCGTCTGTCGAGCCCGCCGCCTCGACTTCCACATCCAAACCTTTTTGGGTCGGCATGCCGATACCGTCCGTATCTGCTCCCATCAGAGCGCAAGTCGGAGGGCCGTAGAGAGCGAAAACAATTCCGGGCGGAACCTCTCCCTGACTGCATCGAAATATCGCTTCACCCCATTCGCTGCGCACGCGCACGCGCATGCCGGGGGATAAGCGTAACAGGGTCAAATCCATTTCATTCATCTGCAGCACGCCTACCATCTCCCGATACTCATCCGTATCCTTGCCGATGTTTATCTGCCGTCCCTGGTTCATGGACCGTCCGGAAACAAACGTAAAAGGCATTTCCACCTCTTCCAATAACTGCCAGATCCGGGTGATTATAATTGTTTTTGCAATTATTTGCAGTTTTTTGATGCCTGAGGCAGGGACTCGCGTGAGAGTAACTCCCTGAGCTCCCTTCGTTGTGTACGCTGATGCTTTGGAAGGAGTGCTTTCCACACGCGGCTGTGATGTGGCAAGATCAACGCCTCCTATTACCCGTCACTCTCCTGTGATTTTGGTGGATCTGATGCCGGAGGCGGAGGAGGAACGTGCACCGGTTTCCCATCCTCTCTGGACTCGACGTTGAAGAGCCTGAAGTCGGAGTAGCTGTGCTTATTGTGAAGAATCCTGCCGCGGTAATTCACCATGATGTCGACTTCTTTGGGGAGCCAGAGCGGCTCTGAAAGGCCCTCAAACGCGACTTCTTGAAACAATATATCGGTCGACAGCTTCAGCAGCTGGACCGTTGGCAGAGGCCTGAGGAGCGAGGTATTGAGACGAAGGATTTTAAACGTCCGGGTGTCCACCCATGCAAGCCCATGAACCAGAGCCAGGGCGCTTCGGTTATCGGTAACAAATCGCGTAACCATCTTTGCGGTTCCAGGCTTCTGCGAAAAGGCGATTACATGCGCTTCCCGGCCATCCGTTTTTTGCTTCCCGAGATAGCGGAAGTCAGCACCCCTGCGGTTGACGGGATGTAAAATGGACGAAACCGATGCAAATCCTGAAGTGAGCATCAGGCCTTGCTTTAATCCGGCAAGCGCGGCATCGCGCCCGTCCTCGGTGGAACGATACTCACGAATGCCCATGCCCGGCTCTCCGCTTTGAGCCAGCATTATGTACTGGAACTCCTGGTCGAGGAAGGTTGCCACTTTGCCATCCCTATTGAGGCGCTCCTGACGAACTTTTTCCAGAGATGCGGTATTCGGAATGCCATGAAAAAAGGCATCCACTTCCTGCCCGACCCTATTCAAGAGTTCCTCCAGCAGACTTTGATCGGCTGCCGGCTCAAGTCCCTGAAGATCGGGGACAGCCATGAGGAGCTCCTCCAGCGGCTGCGTGGTCATGGATGTCACGGATCCCTTCGAAAGCATAGAGAACCGGTTTTGCACCTCGTAATAGAGGGCTCGTGCCGATTGAGGGAGGTCTTTGATGTCCCGCTTCGCCACATATTGGTCCATCTCGTCGGAAGCTTCATTCACTTTTCCGAGTTCAAGGAGCGCGCCCACTCGCAGCAGCCGGACATCTTCGCCGGCGCTTGCCAGCAGGGCTTTACTCAGATATCGATCTGCCGCCTCCCAGTTCCTTTGAGCCAGTGCGATCCTCCCCGACTCTTGAAGAGCAAGCGCATTGTTCGGATCCCCTTCCAGGACACTCCTGTAATGACTGATCGCTTCGTCGGAATGCCCGCGCCACGCTTCGACTATTCCCTTTATCAAATCCAATTCAGGCCGCCTGGTTCCGAACAAATCGACGATGAGGGATGTGTCCTCCAGGTGCTTGATGGCACTGCCCCACCTGCCTGCACGCAGAAAAGCCAGCTCCAAAAGCAGCTGGCATTCAATACATTCGGGAGCTCTCTCTGCCGATTTTTCGAACAAAGGTATGGCTGTAGCAGTATCCTGCCGATCCACCAACTCTTCGTACCCTCGAACAAACTCTGTTTGTCCGGCAAATTCCTTCGCGGCGCTGCTTTTCAATTGCGGAGCGAGGATACTTACCAGTCTGGCAATGGGAAACTGGTCTTTGCCTTCATCGGGTTTGCACAAGATGATATCGATTCCGCTCGCGCTGGAATCCAGGTATAAGTCCAGGGGCTCGCGGCCCTCCGCATAGCCTGTTTTGGTTGCGATCAGCGCTCCCCGAAGGCGTGTGACCCGGCTGGGATCAACGCCGATTTCCGTCTGAAATTCCCCCTGAAGGTTGGTCTCCATCTTTTGCTCGCCTTTGATGGAACCTTCCGTCTCCAGCCTGACGATGGCACCGGCGAGCGGCTCTCCACGCAGAGACAGAGCCCGCCCGGAAATTTTCCACGTCTTCTGGCCAGCGGGAGCTGCGGCAGCAGTACCCATAAACCCTGTCCAGCAAGACAGCATGGCAAGCGTGACGGTTAATCCCTGAAGCCAATATTTCAGTGATTGCTTCATTGGATCGCCCTACCTTCCGGAAAATTCCTGATGGCAGGTCGCGATCGCGCAGAGAGATCGGTAGCGCAAATCAGATGATTTGGGGATGCAGCATCTTTTTCCAGCAAGGGATGCGTTGCACATTTTCGTCTCGTTGCGGAATCCCGTCGTCGCAGGAATCAATAGTGAATTACTCATATAATGTACCTTGGCAGCATGTTTTTATCCCGAACCCTACACCTGCGCGCGGTTAGCGCAATTTCGCTTTCCCATAGCGTACAGACCAGTCGCAGAAAGCACGGCCCCGTAGATATTACGCCTATAGCCCCGGAATCACTACTCGTCTGAAACAACTTTTTCGGGGAGAAAGGAGATTGCCTGATAGCCTTTAAGCAAACCACCGCTTCCGGCTGTGAAACTCGAAAAGGTTTTGCCGTCATTTGTGTGCGCCGTTGGTATGATTGTTTTGTAATCCTTTGTATTATTTTGATAGAGTAGAACTGATATTTCCGGAGGAACCAACTGTTGAATGCATCCGGAGAAGCCAGCCTGGCACTTGGCAATTATGGGATCAACTGCATCTGGTTTTGTTGCCTCTTCTGTCGGATTTTTGGAACTGGGAATCGCGGGATTGCGGTTTTTTGCACACTCGAAGATCGAGCATTCCAATCTTAAAAGCTCCATAAAGGCAAACGGCAGGAAATATTTCGGGAATTCGGCATCGACATTTCTGGAGAATGCCAAAAATACCGGGGGTAGGAGCATTATTGAGACCTGCGGTACGTATGCGAGCGCCGACGGTTTAAAGGATGTCTCATTTTACTAATATAGAAAGCTGTAATCAGAAGGAGACCGCTCTATGGCTGACTGTAAAAAGGCCGGAGAAAACAAAAAAACATTTAAAAGGCGAGAGTTCCTGGCCGGAAGCGGAGCTGCGCTGGCTGCGGGAGCGCTGGCGGCAAGCGTTCCCGGAACCTCTGTGGCAGCGGCGCCCCAGGGGAAGGTGTCCTATCCGGCATCAGCCGGCTATATTGTTTATGACAGCCGTTTGTGTTGGGGTTGTCAAAGCTGCATGTTTGCGTGCTCGATGAGTCACCAGGGGGAAGCGAATCCCGCCCTTTCCCGGATTCAAATCATCAGGGATGCTCCATCCTTCACAAAGTATCCTCTCGACATCGTCATGGCGCCGTGCCGGCAATGCGTTGCGCCGCTCTGCGTTCAGAGTTGTCCCACGGGAGCCGCTCATGTGGACACTGAGCACGGCAATGTGCGGGTGATCGATCAGACCAAATGCATCGGCTGCAAGCGATGCATACAAGCCTGTCCCCAGCGGCCGCGGCGAGCGGTCTGGAATCCATATATCAACAAGTCCTCCAAATGCGACCTGTGCATCGACGCGCCTCACTGGAGTAGGAAAGGGGGGCCCGACGGAGAGCCTGCGTGTGTGACGGGTTGTCCTGCAAAGGCGCTTAAACTGGTCCATGATCCTCCACCGCAGGAGGATATAGCCGGGTACGACGTCGATTTGACGCCGGCGACGCCGAAGATGCCGCCGCCTAAACCGGAAGCGACGATGGGCAAGCAGCCGGCGTCGAAATCATAGGGGAGGATGATAGAAATGGCTTACGGATATACGGGAAAAATTGCGCGAATCAATCTGACGACAAAGGAAATCAGCACCATCGAGACGGCAAAATATGAGGAATTCGGTGGTGGTTACGGTATGGGCACAGCCATTTTCTGGGACCTGGCAGTTGCCCCTGGCGGTTGGGATCTGAAGGATCCCTTTGATCCGCGTCACGTCCTTCCCATCATGGCCGGCCCTTTGGCCGCCACCGGCGTACCCGGTGCCGGAAGAACCAGCATCTGCGGCATATCTCCGGAGACGTTTCCCACTTGTGAATTCTGGCGCGGGAATTTCGGCGGTCGCTTCGCCACCATGATGAAGCTTGCAGGCTGGGACGGCGTGGTGGTGGAAGGGAAGGCCGACAGTCCGGTATGGATCAATATCATCAATGATCAAATCAAGATCGAGGATGCCAAAGAGCTCTGGGGCCTTGACACCTGGCTGACGCAGGATCGGATTGTCTCCATGGTAGGCGGAAGAAACCGCTATGGCGACGAATGGCAGAAGCTCGGGAATACCTATACCACGGGCCGTCCGCAGATCGTCTGTATCGGTCCGGTCGGTGAAGCGAAATCGAGACTTGCCGCCCTGATCACCGGAAGCGGAGTCAGCGGCCGCATCGGCGGGTACGGAGCAGTGTTCGGGGCGAAGAACCTGAAAGCCATCAGTGTTACCGGGACCGGCAATATCAAGATGGCCGATCCCAAAGCCATACTGGATGCCCGACTTTGGCAAATGAGCAGTGGCGGGCTCGTGACCGGAAGCTTCGCTCCCGCGAGCGCGGGATCCGGCTCCTGCAATCCCTGCCTAAGGGCCGACCGGCGCAGGAACAGCTATGATGCTGGCGAGACCATGTGTGTGGATCAGTTCTGGCTGGATAATCCCGAAGAGCAGGCGTTGGGCGCGGCGCAGCCGGCTCAATACATCTCCGAGCGTGATCTCGCATCCAAAGCGTTGATGAAATACGGCGCTAGCGGCTGGTCTGCCCACTTCCTGGGCTTGTTTGTATCGGACATCCCCGGCGCTCCAGACTTCTTCAACAAGAAGGTCCCGGTGGAGACCGGCATTGGATGGTATATCCGCTACCTCCATCGAATCGGCGAACTGGGGCCGGGAAAGAGGATCGATTCATCCCCTTTGCCGATGGATCAATGGGGAAAGCTGAGCTTCCGCCTGGCCCTCCTGGATGCTGTCTCCAGGCGCGTGGGTATCGGCGATGTTCTTGCCGAAGGCTGCATGCGCGCCGCTCAGAAGTGGGGGCGGCTTGAACAGGACCTGGAAAGCGGCGCTCTGCGCTTCCCGGCCTGGGGAGCTACCGGACACTGGACGCTGCCCAGCGTGGAATGGGCCTACAATTATATGCTCGGTGCGGGCGATCCCAGCTGGCATGGTTTTGTAACGGCTGTCGGAGCCCCGCAGGATGGTACGCCAATCGAGAAAAAGCTGGAAGAATTGGCGACAAAGACTATCCCGTATACCGGCGATATATTCATGTTCAACTATACATGGAAGGGCGAAGAAGCATGGAAAACCGGTATCTATTCGCCGCATAAGGCCAAGGAAGTTGCGTGGAGCAGGCATTATGCTTCTTTCTGGAACGAATCCATGGCTTTCTGCGAAATGTTCCTGCCCACGCTTGAAACCCTCAGCCCGCAAATCGAGTTGAAGTACTACGAGGCGGTAACCGGGAAAAAGGATTCTTTTGCCGATACCATGCGCATCGGTCAGAAGATCTGGACCCTGGAGCGGGCGATACGCGCCATGCACGGAAGAAGCCGGCACACCGAGGATCTCGCTCCCTTCATGTATAAGCCCGGTGCTTCAGGCATGACTTACTGGGGCGGCGTTCCTATGTACGAAAACGGCAAATGGCGTTCCGACGAGGCTCCGGACATGTATCTGGACAGAAAGGGCGTGAATGATTTTAAAGATCATTACTATGCTCTTGAAGGCTGGGACAAAGAACACGGGTGGCCGACCAGGAAAACACTGGAATCCTTCGGGCTCAAACACGTCGCGGATACTATGGAGAAAAAAGGCAGGTTGGGAGTATAATTCCGCCGGAAAATGTCGCTCGACCTTCGGGAAGACAGGCGTTGCGCCTGCCTTCCCGAAATCATCAACGCTGTGTAATGCCACTCTTTGTCCCGGAGAAATAATGGAAAAATTCAAGATGTGGATCGACGGCAAATGGGTAGACGCCGATTCCGGCAAGACATTCCGCACGTATAACCCGGCCAATGGAGACGTGATCGCGGAAGTGCCGCTTGCGGCCAGATCCGATGTAGACAAGGCTGTGGCTGCGGCTCGCAAGGCATTCCCATCCTGGTCGAGGAAGACGCAGGAAGAGCGTTCCGGCCATGTTGCCAGAATAGCGGCGGCTCTGAGAGAGCACAAAGACGAACTGATAAAGCTAGAAATCGCGGAGCACGGCGCGACGGCAAGACATGCCCCTATCATGATCCAATTTGCGGCTGCCAACGTGGAACTCGCCGCTTCGGGCGCCCGAGTGCTCATGGGAAAGGTGCTTCCGGCTACGCCGAGCAAGGGCGCTCCTCCGGGTACATCCAACACTTTGGTTTACCTGAAGTATGAACCGTTCGGCGTCTGCGCGTTGATCACGCCCTGGAATGTTCCGACGCTGCTGCTTGCCACGAAGATCGGGCCAAGCCTGGCCGTAGGCAATACCTGTGTAGTCAAGCCTCCGAGCATCAACTCCGGCATCGGATTGAAGATTGCCGAAATCATCAGCAAGCTGGATTTGCCTCCGGGCGTCATCAACTTTGTGACGGGGCCGGGCAGCACCATCGGAAACGATCTTTCTTCGCATCCCGGCATCGATTTCATCAGCTTTACCGGCAGCTCCGAAGTGGGCAAAACCATCATTGCCAATTCAAGCCAGACGGTAAAAACAACCATGATGGAATTGGGCGGCAAAAATCCGGTCATCATTCTCGAAGATGCCGATATCGAAGCGGCGGCCGAGGAACTGTGCATGATTACGTTCGAGAATGTCGGCCAGAACTGCGCACAGCCTTCGAGATTCTATGTACACGAAAAGGTGCACGACAGATTCGTGGAGAAGTTTGTCGCTACGGCCAACAGCATCAAAATCGGCGATCCTTCGGATCCGGATACCGTGATGGGACCGGTGGTAAGCAAGGAGCAGCGGGATACCATTGAGCGCTATATCAAGTCCGCAATGGATGAAGGCGCAAAACTGGTGTGCGGCGGCAAAAGACCGACCGGCCCGGTTTTCGACAAGGGCTTTTACCTGACGCCGACTGTTTTCACGGACTTGACGCCGGATATGACCATCGCTCGCGAAGAAGTTTTCGGCCCTGTGGTGGGCTTCTTTAAGTTCTCCTCCGACGAAAAAGTACTCGAAGCGGCAAACGACAGCGTGTTCGGTTTGTGTGCCTCGGTCTGGACAAGAGACTATGCGCGGGGCTTGAAATTCGTAAATGAACTGCAGGCCGGCTCCGTCTGGATCAACCAGCACATGAATCTGGTTGCCGAGACTCCCTGGGGCGGATTCAAGGAAAGCGGCCTCATGAAAGAAGGCGGCGTTATCGGCCCCGAAGGGTATGCACAGTTGAAATATGTGTGCATAAAGCACATTTAATCCTCAAGAATGATGCGTTTTGGAGGGGTCATGGCATCCCCGGACCCCAGGCACATAAGAAGCAAACATACGGAGAATTCAATGCAGAACTACAAAATGTACATAAACGGCAAATGGGTTGACGCTATATCAGGCAGGACATTCGCGACTGTAAATCCCAGCACGGGAGAAGAGCTTGGAAGAGTGCCTCTTGCGGGGAAAGAGGACGTTGATTTGGCAGCCAAGGCTGCGAACGAGGCCC
>JAEAMF010001206.1_pt1 | contig 20649 bp, 14 predicted proteins | sample 8958721 | NCBI WGS metagenome assembly JAEAMF01 (sample SAMN16933255, study PRJNA681124) | bioreactor sludge metagenome | isolation source: anaerobic bioreactor treating anionic surfactant - SDBS | place: India: Bengaluru | collected 2019-02-28
AAGCGTCCAAGGATCGAAATCAACCTCCGAGAGCTGTCGGGGTCGATGCGCGACATAGGCACCCTGTTTCCCCTGGCCATCGGCTACATCACCGTCTGCGGTCTGAACCCGGCCGGCTTCCTGGTAATGATGGGCCTGGCCAATATCGTCACCGGCCTGCTCTACGGGCTGCCCATGGCCATCGAGCCGATGAAGGTCCTGGCCGTAGTAGCCATTGCCCAGGGCTGGTCGCCGTCGCTGGTGCACGCGTCCGCCCTGGCCATGGGCATTGTCTGGACGGCCCTGGCGATCACCGGCGTCATAGGCTGGATTTCGCGGCTGACTCCTGGCCCCGTCGTCCGAGGCATCCGCGTCGCCCTGGGGGCCATGCTGGCTGTGACTGCCCTCAAGATGATCTCGACCGGCTGGGCACTTGGCGCAGTCGCAGTGCTCATCGTGCTCCTGCTGCGGGAGAGCCGCTACGCGCCGGCGGCCATTGTCCTGATGCTCCTGGGTGTGGCGATCATGTGGGTCACCGGCCGCTTCGCAGGCATCCGCCCGCCAAGCTTGCAGCTCCCGCCGCTGACAACCTTCCGCCTGCGGGAGGTCTGGGAGGCCATGGTGCTGGCCGGTTTTGCGCAGATTCCGGTCACCGCCGCCAACGCCATCATCGCCACTGCATCGCTGATGGCTACGTATTGGCCGGACCGGCCCGCAGGCGAGCGTAAACTCGCACTCAGCACGGGCATCATGAACTTGATCGTGCCCTTCTTCGGCGGCATGCCCATGTGCCATGGTGCGGGAGGAATGGCCGCCCAGTACTATTTCGGAGCACGCACGGCCGGGGCCAACTTGCTCGAGGGAGCGATGGAGATCGGGATGGGCCTGTTTCTGGCTTCCTCCATTGCCGACTTGTTCGCCTCCTTCCCGCAGGCCATTATCGGCGCGATGATGCTGCTGGTCGGCATCGAGCTGGTCAAGGCCGCCGGGGCCATCCGCTGGAATCGGGACCTGGCACCGCTGGCCGCTACCGTCCTTGTCGCGTTGGCCACCAACATGGCCTTCGGGTTTGTGGCCGGGCTGGTCGTCCATTACGGGTTGCGGCTTGCCGCCGGCAAGCCGAGCGCCCCCGCGCCATAGCCACCGCTTTTTGACATTGCGACTGCATCCGGATATACTGGCGGCAGTTCCCGCACAAGTGAATACGCGGCATTTCCGAGCCCTGTGACCTAATGCGCCGGGGCCGCCGAGCCCGTAGGATCGTTCTCTGCGTGCTCTGCGGTGAGAGTTCTCTCGAGCCCCAACGCCATGGTGTAGGGCCGGCAGGGTATGGTTGGAAACGGCCATGCCTCCCGTATTTGGAAAGGAGATGCTCCGCCCACATGCACAACTGGCCTGTGTTGCGGCATCCTTTTCCGGGATGCCGTTTTCACTTATCAACACGAGGAGGACGGAAGCAACACATGGCCACATCTCGCCCGGACTCGACCTGCGCTACAGCAAGCCCGACCCTGGTCTCTGCCCCTCGGGCGTTCTCGCTATCGTTCGAAGATGCGGTCCGCCTGTTCAAGTTGTGGGGGTTTCTGGTCGAGCCCGGCCCGCGGCCGGAACAAGTCACCCTGATCCTGGAGCAACCCGGGGCGCGCACCTACACGGTGTACGAGGCCCGACTCCTGCCCGCAATCGCCGCCGAAGGCCTGCGGGTGCGCTGGCTCAACGGCAGCCTGGTGCTGTGGGCCGAGCAGCCTGAGACCGTGGTCCCCTCCTAGCTTCCGACCAACAGCAGACCAGAAAGACTTGCCCGGCACGGAGATCCTGACCGGCGCCCCTCACGAGGCCGCTCAGCCCAGCGTGATCAGGTAGCGGCGATTCACCTGGTGCACCTCGACCGCGACCCCGTACGTCGCGGTCAGCAAGTCAGCGGTCAGCACGGCGGAGGTTGCGCCCGCGCTGAGAATCCGCCCCTGCCGCATCAGGACCGTCCGGTCGGCGATGGCCACGGCCCAGTTGGGGTCGTGCGTCGTCAACACCAGCGTCACCTTTCTCGCCGCCAGGGCACGCAGGATCTGCAGCAGATGCCCCTGGTTGCTCAGGTCCAAGTGCGCCGTGGGCTCGTCCAGAAGCAGGATTCGGGGATTCTGGGCCAGGGTCCGCGCGATGGTCACCAGCTGGCGCTCCCCGCCGCTTAGATTGGGCACGGGCCGCCCTGCCAGGTGGCCAATCCCCACCGTCTCCAGCGCCTCCTGCGCAATCTGCCGGTCCGCCAGGCCCGGCAGGTCCAGCGGGCCCAGGTACGGCGCGCGCCCCAACAGCACGAACTCGAGCACGGAGAAATCGAAGGGGACATGCTCGCTCTGCGGAACCAGCCCGATGAGCTGGCTCTGCTCGCGCCGCGAGTAGCTCGCTCTCAGGCGGCCATCCAGCAACACCGTGCCCTGCTGGGGGAGCAGGACGCCCAGCAGCAAGCGCAGCAACGTGGTCTTGCCCGAGCCATTGGGCCCCAGAATGGCCGTCACCTGGCCGTTCGGGATCTCCAGGGAGAGGTTGCGCAGAACAGGCTCGGTCGATCCGGCGTAGCCGAAGGACAGACCGTCAATGAGGAGGGCCGGGTGGGCGTTCATCGCTGCACCCTAATGCCGCCGCGCAGCATCAGCATCAGAAACAACAGCCCCCCAAAGAGCGAGGCCAGGATACCCAGCGGGATCTCGCCGGCCATCAGCGTGCGCGCCAGGTTGTCGCAGAACAAGGCAAAGATCCCCCCCAGCAGGATGGAGGCCGGCAGGGAAGCCTGGGCATCGGCGCCCCGCAGGCGGCGTGCCACGTGGGGAATCAGCAGGCCGATCCAACCCACGATGCCGGCTACCGAGACGACGGCGGCAGCGGCACCCACAGAGGCGACCAGTATCAGAGCGCGTTCTCGGCCTGGTGCCGCGCCCAGCGAGAAGCTGGTGTCGTCGTCCAGAGACAGCAGATTCAAACGCCAGCGCATCAGGTAGATGACGGTGAGGCCGGCGATGACCACCGGCAGCATGTATCCGACATCCTCCCAGGTAACGCTCCACAGGCCGCCCATCATCCAGAAGACAATGTCCTGCAGCTCGGTCAGCGGGTCAGCCATGTACTTGAGCACGCCGACCCCTGAAGAAAACAGCGCGGACACGACCATGCCCGACATCACCAGGCGCAGAATCCAGCCGCCAAAACGCGTGCGCCGGGCCAGGGTGTACGATATCGCCAGGCCCAGGCACGCGAAGAAGGCGGCGGACCCCTCGACGATGAGGGGCCCTCGGCCCAGATAGATGATGGCGAGCGCCGCGCCGAAAGCAGCCCCCTGCGACACGCCCAGAAAGCCCGGCTCGACCAGCGGGTTGCGAAAGATCATCTGCAACACCGTGCCGCAGGCCGCCAGGGCCATGCCCAGCAGGCACGCCGCCAGGATGCGCGGCAGGCGCAAGGTCAGCACCAGCCGCTGCGCCAGCTCGTCCTGCGCCAACCTCGCCGGCGAGAGCCAGTACGGCGCCGGATAGCGCCCGAGGAAAAGCGAGACGAGCACCGCGGCGAGCAAAGCCAGGATGAGCAGCGCGTTGGGATGGCGCTGAGCTAGCTCGCGCGCTGTCTGGCCGGGGCGGGTGGCGGAACCCGGGCGCACAGCGCCTGGCTCCGCCACCCCGCCATCCCCGGCAGAAATCACTGGATATCCCCCGTAAGCTTGGGCAGGATGTTCGTCTGTACCGAAGCCTCGTCCATGCCCCACATCGTAAAGAACTCGGTCACTTCCTGCTGCATGTTCAGGCTAGGCAGACGCTCCGGCTGAATCTTCCCGGCCAGCCAGGTTACCCCCAGTATCCAGCGCGGATCCGGCTGATCCCAGCTGAAAAAGTCTCCCGGAAAGCCGTAGATGCGATTCTGCTTGACCGCCGCCAGCGCCTGCCAGCGGACATCCGCCTTTAGCTTGGCCACCGCCTCGCGCGCATCCTTTGTATAGTCCACCACAAAGATCACGTCCGGATCCCAGGCGGCGACCTGCTCCAGGTTCACCACAGTCCAGCCACTCCCCGTAATCTCTTTCCACACCGGCGCTCCGCCCGCCGCCTCAACCATGATCGTCTGCAGATACGAGTTCGGCGGCACGCTGACCGCCACCTCACCCTCGGTCGCACTGTATTGCAGCAGCAGAACGGTCGGGCGATCCGCCTCAGCCACACTGCCGATACCCTTGTTCACCGCATCCAGCTTGGCCTGCACAAAGGACAGAACCTCCTCGCTCCGCTCCGCGTTCCCAAAGACCTGCCCCAGAACCTTCACCGTGCTGCTGAACTGATCCGGCGTCTCCATCTCCAGAGCCACCACCGGAATCCCCAGCGACTCCAGCGATTTGCCCAGGGTTTCGTAGCTCCGGCTCTGCATCACTACCACATCCGGCTGCAGCGCCGCTACCTGCTCCGCCGACGAGTCCGTCCTGAGCGTCGCCTTGTCCGTAAAGGCCGGGTAGACCGTGCTCAGAAAGCCAGCCGCACTCTGCTTGCCACCCTGCGCCCAGCCTACCACCCGCTCCACAGCTTCGGCGAACAGAAAGGCGTTCTCCACCAGCGGCAGCGGGTTCCTCCCCGCGATCACGACCTTCTGCGGCAGCGCCGCCAGTTGTACGGCACGCCCCAGCGCATCCGTCACGGTCACCCCCGCCGGCGTCGGCGTAGGCTCCGGAGTGGGCGGCGGCTCGGTGGGCCGGGGCGTAGCCGTCGGCCGCGGGGTCGCGGTTGGCAACGGCGTCGGCGTGGGCGCGGGCGCGCAGCCCTGCACCAGCAGTCCGACCAGCAGCAGAACCAGCAGTACTTTTGAGATTCCTCTCACCTTCATGTTATGCCTCCTCCTCGTGTTTTGGCCTGCACGCAGGCCCTGTCAGCGAATATGGACCGGAACTCCCCGGTCCGCGATCATCCTCTTGGCCGGGGCACGCAGGCTCCGGTTGTCGATCTCCTGCACCACCAGCGCCACATCCAGCCTCGCGGCCAGACGGGCCTGCGCGACCGCCGGCACGGCATCAACGGCCTGAAGCACCGATGCGCTGACGGCATCGCGCGCCCCGGGCGCAACGAAGGCGGTCAAAGCCAGGCAATCACCCTCCGCCCGGCGAGTGACCGCGGCCGCCAGGTCCAGGACCGCCTCCAACGGGAATAGCGCATCATCCAGATCCGCCATGCTCAGGCTCTGGTCGCACCCCAGAGCCACTCGACCGCTGATGCGCTCGCGCACTGGCTCCAACACCTTCAACGCCGTGCCGCAGGCACAGGGCGCGGGCACAAACCGGCTGAGGTCACCCGTGCGGTAACGGATCAGGGGCATTCCGCGCCGCGTCAGCGTGGTAAAGACGACCTCGCCCTTCTCTCCTTCCGCCAGAGGCTCGCCAGTGTGCGGGTCGACGATCTCCACGTACAGATCCGCTTCCCGCAGATGGTAACCGCAGCGCGCCTCACACTCGACCCCGCCGCCCAACCCCATCTCGGTCATCCCGTAGTGGTTAAAGACTCTGCAGGCCCAGGCATGCTCAACCGCGCTGACAATGGCCGGCGACACGTAATCGGTGCTGAGCAGCACGCTCTTGAGTCGCAACGGCACCGGCGCGCCCCGCTCGTCGCGGTAGCGGGCCAGGGCCAGGACCTGTACCGGAATGCCGACCAGGGCGTTGGCCTCCTCGCGGGCCAGCACCTGCAGCGTCTCGGCCACGTCGTGCACCGGGCCATGCTTGATGCCGCGCACGCCCAGCCGCTCCAGACCGATCGCCAGCAGATCGCCGACGCTGCCCGGGCGCTCACCTGGGAGCAGGATCAACACACGGTCGCCGGGCTCAACCAGCGTGGACATGCCCACGCGAAAAAAGTCGATGGTCAGCTCCTGGTCGTCCCGGGTAAAGTACAGCCGCTTGGGCGGGCCGGTAGTCCCCGAGCTGTCCAGCGTCACCACGCGCTGGATATCGCCCTGCGAAACGCACAGGAACTGCAGGGCATTCTCGGCGACGTGCCGGGCCGTGGTAAAGGGAAACCAGGCCAGGTCGACAAGAGCAGACAGGTCGTCAGGCGCGGCCGCCAGATGACGCCGGTAGAACGGGCTCTTCTCTCTGGCCAGCGCCAGCGTCTCGTGCAGTCTATGCAACTGGTACGCCTGGATCGCCGTCCGGCTGACCGGCCCGCCTTCCGGTTCGACCTTGCCGGCGATCCAGGCATCCAGAGGGGTCAGTTTCACTTGTCTGCCCCCCTGCTCCGGTACAGGGCATTGCCCTGACCGCTCGTGAGGTTGTAAGCACAGAACGGAATCATGCGGCCGTCGGGGTGGACGGTGTGGATACAACAGTCCCGCAACCGCTCCAGATCCAGGTTCCAGGCGTCCTGGAAGGCCATGCCCGAGAGGGTGAACGTATGGGTCCGCGCCCGGGCCAGCACCACGTCCCACTCGCCCAGACTAGGCCCGGTCTCCTCGCCACTCTGGCCGCCGCAGGCACAGGGGCCCGGGGCCGGAGCCGACCACCGGCGCGCGGTGAACTCGCGTGTCCGCGCTGCCCCCTCCTCTGCGCGTTCCGGCTGACAGCCGCAACTGGAGGCGGCCTGGTGACGCGCCCAACCCTGTAACCGTCCATCGGGCATGAGCACGAAATCGGCGTGAAACGAGCAGACAGCATTCTCACAGCCCGACGGCCTGAATGCCTCCACCCGAACCCGGCCGCCGGTCTGCGCTTCGATGGCGCGGATCACCTCGGGGATGGTCACCCGGTCCTCGTCAGCGGGGGCGGACGGATAGCGGCCAAAGTAGCTCACCGGCTGAAAATGCACTCCGCGCACCGTGGGCATCTGCTCCAGGGCAAACCCGATAACGTCGCCGATGTTGCCGGTGTTCACGACCGGCACCAGAGTCGGCACCAGCACCAAACCCAGCCCCAGCTCGGCACAGCGCTCAATGGCCGCGCACTTGTCCGCCAGTAGCCGCCTTCCACGCAGGGTCTCGTAGATGTGATTCTCCGTGCCATCGAACTGCAGGAACAGCGAGGCCAGGCCGGCATCGCGCAGGCGACGGGCATAGGCGGGGTCGCGGGCAAAGCGCAGGCCATTTGTGTTCACCTGAATGAACTCAAAGCCGAGCGAGCGTCCCAAAGCCACGATCTCGGGCAGGTCGTCGCGCAGGCACGGCTCACCCCCGGAGAGCTGGATGTTGTAGGGCCCGCCAGCTTCCAGTAGACACTGATACCACCGGGCCACGTCAGCCAGAGTGGGATCGCTTGCCGCACCGCCGTTGCCCGCAGACGCAAAACAGAAGGCGCAACGCAGGTTACAGCGTTGGGTGACCTCCAGCAGGGCCGTGCAAGTGTGCTGGCGATGCTCGGGGCAGAGGCCGCAGTCGAACGGGCAACCCCGGTCGACCGCAGTCGATGGGTTCCGGGGCGAGGACGGAGTCTTGGGCCGCACCCAGGTCTCAAAGGCCGGCTCGCCGCGCCACAGGATCACCTCGAAGTGGCCGTGGTGCGGGCAGTCCTTCTGCAGGTAGACGTCGCTCCCGCGCGCGACCCGGCGGGCCGGGATACGCGCCAGGCACTGGGGACAGACGCTTTCCGTGAGGCCGAGGAGCGTCTCTCGCTCAAGGGTCATTCGGCGCCAGCCTCGAGCTTGTAGCCGTTGGCCAGCAACAGCTCCTTCACCTTCTCCCAGGTGCCCACGATCATAGTCGGGCAACGAGTCTTCTTGCTGTCCTTTGACCCGGCCAGAATCTCGCGGCAGCGGATGCTGCCATAAGCAGTACCGTACTCCGTTGTGAACCAGTCGATCAGGTCGCGCAGCATCAAGCTGAGCTGAAAATCAGTCGCCTCTTCGACCGTCCCCCTGCCGCCGAACAGGCTGAGCACGCAAACCCCGCCGGTCAGGGCCCCGCAGACTTCGCCCGACGAGCCGATTCCACCGCACAGCCCCTGCACGGTACGAACCAGGTCCGGGTCGGTCTTGCCCTGCGCCTCCAGGCCCAGAATGGCCAGCACCTGGCTGCAACAGAAGCCTTGCCGCGCCAACTCGACAATTCGATTGGAATCTTCGCTCATAGACTCTCCACGTTGAAACCGTTTTGCTCCAGAAAGCCGGACTTACCCGGCGGACGAGAGGCTAACATTGCGCCACGGCCAGGAAATAGCCGGGCCGGGCGGCCGAAATCGCCTGCCGGACCTCCTCGCAATCGAGCAGCGCGTTCCCGCAGCCGCTCTGGCACCAGAATTCACCCGGCGAACCGCCGGCCATGACCCACTGGCCCACCAATTGCCGCAGAGCGACCGTATGGTCCTCCCACAGCAGGGTGCGGAAACCATGTGTATCCAGCCGGCCATGGAGCTCAGGTTGCGACCACGCCCCGGCCAGACAGCCGCCCGGCCACAGGCGGTGCAGCTCGGAGGCCCCCTCCGGCCGCCGCAAGTACAGATCCGCCAGCACCAGCATACCGCCCAGCTTGAGAACGCGGGCGAACTCACTCAGGGCCTGATCCCCGCGCATCACCGACAGACTGCATTCGGCCCAGACCGCATCCAGGGACCCACTGGCGAAGGGCAGGCGCTCTCCAACCGCCTGAGCCAGCAACAGACCGGCATTGCCGCGGCGGCCGGAACGAAGAAACGGCGCCGAGGCGTCGATCCCCACCGCAGTGAGATGATGTTGTCTCAGATAGCCCAGCGTTGCACCGGGCCCGCAACCCACGTCCAGCACCCTGGCCCCCGCCGGCAGCGCGCAGAAAGACAGAGCACGCTCGGTCAGACTCAGCCCGCCCGGGCGCATGGCTCCGGTCAGCTCGTGGAGTCGGGACCAGGCCGCAGCGGGGAGGCTCACTTGTCCTCCAACTGCTTCTCGACGTCGGCCATCTTGCCGGTCGCCAGGTCCTCGGAGATCAGCACCTGGCCGCATACCGGGCAGCGCGGCAGATCAACCGGGAAAGCGCTGTCCAGGTATCCAACGTTCACCTTCCCCGGCTCCAGGGGGACCTGGCAGCGTGCGCAAATCCAGCCCTGCTCTTGCTTCTGGTTCTTGGGTTCGCTCATGCTGGCGCACTCGTTTCAACCACCATACGATGGCTATAGGCATTGTGAATGACAAACCGGCGCTGGCCCCCCTCCCGGGCCTCGGGAGTGTACTCAACCCAGTAGGTGACGCTGGCCGGCTTGTGTCCGGCCAGGAAATGGCCATTGGCGCGGTTCTGAAATCGGGCGCCGGTACGCTCGGCGTGCTCGATCACCTGCTGGATGTCCTCCACCAGGATCAGCCGCTTCTCCATCTGCTCCTGCACGCCGGGCGGGATGACCAGCTGAATGGCTTCGTAACTCGCTTCTTCTGACACTTCTTCTCCCCAGACCTCCCTGAGCAACCGGCGCTTGAGCCGTACCCGGTTCTCGTGCCGCTGCGACCAGCCGGGAGCGGGCCGCTGTGCCCGCCCATCCAGGTCCTGGCCATACAGCAAATCCAGCAAGTGCAACGTACGTTTGCCGTGCGCGGCAAAGAAATCGCGGCACACGGCACAGTAGGTCACAAAGTCGGTTGCGCTGGCCGCGATGCGCCGCCGGACCACATCCTTCGCCAGGTCCGGGTTGGCCAGCCACATCTCGCCGCCAAAGCTGCAGCACTCAGTCTGCTCCCGGTTCAGGGGCAGCTCCTCGACCTGGTAGCCCAGTCGCCCCAGGATCCGGCGCGCACTGTCCTGAATTTCCGGTTCGTAGCGGGTCGTGCACGGGTCGTGGACCGCCAGCACACCGGGATGAGCAGCCGGTGCGCAGACCGGCAGTTCCATGCCGTCCAGAACCTTCCACAGCGAAGCGATCTTGACTTCGGGGAGGTGAGCCTTAAAGACCTGATAGCAGGTCGAGCAGGCGAGAATGACCGTCGGGCTGCCGAGCTGCCGGTAGCTGGCGCTCAAGTCTACCAGGACGTCCCGTAGCAGATCATCACGCCCCGCCCACTCGGCCGGTGCGCCGCAGCAACCCAGCATCAGCCCGACCTTCCCCAGCTTGTCCCGCAGGTGCTGGTAGACCTGCACCACGTGCTCCGGAGCGGAGCCGCTGAGCTGGCAGCCGGGGAAAAAGACATAGTCGCTCACCGTGGCTCCCGGCGCCTTGCGGGCCAGGGTGAACAGGTCGCTCGTGCTGAACTGCATATCGCGCAGGGCAAAATCGTGCGCCGAGGGCGGCATCCGCTCCTGAGCAACCATGGTCCGCCGCGCCTCGCGACACACGCCGGCCATGTTCAGGTGAGTCGGGCAGACCTCTCCACATAACCCGCACAGGCTGCACGAGTTGATGAACTGGTTGGAATGGCGACTGCCCGCGACGATGGACAGGTTGTTGTAGATTTCGCGAACGTACTTTTTCGGATAGCTCTTGTAGTGCGCCAGGTACTCGCAGACCTTGACGCACTCCAGGCAGTTGCACGGAAAACAGCGACCGGCCTCCCGGATGGCCTCCTCGGCGCTGTAACCGGCGTGGGGATCGCTCATCTCGACCGCCGGCAGCCGTGCAATCCCCTGCGTGTCGGTGTAGAGCTGGCTGGGGTAGGGCCCTTCGTTCTGGCGGGCGGCGGTCAGCGACGCGCCCTGCAGGAAACGGTCCACCGATGTGGCGGCACGCCGCCCGTCGGACATGGCCTGGATCAGCGGATAGCGGCCCCTGTGGGCCAACAGACTGCCGGCGGCGAAAATCCCGTTCTGGCTGGTGGCATAGGTCAGCGGGTCCACCTTGATCCGCCCGCCATCATCCATCTCCAGGCCGAACCTCTCTTGCGCATCGTTGCCCACCGCCACCAGCACCGCGTCAAACTCGCCGCGCAGGGCCGCCAGCGCATCGCTGGACACGAGAGCACCCGGGCGGATTTCCACGCCCATCGCCGGAAGGATAGCCAGCTCGTCGCCGATCACCTGCCGGGGCAGGTCCTGCTCGGGCACGTCCCACAACCGCCCGCCGGCGCGATCCCGCGCCTCGAACACCACCACGGTGTAGCCCTTTTTGCGCAGGTCGTAGGCGGCGATAAGGCCACCGGGACCCGCGCCCAGAATGGCCACACTAAGGCCGCGGTCGGGCAGCAGGCCGGTCCGCTCCGCGCTCCCGCCCAGGTCGGCGCAGGCCCGTTCCAGCGCCGCGATGCGGATGGCTGCGCCGGCTTCTTTGCGCCGGCACACGTCCTGGCAAGGGGCCTCGCAGATCCGGCCGACGATGCCCGGGAAAGGCAGAGTCCGGCGCACGATCTTGAGGGCCGCGGCGAGGTTCCCCTGCCGGAGCTCCAGAATCATGCCGCGGACATCCACGTGGATCGGGCAGGCGGTAATGCACGGAGGCGGCGCCTCCTGAATGCACATCGCTTCCAGTTCACGTAGCTCCTGCTGTTCCATGCACTCTCCCATTCACGCAGGCGGGTGGGTTCAGCGCCCACCCGCCTGCACAGACTCAATACAACGAACGGATCGCTACTTCTTGGCCTGGAGACCGGCCAGGATCTTCTCCGGGCGTGCCGGCAGGTGCTTGATGCGCACACCGGTCGCGTTGTGGATGGCGTTCACGACCGCCACATGCGGTGAGGTCAGGGGCAGCTCACCGACACCGGCAGCGCCGAACGGGCCATTCTCGCGTGGCGTCTCGACATAGATGATGTCGAGCTTGTCCGGGATGTCCTTGGCATAGGGGATACCGCAGGCCATCAGCGAGGTATGCTTCTTCAGGTCCTCAAAGTCCTCGCTGAGGGCCAGGCCAATGCCCTGGGCAATGCCGCCGTAGATCTGGCCGTCTACGACCAGCTTGTTGTTGATCTTGCCCACATCAGCCACCAGGGTCATTCCTTCCACCGTGGCTTTGCCCGTCTTGACATCCACCGCCACCTCGGCCATGAAGACCCCGTACATGTAGATGGCAAACGGCTTGCCCTGCGATGTCTTCAGGTCGCAGAAGGCGTTCATCGAGGCCGCCCACTTGCCCGCATAGCGCGTCGGGATCTTTTCCGCCACCATCTCATCGTAGGTGCGGAACTTGCCGTCCGGCTTGCGCATCGCGGCCAGCAACTGCTCCGCGCCGTTCTTGATGGCGTTGCCGGTCACTACCTGCTGGCGGCTGCCGCCGGAGGGACCGCTGTTGGGCGTGATGGCCGTATCGTTCATGACCAACTTGATCTGGTCGGGGCGCAGGCCGAGCGGGCGCAGTGCTTCGTGCGCCGTGCCCAGAGCGCCCATATCCGCGCCCTGGCCGTGATCTTCCCAGCTGCTGCCCAGGGTGACGCCGTCCTTGGTCAGCTCGACAAAGACCTCGGACGAATCCACGCCGTCGATGCCGCAGCCGTAGATGCCGATGGAGACGCCCACGCCCTTCTTGACTTCGGCGGTCGACTCTTTCTGGGCCTTCTCCTTGGCCGCTTTGTAGAGCGGGCGCAGCTTCTCGATCATCTCCGGGAAGGAGTACACCTCAGGTTCCTGCCCGGTGGGCGTGGTATCGCCCTTGCGATACACGTTCACGTAGCGCAGCTCGAGCGGGTCCATGCCCATCTTTTCCGCGAGCTCGTCCATCAGGCTCTCGCTGGCCAGGAAGGCCTGCGGGGAGCCATAGGAGCGGAAGGCCGAGCCCCAGGCATGGTTGGTGCACACCGTGCGGCCCAGGCCGCGGATGTTGGGGATGCCGTAGCCGGCGCCCATGTACTGGGCACCGCGCAGGGTCAGCAGGTCTCCAAACTCGGAGTACGGACCATGGTCCACGCTCCAGTCGCTCTCCATGGCGATGATCTTGCCGTTCTTGTCCGCACCGAATTTCAGTTTCATCCAGAAAGGCGAGCGCTTGCCGGTGTAGGTGATGTGCTGGTAGTAGTCGTACTTCAGGAACACCGGCCGGCCGGTGGCCATGCAGGCCACGCCGAGCAGAGCCTCCATGGTCGGGCTGAACTTGTAGCCAAAAGTTCCGCCCGCACCGTTCTGCACCAGGCGTAGCTTGTCGGCGGGAATGCCGAGGCCGGGCTGGATCATGGCATGGTGCAGGTGGATGCCGATGCTCTTGGAGTGGATGGTGAGCCGTCCCTCCTCGTCAAAGTAGGCAAAGCCGACATCCGGCTCCATGGTCAGGTGCGGCTGGCGCTGCAGGTAGAACTCGTCCTCGACGACACACGCCGCCTTTTCCATCAACGGCTTGGTATCTTCGCCCTTGACGATCGGCAGCTCAAAGTAGACGTTCGGGGTGCCGGGGTGAATCTCGATGGCATCTTCGGCCATGGCCGCGGGCGCGCTCAGATACGCGGGCAGAACCTCCAGATCCACCTTGACCTTCTCGGCTGCCGCTCTGGCATGCGCCTCCGTATCGGCGCAGACGATGGCGATGGCATCGCCGAGCTGGTAGACCTTTTTGTCGCACAGGATGGGCCGGTCCCAGCCGTCGCCCTTGTTCGTGCCAAAGGTAATCAGGCCGGTGATGCGGTTCTTGCCTTTTACGTCCTTGTGGGTGACGATCTTGAACACGCCGGGCATCTTTTCCGCTTCGGAGGTGTCGATGCCCTTGATGTTGGCATGGGACACCTTGGCCTGGACCAGGGCGAGCTGGAGGGTATCGGGAGGCATCTTGAGGCCGGCGTCAGCGCCATAGTCGAACGTCCCGGTGACCTTGGCGATGGCAGAGGGGCGCGGGTACTTGCTGCCCCAGATGCGACCGTCCGCGGGCATCTTGAACTCCAGGTCTTTCATGGTCATTTCGCCGCGCAGCACCTTGGCGGCGTCCATGACCGCATCCACGATCGGCTTGTAGCCGTTACAGCGGCAGGCATTGTGGTACTTGGTCAGCCAGTCTCGGACATCCTGGCGGGTAGGCTTCGGATTCTCATCCAGGAGGGCCTTCATCGAGACGACCATGCCCGACATGCAGTAACCGCACTGCGCCGCACCGGTGGCCACCAGGGCGGCCTGGATGGGATGCAGGTTCGCGGGCTGCCCGATCCCTTCGACGGTGGTGATCCTGGCTTCCTCGGGCACCTTGTCCATCCGGGTCACGCAGGAGCGCACCAGTTTGCCATCCAGAATCACGTTGCAGGCGCCGCACTGGGCGGTGCCGCAGCCCACTTTGGTGCCCAGCAAGTGGAGCTGGTTGCGCAGCACATCGGAGAGGCGCCCCATCGGATCAGCGATCACCATCTGGGGCACGCCATTTACTATGAGTTTCTTCTTCTGCATACTTAACTCCTTTGGTGGAAGTTGGTCAGAAGTCATCTTCTGTCGTGCGTCTCTGCAACCGCGCGTCACCGTAGTCTATTGTCCTGCCGTCCACCTCCTTTGCCAGGCGCCGCCTGATCCTCTGCCCTTTCGACAAAAAAGCGCGGCGTCTTGGAAAGAAGACGCCGCGCTAGAGCTGCCGTGTGTCTCCTTTCCAAACACGGGAGGCATGGCCGTTTCCCGCCATACCCTGTCGCCCAACGTCCACGGGCTGGTGAGCTCACAGGTCCGTTGGGTCGGAGACTGAATGGGTTGTTACAACTGTCACAAATGATACAACATTTGGCCGTAAGATGCAAATACCAGCCGGGCCCGGCGCGCCGCCCGTTGCGACTTTAATCACAGACAGGCAGCGGCATTCCGGCTACAATGGGAAAACGCTCGGGAATGTACAAGGAGCGTACTTTCTCCTGACTGGCAGGGCTGCCGGCCCACGTAGGCGCGAGGAAACGCAGCCCGAGCGCAGAAGGAGGTACCATGAACAACAGACTCTCGTACAAAAGCGAAGCGCTTGTTGGCGGCCGCGACCGCCGCACGTTGCTTGCTTTCGTCTTGATGGTGCTGTTCGCGGGAGGGAATGCGGTGGCCATCCGCATCAGCAACTCGGCGCTGCCGCCTCTGTGGGGCGCGGTATTGCGCGCGGGCGGAGCGGCGCTGGTTTTCTGGCTCATCGTCGCGCTCCGGCGGATGACGTTGCCGAAAGGAAGGGCTTTGCAGGGTGCCATCCTGTATGGTATCCTGGGCATTGGCGTTCCATACGCGCTGCTATACTGGGGACTGGGGCGGGTTCCCGCCGGGCTCGGGGCACCCATCCTGTCCCTGGCTCCGCTGATGACGCTGTTCTTCGCCTGGATTCACCAGCTAGAAGAGCTGCACTGGCGTACCCTGGTGGGAGCGGTGATCGCCACGGCGGGCGTGGTGATCGGCCTCGGCGGAGGGGGCTCCGGCGCGCTCCACATTCCTTCAGTACTGGCACTGGTCATCGGCACGGCGTTCATCGCCGAGTCGGGCGTGGTCTTCAAGCTTTTCCCGAAAAGCCACCCGGTAGTGACCAACGCGGTCGCCTTCGCAGCGGCTATGCCGATCCTGGTCACGGTTTCCCGGCTGGCCGGCGACGCATGGGCTTTGCCCTCGACCACGGCGGCCCGGGCGGCGGTTGCTTATGTAGTGCTGCCGGGATCCGTGGGGCTGTTTATGCTCTACCTGTACGTGCTGACTCGCTGGACGGCATCGGCAGCGTCGTACTCGTTCCTGCTCATTCCGATAGCCACGGTGGTGATTGCCTCACAGGTACTGGGCGAGGTGATCCGGCCTGCGTTTGTAATGGGCACCGCACTGGCCCTGGCGGGGGTGTGGCTGGGCCTCCGGAGCTCACCTCAAGCGCCCGAGCTGGTTTGTACGGAGCTGCCCAGCAGAGCCACGTGCTGAGTTATCCGGAGTACAGACCCCGGGGGGCTTAACCCCCGGGGTCCGATGGTGCATGCCGCCTGTTGCGACGCAGCAGTCTTGAGCGTAACAGATGGAGTAGCCTGGCTCCAGCCGCAGGCGATATCAGGGTCTGGTTCACGTTGGGGGCGAAACCGTAGCATAGCCCCTCGCTACTGCACCCCCACTCGGGGTTGCCGCTACTGCGCCCTGTACTCATGCCGCCGTTGGTTGCGGCCGTGCTCTTGGCGGGGTGGGCGTCGTGATGGCTGTAGCGGACACGGGCACCCCATCGAACAGACGCGCCATCGCCTGCGGCGAGACCTTCGGGGGCGAACGGCAAGGCCCTATGCTACGTGGAACCTGTTTGTCTGCCCCCAAACTGAACTACACCCGCGCCATCCGTGCGAGTTGACCGCCCGCGGCTTTGGTGGTAGTATGCGGGGCTGACTACCGATTGTCCCAGCACCCCGGCCCGTTCGGCCGGGGTAATTTTGTGCTCAAGGAACGACGGCAAGACCATGTTAGAGGAACGCACCGATCTCAGAAATGTGGCCATTATCGCCCACGTCGATCATGGCAAGACCACGCTGGTGGACGGCCTGCTCAAGCAAGCCCACGCTTTTCGCGAGAACCAGCAGATGGGAGAGCGCATTCTCGACTCGAACGCGTTGGAGCGCGAGCGTGGCATCACGATTCTGGCCAAGAACACGGCCATCACCATCTGGGATGCCGAGACCGCGCAGCGGGTCAAGATCAACATCGTGGACACCCCCGGCCATGCCGACTTTGGCGGCGAGGTCGAGCGGGTGCTCAACATGGTCGACGGGGTTCTCCTGCTCGTGGATGCCGCCGAGGGGCCCATGCCTCAGACGCGATTTGTGCTCCAAAAAGCGCTGGCCATGAACCGGCACGTGATTGTGGTGATCAACAAGGTGGACCGCAAGTTCGCCAATCCCCGGGATACGCTCAACCGCACGTTCGACCTCTTCCTGGAGCTGGGCGCCAGCGACGAACAGGCCGACTTTGGCGTTGTCTACACCAATGCCGTGACCGGCCAGGCCGGGCTGACTCCCGAGCTCAGCCCCAACCTGGAGCCGCTGTTTGACGCCATCCTGCGCCATGTCCCACCACCCAGAGTGGACCCGGAGGCGCCTCTGCAAGTTCTGGTGACCTCCCTGGATTATGACGAGCACCGTGGCGCCGTTGCCATCGGCCGGGTGACCAGTGGCCGGCTGCTGGCGGGGCAGGCCCTGGCACGCATCACGCGCGAGGGTCAGCTGATCCCGGAGCAGGCACGCTACCTGCAGGTGCACGAGGCACTGGACCGGGTGGATGTTGGCCAGGTGGAAGCCGGTGAGATTGTGGTGGTGTCCGGCCTGACGGACGTAGCCATTGGCGAGACGCTGGCCGACCCGCTGCAGCCCCACGCCCTTCCGGCCATCGAGGTCGAACAGCCGACGGTGCGCATGACTCTTGGCGTCAACACCTCCCCCCTGTCAGGCACCGAGGGGCGCTGGAGCACGTCACGCAAGCTGCGCGAGCGCCTGTTCGAGGAGCTGCGCCATGATATGGCCCTGCGAGTCAAGGAGACGGACAGCCCGGATACTTTCGAGGTCGCGGGCCGTGGCGAGCTGCACCTGGCCATCTTGATCGAGACCATGCGTCGCGAGGGCTATGAGTTCCAGGTTTCGCGGCCCACTGTGCTGCTGCGCCAGGACGAGAACGGCCAGACGCTCGAGCCGTTTGAGGACGTGTACATCGAGACCTCGCCCGAGTCTGTGGGTGTCGTGGTGGAGATGCTCGGCACACGCCGCGGGGAATTGCGCAACATGGTGGACAACGGCGACGGCAGCGCTTCACTGCGCTACCTGGTGCCTACGCGCGGCCTGCTCGGCTTCCGCTACCAGTTCCTGACCGCCACCCGCGGCAAGGGCGTAATGAACTCGCTCTTCCACGGATATCTGCCCATGGCCGGCGAGATTGCCGGGCGTGCCAATGGTTCTCTAGTGGCCTCGGATCCAGGCATTACCACGACGTTCGCCCTGCGCAACCTCGAAGCGCGCGGGATGATGTTCGTAACGCCCGGTGTGACCGTCTACGCCGGCATGATCGTGGGCGAGAACACCCGCCCGGACGATATGGCCGTCAACGTGGTCAAACAGAAGCACCTCAACAACTTTCGCATGTCAGTGAAGGAGATTCAGGAGCGCCTGAACCCGCCGCGGCCGATGAGCCTGGATGAGGCCATCGAGTACCTGGCCGACGACGAGCTGCTGGAGGTCACGCCACAGAACTATCGCCTGCGCAAGGCAATCCTGGACAAGCACGAGCGCGGGCGGCTGCAAAAACGGGCCAAGCTCGGGCTGGAGTAACGGGGTTTCACCGCGGAGAGCGCAGAGTACGCAGAGAAAATCGGGATAAGGATCTAGCCATCAGGCCGGCTTGTTCCCTGCTGCGGATCAGCGCCGAGTAAGCCTCCGGATTAGTGCCCGAGGACCTGAGGTCGTCGGGCACATAGCCTCACGGCAAGACTAGCGTGCCCCTCTGGATGGCCGGTGATCCCTGCGCTCCGGAGTTGACCGCCCGGGCGAACGTCGCTCGCTCGGACCGTGCCAGGCGCGCCGTGTGGTGCGCTCCGCGGCCCGGGTCACCGGACGGCTGCGCGGCACACGGGCCGGCGCGGGAGCGGAGTAGTCAAAGCCGGCCAGACGGCGGCGCTCCAAGCGCGCGCCCACGATACGCTCTATCTCCTCGACCATTTCCCCATCTTCGGCCGTGATGAGGGTGTAGGCATCGCCCAGACGCTCCACACGCCCCGTACGCCCGATGCGATGGGTATAAGCATCGGCCGTGTCGGGCATGTCATAGTTCACCACATGCGAGATGTGGGTGACATCAATGCCCCGGGCGGCAATGTCGGTCGCCACCAGAATCCGGTACGAGCCATCACGGAAGCCATTCAGTGCCGCCTGGCGGCGGGTCTGCGACAGGTTGCCCTGAAGCGATGCGGAACTAAAACCGGAGCGGGCCAACTGCTCGGCCAGCCTCTTGGCGCGATGCTTGGTCCGGGTGAACACCAGTACCGATTCGGTGTCGGTGGTGCGCAAGAGGGCCAGCAGCAGGGCCGTCTTCAAGTGCTCGGGCACCGGGTACAGGGCATGCGACACGGTCTCTACCGGCGCCAGATGGCCGATCTGGACCGTCACGGGGCGGCGCAGGATCTCGTTGGACAAACGGCGGATGTCGTCGGGCATGGTAGCCGAAAACAGCAGGGTCTGCCGCTCGGCGGGCAGATGGGTCAGGATGCGGCGAATATCGGGCAGGAGGCCCATATCCAGCATGCGGTCGGCCTCATCCAGAACCAGAACCTCCACCCGGGTCAGATTGATAACACGTTGTCCAAGCAGGTCCAACAGGCGACCCGGGCAGGCGACGACGATCTCGGCCCCTGCGCGCAGGCGGTCAATCTGCGGCTGCATGCCCACGCCCCCGTAGACGGTCGCACAACGCACTCCGGTCTGCCGGCCCAGGTCCGTGACGGCATCGTGTATCTGCTCGGCCAGCTCGCGGGTGGGAGCGATGATCAGGCTGCGCACAGTTCCGCGCGGACCCTCCATCAGGCGCTGCAAGATGGGCAGGGCAAAGGCGGCCGTCTTGCCCGTGCCGGTCTGCGCCAGGCCGATGACATCGCGGCCCTGCAGAATCGGCGGGATGGCCTGCAGCTGGATCGGGGTTGGGGCAGCATACCCCACGGCGGAAATGCCGGCGCCGATTCGCGGGTGAAGATCAAACGGAACAAAACTCACTGAGAGCCCTCCTGGCTACACGTGAGCCAAGTCGCACTCTCAGCTCGATCGCAATGGAAATGTGAACAGGCGATTTTATCACCATTTGGCGATAAATGCAAACGCGCCAGATGGCTCAAGCCCCGAAGGGTTTCCCCAAACCTTCGGGGCTTGAGCTCTAGTCCTGGTCGTCAGGCAAGCCTGGCGCTGCGCCGCGCCACCAACGCGGCCGCGAGCAGCACCAGCACAATCAGCGCCAACAGCACGTACACGTCGCGGGCAATATCCGCCCACCTGGCGCCGTGCAGGCTCATTTGCACAATGGGGTTGATCATATAGTAGGTGGGAAAAATCCTCGCGATCCACTGCGGTAGCTGTGGGAACATCTGAATCAAGGCCGGCGCATAGAGCAGGATGCCCGAGCTCTTGATGGCCGTGAACAGGCTGTTGATATCCCTCAACAGCGTACCCAGGATGACGCCCAGCGCTGCGGCCAGCACGGCGCTCAGGGCCAGCACTGCCGCCATCAGCCCCGGCTGGGCGCCCCAGGCGCGGTTGAGGGTCAGGATGATCGACCCCATCGTCACGCTCACCAGCGCGCCGGTGATGCCCTTGGCCACGTTGATCTCGCCCAGCGTCGCCGGGCTGACCTGCAGCGCAGTGAGTGTGCGCTTCTCTTTCTCCTCCACCAGCGCGGTGGACGGGATCAGCACGCCGCCCAGGATGACCGCCATGGCCACCAGCAGCGGGAACATGCGCGCTTGCCACGATACGCTGGCCTTGTCGCCCAGCAGCGTCGTGACGGTGTCCACCGGCACATCCCGGCCGGCCAGGGCGATGACCTCGCGGCTGATGCTCACCGCCAGCACGGTACGGTGCTTGAGCAGGCTCTCGCCCCACACATAGATTTGCATCGTCGCGCTCCGGTTGTCGCGCAACGCGGCATCCAGGCCGGCCGGCAGGACCAGCCCGACGTCCAGTGCGCCGCGCTCGACCTCCGACTTGAGCGCGGAGGCCGAGGCGAACGTGCGCGTGGTCACATAGTCCAGTTGCGCCAGGCGCCCGGCCAGCGCCGGGCTGCCCAGGTCCGCCACGCCCAGACGCGGCTCGCCGCCAAAGAGCGTGCCCACCAGCAGAGACAGGATCAGGCTGAACAGGAGTGGCATCACCAGCGCAAAGATGAACATCAGGTTCTTGGAGCCATAGAGCAGCTCCTTGCCTACCA
>JAEAMF010001208.1_pt1 | contig 20625 bp, 17 predicted proteins | sample 8958721 | NCBI WGS metagenome assembly JAEAMF01 (sample SAMN16933255, study PRJNA681124) | bioreactor sludge metagenome | isolation source: anaerobic bioreactor treating anionic surfactant - SDBS | place: India: Bengaluru | collected 2019-02-28
TTGTCGGCCTTTGTGTGGCGCAGCATTTCCGGCTACTTCTGAGTGAGCAGGTTTCTCTGGCTGTGCGGTAGCGTGAACCGGTGGTCGTGAAGCCCGGTGTCGGCCTGGATGTGGATGAGCCATCGTTGCTGCCTGTCCTGTTGGCGTTCGCAAATCAGGCGCTGAGCCGGTTCGTCAGGGTGGAACCCTGACTTGTATCGCAGGTGCGAACCTTGCGCTACTACCGGCCGCCAGACCCGGCCGCCGGGAAACGTTGCCCGCTAGCGCGAGATTGTCTGGACCAGCCTGCCGTCCGGGCCGCGCAGCTCGAGTTCGATGCCCGGCCCGCCCAGCACGTGGCTCGCACAGGCAAAGCACGGGTCATAGGCCCGGAAGAACATCTCCACCGTGTTCAGGAGCCCGTCATCGGCCTTGCCCTTGTGGATGAGCTGCTTGGCCGCGTCGCGCACGCTCATACAGATCGGCCCCATGTTGTTGGTGGACGCGACGATGAGGTTGACCTTCTTGATGAGCCGGTCGTCGTCCAGCCAGTAGTGGTGGAACAGCGTGCCACGGGCCGCCTCGACCACGCCCACGCCTTCCTCCTGCATGTGGAAGTCCATGTTGCGGATGTCGGTGCCGGTGATGTCCTTGTCGGTCGCGAGCTGGAGCGCCAGTTCGGTGGCGTACAGCAGCTCGACCAGCCGCGCCCAGTGGAATGCCAGGGTGGAGTTCACCGGCTTCTTGCCGAAGAACTCGTACAGCTTCCGGTACTCGGCGTCGGCCTTGGGCGTCGCCATGCCGTCCGCGGCGTTGAGCCGGCCCAGCGGGCCGACCCGGTAGATGCCTGAATCCGGCCCGTCGACCAGTCCCTTGTACCCGACGGCCTTGAGGTACGGAATCTTGACGTAGCTCCAGTCGAGCACGTGCTCGCGCAGGTGTTCGAGGTAGTCTTTGGCCTCGAATTTCAGGAACTCCTTGCCGTCGGGCGCGGTCACCCGCACCTTGCCGTCGTAGAAGTTCACGTGGTTGTGCTCGTCCACCAGGCCCATGTTGTAGGTCGCGAGCCCGAGCTTCGGGTCGGAGATGAGCTTGACGTAGGCCTTGTTCGCGAGCACCACGTCTCTGAACAACCCGAGCGTGAACTCGGCAAACGCCACGCAGGACCGAGCCATCCGCTCGATTTCCTTCCGTCCCTCCTCGTCCAGCGCCTTGGTCTGGCCGCCCGGGATGCCGGACACCGGGTGGGTCGGCTTGCCGCCCAGGATTTCGGTTATCTTCTGGCCATACGCCCGGTGCTTGATGACTTCTTTTGCCGTGTCCAGGCCGACCTTCTCGATGACGCCCAGGATGTTGCGCTTCTCCTTGGGCGCGTCCGGCCCGACCACGAAGTCCGGCCCGCCCAGGAAGTAGAAGTGCAGGATGTGGTCGTAGATGACGTAGCCGGCGTAGATCAGGTCGCGCAGCTTGCGGGCCACCGGCGTCGGCGGCGCGCCGAACGCCATGTCCAGCGCCTTGGTCGCGGCGTAGTGGTGCGCCACCGGGCACACCCCGCAGATGCGCGAAGTGAGCTGGGGCATGTCCTCGGCCTTGCGGCCCACGCAGAACTGCTCGAACCCGCGCAGCTCCGGCACCTGCAGGTAGGCGTTCTCGACCTCGCCCTGCTTGTCGAGGAATATCTCGATCTTGCCGTGGCCTTCCAGCCTGGTAATCGGGTCGATGGTGATTCTGTTGCTCACTGCTGCCTCCTCGCGTTGACCGTGGCGCTGGCCAGGCCGTACATGTAGAACGTGCCGACCGGGTCCTTGACCTTGGCCATCAGCTTGCCGACCTCGGCCTCGGTCATCTTCTGCTCGTCGTCCACCGCCAGGATCGCGGCCAGCGCGGCAATCATCTTCGCGCCCTGGTCTTTCACCTCCGGGCACGGCCCGAGGCAGCCGGTGCAGGGCCAGTTGCCGTTGATGCAGCGCGTCTGGCACCCGGCGCGCGTCGCCGGCCCCATGCAGATGATGCCCTGTTCGAGGAAGCACTTGCCGGTATCGGCCTTGACCTCCCAGGTACGCTTGATGTCCGGCATCTTCTTGGGATAGGAGGCGTTGCGGCTGCACTCGTCGCACAGCGCCTTCACCGGCGCGAGCACGGTGCCCCGGGCCGGCAACTGCCCGGCGAAAATCGCCTCCACCGCGGCCGTTATCAGCGGCACCGGCGGCGGGCAGCCCGGCAGGTAATAGTCCACCGGCACCACCTTGTCCAGCGGGAACACCCGGTCGAAGAACACGGGCAGCACGAGCTCGCCCTCGGCGACCTTCACCCGCGTCTGCGGCTCGGTGCCCTTCGACTCATCGAGCGACGGCTCGTTGTGGTACGCGGTCTCGAACACCTGCTTGCGGTTGTGAAGGTTCGCCAGGCCCGGGATGCAGCCGTGGTGCGCGCAGGAGCCGAACGCGACCAGCGTCTTGGCCTTCCGGCGCAGCAGGTGCGCCCACTCCTCCTGCTCGGAGTTGCGCACCGACCCGTTGAAGAACACGACGTCCATGTGCTTGTCCGGCATCCGCTCGACGTCCGCCTTCTTGGTGTCCATCGCCACCGGCCAGAGCAGGATGTCCGCCCCGGCCGCGATATCCAGTATCTTCTCGTTGGTGTCGAGCACGGCGATTTCGCACCCGCCGCACGACGCCGCCCAGTAGAACCCGAACTTCAGCTTGTCAGCCACGATTCCTCCGCGTCAACATATAGTTAGCTTTCATATCAAGACGGCAATTGTACATCGGCCAATGCCCTCAGTCGAGCAGTCCGTAGCTCGCCAGCACCGGCTTCGGGTCAACCCGGGCATAGTCCAGCGCGAGCTGCGGCTCCTTCAGGCCCAGTGCCAGGCCAAGCAGCTTGGTGAAGAACAGAACCGGCATCGGCTTGAAGCTGGGGTCCTTGGCGGTCATGTCCTTCTGCAGCGCGTCGATATTGTGGTGGCACAGCGGGCAGGAGGTGACCATCAACTCCGCGCCCATCAGCCGCGCGTTCTCGATTATCCGGCGGCTGCATTTCACCGCCGCGTCGCGCTGGCTCACCACCAGGTACCCGCCGCAGCACCGGGTCTTGAAATCGTAGTCCACCGGGTCCGCGCCCAGCACGCGCATCAGGTCGTCCAGCAGCGTCGGGTTGATCGGGTGGCCCATGTCCATCGCCGTCTGGGGCCGCGACATCATGCAGCCGTAGTACGACGCGACCCTCATCCCGCGCAACGCCTTCCGCACCTTGTCCTTGATCTTGTCGCAACCGACCTCGTCACGCAGGAGCTCCAGAAGGTGCACGACCTTCAGCCCGGGCCGGTACTCTTCGTCCACGTACTCAAGCAGCCGCCGCGACTTGCCCGCTTGTCCGGGGTCGGCCAGCGCCTGGTTCGCCCGCTTGAGCACATTGCAGCACGCCGAGCACAGCGTCACCAGCCGGTCGCCGAGCTGGCTCGCCCGGCAAAGGTTGCGCACCGGCCCGACGAGCGCGGCCAGGTCGTCGGTATTGGTGCTGTAGATCGCCCCGCAGCAGGTCCACGACTTCATCTCGACCAGCTTGACGTCGAGCTTCTCGGCCGCCAGCCGCGCCCCTCGGTCCAGGCTCCGCCCCTTGGTGTACAGCGTGCAGCCGGGATAGTAAGTGTAAGGAACCATGTCAGATGTCAGAGTGAAGATTGCAGATGTCAGAAACCGGCATGCCCTGCCCGGCCTGGCCATTTTGCCATTTGCGTTCTGCAATCTGCAATCCGAAATGCCCTGGCATTCTCATCCTGCAAACTTCCTGTACCCCGCGATGAACGCCTGCTGGGGCACGTCCTCGAGCTCGTCGGGCACGATGTTGTCCGGGTCGAGCTTCGACTGCTTGCCCCGCAGCACGATCGCCCGGCACGCCTCGGTAATCCGCGCGTAGTCGATGTTGCGCGGGCAGCGCGCGCCGCAGACCATGCACGACGTGCACAGCCAGATGCCCGCCGAATCCAGCAGCTCCTCGACCATGCCCATCCGCAGCCAGAGGAGCGCCTGGCGCGGGTTCGGTTCCATCTCCTGGCCGACCGGGCAGCCCGCGGCGCACGAGCCGCACTGGTAGCAGCTCATTGTCTGCTGGCCGCTCAGCGCTTCAATCTGCTTGAGCAGGTCGGCCTTGGCGGGAGTCCTGTACACGGTGAAGTGTAGAATAGAAGCGCGCTCGCGGGCTGTCAAGCAGACTGGCAGGCCGCCGGCACTTGACAGCGGGCTCTGGCGTCGGCAACCTTGGCCGATGCGCATCGTCGCCTACGACGACCTCCGCGACCCCGACGGCTTCCTGCAACTGATGGAATCCGCCTTCTGGTGGGCCGCCCATCCCGACCGCGTCGCCGAGCTGCGCAAGAACGACGCCCGCTTCCGCGATACCTACGGTTACGCGCTCGTCTCGGGCCGCACCGTCGCCGGGTTCGTCGGGGTCGCCGACATCCCGGCGCGCACCCGCAACGGCAAGGTCGAGAAGGTGCTCGGCATCCACCACGTCGCCACCCTTCCATCCTACGCCCGCAAGGGAGTGGCCGTTCGGCTGTTCGAACACGTCGAAGACCTGTACCGGAAGCGCGGGTACCGGTTCTCCCTCCTCTATACCAGCCGCTCGCTGGTCGGCTGGCACCTGTACCGCAAGCTCGGGTACGTTGACCTGCCGGCCATGGAAATCGCCCCGCGTTACCACAAGCTCTTCCCGAAGGCGAAGAAGCAGAAGAAGCTCAAGCACGCGAAACCGAACTACCGGCTGGTCGAAAAGCTGCACGCCGAGCTGGCCCGCGGCCGGACCGGATTCGCCGTGCGCAACCCGGGCTGGCTCAAGGCGCTGGAGAAGACGTGGAAACCCGGCCCGGGATTCGCAGTGGCAACCCGCGACGGCTATGCCATCGTCGAGGACTTCCGCGGCGGGCTCTGGATAGACGAGTTCCTCTGCCGCAACCGCAAGGCCTACCTGCGGATCCTCGACCGCCTGACGCTGCGCAAGCCCCAGGTTCTGGTGGACTGCGCCGTCTGGGACCCGGTGCTCGAACGCATCTACCGCGAGCGCGGCTTCAAGTTCCGGCGCAAGAACTACGGCACCCTGATGGCCAAGCCGCTTGTTCGCGGCCTGTCGGTGCGCTCGGTCTTCGGCCCGCGCTTCTACTGGACCCCGGTCGACCAGTTCTGACCGCCTTCCCGTTATGCCTTCTGCGCTCTAGCCTCTAGCTTCTGCCTTCGCCCGGTTCCCCTCTCTGGTCTCTGATCTCTGATTTCTGCTCTATCCGCCCTGCTCGTCCTGACCTTTGTCTTTTGGCTGTTGGCTTCTGACTTGGTCCGCTCTCTGCTTTCTGGTCTCTGATATCTGATCTCTGGTCTATCCGTCTTCCTCGCCCTGGCTGCTCTGCCGCCCTGGGCGTCAGGTCTTGCGCGCGATTATCAGGTAGTGGTAACGGCCGAAGCGCTCGGCCTCGCCCGGCACCAGGCCCGCGGCCTCAATCAGCGCCCGGGCCCTGGCCGGCGAGAACCGGATGGCGAGCGGCGGCCCGACCGGCGACGGCTCCTCGCTCCAGTCCACGTCCGCAAGCCTGCCGCCCGGCCCGAGCATCAGCGCGGCATTGGCCAGCACCCGGGCCGGGTCTTCGAAGTCGTGCAGCGCGTTGCCGATGAACACCACGTCGGCGCAGCCGCGGCAGGGCACGGTCTCCTCGGCGCGGCCGACTACCGTCTCAAGGCACGACAGCCCCTCGGCCGCAGCCCGCATCGCCAGCTCGACCAGCAACTGCGCGTCCGCGTCCACGCCGATAACCCGGCCTTCCGGGCCGACGATGCGCGCGGCCGGCAGGGCAAAGAACCCGTTGCCGCAGCCCACGTCGACAAACGTCATCCTCGGTTCGAGCCCGACCCGAGCCAGGGTCTCCTCCGGGTCCTGCCACCGCCGCCGCTCGCCCTCCGGGTGCATATGAAAATGCCGGACGCCCATCCGGGGACGCTAGGCAGCGGCCGCCGCGCCGGCGGGCGGGACAACCGTCAGCATCGGCGTCCTGCCCCCTACCGGCCGTCGAACGGCCTGACCCACTTGATGTCGCCGCTGGCGTTGTTGTGAAACGTATTCTGCTGTCTCAGCGCCAGCGTATCCGGCGCCTGGGCGGTGCGGAACATGATGCCCCAGGTCCCGCTGTACCCGAAGTCGTTGCCGACGATGGTCGGGTTGCAGGCATAGGCGTAAAGCATGCCATTGTCTCCGCTCGTGCCACCGCCAAAGGAGAAGTCGCAGTTCCGGAATTCGCTCTCCGCGCTCGCGCCGTTGACCCTGACCCCGAGGAAGTCCCCGGACGCGGGCGCAGGCGCAAGCGAAGTGAAGGTGATACGGCCGCCGGTACCGTCGGCGATAATCCGGCCCTTGATGGTCGCGCCTGAGTTGCCCGCGTACAGCGACCCGGCCCGCTTGAACCTGACCTCGGCCCCGGGCGCGATGGTCAGCACCGGTTCGGTCGTCGTGTCGCCCACCGTCACGCTGTGGACGACGTAGGGCACGTCCAGCGCCGGCCAGGTCGCGCTCGTCACCAGGCTGCCGAACAACTCCACGCCCGTCGAGTCGTTACCGACGAGCGTGTTGTTGTCGGCCAGCCGCTCGGCCAGCTTGGGCCCGATGCGCAGCGGGTAGCCGAGACCGGACGTGATGGTGTTGTTGCGGAAGGTGAGAAACTCGGACCCGTCGCGGCAGAACACACCGTGCCGGCCGCTCTGCCGGATGATGCAGTTGTCGATTTCCGTCACCTTGCCGCCGTTCAGGATGTTGATGGCCGCGCCTTCGTAGCCCGTGTACCCGGCGTACTCGATGGTGCAGTACGACAGCCGCGTGCCGACGAGCGTGCTCTCGCCGAACTGGAACCCGGTCCAGTCCCCGGGCTGGGGTGAAGCCTGGTTCGACGTGAAGAGTATCGGCGCCGATACGCTGCCGAGGGCGGTGAGACCGCTCGGGCCGAACAGCCCGAAATACAGGTTGAAGTTGTCGAACCTGACCACGCAGCCCGGCTGCACGGTCAGCCACGCGCCGTTGCGGAAGACTACGTCCGCATCCACGATGTGCGGGTTGCCGGCCGGCAACCAGGTCTCGCTGGTGTCAATGTAACCGTGGTGATAGGTCGGGCCGCCGCCGTGGGTCGTGTCGCGGATGGCAATAGTCACCTGCTCCAGCGCCGTCTCGTCGTACAGGTTGTAGGCCCGGGCCTTGATGATGTGGTTGCCGCCGGCCGCCTGCGCGGCGTCCCAGAAACTGCGCCAGGTGTCGCGCTCGGGAAACGAGTCGCTGTCCGTGAGCGCGTCGTCCACGAAGAACTCCACCCGGCTCATCCCGCCGACGCTCGTGTCCCGGGCCCATACCTTGATCGGCACGGTGCCGCGATTGAACGTGTCGCCCTCGGCCGGCGCGACAATCCAAAGCTCCGGCCCGCCTGTGTCGACGCGGACGGTCATCGCCACCGAATCCCGGCGATCAACGATCACGGCCTCGCTGAGATAGCTGTAGAAGGCATACGCCAGCAGCCGCGGCCTGCTGCCCAGCGGCGCGTTCGTCGCATCCCAAGTGAAAACGCAGGTATCCGGCACCGGGTTGCCGGCGACCATGCCCACCGGGCTGCCGTCGACGCTCAGGCCGACGCTGTCCATGAAACAGTCGGACACGGACCATTCCACTTTCACCTTGACCGGGCCGGGCGGCACGCGCTTGCCGTCGGCCGGCGAACCCCATGGTGACCGACGGACGAGGCTCGCACGACACAACAAGCAGCGCTGTGCAGACAATGGACGCGGGCCCAAACCACTTCGCAGTTGTCACCTTCATCTCCTCTCTGTTCCGATGGCTCAAGAAGGACCAGTAGCTGGCGGACCAGGCTCAGACGGCACCGATTATCTTGTCACCGTCCCGGCGGTCAAGTCCGGAGCGTACAGCACGGGCGACCTACGTTGCGTGATTCAAGTGCAGACGCGCGCCGGACCACAGGAAGTGACCTCGCCTCCCTGGCTCGCCTGTAATGATTCAGGCCAGCAGGCCGGAGAGGAAGACACATGAATCAGTACCTGGTCATCGCCCGGGACCATCCGGAAGCGGCCGAACACCAGGCCCAGACGTAATGCTAGAGCGAGTGCCCTCTCCATCTGCTGGCCTCCCGGGCCCGATTGCCTCCTGGATCAGCGGAAGTGGCGGACGAGTCAGGCACCGCCTGAGATAGCCAGTTCATATCACCATCCCACTTTGCCCCCCGCAGCACAACGTGCCCGCCGGGGTCTAAGCAAGTGAAAGAAGGTGAATGACATGTTCATGCATGGATTCGGCGGTATGTTCTTCGGCTGGCTCTTCTGGCTGGCGGTCATCGCCGGGGTGGTGGCGCTCGTAGTCTGGGCGCTGCGCAACCCGGCCAAGGGGCCGGCGCCGACCTGCTGCGCCAACAGCGCCCTCGACCTGCTCAACCAGCGCTACGCCCGGGGCGAAATCAGCCACGAGCAGTACGAGCAGACGAAGAAGGACATCAGCGGTTAGCGACCCGGGCCCCAGTCCGCCCGCCAGCGTTCCATCATCGCGACCTCGGCCCGCTGGGCGTCGATGATGTCCTGGGCGAGCTTACGCAGCTCGGGCCTCCGGGAGCGGGTCAGCGCGTCAATCGCCATCGCCACCGCGCCCTGGTGATGCGGGATCATCGCGTCGAGAAACGCCCGGTCGAACTCAGCCCCGGCCAGCGTCTTCAGGCGGCCGACGTCCATCCCCCTCATCGATTCAGCCATGCCCGGCACGTCCATATCGTGCGCCGACCGCGGGCTGCCCGGGAACCAGGCCTGCCGCCACCCGGTCATCATTTCGACTTCGCGGGACTGGTCGGACACTATCTTCCGGGCAAAGTCCCGGAGTTCGACGTGCATGGCACTTGATTCAGCCACCCGCGCCATGTCGATCGCCCCCTGGTGATGGGCGACCATCGCATCGATGAACCGCAGGTCCGCCGGGTCGGACGCCTTGCCCCGTGGAGCGCAGGCCAAGACGCCGGCCACCACCGCCAGCACCGCCACCAGCCGACCGACCGGGCTCCGCGCCAAAGACTCTCTCTTCATGATATCCTCCTGACTGGCTGTCCCCGCTTCTGACTCGGCGGGCGCGAAAAGGATGCCAGCGGCGGACACCCGGCCGCCGAACGCTATGTGATGTCGGAGGTTACGAGCGGTTTTCGTCCCCGATAGGCCCCGTCGGGCCAGTGTTCGCCCGCCGCTGACCGCCGTCTGACGCTCAAAGCCTTGAGCGCATGACACGCCGCGGACAACGGCAACGGCAGTGTCGCGAACTGCCCTGACTGACTGCTATCCGCCGGCTAGTGCTGTACTACCAGCTTCTGCGCGGCAGTCGTGCCGCCGGCGCGGAGCTTGACCACATATACGCCGGACGGAAGCGCCCTGCAGTCGGCCGTCTGGAGTCGGCAATTGACCGCGTAGCGGCCCGCGGCAAGGGTCATGTCGCAGATGGTGCTGACCAGTGAGCCGGCGGAAGAGTAGACGCCGAGGTTGACGTGCGCGACGGTCGGTATTCCGAAGCGGATGGCGGTGCTGCCGGAGGATGGGTTCGGTGTCGGCTCGTCCAGCTCAAAGACGATCGGGACTCTACCGCGTTCGGCAATCCCGGTGGAAGGGATGACGATTACCGAGTCGTGGACCGCGTCGTTCGAGTGGTTCACGTCAGACGCAAGCTCTGTCGAGCAACCGACCGCCGTCTTGCCGACCGGTCCGGCGGTCCAGTCGTTGAAGCTGAACGTGTCCGTCGCGCCGGCGGCGAGGGTCACTGTCAACGTATCGGAATAGGAACCGCCGATGAGGAGGCGGGCAAGAAAGGTCTCCTGGGTTGTGCCGAAGTTCGCGATCGCGGCCCGCGGGACAACCACTGCGCCCGAGTCAACGGTGTCAACAGGAGCGACGATGGCAACGGTGCCGGCGTCGCGCACGCGCACCGTGACCGAGCCGGTCAGCTTGTTGTTGCCCGGGTACAAGTCGCCGCCCAGTCCGGTCGAGCAGGCTACCGACAGCACGCCCCGGGGGCCCGCGGTCCAGTCCGGGAAAGTGACCAGCCGGCCCGAGCGGCCCGCGTGGCCGGTGACCGTCGTGCTCTCGTCATAGGCCGGGCCGATCCTCATCCGAACCGAGTACGTCACCGAAAGCGTGTCGTAGTTGTAGAGCGAGCAGGCTGGGGTGACGACGGCGCCGGTGTCCAGTGTGCCCGTCGGCACCAGCAGCCGGGTACAGGCCACGTCGCTGAACGGTGCGTAGCCGTGCCGGTAGTAGATATTCTGGTACGTGCCGCGGTCGTCCTGCCAGACGACGTGGAGGTCGTGGCCGGCCACCGCAATCGAAGGGTAGTCGCGATCGCGCAGGGTCGCGTTCGTGAGGCTTGCGGGGCTTGACCAGACGCTGTCCGGCGAACGGCTCGCGTAGCGTATCTGCTTGACGGTAGGACCCGGAATCCCGCCCGCCCATACGACGTGGACGCTGCCGTCAGCGGTGAATGCGAGCTGCGGGTCGTATTGGCTGTAGGCCGAGTCGCTGCCGGAGATCACTTGGGGCGTGCGCCAGGTGTTGTTCCAGTAGGTGTGCGTCAACTGGAACCAGTTGGAGCGGTACCAGCGGCGGCAGACGATGTGCGGATTGTTGTTGAGCGGGTTACAGACGATTGACGGTTCGTACTGGTCGGCCGTAAAGCCGACGACTATCTCTTTGGGCATCCATGTCGTGTTGATGCGCTTGCGGTAGTACAGGTGATAGGCCTCGCCGACGTAGGGATGCCCGCACCAGGCGACGTGGACCGTATTGTTCTGGGCGCAGGCGACGGTCGGACTCACCTGGTTCGCGCCGTTCATGGCCGTGTCGAAGACCGCCACCTCCGCCAGCCATGTGCTGCCGCCGTCAGTCGATTCCCGGTAGCGTATGCCGTTGGTAGCAGTGCTCGTATGGCTCCACACGACGTGGACGTGTCCGTTCGGCGAACAGGCAATGTCGGGCGTAAGCTTGCTCTCGGTGGCCGGCAGCGAAGTTATGACCAGGGCGGTGTCCTGCCAGCCGCCGTTGCCGTTGCCGACCGGCGTGCAGCGTTTGTAGTAGATGCAGCTATCGGCAGCCGCCGTGCCCCGCGCAACCCACACGACGTGTACGTCGCCGCCGGCGTCGTTCACGATTGACGGAAACCGGCAGTACAGGTTCCGGGCCATCAAGTCCTCGCTGATGCAGGTATCGGCGGTCCAGCCGCTGCCCGGGTTGTAGCGTTTGTAGAAAACCTGGAACGGGACAGGAAGGAAGTAGTCCTCCACGGTCCACACCACGTGGATGCGGCCCGACGGGTCGACAACCACGTTGTGCTGCCCGGACCACTGCGTGTACTCGTCGAACGCGCTGTCAGTCAGCTGGACTTCTGCGTCCCAGACGGCATCGCTGCCGCCCCGGTACTGCGCGGACGCAGTCTGGACCAGACCGAGCAGCAACAGACCGAGAGAAACGAGAAACAGCCCGAGACGGGCAACATTCCGTGTCCAACTGTCAGTGCTCAGGCAACCTCCTCTGCGCGGCTCTTCTCTGTGTCCGTCGATTCCGCAAATGTGTGCACTCACCGACAGCGTATGCCGGCGGGTGCCATTGTCAACGTCGGCAGGTTCTGGCTGAACCGTGTTTCGTTCCGATTCCGGCCTCGGCTGCCGCCGGCTCTCCTGTCCCCTGCCTTCGCCCGCCATTCTGACGTCTGGCATCTGGGATCTCGCATCTGGTATCGTCCTAGTCAGCTTCATCGCTCGGTCATTTGCCATCTGCAACCATCCACTCTCTGCGTCCACGCCCGTCGCTCCTGCAGCGCCGCGCTTGGCCGGTCACCCCTGGGGGTGACCGGCACGGGGCGGGCGCAGCGCCCGCCCCGTGCCGGATGTGCTCCGGCAGCCGGTTCTCGGCCGTCTACCTCATCAGCACCAGCTTCTCGGTCGCGCGATAATCGCCTGAAGCGAACCGACAGAAGTAGACCCCGCGCGCCAGCTCGCGGCCGATGTCATCTGTACCGCGCCAGTTCGCTACGTAACGGCCGGGCACCTGCACCCCCTCGGCCACCGTCCTGACAATACGGCCGGTCAACGTCGTGCGGTCGCGCTCGCCGGCGCGGACAGCTAGAACCTGACGAGTTTGAGCTGCCGGCCGCGCGCTGACCCGGCCGACGTGACTTCGACGAACAGCACGCCCGGGGCTCGGTCGCCGATGTCCAGCACTGGCTCGGTTTCGCCGGTCGGGATCACCCGCCGGCACAGGGTCTGTCCGAGGATGTCACGCACCCGGACTGAAACCGGCCCGAGCAAACCGGACGCGAGATGTACCGTCACGCGGTCCCGCACCAAGGTCGCGCCGACCGGCGCTTCAGGCTCGCCCGGTCGCGGCTCGTTCGCGCCGCTCCCGAGCAGGTTCTCATACCAAACCACCACTTCGTCGCCGTCGATGGTCGCCAGGATATCCAAGTCGGAATCCTGGTCCAGGTCCGTGACGAACACCTCGGTCGGCATCAGGAGCAGGCTGTCCAACACGACACACTCGAAGTTCTGGCTGCCGTCGTTCTCGAGAATCACCAGTTCCCCGGCTGACAGGTCAGCGCCGACCGCATCGATGTCGCCGTCGTCGTCAAAGTCCGCGCCCTGGATCGAAATCGGGTCTGCGCCGCTGGCGACCATATGCTTGGTGAATCCCTGGCTGCCGTCGTTCTCGTACCAGCAATACTCGCCGGCAGACAGCGCGGCGGTCAAGACATCGGTGTCGCCGTCGCGGTCGATGTCTCCGGGCCACACATCATTCAGCGGCGTGCCGGCGTCGATGGTCCGTTTGGTGAATCCCTGGCTGCCGTCGTTCTCATACCACCACACCCCGACACCGTTCAGCCCGATGCCCGAGATGATGTCGATATCCGAATCCCGGTCGAGGTCAACCGGCCAAGCCGCGTACACCGGCGCGGTCGTGGACTCGACGCTGTGCTTCGTGAACACCTGGCTGCCATTGTTCTCGTACCAGGCGACCTCGTACCCCCACAGCGCGGCCGCCACCACGTCCACATCTTCGTCCTGGTCCAGGTCGATGGCGGACACATCCTCACCGTCGTTGATGTCGCCCACCGAGTACCGGGTGAAGTCGCCCGAGCCGTCATTGTCGAACCGGAACACCTGGTCCTCTGCGTCGTCGGTCACGGTCAGGAGGTCGATGTCCTCGTCACCGTTCAAATCGGCACAGAAGATCGCCCGCGGCCGGTACATCGGCGCCTGGATTGTATGCTTGGTGAAGCCCGCCCCGTCATTGCGGAACCACGCGAGCTCGCCTGGATCCCAGCCGGTCGCGGCCACGTCGACGTCTGAATCACCGTCCAGGTCTGCGGCCGTGACGCTCCACGCGCCGACCAGGCTGCCGACATTGTGCCGCTGCCACTGGGCCGACGCCGTACCTGCCCAGAATGCGACGGCCAGAGAAGTGACCAGAAGGATTCGGTTCATGGTGCCTCCACACGGTGCTTCGTTCTGCTCCTGATTGTAGGAGCGCCGCCTGACCTGTCAACCGGCCCGGGTTGCCGCTTCCGAATGCGGTACGTGCGCCGCGTCATGCTCTGCCTTCTGCGATCTAGCTTCTGCCTTCGCCCCTCCTCACCTTGGCTCTTGCCTCTCGATTCTTGGCTTGTGACTTGAGTCCGTCCGCAACTCTGCCATCTGCGTTCTGCAATCCAGCATCTGCAATCGTCCGTCCGCAGCTTCGGCTCTTGCCTCTTGACTCTTGGTTCTGTCCTGAAGTCCCCTATGCCTGCCCCCGGACTCACTCCTGCTTGACAACGCCGCGTGCGGCCGCCATCGTGGTCTGATGTTGGAACCGATGGAGCGAATCACATGACCAAGACGCTGACCCTGCTGGCGGCCGGGCTGCGAGAAGCGAGCCGGGGCGCGAATGCGCCCCGGCTGGTGTATTCGGTCTGCGCGCCAGCGCTGGACCACGAGCTTGGTGCTGGTCGAGACCTGGCCGGCTTCGACGCGGACAAGGTAGACGCCCGCGCTCAGACCCCGAAGGTCGAGCGCCATTGAAGATTCCAGACTGCCGATTGAAGATTGACGGAGCACAGTCCGGCCGACAACGTCGAGGACGGTGACATTCACCGGCCCGGCCTTGGGCAGGCTGTAGCTCAGCATCGCCCGGCCGCCGTAGAACGGATTGGGCGTGATGGCAAGTTGCGGCTCAACCACTGGCGCGGCCGGCTCTTCCACCCCGGTCAGCGAGTAGTTGACGTCCAACCAGGGCGAGTCGGCCCGCGGGTTGTTGTTCCACCCGGTTATCCAGGCCTTCTCGGTGAGCACGTGCGACCAGTCGCAGCCCCACAGCCCGAAGGCCACCCAGTTCTGGCCCAGGGTGTTCTTGATGTGCGCAAGACCCGAGGAATTGAGTTCGGTCGTGTCCCAGAGCCGGCACGTCGGCGCAGACCGTGCCATCCTCGATGGCCGGGAACAAGGTCCGGGCGCTGGCGGTAACCGGGTCCACGGTCACCGCGGTGAACTGGAAGTCGAAGCTGAACTGCCAGAAGTGAACCATATGGCGGATGCGCGCCCGCAGGATGGTCGCCGAGTCCGGAATCGAACTGGTGTTGAACTTCACCCAGCCGCAGCGCGTCGTTTCAGCCGGCGGCACGCCGGTCCAGATGATGTGCTCGACCTTGATGGTGTTGTCCGACTTGCCGTAGAGCTCGTTGACGTCGTCGCGGGTGCAGGTGCCGGTCCAGTATGGCAGCGTGTCGGTGCCGACCGTGTACTCGGCATCAGGCGGCGCCGCCGTTATCAGCGCCGGGTAGCCGATGTCGTCAGAGCGCGGCCCGCACGGCCTGGCATCAGGCAGTCGCGTCTCGGTAGCGAAGCACAGCACGGTGACGATGAAGCCAATCAGCGTCCGTTTCACCCTTATCTCCGGCAACCGGCGGTTGCAGACAACATGCGTGCCACGGGACGCCGTCAGGTCACGGCGAGCATCTTCCGGGACGGGTAGAACACGAACCGGCAGTCCTTGCCGCCGGAGATGTGGGTTTCGACGACGTCCATCTTCACCGATTCGCCGAACGCGGCTTCGAGCAGGCCCGCGAGGTGACCTTTGCAGCAGTGGCAGTACGTAGTCGAAACCGGCTTCCTGGACGCCCGGATGGCGTGACACACGCACCAAGGAGTGCCGAAGCGAATGTGAACCTTCTTGCCCTGCCGCCTCACTTCCGCGCCCATCAGCCGGGACTCCTGGACTGCAGCCAGAAAGTCGTCAAGCTTGGGATGGGTCTTGCGCATGCGCGCCATCGGTTTGAGTCGGAAAGGCGTCAGGCTGCAGGCGCACAGCTCGCGCGCGCGGACGCGCGCCTGCTCGTCAAGCAGGCGGTCCATACGCTGGATGACCCCGCGGTACCATTCGGCCTTCTGGACGGGCTTCGCGCCGGTCTTGAGCCGTTCATGGCCGGCCGTGATCTTGTCACGGGTCGCCGGTGCAACGCCGGCTTCGTCGAGGCTTTCAATCAGCCTCCGCACAAAAACCGGCGTGCGGCCCTTTGCCGGAGTCTTGGGAGCGATTCTCACAGGGGCAGCATACCCACGTTGCGCCGAGTGTCCAGACTCGGTTGACTGCAGCGTGTGAGGGGCGGACGCAACTGCGCGGCGGGGCTAGCGGCTCGGGTCGGACAGACGGAGCGGTCCAAGAGCTCTGACCTGCTCGGTGTAGCTGTTGATGACCTCGGCGAACTTGGCACCCTCAGCCGCGGATATCCACTCGAGTCTCAACCGCTCTTCCTCGATACCGAGCTGCCGCATCAGTCCTTTGATGATCCGCACCCGCTTCAGCGTCTTGTAGTTGCCGTTCTGGTAGTGGCAGTCGCCGGGGTGGCAGCCGCCGAGGAAGACCGCGTCGGCGCCGTCCCGGAACGCCTCGAGCACGAGCGCGGGGTCAACCGAACCCGAACACATCACGCGGATGGCGCGCATGTTCGGCGGGTACTGGAGGCGCGAGGTGCCGGCCAGGTCCGCACCGGCATAGGTGCACCAGTTGCAGAGAAATCCGACAATCCTGGGTTCGAAACCATTGCCAGGCGTCGGGTGGTCTGCGGCGGCAGCCGAGGCTCCGGATTTCATGTCACTCTTTCCCGGGCCTGAGCGCGGCCTTGAGCATCGCTCTCGTCTGGACGAGCGTGAATCCAAGGTGTGTCATCGCCCCGGACGGGCAGACCGCGACGCAACTGCCGCAGCCCTTGCACAGCGCCTCGTTGACGCGCGATACCTTCCGGCCATCCTTCTCCACCATGCCGGGAGCACCATAGGCGCAAACCGACACACAGACGCTGCATCCCGAGCAGAGATCGTCTCTAACGTGGGCGATGGCCGCTTCGGCCTGGTAGTTCGACTTGGCGAGCACGGTGGCCGCGCGGCCGGCTGCGGCTTCGGCTTGGACCACCGCCTCGACGATGAACTTCGGAAAATGGCACAGGCCGGCCACGAACACGCCCTCGGTAGCGAAGTCGACCGGCCGAAGCTTGACGTGCGCCTCAAGGAAGAAGCCGTCCGCGTTCCTGGGTACCTTGAGCATCTGGGCCAGCTCCGCCGAGCCTGACTGCGCCACAATGCCGGCCGAGAGCGCGAGGATTCCGGGCTGGAGCTCGATGGCCCGGCCCAGTATCGGGTCGACAACGGCCACAACCGGCCGGCCATCGACGACCTTGACCTCAGGCCTGGTCTCAGGTGTGTAGCGGATGAAGACGACACCCTTCTCCCGGGCGCGACGGTAGTGCTCCTCGCGCATGCCGTAGGTCCGGATGTCGCGGTACAGGACATAGACGTCGGTGTCCGGGTTCAAGTCTTTGAGCGCGATGGCATTCTTCACCGCCTCGGTGCAGCAGATACGCGAACAATAGGGCCGGTCGTCGTCCCGCGAGCCGACGCACTGTATCATCACGACCGAGCCGGTCGCCTTCAGTTCCGCCGGCCGCCGCTCGATGGCCTCTTCGAGTTCCTGCTGGGTGACAATGCGGGGGCTCTGGCCGTAGCAGTACTCGGTCGGCGTCCGGTACCGGGCGCCGGTGGCGACGATCACCACACCGTGTTCGAGCGTAACGTCCGGCTTGCCGGGCACCTCGACCGTGGTCCGGTAGTTGCCGACGAAGCCCTCGATGGCCTTGATGCGCGCGCCGGTCAGCACCTTGACCCGCGCGTGCCCCTGCACCCGCGCCGCCAGTTCGGCGAGCTTCTTCCGCACGTCGTCGCCTTCGACCGTCCGGGCGATGCTGCGCGCGTTGCCGCCGAGCTCGTTCTCGCGTTCGACCAGGCACGTGTCGAACCCTTCGTCGGCGAGCGCGAGCGCCGCGCTCATGCCGGCAATCCCGCCGCCGATGACCAGCGCCTGCTGGCTCACCGGCAGGGTCACGGACTGCAAGGGCTCGAGCAACCGCGCCTTTGCCACCGCCATCTCGACCAAATCTTTCGCCTTGGCCGTCGCCTCGGCCGGGTGCTCGCGGTGGGTCCAGCTGCAGTGCTCGCGGATGTTCGCCATCTCGAACAGGTGCGGGTTCAGGCCGGCCTCGGCGAGCGTCGCCTGGAACAGCGGCTCGTGGGTCCGCGGCGTGCAGGACGCCACGACCACGCGCGTGAGCTGGTGCTCCCTGATGCGGTCCTTCATCCGCGCCTGCGTGTCGCCGGAGCAGGAGTACAGGTTCTCCTCGGCGAACACGACGTCGGGCAGAGTCCGGGCAAACTCCACCACCTCGGGCACGCGCACGACGCTGCCGATGTTGATACCGCAGTTGCAGACGAACACCCCGACCCGCGGCCCAGCGCCCTTGACGTCGCGCTCGGCCGGCGGTTCGACCGGCTTGAGCAGCTTGCCGCGCTCCCCGGTCAGGATGGACTGGGCCGACGCGGCCGCAGCGGAAGCGTAGGTCACGGTCTCGGGAATGGCCATCGGCTGCGCGAAACTGCCGGCCACGTCCACCCCGCGCCGGCTGGTCGCGGTCGGCTGCCACGCGCCGGTCTGCGCGAACCCGTACCGGTCGAGCTCGAAGTCAAGCCGCTTGCCGAGTTCGACCAGCGCGGCCGGCGGCACGAAGCCGCACGACAGCACGACCATGTCGAACCGCTCCGAACGCTGGCCGCCCTCGCCGGCGTAGCGCACGAAGAGGTCGTGGGTCTCTGGGTCCTCGCGCACCTCGGGCACCCGCGCCCGGACAAACCTCACGCCGTCATGCTGCTCGGCCCGCTCGACGTAGCGGTCGAAGTCCTTGCCGTAGGAGCGCATGTCCATGAAGAACACGGTCGGCTCGATGTCGGCGGCGTGCTCCTTGGCGATCACCGCTTCCTTGGTAGCGTACATGCAGCACATGGCCGAGCAGTAGCCCTTCTCGATCGACTCGTCGCGCGAGCCGACGCACTGGAGCCAGGCGACCCGCTTCGGGGTCTTGCCGTCGGACGGCCGCTTCACGTGCCCGGAGAACGGCCCGGACGGCGCGAGGATCCGCTCGAACTCGAGGCTGGTGACGACGTTCGGGTACCGGCCGTGCCCGTATTCGGGCCGCAGGGCGGTGGGCGCGATCTTCGACCCGGCGGCAACGACGATGGAGCCGACCTCGACCACCACTTCCTCGTCCTGCTGCGCGTAGTTGATCGCGCCGGCCTTGCAGTTCTTCGCGCACGCGCCGCACTTGTCCTTGGTGAACTTCAGGCAATTCTCGCGGTCGATCGTCGGCGCGTTCGGCACGCCCTGCGCGTACAGCCGGTAGATGGCCCGGCGTTTCGAGAGCCCGCCCTCGAACTCGTCGGGCAGGTCGCGGACCGGGCACTTGGCCAGGCAGTCGCCGCAGCCGGTGCACTTGGTCAGGTCCACGGACCGCGCGTGGCGCTTGAGCCTCACCTTGAAGCTGCCCGGCTCGCCCTCGACGCCCAGCACCTCGGTCAAGGTCATGAGTTCGATGTCCTTGTGCCGGCCGGCGGACACGAGCTTGGGCGACAGGATGCACATCGAGCAGTCGTTGGTCGGGAATGTCTTGTCGAGCATGGCCATGATGCCGCCGATGGCCGGCGAGCGCTCGACCAGGTATACCTTGAATCCGGACTCGGCCAGGTCGAGCGCGGTCTGCACTCCGCCGATGCCGCCGCCGATAACCAACACTGCGCCCACCCTGGGCGCAGAGGGATCAATGGGTCGAGGGATCAAGGGATCAAGTGCCGAGTCGAAGGCCGGCCCACTCGCAGTCTGTTGTTCGTTCGCCACTCTATCCCTCTATCTCTCTATCCCTCGGCTCCATCTCTCTTCTCCAGCGCCGCCAGCGCCGCCGGGTACCCGTGCCCGTCTTCGGTCGCCAGTTCGCGGATCGCGCTCATTATCTTCGTGATATGCACGCCCTGCGGGCAGCGCGACAGACAGCGGGAATGGGTCGCGCAGATGTCTTTGAACTCGTCGGCCATCGCCTCGGCCGCAAGGCCCAGGTTCACCTTGCGGATGAACGCCCGCGGGTCCTTGGCCGGGTCCATCAGCGTCTCCGGGCAGACCGCGGTGCAGGAGCCGCAAGTGAAGCAGCGGCCGACCTCCGGCACCTTGGCCATCACGCGCTTCTTGAACTCCCGGTCGAAGTCGGCCTGTGTCAGCGTCTTCCTGGGCTCGGCCGACGCGTGCTTCTCCTCTTCGGCGATCCTGACCACCGCGTCCGCCACCTCGCCGATGTTCACACCCTGCGGGCAGCGGTGCAGGCAGGTGGAGTGGTACGAGCATATCCAGACGAACTCGGACGCGTACACCTCTTCCGTCATGCCCATGATCGCCATCCGAATGATGCGCCGCGGGTTGTACTTCTCCTCCAGGCGCCGGACCGGACAGGACGCCGAGCAGGAGCCGCAGGACAGACAGTGCATGAAATCGGCGTCCCCGACCTTCTCCGCCAGCCGGTCGCGGAAGCTCAGGTCCAGGTCGTTGACGAGAAGCTCGGGCGAGGAGAGAGACTCAGAGACCGCGAGACCAGACGGTGACTTGCCGGCCTTCTTCTCTTGATCTCTTTCTCTCTTGGTCTCTTTCACCTTACTCTTCCCCTACCTTCTTGAACTCGTCCTCGCGGAACGTGGTCAGGGGCAGCGGCTCTTCGAGGCTCCGGCCCGACACGTAGTCGAATTCCTTCTGCGCGTTCTGCGACACCTTCTTGAACAGCGTCGCCAGCCCGATGGTGACCGGGCAGGAATCCTCGCAGATGCCGCACGCCACGCACGAGGTCATCATGTGGTTCATCCGGGTGATGTGGAACAGGAGGGTCTCGGACGGCATCCTGGTCAGGCCCTTGCGCTTCGACGAGCGCACGTGCTCGCCCAGGCCCCGGCTAAACGTGTCTGAGTCGAAGAAGCACTCATGGCAGTAGCACACCGGGCAGACGTGCATGCAGTTGTGGCAGTTCAGGCAGTCGGCGTAGTAGCGCACGAGGTTGTCCGCGCCCATCATCGCCTTGTCCAGCTCGGCAATCCGGTCATTGGCCTTCTGCCGGCGCTTGTCGGCCAGAGCGGCGAGGTACTTCTTGCGCGCCTCGGGTTCGGACTTCTCGGCCAGTTCGAAACCTTCAAGCAGGGCGCTGCCCTTC
>JAEAMF010001209.1_pt1 | contig 20625 bp, 14 predicted proteins | sample 8958721 | NCBI WGS metagenome assembly JAEAMF01 (sample SAMN16933255, study PRJNA681124) | bioreactor sludge metagenome | isolation source: anaerobic bioreactor treating anionic surfactant - SDBS | place: India: Bengaluru | collected 2019-02-28
GATTGAACCGTTTAAGATGGCTATGGTGCGGGCCGGGAAGAGAACGATCAAGTTTCCAAACAAGCGGGGTGTGTATATCGAGCCTGAAAGCCTGGGAGCGCATGGGGTGGTTTTCCAATACCGTGGAGGCAAGCCCCATTTCTGGTGCGCAACACAGGAAGGCCTGGGCAACAAGAACTGGATCGCCGAATGGATGTACCAGCATGCGGGGACAGGGAAAACGTATTACGAGGGCATCGGCATCGACACGGCACTGATGGCAGCCAATGATGTGATCTGCCAGGGAGCTCTTCCGGTGATCTTCACGGATGAAGTGGCGGCGGGCGACAGCGAGTGGTTCGCGGATGAAAGGCGCAGTCACGATCTCGCTGAGAGCTTTTATCAGGCTTGTAAGATGTGCGGCATGGCTCTGCCGGCAGGAGAATCTCCGGCGCTCCGCTATCTGGTTAGAGCGGAGCCTCCGGTTCGGAGCGCTCCTTCCCTGTCCGGCTGCGTGACCGGCATTATCGTTCCCCGAAGCCGGATGCTGACAGGAGCAAAGCTTTGGGTTGGCGACCGCATTATCGGCGTAACTTCCTCCGGCTTGCACGCCAACGGGATTACGCTGGTTATCAAAAAGGCGATGACGCTGAAAGACAAGTTTCTTCATCTGCTGCCGAACGGGAAAACATTGGGAGAGGAAGCCCTCATCCCGACTCGGTCCTATGTCCGGCTTGTCGAGGCGTTGCAGGACAATGACATCGAAATTCACTCTCTGCTCGGAGGAACGGGAGGCGGGATCTCCAAGATCGCGTATGACAAGAAGCCCTTCACCTATCGCGTCAAAAAATGGGTGGAGGAAATTCCGCCTCTGTTCCTGTTTATGCGCGAGGCCGGTGTCAGCCTTGATGACTGCTTGAGGACCTTCAACTGGGGAATCGGCTTCTATGTTTTCGTGCCGGAAAAAGAAGTCGAGAGAACTATCCGGACCGGGAAGAAGGCTGGATATGAGCTCTTCGAGATCGGGCAAGTCGAAGCCGGGGATCGGCGCGTCATTTTTGAGCCGGAGAAGATGATTCTTCCGGCTATCGAATAAGAGCCTCGATTATTGCCGAACCGCAGACAACACTTCGACATTCTGCGGTTCAGGAAGCTGCTCAGACCTTATTGTGTGCGAATTGACCGCGATCATGTCTCTTTGAGGGGCCGGCAACCGTAAAGCCTCCAGGTCTGCCGGGGATGCAGCAAAAGTTTGACAATTGCCGGATTGTATTTTTTTCATGTTCTGATGACGGCCAAGCAAACAGTACCGCTTTAAACAATTGCTTGAATGCTGTTTACGCTCACTCGCCCGGAACACCGGAAAATCATCGCACACTTTCATAGAATGTAAGCTTCACGCCGCCGGCTCCCATGCCCGGATTCGAGCTCAGATACAATCCATTGTTAAGCCACGAGTATTTGCTGTCCACTCGAACCTCAAACGTGGGCACCAGCCCTCCGAATGAACCGGCGTTGCGCACAATGATTACTTCACCGTCGCTCGTCTGCCAGAGATAGCGTGCGTCGATCGTCGGCGGATTTGCCAGGTTCTGGTAGTCCGCGCCTCCGGAAAGTACCTTTCCCGTGATTTTTCCCTCCAACGTCCCGCCGGTGATCGGAATGATGTTCCGGTTGCCGGCTTTGGTTGCTCCTACGGACTGACTTGCCGCCAGGGTTACATTCTCGGTAATCAACTGATCGCCGCGCTTTTCCTCCGGCGACGCCTTGCGATAGTCCCACGGCTGATTCGGGGCATCCGCCGGTTTGGCCAAACGGATCGAATTCATCACATCCGGTGCAACGCCGACATCTGATATGTCATAAATGTTTATCTTCACCGTCCCGGCCGCCATATCCACCACGCGCCTTCCGGCATACCTCCCTGAATTAAGCCAGTTGTATCCGCTCGCGGTCGGCGCCTCAAAATCCGGCACTATCCTGACATCGCCCGGATCCGCTGCCGTGCCGGCAGTGCGAAGATAGATGTACTTCCCGTCGTCGGTTCGAAGCACGAAGATCTGTTCGATTTCCATGCCGCCGTTCGAAAAACTCAACTGGAAATCCAATCCTCCCGGCATCACCGAGCCGTTGATCTTCTTTCCCGATACCGTCCCCGCCTGAAGCACCAATACGTTTCTCTGGCCATACGGCGTCCTGCCCAGGTTGTATGCCTGATCCAGCTTCATGTTGGCCTCAAACACAAGCTTCCCTCGTTCCGGCACCGGAATCCCTCCCGGCATCCCGCAGGGCCAGGACAGGTGCGGAATCAATATCTTTTCCGCTCCTTCATACGCAGCCTTTGCCTGCGCCGTGCCGCTCTTTGCCCTCCCCGTCGGCGGTTGCGTTTGGCAGAAAGCCATAACTGCGAAGCACGCCAGGATCATCGGCGTCGACGTTTTCCAAAATTTGTATTTCATGTCATCTCCTCATCGATGTATTCAAACGTCTCGTCCGGCAACCCGTGTCCTTTACGGCGCCGTACACACATAAGAAGCTGCTTCGCCGACCGGGCCGCTTATGTATTTGGGATACGTCGGATAGGAACACATCGGGAGACTGCGGTCTTTCGCTGTCACCGTCACGGCCTTTGGAGGCGCTATCCCTTTCTCGACCCAATCCACCAGCAGGTTAAGGCGGCTGAACGTGTTGGGAATAGGCGCAACGGGAATGGACTTCCCGTCGCCGTCCACAGAATAGTTTGTTCCGCTCAAGCCGTGGCCCGCCTGCGGAAGCACGAAAAAGCGGGCAAAGGCATCGACCTTTTTCTGCCCCATCTTCTTAATGACCGACTGGTAGTAGTCCAGCTGTGCGCCCGGTGATGCAAGAGTATCATTGGTCCCGATGGCGACGATGAGCTTTCCTCCACGCTTATAAAATGCCTTCAGATCCGGATTTGTGGAATCGAGCCACTGCGAAATCTGCCGTCGCCTTGCGTCAAAAGCGCCGCCCTCGACGTAATCCAATGTATTTGCCTTGAGGTCTTGCATCAGGAATCCCGTAACTCCAAGACTCCCGAGATGGCTGTGATTCGGAGCATTCTCCCGGGCTCCTTCCTGTCCTCGATACCGGTTGGGGACAATCAATCCGCTGCCCGATGGATCGGTGGTGGGCACCCACATTCCGAATGTTTTGACTTTATTGGCGAGCGGCTTTGCGAACGGATAGCGGCTGTAGACAAAATTCAGCGTGGCGATCTGACCGTCCGTCAGACAGGCGTTCGCGCTGGTATCGCCGGGATTGGGATCGACGTTGTTCGGGCAGCGCTTGGAGCTCCATGGATTGCTTTTTTTCGGAGCCTGCGTTCGGTCGAAGATCGCGCGGCATGCCATGTAGTTGTTGATAACTCCATCGACCAGTCCGTCCAGTTTATCGCATTGGCGCATGAATTCGCCGCGGATCGCGTTCACTTTGGCCGGGGGCACCCAGTTGGCCAGCGGCTTTTCCTGGATTCGAATAAGATCGGGTGCAAGCATCAGCGACGAGAAATTCAGAATCGGCACGCTGGCGGCAATCCCGTCATAGTCTGCAGGATACCTTTGAGCAACGGTGAGAGCTTCGCGTCCGCCCTGGGATGAGCCGAAGAAGTAGTTAAATCGGGACCTTTCCCCATAAATTCGCTCCATTAAAACCATGGCTGCATCATGCGTCTTCTTCAGCTGCATGTAACCGAGATTTTTGATTGCCTCTTCGTTTAAAGCCCAATCGTCACCTGAACCGGCAGGCGGCGCACCTCCTGGTCCTCCCGCCCTCCCGCGGCCGAAGCCGAAGCTCATCTGGTGCCCGGAATCGCTGCCGTAGGTGGCAAATCCGAGTTGAACAAGCGATGAACCGGGACCCATGTCCGCGCCGCCCAGCAGATTCGGAATGGAACCGTTCATGCCGCCGCCGCCCAGCTGCGCAGACCGGCGGCTCCAGATGGCCGGAAGTATGACGCGGAAATTGATCGGCTTTGCGGTGGCTTCCTTGGAGACCGGGGCCATGGATCCGTTCACGCTGCAATAGGCGGGAGCAGTGTTCGTCGCTTTCGTCCAGACTGGAGGATTCAACGTCACTGCGGAGACCGGCTCGCCAATTGCGGAAACGGGGATAGCGGAACCCAGTTTCTCCGCTGTGCAATCGGCTTCCGCTATACTCCTATTCTCTGACGGCTCGACTGACGTCCTGTTTTGCGCCTGGCTCCAGGCGGTTGTGCCAAAAAGACAGCCTAGACTGATTACCATAGAAAATACTGCTGTACGCCTGATTCTTTTTTTCATTTCTGTTACTCCGATAAAGAGATACGGGAACGAACCACGGTAATCCACTGATCGAACAAGAAATAAGCCAATTTCAAAGGATCAAATCTCCTATGCGTTTTCCGTCAGAGATCTCCGTGATAGAATTCGATTAAAATCAAAAAGCACACTCATTTTTTAGCGCCAAGACCTTCCGGGGTATCCTAAAACCGGATTCCCCTTTTTATTACCAACAATTATCGTGATCCGTCCCCGGTTTTTTCCCGCGTGCGGCGCGCGTCTCCCTCCAGCCCGCCCATCATACGTTCATTGGATCCGGGGATGATCATCTCGAAATTGGAGTCGACCGTAGTATAGTCGTAGTAACCGAGCCGGGCCAGCGGGCGGATCCTGAGGATATCAACGCGTCCGTCTGGAAGGATATAATCATCTTTTATATGAATCAGGACCACGCGGCCGATGACAATGTCGGCTGCCCCTACTCCATTTCTTCCCGGAAGACGCACCGTCTGGTGGTAGAGGCACTCGAACTGGATGGGTGATTCGGCCACCCGGCAGGGTTTGATACGTACAGAGGGGGCTTTGGTCACGCCTGCAAGATCGAACTCATCCACCTCCGGGGGAACCTCTGCGGCGCTTCGATTGACCGCTTCCCGCAAGTCGTAGGTCGCCATGTTGTAAACGAACTCGCCGGTCTCCTCGATGTTCACAATCGTATCTTTTCGCTTGCCTCGTCCGACCTGATTAGCGGCTATCATTACATAAGCCGGATCGTAGCCCAGGTTTTGAAACTGGCTATACGGAGCAAGGTTGTCTATGCCTGTGACGCTCACCGTAGAGATCCAGCCGATGGGCCTGGGGATGACGCACGACTTGAATGGACTTCTGGCGAGACCGTGGTCGTTGATTTCCGGATCGTAGTACATGGAATCATCCTCCATTACCTGTAAACTAACTCCAGGGCTTTTCTGCGGCTACCTGCTCGCCTGCGACATGACCGAAGACGATGCACTCCAGGATGTTTCCTCCGCCCTGGTATCCCCAGCTGTAGACGGCTCCCAGTTCTCCGGCCGAATACAGCCTTGGAATCGGTTTGTGGTTCGTGTCCAGCACCTGTGCTCTGCTGTTGCGCCGCGGCCTGCCCTGGGTATTGGTGAATGCGGGGACAAACTCGGCTGCATAGAAGGGCGGCGTTTGAATCGGCGCCATTTTCTTGGGATCCCTGCCGAATTCCGCATCTTTTCCCGCTGCACACGATTTATTCCACGCGGCCACGGTTTTTTCGAGTGTGTCCGTATTTTTGCCTATCTTGGAAGCCAATTCTTTCAGCGAGTCGGCCTTGATAATCCAGCCTTTTTCGATCTCGGCGCTGCTGTCGGGGCTCCACTTGTAATTTTCCATCTGGGACCACCAGCAGAAGAAATACTCCTGTGGATACAGCGGCCCGCTCTTTCTCATCGTCTCGTCGAAGACCAGATGTACGGGAAGCGGAGTAGGAACGTGGATGTAGACGCCGTGGAACGGGATTTTGCCGTGCTTCGTGAAATACGTTTCGTTGGTAAACCTGGTGGCATCCTTGGCTATCCAGATCCAGCCGTTACCCGGAGGAGAAAAGTTGTAGCCGAAGGCCCAATCCTTGCCAGGGATCCTGAAATTAAAGTCGGGGCCGGCCTGATTATCCATGTGCCAGAGGTCCGCGCCGATCGCCATTGCCATCCGAATTCCGTCGCCGGTGTTGTAGGGGCTTCCCTTGGGATATCCGCAGGGCATCCCGAGGTAATCGCGGATCATTTCCTGGTTGTTTTCAAAACCTCCGGTGCAGAGAGCCACTGCCTTCTTTGCCCTGACATATAGCTTTTTGCCTTTGCTTTCCGCGATCAAGCCGCGGACCTCCCCGGTTTTCACGTCTCGAATCAGTTCCAAGGCGGGCGTTTCGTACAGGACCCTGATTTTTCTTTTTTTGAAAGCGTTCTCCATCAGCAACAGCCACAAACGCTGATACCCGTTGCCCTTCGTGGACCAGCATACCTGCCCTGCCCCGCCCGGAAATTCCGGATATTCTCCTGCCGTCGGAATCGTCCGCATATCGGCGCCCATTTTTGTAAGCCAGTCGGTCACATGGATCGAGTGCTCGTGGAAGACCTGCGCGACATCGTCCGGGATCGGAAAGCCGTTGCTTATTGCCTTCTGATACTCGATGGCTTTGTTCGAATCGGAAGGGCACCAGTATCCCTGACCACTGACCCGCGTATTTCCGCCGGCATGAGCCTCCGGCGCTTTCTCCAGGATCAGAACATCGGCTCCCTTGTCGCAAGCGGTAATCGCGGTCATGAGACCGGCCGCCCCGATGCCGAGAACGACGACTCCGGCTTCCAGGTCCCACTTTTTGATCTGACCGGATTGAGTCACCCCTGCTTCCGCTGCAACAATGCCCCCCAAGGCAGCGGAGCCCACTCCTGTTGCGGCCGTTTTAAGGAAGTTTCTTCTCGATGTTTTCATATTTCCTTCCTTTCTCTGAATTAGTGCCCTCTCAGCCTGCTACCGTTATTGCCCCGTTCCCCCTGATAGATGGATACAGGGGCGGACTGGCAAGAATGAGTATAACGAGCCCGATCGTCAGGACAAGAATTGCGTACTTCCATGCCAGGATATAGCTGTGGGTGGCGTCGTGAATCCATCCGGTAAGCGAGGAACCAAGGCTACTCAAAATGGTAAAAAACGGCATGGCAAAACCAATAATCTTCGGGTAATAAGTCTTGCCGAAATGGAGCGGCATAAAGAACTCCCTATTAATAAGGTGTCGGAAACGCACTGGATCGCCATGCTATTTCTCGGATTATTTATTTGTCAAGAATTAAAACATTACATATTGATTGATATGTAATTACAAATATTAACTGTGTTATCCAAAAATTTACCAAAAGCGGCTACCGGTCCGAGGGGATGCTGAGGGATTTTGTTCGATCATCTATTCGATATAAAAAGGTTAGCTCTTATCATTAAATGATAGTGATTTGCCTGCGGATATGTAATATTCACTTTTCTGGCACCATAAGTCCGTTTTTTGAAGAAAAACCGTGGGTGTCCAGGAAGTCAGTACGCACAATGGGTGTCCGTGAAGTGAATGGGTGTCCATAAATGCCAGAAATGCAGAAATGAATGCGGCAGGCTTAAAGGGCGGGGCATGAAGAACCAAGTTCAGCTTATTACGTACGTCGATCGCTTGGCTGGTGGAGGTTTCGGCGAACTGAACGGCTTGCTCAAGGGACCGCTGATCGGAGTATTTGGCGGGGTGCATCTTTTGCCCTTTTTTACTCACATCGACGGCGCGGATGCCGGATTTGACCCGATAGATCACGCTAAAGTGGACCCACGCGTGGGGACGTGGGAAGACGTGCGGGCTTTAAGCGACACGGTGGAGCTTGTTGCCGACATTATTGTGAACCATGTTTCCTCGTCATCCCCGCAATTTCTCGATTTTTCGAAGAAGGGCTCGGCCTCGGAATACGCAGGCATGTTTCTCACTTTCGACCGGATTTTCCCGCAGGGTGCCCGCGAATCGGATCTCCTCGGAATTTATCGCCCGCGCCCCACTATTCCTTTCAGCCCCGTTACGCTGATCTCAGGGGAGAGAAAGATCCTGTGGACCACGTTCAATCCGGAGCAGGTGGATATCGATGTCCGCCACCCTCAGGCGGAAGCGTATTTGAATTCAATCCTCCGGCAGTTCCAAGCTGCGGGCATTAAAATGATCCGGCTCGATGCGGTCGGGTATGCGATCAAAAAACCGGGGACCAGCTGTTTCATGATCCCGGAGACGTTCGACTTTATTGCCGAACTGACTTCGAAAGCCCGCGCACTGGGCATCGAAGTCCTCGTCGAGATTCACAGCCACTATCTGAAGCAGATCGAGGTCGCCCGCAGGGTGGACTGGGTGTACGATTTTGCATTGCCTCCACTGGTGCTGCATGCTTTTTTCAGCCGCGATCCGCGTCCGCTTGCGCGATGGCTTTCCATAAGCCCGCGCAATGCGGTGACTGTCCTGGACACGCACGATGGGATTGGTGTCATTGATGCGGGTGCCGATTCGTGCGGCACCCCGGGGCTTCTGTCGCCGGAGGCAATAGACAATCTCGTGGAGACTGTTCACCAAAGAAGCCGCGGCCAGAGCAGGGAGGCAACCGGAGCGGCGGCCAACAATCTGGATTTGTACCAGGTGAATTGCACCTTTCTGGATGCACTGGGCGGGCGGGAAACCGAATACCTGATCGCCCGCGCCCTGCAGTTCTTCGCACCCGGGATTCCCCAGGTTTATTACGTCGGCCTGCTGGGAGGAACCAACGATATGGAACTCCTGGCCCGAACCAAAGTAGGGCGCGACATCAACCGGCATTATTACACCGCCGGCGAGGTTGAAGCCGCGCTCGATCGCCCGATGGTGCGAAAGCAGATCGAGCTGATACGGCTCCGGAACACGCATCCGGCATTCGCGGGCGAATTCCGGATAAATGTTCCGGCGGAACATCAGATTCAAATGCAGTGGGTGCTGCATGATCATTGGGTAAAACTCAATGTGGACCTGTCTGTTCCAGGAGCTTCCATTACAGGAACGGGAATTCATCCGATTAGTATTTCGGATGCTGCCCCGTGACCGCCGCCGTCTCGGCCAGTGCCGCATGCTTTTTGCCGGGATTAGGATTCTGAAGCGGGCCGCAGAGCGGCCATGTGATTGTAGCCGGGCCTTTCAAGGCCCGGATTCGGGAGACGATAAACATACCGTCTCGGCCAGCGACGCGCTCCCGGGATTTCGTGCGAACCCGGCCTTGAAAAGCCGGGCTACAATCAGGTCCGCTGCCGCGGCCGGTATTGGAAGCAAAAAACATGCGGCATTTACACAAGTGAGGTTGGCTTTTCAGGGCCGTCATCACTGATATGGACACTAAAATGAACGTATCGGCCTCCCCAAAACACAATCTGACCGCCATCAAATGGCTCACGTTTCTGATGTTCATGATGTTTGCAATGACCACGGATTCGGTAGGCCTCATCATTCCCGAGGTCATCAAGGAATTCCACCTGAGCATGGCGGCAGCCGGGGCTTTCCACTATGCCAATATGGCGGCAATCGCGCTCGCGGCGATTTTTCTCGGGTATCTGGCGGATAAACTCGGCCGGAAGAGGACCATCATACTTGGGCTCGTCCTTTTCGCCCTCAACTCCTACCTTTTTGCGGCCGGCAACTCCTTCCCGTTTTTCCTGATTCTTCTGGTCGTTTCAGGCGCCGCGATCGGAATATTCAAGACGGGCGCGCTGGCGCTGGTCGGCGATATTTCGCTTTCCACGTCGGAACACACAACCACCATGAATACCGTCGAAGGTTTCTTCGGGGTTGGGGCGATCATCGGACCGGCAATCGTGGCGCGACTTCTGTCCGGAGGCTTTTCGTGGAAATGGCTGTACGTGATCGCGGGAACAATCTGCGTCCTGCTGATCGCGACAGCGCTCCTGGTGAAATACCCGAAGACGGTGAGGTCCGCGGACGAGCCGATCGACCTCAAGCGAACGATGAGAATGATGAAAAATCCGTACGCGCTGGGTTTTTCTCTGGGCATATTCCTCTATGTCGCGGCGGAGTGCGCGGTGTATGTCTGGATGCCGACGCTTCTGGAGGGCTATTCGGGCTCGTTCGCCTTTATGGCTGCGTACGCCATCTCCGTGTTTTTCGTGCTGCGCGCCGTTGGCCGCTTCATGGGAGCGTGGGTGCTCGCACGATACAGCTGGACCTCCGTTATGGCGCTTTTCAGCCTGGCCATCCTGGTCTGTTTCGCCGGAGCCGTCGCGGGCGGCCTGTCCTATGTCGTATGGCTCCTGCCATTGTCGGGACTCTTCATGTCCATGATCTATCCAACCCTTAATTCGAAAGGCATCAGCTGCTTTCCGAAAACGGAGCATGGCGCTGTTGCCGGTGTTATCCTGTTTTTCACCTGCGCCGCCGCCGCTTTGGGCCCCCTGGCTATGGGCGCCGTCAGCGACGCGTTCGGCCACCCCAAGTATGGCTTTGTTCTCGCGACGATATTCGCGGCGCTTATGTTTGCGGGATTGCTCCTCAACTGGATATACAATCCTGCCGGAGAGCGCCTGGCCAGATTAGACTCCAGTGAATACAAAACAGCCGAGTCGCAAAAACCGCAGAATACCGAATAATGAATATCGAATTTCGAAATGCACTTCTGGTTTCTGCGGTTCGATATTCGACATTCGATATTCTGAATCTGCAATATCGGTTCGACATTGCTAAGAAAGGACTCCGGAAATGAAATTCAGTACCGCTATTCCAATCCTGACCGGGATTCTGATTGCTATGGTTCCGCGCGGCGGCTATGCCCAAAACACCGCATTTCCCTTCAAAGCCGGCGCGGCCAGGGTCGACATTACACCCGCACAGTTGCCGAAAAACATGGAGGGAATCCTCGACCGCATTTACGCCCGGGCGATCGTGATCGATAACGGAACCGCCAGCGCGGCGCTGGTTTCCGCGGATACCGGCATGCTCGGGGAACAGGCGTGGAAGACTGTGTCTCAGAGAATCGAGAAAGAATTGGGGATCCCCGCGCAAAATCTGATCATGAATCCGACGCACACCCACAGCGCGTTCGGGGGAACCGCCGACCAGATATTCAACGCCATAAAGGCAGCCAGGGAAAAGCTCCGGCCTGCGCGCATCGCTTACGGGACGGGCGTTTCCTACGTAAACGTCAACCGCAACATCATCGACCGCAAAACCAATAAGTGGTGGGAAGGCCCCAACTACGACGGTCCGTCGGACAAGACCGTCGCAGTGATCAAGTTCGAATCGGCCGATGGCGAGCCGATCGCGGTCTATTACAACTACGCCTGCCACGCGGTGGTCACGGGCAACACCGACATGCTCAGCGGCGATTACCCCGGCGCGGCCTCCCGGTACATCGAGGACTCCTTCGACGACAGGATCGTGGCGGTTTTCTCCACAGGAGCGCAGGGCGACCAGAATCCGATCTATTTCCAGCAGACATTCGATCTGCGCGACATACGCATCAAGGACTACGCGGCGCGCGGCCAGGACATCAGCAATGCCATGCCTCCGGGCGGACAGGGCCTGAACAAGAAAGACCCTGCTGTCAAGAAACTGCTGGACCAGCAAAAGCAGATGATTCTTTCCATGGGTCAATTTTTGGGCGAGGAAGTCAAGCGCGTGATGCGTGAGATGACCCGTGCGTCCGCCGGCGGCAGAATCTTCGCGGCTCAGAAGACGGCCAGCTTCCCCGGCCGCAACAGGCTGGACCAGGGGCGCGCAGGGATCGAAGCGAAATATGCGGACGGACCCGATGTCCAGCTGCGTTTAAGCCTCCTGATGATCGACGACATTGCCATCGCGGGCGGCAATGCGGAAGTCTTCAACTTGATCGCCCAGAGGTTCAAGAGGGAGTCCCCTGTCGGCAGATCCATCTTTGTGTCGATGGCGAACGGAAGCGCCAATTCCGGATATATCCCGAATGATGCGGCGTTCGGCTACCAGACCTTTGAGGTCCTATCGTCGCGATGCAAGCCGGGCTACGCGGAGAGTGCCATCGTAAACGGCCTTCTGGATCTGATCGAAGGGGCCAGGAAGGCGCAATAGCATCATTATTAAAGCGAATATCGAATATCGAAGGCAGAATGCAGAAGCTATTTCGATATTCTTCGGTTCAAAAGCATTTATGAATTCGACGTAATGTGTAAGATAGACTCTCGCAGGAAAATCCCGGATGCGTCGAAAGGAGAAAAGGATCATGCATAGGCGAAAGGTGTTTCCAAATGGCGGATGGACATTTTGTCTGGCAGCATTGACGCTGATTTCGCTAATGTCGATCATCTCTTATTTTGCTCTGGCGCAAAATCCCGAACCGGACAGGGCCACTCTGCTGATTCACTCCGATCAGCCCAAAGGCATCATCAATCCAAATATTTACGGGCATTTCGCCGAGCACCTTGGCCGCCTGATCTACGAGGGTCTCTGGGTGGGCGAAGATTCGCCGATCCCGAATACGCGGGGTCTTCGCAACGACGTGGTCGGCGCTCTAAAGGAATTGCGCATCCCCGTTTTGCGCTGGCCGGGCGGCTGTTTCGCCGACGAGTATCACTGGAAAGACGGCATCGGTCTCCGCAACCAGCGCCCGAAGCGCCCCAACGCAAGCTGGGGCGGCGTCGACACCAATGCCTTCGGCACGCACGAATTCATGGACCTTTGCGAGATGCTGGGGGCCGAACCTTACATCAACGGCAACTTGGGCAGCGGGTCGCCGCAGGAGATGATGGAATGGATCGAGTACATGACGTCGGATTCCGATTCCACTCTGGCCACGCTGCGCCGGCAGAACGGGCGCGACAAGCCCTGGAAGGTTCCCTACTTCGCCGTAGGCAACGAGAGCTGGGGCTGCGGCGGCGAAATGCGTCCGGAGCATTACGCCGACGAGTACCGGCGTTATGCCGCGTTCATAAAGAACCATTCCGGAAATCGTATTCAAAAGCTGGCGGTCGGACCCAGCGACGCGAATTACGCGTGGACGGAAGTGCTGATGGCGCAGGCGGCGCGCTACATGCAAGGTCTGTCTCTGCATTACTACACGCTGCCGACCGGCAACTGGGGACGCAAGGGATCGGCCACATCTTTCGGAGAAAAGGAATGGCATTCGACGCTTGTCCGTACGTTGCGAATCGAGGAGTTTATCCAGAAGCACAGCGCGATCATGGACAAGTATGATCCGCAAAAGCGCGTGGGGCTGATGGTGGATGAGTGGGGTACCTGGTACGACGCCGAGCCCGGCAAAAACCTGGGCGCGCTATACCAGCAGAATACGCTGCGAGACGCGGTCGTTGCAGGCATCAACCTCAACATCTTCAACAATCACTCCGACCGGGTGAGGATGGCGAACATCGCGCAGATGGTGAATGTGCTTCAGGCCATGGTGCTTACCGACAGGGAGAAGATGCTGCTGACGCCGACTTACCATGTCTTCAGGATGTACAAGGTCCATCAGGGAGCAACATTGATTCCGCTCGACCTTACGGCACCGGAGTATGCGCTGGACAATGCTTCGGTACCCTCCCTGAGCGCTTCGGCTTCACGCGATAGTAATGGGATTCTGCATCTGTCCATTGTCAATCTCAATCCGAATCGCGCCGCGGAGATTGCGATGAAAGTTGCGGGCTCTGCTGCAAAGAATGTTTCAGGAGAAGTGCTTACGGCTGCAACGATGAATGCCATGAACACTTTTGACAGTCCGAAGGTGATCCAACCGGCGCCATTCAGCGGATACAAGATCCGGAATGATCAAGTGATCGTGAGCATTCCGCCAAAATCGGTTGTCGTGCTGGAAATGCGGTAACTCCGGATCCTGGTTTCATGCGGCAGCTTGCTGCCGCTTTCGAGTTCAGAGTCTCCAGCTCACAGTTTTTAGAGGCAGAATAACTGGGAACTGAAAACTGGGAACTCATAAAGCGGCAGCAAGCTGCCGCATCATTGAAGGAAAGCCGATTTCGTAATCGGGATTTATACGGCCATGGCGGCGTCAAAAGCGCTGGTTGTGGCGTTCCATACCGTATTTGATTTTCCGTTGCAGTTTCCGACGACATAGCACTCGGCAACGGAGGATTCCAGACGGTTGAGCGATTTCACGTCCACCCGGGTTCCCAACGAAAGGACGACGGTATCGAAATCCAGGGCTTCCTGCCTGCCGTCCTTGATAACTATTGCGTGATCCTTTGTAACATCCATCAGCTTGGTCTGCGTTCTCAAATCAAGGCCGTATTCCGCGAGGATATTGAAGAGGGCGTATGCGTTTATCGGCGAAGAGCCTGCGCCGAGTTCTTCCCGGGGCAGGGCATCAATCAGTGTTACTTTCCTGCCTGATTGCAGAAATCTCAATGCCGTTTCGCAGCCCGTCAGGCCTGCGCCGGCAATCAGCACGTTGTTCCCTATCCGCGTATTGTCATTGTCTACATCTCCGGCCCAAACGACTTTTGACTCGTCCTGAAATGTCAGTCTGGGAATGACAGGCACCCCCCCGATGGCCAGAATCAGGGCATCCGCATTTTCTTCGGCGATAAGCTCCGGCGTCGCTTCGGCGCCGATTTTGAGGCGGATGTTTTCGTTGCGGCGAACCGCGCGAATCGACCATTCAAGATATTTTTTCAGGTCGGTTTTGAACGGATATTTTGCGGCTTTGACAAGAAGACCTCCCAGTTGGGGAGATTTTTCGTATAGAACCACACGATGGCCTCGCATAGCGAGAGTCCTGGCGGCCTCCAGGCCCGCGGGTCCGCCGCCCACGACGACGACCTTTTTATTTCTTCCCGGAGCCGGACAGTACGCATAATCCAATTCTCGCCCGGCTAGAGGATTCACGGCACATCTGGGAGGTTTCGACCCGAAATGGCTTCTGCTGATGCATGTGTTGCACCGCAGACACGGGCGGACATCGTCTTCGAGGCCCCGCTCCAATTTGACGGCGGTTTCCGGATCCGCGATGAGCTGGCGGCAGAGAGCGACCATGTCCGCCTTGCCCGAGGCGATTGCCTCTTCCGCCTGTTCGAGACTGACGGCGCCGACGACGCTGACCGGAATGTGCAGAGCCTTTTTGAATTGAGCCGCATATTCGATATTGATCCCATGATCCATATAGGGCGGGGGGAAAATGAAAGGAGTCAGCTTATTGATGGCCAGATTGCCGCGGGAAACATGCAGCAGGTCGATCCTGTCTTGAATGACCTTTGCAAACTCGATCACTTCCCGGATGTCCGGCGATCCCGGAACCATGTCGATCGCGCTGATGCGGTACTCGATTGCCAGTCTGTCTCCGACCTCTGCACGAATCGCATCCAGGATTTCCACGGCAAAGCGGCATCGGTTTTCAAAAGTCTGAGGGCCATATTGATCCGTCCGCCGGTTAAACGCTTTCGAAAACAAAAGGGCGGGCAATTGGCAATGCGCCCCGTGGACCAGAACCATATCCCCTTCGGCCCTCAGTACATTGCGCGCCGCCTTCGCATAGTCCTCGATAAAACACCGAAGCTCTTCCGCAGATAGGAGATTGCAATCGATCTCCATTGGAATTCCCACGGAACTCTCGACTTCGTGAGTGCCGAAATAGGACGCGATGGGCACCAGTTCCACACAGGCTTTGGCTCCGTGGCGTTTCACGGCTTCGCACCACTCCGATAGGTAGGCAACGATCCATTCGTCATTCAGACCCACAATGTGGCGCGCAGCCGGAGGCAATGTTCTGTTGATAAATCCGCTGCCCAGCGTAACGGTCGCCGCGCCGCCCCGGCCGACGGGTTTGGAGAATTCGATCATCTCTCTGGTAACGTGGTTGTCATAGGAAGCCAGGAAGTTGTAAGTCGGCGCATTCGTGATGCGATTCTTCAGAGTCAGCTTCCCAACCTGGATGGATTGAAACAGGTGCGGATATTTTCCAGTTGGCATATGTTTCCTTTAATTGCGAACGCCCCGATCAGGCTCCGCAGGACTGGCGCACAATTAGGGTCGGTTGAGCGAGAATGTCGCGGGGAGGAAACGTCGGATTCTCTATGCGCTCCATCATTACCTGCATCGCAATGGTGCCGATGTCCACGCATGGCTGGTGAATCGTCGTGAGAGCAGGGCGCAACAATTCCGCATACCGGACGTCGTCGAAGCCGACGACACGCACTTTCTGCGGGACGGGGCAGCCCAGCGTGTTCAGAGTGCGCATCAGATTCGCAGCGGTCAGATCGTTGGCGCAAATGATGGCCGTCGCCCCGTCGGCGACGATCCGCTGAACAAATTTCTCATCCGCAGGCTCACCGCTGTGAATCCATCGCGGATCGGGCGTCATGCCGCTGCTCAGCAAAGCCTCCCGGTATCCGGCGATGCGCAGCATCACGGTTGGCGCTGAGTCCGGCCGGGCCAGGAAGTCGATTCTCCCGCATCCAAGCCGTATCAGGTGGTCCGCAATCAGGAAACCCGCGCGCCGATTGTCGATGCCGACAAGGTCGAAACGGCTCCGCTGCGGGAAGGCCACGATATCCCTGTCCAGCAGGACAATGGGAATTCCCGCGGCTTCCAATGCGTTAATGACGGATTGATTGATCCGGTCCTTGTCTTGAGTCAGTTCCAGTGGGGCGAAAAAGACTCCCGCCACCGTCTGCCGGATATAGCTATTGCAGACTTGCTCGATCAGTTCCGGACCAGCCTCGCTTCGCTTGTCTCCAAAATCGCCCCAGAGAAGCGTATGATGCTGCCTCTGAGCCAGACGCGCCAGCTGGCCGCAGATCGGCTCAAAAATTTCAGTGCTCCCGAGCCCTGGAATCAACAGCCCGAAACGCCACGAATCAAACGGTTTCCGGCTTCTGCGCACGTACGTGCCCGAACCGACTTTTCGCTCCACCAGCCCCAAATTCTGGAGATCGCGCAATGCTCGCGCAACCGTGGGGCGCGAAGTTGCAAACAGCTTGACCAGCTCTATTTCGGAAGGAAGGCGATCTCCTTCCTTGAATCGTCCCGATTCAATATCGGCTAAAACATACTCAAAAACCTGGCGGTGCTTGGTTTGCCGCGATGCCGATTTTTCCTGATCGCTCATGCAAATCCTCCCCTTTTTGAAAGCTGATATTACAAATTTGCGCTATGAAATGTCAATACAGCTTTTTAAGCCTGATATAGCGGTACACTGGAAGATAGAGAAAAGCCTGGCTATCGCTTAAGCTTATAAAAATCAATAATATAGGGATTTATTTGGTTTTAGCGCTGAATCCCGACATTGGATTTTGATTTTTCAATTCAAATACCAGAATCCTTAGGCTTCGGCCGTAGTACCGGCCGGGATGATGGCACCCGGCCTTTCAAGGCCGGATTAATATCCAATGGGTGCGTCATGGCCGGCGACACTTGATTCACCTGTCGCCGACCGCGACGGAATATCTTTCGCAGCCATGATCCGGGCCTTGAAAGGCGCGGATACATTCAGCCGGCTGCTCTGCGGTCAATCCTGGGCAGTCACACTGCTGTCTTCGCCGCTGAGATAATGCTTTGATCCCGATTACCATTGCATCCGGTGTGTCCCGCGGTCACCGATTTGCCGGGCAGGCTCAAAGCCACGGCTTCAGACCGTTGTTTTAGATTGAAGTGAATCTTAAACATATTTACATATCCGCAAAAATGATTAATTCTTTATATTGACAATATGATGGCAATTATAGCAGAAATGATGTGACATTATATTTTGTCTGATTATCTGAGCGCAGGCAGGGATTGCAGAAAGCAAACACTGCGCAAGGCATTGATAATGAAGCCTTTAACTTTCGTGGGGATTGGAGAGGTCCTCTTTGATGTCTTCGAGGACCGGTCCGAAACACTGGGCGGGGCTCCTCTGAATTTTGCCGTCCACGCGCATCAATTAGCCAATCGGCTCGGTGTCGGACATGGAACGATCGTGAGCTGTATCAACTCTGATCAAAGGGGAAGCAAGATCATTGATTCCCTTCATTGGCTGGGCATGTCGACTCGCTATGTCGGAAAGGACCCAGGGCATCCGACGGGTTTCGTATCGGTCTTCATGAGAGGTGGGGAGCCCGGCTATCAAATAGAGGCCGGGGCAGCATGGGACTACATTAAAGATAGACCCGTGCTCAAGGATCTGGCCGGCCGGTGTGATGCCGTTTGTTATGGAAGTTTGGCGCAGCGATCGCCTGTGTCCCGCGAGACGATTCGGAATTTTTTGCGAAATGCTCCGCAGGCAATTCGTCTATACGATGTGAACCTCAGACGGAATACGTTGACCGGCGAAGCCGGGTATTCGCAGGAAATTGTCGCCCACAGTTGCCAAGCAGCCACCATAATAAAAGCGAACCAGTCCGAACTGTTTGCGATTTTTGACCTGCTGGGATTCTCCTGTCCCGGCGACGGGTCACTAGACGGGATCCGGCACAGGATGGAAGTGTTATTGGAGCAATTTCCCGCCCGCGCTATAGTCGTCACCCGCGGAGGAGAGGGAACCGTTGCCCTGACTCGCTATGGTGAATTTGATGTGAGCGCACCTGCTAAAACTGTGGGGACGCTCCATCCCGTGGGCGCGGGAGACGCGTGCTCGGCGGGGATCCTGTTGGGGGCCGTTTTGGCCTGGGACATGCGTTCCACCATGGAGCTGGCGAATCGAATGGGGGCCGAGGTCGCGGCTCATCCATCCGCCACTCCGCCGCTATCCGAAGTAACACTAAATTTTGCCCGCTCGCGATTAAAATGAGGGACGGACCACGATAATTTATTGATCGGGAAAGAGGTGCGTCAGTTTTCAGGGCAAAAAAAGTGGCTTAGCGTCAGAAAAAGATCCCCAAAACTGGTTCTAAGAGATTGTTATCCTTGCGCCGATATTGCTATAAACTTTGGCATAATCGTTAGAACAACAAAACGGCACCTTTTTGTGGCTGTAAGGCTTTTCTCGAAGACTCAAAATTGAGCTTTCTCCTTCATTATCAACAGTTATCGTGGTCCGTCCCCGATTCCAGAAATAAGGTATCTGATGCCTTTTTCCATTATACTGGTAGATGAACCATCACAGGAGATCCTATGGGCTACAGGGATTTGCGGGAATTTCTATTGAAATTGGAGCAGGAAAACCAGCTTGTGAGGATAAAAGATCCTGTCATGCCGGAACCCGATTTAAGCGCCATAGGAAGGGCCGCGTCTGACATGGAAAACGGGCCGGCTGTTTTTATCGAAAAGATCAGAGGCTACAGAAACGCGGTTGTTCTGAATGTGCAGGGTTCGTGGCAAAACCATGCCCTCATGCTGAATCTTCCAAAAGACACGTCGATCAAAGAACAGTTTTTTGCCCTGGACAAGCTATGGAACGATTATCCCGTAAAACCGGTGTGGGTTGCGGAGAAAGATGCTCCGATTAAAGAGAATAAAGTCAAAAAAGACATAAATCTTTTCGACATTCTTTCTCTATTCAGAGTTAACCAGTTTGATGGAGGTTTTTTCATATCGAAGGGGCTCGTCGTTTCCAAGGATCCTGAAGACCGGGACGATTTCAATAAGGAAAATGCAGGCATATACAGGATTCAGGTTAAAGGGAAAGACCTTGTCGGAATTCAACCCCTGCCTTTCCACGACATTGCGATCCACCTGAGAAAGGCTGAAGAAAGGAATGAACCATTGCCCGTGGCTATATGCATTGGCAATGATCCCGTGCTCAACTTCATGGCCAGCACCCCTATCGAGTATGTCCAATCGGAATATGATTTTGCCGGCGCTCTGAAAGGCGAGCCTATTGAACTCGTCAAGAGCGAAACCGGCGACCTGGACATCCCGGCAAGAAGCGAGATTGTTCTGGAGGGAGATATTCAACCCAGGGTACGCAAAATCGAGGGCCCCTTCGGTGAATTCACTGGAAGCTATTCCGGCGCCAGGCTTCAGTGCGAGATAAAAATTCATACAGTCACGCACCGGACGAATCCTATCTTTGAAAATTTATACCTGGGTATTCCCTGGACAGAAATCGACTACCTGTTGGCATTGAACACCAGCATCCCCGTCTACAGGCAGATCAAGAAGGATTTTCCTGAAGTCGTGGCCGTGAATGCCATGTACACGCATGGAATCGGCGTTATCGTTTCGACCAAATCGAGGTTCGGCGGATACGGCAAAGCCGTGGCGATGAGGCTTTTGTCCACTCCTCACGGCATGCCCTACTCAAAGATCGTGATTATAGTCGACGAATTTGTTGACCCTTTCAATCTGCCGCAGGTGATGTGGGCCCTGACAACAAGGGTTCGGCCTTCGAAGGACGTCGTACTTATCCCGAACGCCCCGGGAATGCCCCTGGATCCGTCGTCAGAACCGGCCGGTATCACGACGAAGCTGATAATCGATGCTACCACGCCCGTCGCCCCTGATGTCGGGAGGGAGACGGAACTGCTGGAGGCGCCGGAAAAAGCAGGATTCTGGCTGGATTATTTAAAACAGGCCATGAGAAAGGAGAGATAGCATGATCTGCCCGAGATGCGATTCCGACACTGCCGGGCTGCTGGTGAAGGCGCCTGTCGATAACGCCTGGGAAGTATATATATGCAAAACCTGCGGCTTTATGTGGAGATCCACCGAGAGCGAGGATGTCACGAATCCCGCCCGGTATGACCAGAGATTCAAGATCGATCCGGCCAGGATTCCCGACATGCCGGTGCTCCCGCCCGTGCCGAAATTGATAAAATGACCGGAGCCCGCAAGCCTGAGAGTTGCCGTTTCCTATGTGGGCGGAATACTTGAATAGGCGCTCATTCTTGACATCGCGATCTGGAATACCGGTCTGTC
>JAEAMF010001212.1_pt1 | contig 20581 bp, 22 predicted proteins | sample 8958721 | NCBI WGS metagenome assembly JAEAMF01 (sample SAMN16933255, study PRJNA681124) | bioreactor sludge metagenome | isolation source: anaerobic bioreactor treating anionic surfactant - SDBS | place: India: Bengaluru | collected 2019-02-28
TCGGACTGGCTCAAGGACGATGAGGATAAGGAATGGCTGGAGAGCCAGCCTTCGCAGATCCTTGCTGCAGCCGACAGGAAGAAAAAGTAGCAGCTCCTCGCGGGCAATTCTCAGTTTTATTCGAAGCCGCGCAGTCAGGGTTAACGACTCATGCTGCGCGGCTTCTCTATTTTGCCCTGCATCCCGTGAGCGATCCGGGGCGATTCGGGAATCATGGTTCCAGCCTTGGCGAACTGGCTCTCGTAGTCCGCATGCGGATTTTGCGGGCGATCAGGGTGAATCCTTATTGCATAGCACAAACGGTTATTGTATCTATACCTGTGATTCGAACCGGCCGGTTCCTGTCATTTGATGAGCTAATGAAAGAAAGGAAGGACAAGAATGAAAAAGCCCGATATGCCGTGCCCGATGCACGATGAACATCTATGCTATCTTGTAAATATGGGTTATCTCGAGAACAGTCCGGAAGAGTACAAAGCGCTGGTTAAGAATGCAAAGTTCGTATGTGCCAAATGCGGGCGAAGCGCCAACTCGAATGAAAATCTTTGCCGCCCCGTAAAAATCTAGAGTAGTGCGTCAGAAATCCCTTGACATATATTCTGCCTGAATTGGCGGCAGCCGGATGGATCAATAATAAAAAGCAAGCCACGCATTGCACGAATGAGCACTAAATTGGGATCTGTTAATGAGCGGCAGCGCTTCGCGCTGCCGCCCATTCACCTGTTTCCGTGAAATTTGTGTAATTCCTGGCCGGTTTTTGTTTATGAAGTGTAAAGATCTGTTAGACGCATTGCTCCGCCGAAGTACTATCTACGGACAATCACGCCGGCATCCCTGAGAATCTCCCGCACAAAATTAATTACCGCTTCTGCTTGTAAAAGTCTTCAGGCTCCTGCAATCAGGGCTTATTCGACATAAATACGGTCGGGATCGATTTCCTCCCGGATCAGATGGAGTTGTTCCTTTGTCGGAGGCTCTGTCACGGCAACTTCTCCTGAAATTATCGGACGAAATCCCAGAGTTGCCAGGGCATCCTCAAGACTGATCCCGGGATGGATCGACAGTAGCGTCATGCGCTTTGTTTCCGGATGAAATCCGAAAACGGCCTTGTCCGTGATGACGCGGCTCGGACCGCCGCGAAGCCCGGCTTTTTGCCGGCTTTCTCCGCCATTCATATATCCGGGGCTGGTGATAAAGGAGATAGGCTCCCGGAACTTGCGTTCCTCCTGCCGCATGATATAGATGGTTTCCCTGGCGGACGAGGCGATGTCATTGGCACCGCCGCTCCCTGTCATATGGCGCCGTTTGCCCTTGGAATCGACAACCAGGGTCGTATTGAGGTTGCCGTACGGGTCGACTTCCAGGCCTCCCAGAAATCCGACATCCACGCGGCCATGGTGCAACACCGTCCCAAGGATATCGACAAAACTGCTCAGCATCGTCGCACGGTACCAAACGCGCGGATCAGCCAATCCTACGCCCGTGTGTATCGGCTGCGGGTCAATGACGCCAAGCTCAAAAAGCATCGTCATATTGGGCGCATGCGTCCTTTTCGCAAGCAGGGTCGCCACCAACGGCAGGCCGATTCCAACCGCCACAACCTGCCCGTCTTTCAGTTCCCGGGCACCGGCAACAGCCATTAATTCCGAAGGAGTGAAATCCATAATTTCCTTTAATATCCCAGGGTAGGATCGGCCCGGAGATCCTCCAGACGGCGAAGCCCTCCAACCAGGTTCAGATATTCCCAATGATCCTTTGCCCCGTACACATATGTATCAAGATAGCTTCGGAAATCATGCGGAGTCCGGGCCGCATCGACATATCGCCTGATTTCGTCTGCATCGTAATCATATTCCCGGTAGACGGAAGTCGGGTGCGCGGAAAAAGGCAGAGACACTACGTGCGATACTAGCAGCCCCGGAATTGCGCACCGTTCCGGCTCGCGGCGGATCACATCGCCCGGCACAATATGTTCGGCGATAACAATAGTCCGCTTCGCCGCCCTGGCCTGCTCGGTATTATCCCACTTGGGGCCCATGATCCAGCAGTTGCCTTCCTCGTCCGAGACCTGTGCCTGCACGACTGCAACATCGGGAGCCAGCGGTTTCAGAGCAAGCCAACGGTCCCCTGTAAACGGATCGTCAATGAAAGCGACATCGGCTTCGTTCTTTTCCTGAATGCGGCTCAGCAGATCCGATCCGGCAAGAGACCGGATGGGAATGAAAGGAATTCCGAGCGAGGCGGCCAGGTATCGGAACGTAATCGAGAGACTGCTGTACTCCTCGGCGACGATCGATCCATCCTCGATCCCCGCGTTGACACGGGGTAGCCTGCCGAAACGGTCGAGCGCGCCGCCACCGTAAATTATGCGTTTTACGCAGCCCGCTCCTGCCAGCAGGTCCAGATCCATTCCGCCCAGGCATTGCGAAACGGTAAGATCCCCGATCCGCCGGCGAATGACCTCGCGCACAAACGCCATGGCGCATCGCGCGATCGCAAAACCCGAGAGAGCCACGTGAGCGCCGGAAGGAATAGAACCGACCGCTTCACTCAAGCTGGCAAGTTTTTTCATGCCCCCCCCACTCTTCGATGAGTATTTCCAGTGTCCATCGCGCGGCATTTCCCACGACGCTCATGCATTTCGCCGGGTCCGAATGGGCGCCGGCATCAATGAACGACTGCCAGTCGGCGGGATCCAGAAGATTGTAGGAGCGGCCGAAAATCTTTTCCTGGATTCCGGGGCAGCGAATGGAGCCGTATTGGCAGACGAACTTTTCGCACAACAACCTGGCCGCTTCCATAGCGTAGGCCAAAGTTCCTTGGCCCTTTGGGATCGTTTGTGTCTCGGAAACCAGGTCGGCAGGCCGGCCGAGATAATAGTCGAGCACCATGGTTCCTCCGACCACGCCACCGCAGGTCCCGGTGGAAAAGCCGGCCTGGCCGCCGCACGACGATGTGGCGATTTTGACGACCATATCTTCAAAGCCCAGGATCTCCCTGAGCGCCGCAACGGTGCACTGGGAACAACTGCCCGAGTATTTCTCAAAATGGACGCCGAGATCATAGGCTTTTTCCAGCAGTTGCTGCCTGGATAAACCGCGATATTTCCGCACTAGAGTCATATTTTTGTTTCCTCGCGAAATGGATTTTAGCACCGGAGAGCAAGTATCCGCCAGCCGCAGGAATCGGGTGCTGCTGCTCTTGCGGGATGCGCCTTCATCACTTTTCCGATTTTGCCTGCGAGGTCCGGCGTATAGACTACTTAACCCGCATTATTCATGAAGCTTCTACTGCGGAGGCGGATCCGGGCATGTCTGCGATGCGTTCCGTCGGGCTCCTTGGCGTACTGGTCGACGCCTGCAGCTTTGCTGCAGGTTACGCCTGCGGGGCCCTCGGTCGCGCGCCGGTTAGCGAAGCGGCATATCCATTCCCTTCTGCGCCTTCCCGCTTCGAACCTTCATGAATTATGTGGATTAATATATCCGGCGGCAGCGTATCCCGACACTCCTCCGGCCACGCTTTTCACATCCTTGAATCCGTTGCGCTGAAGGATGCTTGCCGCAAGACAGGAGCGCATTCCGGTGCTGCAAATGATGACCACGGATTTGTCCTTCGGCAGTTCCGTATGCCGGTGTCTGAAGTCCGGAGCCGGGATATTCACAGAGCCTCGGACATTTATCCGCTCGAACTCCTGGACGGAGCGGGCATCCACAAGAACCATTCCGCTATCGGAGGCCAACAACTGATTCAGATCCTGCGGGCTGACCTGCAGCACATGCTCGGTCGGCAGGCCGGCGAGGTTCCAGCCAAGCATGCCCCCCTCCAGATATCCGGTCACCGCGTCAATGCCCACGCGCCGCAGCAGGACGGCGGCTGTCTGCGCAACCGTTTCGCTGTCGGCTACAAGTAGAATTTCGGCGTCAACCGGAAGCGTCCATCCGGCAAAGGTAGAAAAATTGCCGTTAATGTCAAGGCTCAATGCACCGGGCACATGCTGCCCGCCGAAGGCGTCAAAGGGCCGCACATCCAGCACAATCGTGCCGGCCCTGGCGGCGCGTTCGGCGAATGTTTCCGCGGGGACAGGCGTCGGGACGGGCAGCATGCACACGAGGGCGGGCCCGGCGGCGTTTGTCGCACTGCACCGGGCAAAATGATCCGGGGCCGCGGGCATGTTCGTGGTCAGGGATGCGATGAACTCGCTCCTGTCGCTGATTTGGAGCGCCGCGTTTCTTATGCGTTCATAACCGATAGTGCTGGTTCGCTTTGCTCCCATGGCACGCCCGCAAAGGGATCCTGCGCCGTGCGCCGGATACACTTCGCAATAGTCCGGCAGTTTCATAAGCTTACCGTGAAGGTTATCATAGAGCCTGGAAGCGAGATCCTTCGCTTTCCCGGGGAAAAGATCCGGCCGCCCCACGTCCCCGACAAAGAGCGTATCGCCGCAGAAGACACCCACGGGCTCTTCCCCGCGCTCGAGGTCCGCCACGACATAGGAAATGTGTTCGGGCGTATGACCGGCCGTATCAAGCACAGAAATGCGCATATCATCGATCGCGAAGACATCCCCCTCCACGACTCCAATATGTTTGAATGCGCAATTGCCCGCTTTGGGAGCGTAGATCACGGCCCCGGTTTTTTCCGCCAGATCCATATGGCCGGATATGAAATCCGCGTGCAGATGGGTTTCCAGAATATGGGTGATCTTCAGTTCCAGGGCCGCGGCTGCCTCAATGTAAACGTCCACGTCGCGCTGCGGATCGACTATTGCGCAGGAACTCGATCCTCCAAGAAGGTAGGAGCTGTGCGCCAGCCCTTTCACAAAAAATTGTTGTACAAGCATTCCTTTCTCCTTTGCGTTTGAAAAGGCTCGAAGCGTGGAACCGCGAGGTACATCCCCGGACTGGAATTCCGAAAATGCCCTCTCGCGCGATCACGGTTTCACTTCTTTGCGATTGCCTTGAGAACCTGCTCTTTGGAAACCTTTTTCGTGCAGAAGAACCAGTCATAGCACGTCATATCGCCCTTCGCCTTCATACGTTCTTTCGCGGCGTCGCACGAAGAAGCCGGTGGCACGATCACATCGTCCCCGGGCTGCCAGTCCGCGGGCGTGGCTACCGACAGGGCATCGGCCGTCTGCAACCCGATCAATACTCTGTAGAGTTCGTCGAAATTTCGTCCCAGGCTCAGGGGGTAATAAATGATGGCGCGGATCACGCCGGCCGGATCGATATAAAATACCGCGCGCACGGCCTTGGTGGAACTCTCACCCGGCTGGATCATGCCGTATTTTCTCGCGACCGTCATCGTGATGTCCTCCACGAGCGGGAATTTCACCTCGACGTTTTTCATGCCTTTATATTCAATTTTGTCCTTGATCGTGCGCAGCCAGGCTATATGACTGTAGAGTCCGTCCACAGAAAGGCCCACGAGTTTGCAATTGGCGTTCGCAAACTTTTTTTCCAGCGAAGCGAACGTGATGAATTCCGTGGTGCAGACCGGCGTAAAGTCGGCGGGATGGCTGAAAAGAATAACCCAGCTGCCTGCGAACTGCTCCGGGAAATTGATTTCTCCCTGGGTTGTTTCTGCTTTAAAAGATGGCGCTCTGTCCCCGATGCGGGGCATTGGAACGGTTTCAATCGGGTTTTGTGATTCCATGTTTTTCTCCTAGGTCTCTGTTGTATTGTTAAAGCAATGACGACACAAGCCACTGAGCTGAACGCGGTGTTCTTTGACCAGAAATCCAAAGTTACCGGCAGGCGGGATGGGAATCGCGTCCAGTGTTGCACTGGCAATGTCCGTAACCCTGTTGCACCGCGTGCAGATAAAGTGATGATGCAAGACGGTACGTCCGTCGTAGCGGATGGCGCTTCCCCGGTGGTCCACCCTATGAACAACACCCATGCTTGCCATGTGTTCCAGCGTTCGGTACACGGTCGCGCGAGAGACGCCGGATTTACGCACCGGCGCGGAAGCGACAACATCCTCGGCCGTGGGATGCGAACCGAGATCGAGCACTGCCTGCAGCACGGCTCGCCGCTGCTTCGTAAACGGCAGATGCTTTTCGCGGCAAAGCAGTCGGAACTCCTCCCCGTGCCGGTTTTTTTCAACCCTGGTCATTGCCGGCATTCGTCTCATTGCGCGTCTCCACGGATGAGACAATGTCTCATTTAAGATTGGAAGTCAATGTTTATCCGCAAGGAATAATGCAGACAGATCGACTGCAGCCCTGCTGTGCTTGCGGATCAAGCGGACGCATTGTGGAGTGATACATTTCCGGGAATAATCCCTTGCTCCGAAAAGAAGAATCCGTGCGAACGGTTCCGGCGGGCTGTTCGTTGTTCGGGATTCAACAGAAGCGGAATCAGCTTCCGGGGCCGTTTGAAGCCGTTTCCCCTTTTCTCCGAGAGGATTTCAGAGAGGGATTCGACTCGGGATTGTTTTTAAGCATCTTCAGCTTCCGGTACAGGGTACTCGGATTAATCCCCAGCTGTTTTGCAGCCTTGCTCCTGCTCCCCTTGTGACGCCGGAGCGCGTCGCTGATCATGATCTTTTCCATGGACTGCAGCGACATCGGATTACTTCTGTCGAATCCAGATGTTCCGGGGGGACGGAGGTCCGCCGGGAGATGATGAAACTCGATGAGGCGTCCCCTGCAGAGCACGAAAGCCTGCTCGATGATGTTCTCCAATTCGCGCACATTTCCAGGGTATTCGTATTCCATCAGCCGGGCCATGACCTCATCAGAAACGCCCTCGATTTCCCTGCCCTGGAGCCGGTTGAATTTCGCCACAAGGTGATCCACGAGAAGAGGGATGTCCTCTCTGCGCTGGCTCAGGCGGGGCAGACTCAAGCTGACGACGCGGATGCGGTAGTAGAGATCTTCCCGGAAGCGTCCTTCGCGAACGAGATCGCCCAGGTCCCGGTTCGTGGCGGCGACGATGCGCACGTCAACTCTCTGTGGCTCGACGGCCCCGAGCGGCTCAACCACTCGTTCCTGAATCACGCGCAGAAGTCTTATCTGCATTGCCGCTGATATGTCCCCGATTTCATCCAGAAATATGGTCCCGCCGTTTGCCAGCGTAAAGCGTCCCGGTTTGTCGCGCCGCGCATCCGTAAAGGCGCCGGCTTTATGCCCGAAGAGCTCGCTTTCGAGAAGAGTATCGGGCAGCGCTCCGCAATTGACCGCGATGAACGGCTTTTTCTGCCGTTGAGACAGGCTGTGGATGGCGCGTGCGAATAGCTCCTTCCCCGTGCCGCTGGGACCTTCTATCAATACGGTGCTGGAGCTTTCAGCTATCTGAGGCAGGAGATCGAACAGCTTCCTCATGGGCGCGCTGTGACCGACGATGTCTTCAAAAGTGTATTGGGATTTGAGCTCCTTCTGCAGCTGCTCGATCGGGCTGAGATCTTGAAACGTCTCGACGCCTCCGATGGTTCGCCCCTCGTCGTCTTTCAGCAGTGCGGTGGAAATACGGATTGGAATGCGCTCTCCATTGCGCCGGACGATGTGGGCGGTGGCATTGAGAACCGGTTTGCCGCTGGAGATGGTTCGCCGGAGCACGCAGGCATTTTCGCAGATGCTGGCCCGGAAAACGTCGCAGCACTGCCGGCCCAGCGCTTCACGCCGGCTAACCTGGGTGATGCTCTCGGCGGCCCGATTGAAACCCGTGATCCGCCACTCGAGATCCACCGTGAAGACGCCTTCGTTAATCGAATCCAGGATCGTTCTCTCCCGGCCATCCAGTTCTCTCGCCAAAGTCATCTCCCGCTCAACTATTGCATTATGCACCGACTATTGGCAAAAAGCTTGCATTCTGCAAAATTTTCGTCAAAAAAACGCCTGCATACACTCCAGGACTCAGCGCCAGAAATGATTTTTAATCCGCATTTCTCACGGGATTTCGTAGCGAGGCGGCGCAGACGCGCATGGATACAAGGCGCGCGACCGAGGGCCCCGCAGGCGTACTCAACAGTACGTCGAGGAGCCCGACGGAGCGCAACGAAGTAGACATGCCCGGATCCGCCGCCGCAGTAGAAAGCCCGTGAGAAATGCGGATTAAGCCCCTTCGCAGTCTGGCGACGGCTTCCGGACCACGCTGGAGAACTGGTGCATTCCACGATCTTTCCTGCCAACGTGACAAAATCCTCCGAGCAAGCTAACATGGCGGGCTTTCATCACCAGCACCGGGCAGTTATCGGGTGAATGGAATAGAGCAACTAACGTTCGCCTGATTTCGTGGAATAGGCGATGGGAAAACTGGCCCTGATATTTGATGAATGAGGCCTTAAAATTGCATGGCAATCAGATTGGAATCAGCAGGCCGTCGCCTCAGTGCAGGCGGCTTTTGACGACTTAAAGGAGAAAGAGATGAAGGTCGGTTTCGCGGTACAGTTAAACGAAGGATTGGAAAGCACTGTTTACGCCCATTTCGGCTCTGCACCCGCATTTATTATCGTCGATACGGAATTAAGGCAGGTTTCCGCCGTTGACAATTCGAACGCGCATCACGTACACGGCGCGTGCAATCCTGTCATGGCCCTCGGCGGCAACAGTATCGACGCTATGGTAGTCGGCGGCATCGGACCCGGGGCCATCGTGAAATTGAATGCAATGGGAGTGAAGGTATACAGGGCGGGCGCTCCAAAAGTGAACGAAAATATCGCCCTGCTGGCACAGAACAGGCTTCAGGAACTATCGATGGAAGATTCCTGTCAGGAACACGGCGGCCAGTGCGGGCATTAGAGGATATGTCGCCTATTCTCAGCGGTCCCGAACAATCCTTTTATGACATATCCAAACCAGCAAATTCTGGAAACCACCAGAGAGAAAGAACACCCGGCTTGCATCAGTTGCAGCCATGGGAACACGTCGGGACTGGGGCTCAGATTTTCTTTGCGGGAAGATAAAGGAGTCGAGGCTGCGTTTGCCTGCAGCCAGGTATATCAGGGGTATCCTGGGTTTTTGCATGGCGGCATAAGCTCTCTGTTGCTGGATTCAGCCATGGCCAACTGCCTTTTCGCCCATCGAATCGCTGCAGTGACCGCGCGCTTTATCGTCCGTTTCCTGTTTCCCATAGCCATAGACCAAACCGCTGTTGTGAGGGCGTGGATGAAAGAATACGAGCCGCCGCTCTACGTTCTGGAGTCGGAGATAGAACAAAACGGACAAATTGCGGTACGAGCTTCCGCAAAGTTCATTGATCGGGATCTGACATAGGCCCGGCGGAGACCGGAAAAGTTGGCAAATTCTATCCATTGTGCTTTGGGAGAGGTTTGCCATTTTATTGCATTTTGCAACAATACATGCGGCGGAGCTATGCAGATTGCATTGTAAAAATCTTCCGAACTATGTGAGATTTGCATGATCTGATTCCGCTTTTTTGATCTGCGGAGAATGGCACATGGATTGCCTTTTATCAGACGGGGAATACCCGTAGGGGATAAAGGAGAATAAGCGGTATGGAAACGCCTTCCTGGGATGAAGAAAAGGACCTGCCGGCCTATTCCGGGCCTGTCCTTTTCTATAATGAGAAAGTCATCGACCACTTCGTTAATCCGCGCAATGTTGGTGAGCTTTCCGAGAGCGAGACCGATGGTTTCGGTCTGGTGGGAGATCCTTCCTGCGGGGATCAGATGAAGCTGTGGATTTCCGTTCGGGATGGCTGCATCGCCAAGATTGCCTTTAAATCGTTCGGATGCCCTGGCGCCATTGCCACGAGCAGCATGTTGACAGACCTGGCAAAGGACAGGCCGATCGTGGAGGCCAAACGCATTACAGACGATGACGTTGTGGAAGCTCTCGGCGGGATACCAGAGAGAAAAAAGCACTGCTCCCTTTTAGGCGTCCTGGCGCTCCAGGCAGCCATCAAAGACTGGGAGGACCGGCAATCCGAGGACAAGGGGAAGCAGCAGTGATTTATCTGGACCATAATGCCACAACGCCCCTGGACAACGGCGTCTTTGATGCCATGGTTCCGTATATGAATTGTCACTGGGGTAATCCGTCCAGCCCATACAGTTTCGGCAACCAGGCCAGGGTTGCTGTTGAGAAAGCCCGACAGCGTGTAGCCGAATGCCTTGGCTGCAAATCCGCAGAGATCATCTTCACTTCCTGCGGGACCGAATCGGACAACCTTGCCATACGGGGAGTGACGGGCGCCTTGCGGCGCCGAGGCAATCACGTTATCACGACAGCCATTGAGCATCATGCCGTGTTGAATACCTGCAAGGATCTGGAGGCCAAGGGGTGGCAAGTCACTTATCTTCCCGTAGGCTCCGATGGCACCGTAAAGATCGCGGATTTGGAAAAGAGCCTGCGCCCCGAAACCGTTCTCATCACCATTATGCATGCAAATAACGAAACCGGCATCATCCAGCCGATAGAGGCAATAGCATCACTGGCAAAAACGGGCGGGATCATCTTCCATACGGATGCCGTGCAAACTGCGGGCAAGCTTCCCTGCCGACTATGCGAATTAGGGGCGGATCTCATATCAATCTCGAGCCATAAGTTTTACGGTCCCAAGGGAATGGGTGCGCTATACGTTCGCGAAAAGACTCCACTCGATCCTCTTCTTACCGGAGGGCCGCATGAGCGGAATCTTCGCGCCGGGACCGAGAGTGTTGCCGGCATAGTCGGTTTGTCTCATGCCCTCGTCCTGGCCACAGAATCGGCAGAAAATGAGTGCAAACGTCTGGCAAATCTCCGCGACCGGTTCGAATCTCAAATCACCTCGGTCATACCCAGGGTAAAAATCAACGGATCCGCAGCGCAACGCGTGCCCAACACCTCCAGCCTGAGTTTTGAATCGGTGGATGGGGAATCCATCGTCTTCGGTCTGGATCTGCGCGGTATTTACGTTTCGACAGGATCAGCCTGCTCCACGGGCGATCCTGAGCCGTCGCACGTTCTTCTCGCGATGGGACTCCTGCCCAAGGAAGCGCAGGGCTCCATCAGAGTTTCGCTAGGCAAAGGAAATGGGGAAGAAGACATAAAAATCGTCGTCGGAGCCCTGGCGGACACCGTAAAGCGTCTCCGTAGCATTTCCTCAATGGAAAATTAAGCCCGTTAAATCGATAACGCCTGGAAGGAGTGGCTTTAGCCTGCTTCGTAAAGCGAGACGGCACAGAGATTAATATCGGGATTGGCATCGAATCCCCCCCCAAACAATTCATGAAACAACCCGCAATATTGCTTCTTCGACTCCGGATTCCTCTCTCCGACGCTCATGAGACTCCTCCCATTTTCAGAAAATGCCACAAGAATTGGGATCCATTGGAAGAGATATTGCTTCTACAGCAGCGGATTCAATGCTTATGAAAAAGGAGCATGTGGCAGCAGCGCAAGCAAAGGTACTTTTGACAGGGATTCAAGAAAGGAAAGAAGCCTATGGCAAAGATGACACGGGAAATGCAGGAAATGTTCAACCGGGCAGGGATCAAGCAGTTGGCTACGGCCAGCAAAAACGCCGTTCCCAACGTCGTTCCGATCAATTTTATGAAGATACTGGACGACGAAACAATCCTCGCTTCGGCCGTGTTTATGACCAAAACTTTCAACAACATCAAGGAAAATCCGGTGTGTGCTGTTTCGGTATGGGAAGGCTTCGCCGGCTATCAGTTCAAAGGTTCCGCAGCCATAATTACAGATGGCCCCGTTTTTCAGGAGACCCAAACCTGGACGGTAGAGGAAGGCAAAAAGCTGGGCTTGCCGCTTCAATCCAAAGGGGCCATAGTGGTTAAAGTGACCGAAATTTATTCCATTTCTCCAGGAGCGGATGCCGGGAAAAAGATTGAATAATAATTTGCATAGCGGGCGCACCCGTTTTTGGTTCATGCAGGTGCGCCCGTTTCAGGCTGTAGATCATCCGTCTTTGGCCGCTGCAACCCTCACGAAAGAAATATCCCGATTTCTCCAAAAAGGTTTATTTCAGACTGCGGCACCCGAGATTCAAATAATGCGTTGCATTTTGCAGTCATTTATCCGCCGAAGGGATTCATGGATGCCATAACAATACAAACCAGATTCGATAAATCTGCGGCACACTTCTCGAAGGGCTTTTTTGCCCGGATTTTCCCCTGATTGTTCATTATTTCGACAAACGGTCTGTCTATTGGAAGGAGAATTGCTACAAACATCAGGGGATTGTTTTCGGAATAAGTTCCGGCAGTCCTGAAAAAGAAGGCAAATATGAAAAAGGGTAGAATGGTATGCCCATTTACAGGCGGGAAGTGCACTAAATGCTCTCTATACAGAGGCCGACACTGTTACCTGTTTTTTTCAGGTAATAATAGGAATCCACGGGATAAAAAAAACATGCCCGGGCAGCTTCCCATCAAAGGCGGAAAGGAACATACCGAATGCAGCATACCCGCCGGTGCATTTCTTGGAGCCATCGAAGAAAAGCATCACGAGTAGCGTTCAAGCCGACCTTGGGGGATTTTTCGAAAGGCCATTCGATCTTCGTCCTCATCCCAAGACCAACGCGTGAGACATGAACTAATAATCCGCGCGGCTGGATTGCGCGAGAAGCGCCCGCGCCTTGCGACCGGATTTGAGCGATAGCACAAAAAGCACTGTCATAATTACGGCAGAACTCAGGCACCAGAGGCAGGTGGCGCCAATCACAAACGGTTCCAGGAATGTAAGATAGATCGAAAAAAGTGTGCCGAATCCCGTCATGCCCATGATGGCGATGGCAGCCCAGGCCGGGAGCCGGCCTGATCCCCAACGGCGAAGAGCCCAGGCCGTCAGAATGGCGAGGAAACCAAGCATTCCGAGGACCCCGATCGGCAGGATGCCGAAGAGCTGCGCGTATTTGCTCTGATTTACGGTATTGCAGTCGCCCACTGGGCCGCAAACCGCCTCGACCTTGCTCACTTCGACATGGGAAAGATAGGCCGCGATCCCAAGTCCTGCCAGGATCAGGATAGGGATCAGCCAATCGTACCGCGGTCTGATAGTCGGATTCGCGGCCGTCGATTGCCTCTTGTATATTGAGGGAGAGAAGATAAGCGTCAGTATCATTCCGACCAGCACCAGAATCGCCAAGCCATTGCCATAGATGTCCAGCTTTATCCGATCGAAAATCCCCATTTCTGCTTCACCGCTGGTCAGATCGATTATTCCCGAAGCCGGGGCCTGAACAGGGGGCGCGGGCACCGTTAAACCGGAGCCTTCAGCCTTCACAGCCGCCGGAGGAGTGCCGGAAGGAGTTACGGTATTCCGAGCAGTCGGAATGATGCTGTCGAGCGTTTGCGGTGAGGATTTCGCCGCCGCCGGCGCGGCAGTCGTTATCGTCGCTGCAGATGGTTTGCTTTCCATACTTGTTGTTGACGTTGGAGACGGCGGTTCCGCAGGAACACGATCATCCACAGCGGACTGCCCCGAAACCTTTACAGCGGATTCTTGCGCAGGCGGCTCAACCGACGGTTGTGTTTCTTCAGAAAACGCGGGATTTGCCGCCATGAGAGTGCCGAGTCCGGGAATGCCCGGCCAGTCGACGCCTCCCGATGCAAGGCTTTTCTCTATTAGATCGGGAAATTTCTGGGGGATTTCGGCGGATCCTGTCAAGGATATGCTTCCCACAACCAGCATCGGCACAGACATGTGCGTGTTCCCATACTTCATGCAGGCAGAAAGGAACAGCTCGTAGCCCTTGGGGGTTGCAGTGCTTACCGTGACTAGCTGAAGCCGCGAGCCATAGCGCGCCATCAGCGGAGGCAATACCTCCTCTTTTACGGCGGCACAGTGCGAACACGTAGGCGAAGCAAAGAGTACTGCCCGGACAACGGGCGGAGCAGCCTGAGCAATCGGCTCGGCACCTATTGCAAAAACGATCAAAACGAATGTAATCGCCAGAATCCCTGCCGTAATACAAGAAAATCTCCGAATCTTCGTCATAAATCACCAAATGGTTCTAGTTTCAAAAAGTATCTAAAATAAGGTGCCAGTCTTTGGTGTTTCTTAGGCTGGTACTGATTTTCATGCTTTGGTAATAATAATCAAAGAATGTGAGTGTAATTCTTCAGCATCAACCTTTTTTACAGTACCCTATAATCCTATTAAAATTGCGGCCAGGCAATCGTCATTTTGCTGCACGATTGGCCTTCAGTTTGCTTATATTATCCCGAATGGGATTCAATTTCCAAATCCGACACGAGGCAACTGACCATGGAAACAAAAATCAGCCGTCGAACAATACTGAACATGGGTACAGCCATCGGCGGTCTCGCAGTTGGTGGTTCTATTCTGGGAGCAGTCGACGTTGCGTCTACGGCCAAAGCAGCAACCGCTCTTCCCTGGGCCTGGAAAGAAATCAAGCCGGCCGACATCCAGGAAAGAGCCTATCAGTCCGCCTGGGCTAAGATCGGTTGCATGTACGGCACAATCGAGGCCGTGATCGGCACCCTGGCGGACAAATACGGAGCGCCCTACAACACATTCCCAGTCGATGCCACCATCTACGGCAGCGGCGGTATTGGAGGCCTCGGTTCACTGTGCGGCACCGTCAACGCATGCGGTTTGCTGTTCAACCTCTTCTCCAAAAGCCAGGAGGATCTTTTCGCGCTTTGCCAGGAAATTTCCCTTTGGTATGAAAAAACCGCGCTCCCATCCTATAAGCCTAAGAAACCAAAGGTGGACATCCCAATCGTGACGTCAGTCGCCAACGCAAATCTCTGTCATATTTCTTCCACATCCTGGGCGAATGCCTCGGGGCACAAGCTTTTCACCCAGGAACACTTTGAGCGCTGCAACCGTCTTGTGGCCGATGTTACTGCGAAGTTGGTTGCCATGCTCAATGAGTATAGTCTGGGAAAGGTTGCCTATAAGGAAAAACTGAATTCGTTCTCCCAGGGCTGCCTGTCCTGCCACGGCCCCGGAAAGGTCAAAGCCAATGTCGCCAGCGGCATGTCCTGCGATACAATGCACGGCTAAGAGATTACCGTTTCATAAGGCCACATGGCCACGCCGCCGTCCAGGACCTTCACATCGTGGAATCCCGCGGCTCTCAGTATAAGGGACGCCTCATATCCTCGAAGCGATATCGCGCAGTAGGCAACTATCTCTTTGTCTTTGGGGATCTCGGCGATCCGTTTGCGCAGCGCTCCAAGAGGAATCAACGTGGATTTGGGCAGATGCACAGCTGCATACTCCTTGGGAGAGCGGACATCGAGAAACAAAAAGTCTTCCCCGGCCTGCAGTTTGCGCCAGACAGATTCGGCGGAGATGCCAATCATATATTCGTCTCGCTTGTTGCGCACAACATTCGCCGCCGTGATCAGGTTATCCATCGCGGATGCATAGGGGGGCGCATAGGAAAGATCGAGGTGGGCCACTTGATCCACCGTCATGCCGGCGGATATGGCCGTCGCTGCCACGTCAATCCGCTTGGCGCCTTCACCCGGGCCTGCGACCTGAATCCCCAGCAGTTTGCCGGACTTTTTGTCCGCCACCATTTTCATTAAAAGGATTTTCGAATCCGGCATGTAATGAGCCCTGTCCGCCCCCGGGGCCATCGCAGTGATCACGTCATAGCCGAGAGAACGCGCGGTGCGTTCGGTCATTCCCGTGCGGGCCGCACAATAATCGAAAACCTTGCAGATGGAGCTTCCCACAATCCCAGGGAATACCTCATCACCCCCGCACACATTGACGGCGACCACGCGGCCTTGCTTGTTGGCAGTGGATCCGAGGGGGACATAGCAGTATTGCCCGGTCATGCGATCCAGGCACTCCACACAATCTCCCGCAGCATAGATGTCCGGGTCCGACGTACGCATGTGGTCGTCGACTTGAATTGCACCGGTTTTTTCGCCGATGGCCAGGCCTGCCTTTTTTGCCAGCGCTGTATTCGGCCGTACCCCAATGGCTAAAATGACCATATCCGCCGGCAGGGTCCCTTTATCCGTCCGCACAGAGGATACCCACTCCTGCCCTTTCCCGCCGCTCTCCAAAGCAATAGCTCTGGTACCTGTCATTACCCGGACGCCATTTGATTCCATGTATTTTTCTATGAGGCAGGCGACGTCCCAATCAAGCATGCTGAGGATCTGCGGCAACATTTCGACGATCGTCACGCGGCAACCATGGGTTGCGAGCGCTTCGGTGGCCTCCACCCCAATCAAACCGCCGCCGATAATGACCACGTCTTTAGCCTTGTGTTGAGCCAGCGCCGCTTTGATACCTTCAGCGTCGTGGACGCCGTGAAGCGTGAATACGTTCTCTTTATCAACTCCCGGTATTGGAGGGATAACGGGCGAAGCGCCTGTCGCTAATACGAGCTTGTCATAGTAAAGCCAGGACTCCTCTCCGGTGGTCAACACTTTTATGCGGACGCGTTTGCCCGGGCGATCGATTTCGAGTGCTTCCGTCCGGTTTTTTGCCTTGAAATTTTTAACATTCAGAAAAAACGTGGTGTCTCGCACGACGCCGGCGGCCGTTTCCATGAGTTCCCTCTGATCCTTTATCTCCCCCCCGATATAGTAGGGAAGACCGCATCCGGCATAGGACAGAAAAACGCCCTTTTCAACGATGGTGACATCTGCATCCGGCCGCATTCGAATTATCCTGGCTGCGGCTTTTGGGCCTGCGGCTACGCCTCCAATGACCACTACCTTCACGATATTTTCCTTTCTTCGATTCGTTAAAGCCGCGGCGCACGGGCCGTCGAACATATCCGGTTTCGAAGAACCGCGCGATCGCATTTCACTGCACAAAACACTCTGTGTACATAACAATCGGCTCTAACCACCATGATATTATTACGTTCATTGTCAATCAAAGCCATGCGAGACCGCCAAAACTTCTTCCGCGGAGTTGTCCCGTTGCCGTATCGTTTCCATTTGTTCGCCGGAAAAACGAGCGCTTGATTTAATCATGTGTCGCGGAATGTTTCGATCTTGAGTGTGCAGCCTTTGCGGCCAAACAGATTAAAAAAAACGCAATGACCAGTATCGCGTTCATGTCATGGCCTCAAAGCAGGCATGGATTCTCTGGTTGCGTAAAAGATTTTGCCGTTCAAGCGAACCGTAGCCGCCCTGCCTGCGGTTTGCAGAGCATCCAGATATTTAAGCGCTTCCAAAGCATTCAATCCAAGACTGCAGGCGACATCATCGCTCGTGCAAGGCCGCCTCGAAATCAGGGAAACAATTTCATCACCGGTGGAAATTGAGTCTGGGCATGCTGGCAAATGAATGGCCTCCCGATCAACGATGATGTCTGTTTTTACCGGGAAAATGCCTTTGAAGGCAATCATCTGGCGGCCGGATAGCGGTTTGGCAAATGGCTCTGCGGGAGGGCGAACGACGGTATTCATTTGAATCCGCGCCTTGGAAATGCGGCCGACAATGGAAGCGATTTTTTCGACCTCATCCCTAATTCCCGTGACACCTGCCAATAGCATGACCTCCAACCAGACCTCTCCCTTGAAACGGTTGGTGAAACACTCCAGTCCGTCGACCAGCCGTTCAAATGAAATCTCTTCATGCGGCCGGTTTACATATTGAAACAGCAGTTTGTCTCCGGCATCCAAGGAAGGAAGAACGAGGTCTGCGGGCATCAGTTCATCTTGAACCTCTTTCATCCAGAGAAGGGAGCCGTTGGTCAGAACGGCAACAGGTATCTTCGTGAGACCTTTGATTTTGAGAATCAGATCCCCAATACCGCTATTCAATGTTGGCTCTCCGGATCCCGCCAGGCTGATATAGTCGAAAACCTCCCCGCATGATAGTTTCTGCTCCAGTTCGATCAGAACTTCATCAATAGAAACATGCTCTTTTCGTTCAATGGACTTATCGGTTGTTCGCCCCAGTTGGCAATAGATGCAGTCGTAGGTGCAGGTCTTGAAGGGCACCAGGTCGATCCCAAGAGATCGCCCCAGTCTGCGGGACGAGACAGGCCCGTAAATATGCGGTAAGCGTCCATCCTTCATGATCTGGTTCCGCAAGGGGATTCTATACAGCGCTCGCTTTTTCCGCAGCAGGTCTTCCCCGATGATTCAAACGAGCAACCTAATTCGCTTTGATCCCTCCGGTTGCCGCCCTTGACCACGAAACCCGATCCTCCGCTGACCAGAAGATTCAGCACGCCGTGGCATTCCGGGCATTCGACCGGGAGTTCTTCCCTGATGGACTGGCGGAATTCAAATTGACGGCCGCATGATTCGCACCGGAGTTCATAGGTGATCACGGATCCCTCCTCATACTTCGTTCTGATCTGAGCCTAACCATTCGTTTTCGATGCCCCTTGCGGCTGCCGCATCCCGGCATCAGCAGATCCCCTCTCTCAATACGGCCGTCAAGCAATGCGGCGATGACTTCCTCCATGGGGCCGCAGATATGGGGAATGATTCGAACGCCGGCCGAGGCAAGTGCCGTCTGTTGGGTTTGAGAGATCATTCCGCAAATGAGAAGATCCACTCCAAGCATCGGGAGAACCCGAGCCCGTTCGAATGGATTTCGCGTAAGCAGTGCTTCTTCCTGTCGATGCTTCTCATGATTTTCGGAGACGTCTACGAGCAGAATCCTGCTCGCCTCGTCAAAGACCGGCGAAACGCGTCCCTGCCATAATGGAATTGCGACTCTCATACGCTGCGTTTCCACAATTGTTGCGCCATCTGCCGCACGATCCAGGCTCTGGAAATTAAGTGGTGTTTTTTTGCGTCTTTGGAGCACTGGCCGGCGGAGCCAGATCCACGATCCTCCGTGCCACGGGCGCAAATAAATCTCCCGGATAGCTCTCGATTTCCCCTCTGTCGCACAATGCGGCGATGGCAGGATCAATCGGCAGACATCCGAGAAACGGCATCCCAAGGCGGGCCGCCATCGCTTCGGGATTGCCAGGACCGAAAATTTCGTGATGAGACCCGGTTTCAGGACAGACGAAATAGCTCATGTTTTCCAACAGCCCTAATATCGGGATCCCGAGCTCGCGTACCATATGCGCCGCTTTGCGAACTACCATTCCTGCCAGGCCCTGCGGCGATGTAACCAGGATAACTCCGCTCATTGGGAGAGACTGGAGCACCGTCAGAGAGGCATCCGATGTCCCCGGAGGAAGGTCCACGAGCAGGTAGTCCAATTCTCCCCAGAGTACTTCCGTCCAAAACTGCTTTATCGTGTTGCTGATGAGCGGGCCTCGCCAGATTACCGCCTGGTCTTCGTTTTCGAGCAGAAGGTTGATAGACATGACGGCGATGCCTGTCTGCGTTATGGGCGGCAACAAAGCCATGGGACTGGTTCCGGGACGCGCGCCGTCCTTGAAAAACATTTTGGGAATACTGGGTCCGGTAATGTCCGCATCCAGAATGCCCACCTTGTGCCCCATGCGGCGCAGGCGGGCAGCCAGAAGACCCGTAACAAGTGATTTCCCCACCCCGCCCTTTCCGCTCATAACGGCGATCACATGCTTCACGTCATTGAGCTGCTCTGCAATGCTTTGGGGCGCGTCTTTTTTTGTAAGCGCGGCCTTCTCATTTTCCGTCATCTCCTCCAGATAGATATCAACTGCCTGGATTCCGCCCAGCGCCTGAATGGCATGTTTCGATTCATTCACCATCCGGTCCTTGAACGGACAGGAAAGGTTGGTCAGCGCCAGCGTGAAGGCCACCCTGTTATCCGCAATCTGCAGATCCCGCACCATCCCCAGTTCGATAATGCATTTCCCAAGCTCGGGATCCAGCACCTTCGCCAATGCATTTCTTACTTCAGCCTCTGTTGCCATCTTCAATCCGCTTTATTCGGGCGATTCTGCATCGCTCGTATTGAAGTTAAGCCGGCTTGCATCAACCATTGCAGGCAATGATCATGCCAAGGGACTGCAAAGTCGGCAAATCTTTCTCCTCTGCCCTGAGAAAGTGTTCGAAGGCTTTTGGCTTGTCGATTTTTCGCGCCGTTTTTTTTGCAGACACCCCGGCTTTCGAGCAGTCAGCAGGCGGGCCGACCATGCAGAATGCATATCAAAACGGGCAATATTCTTGCATTTTGCAATGTAGCCTTTCTAAAATCGCCAACCATTCCGCCCATCAAGCCCCTGCAAAATCAGGAAAAACATTCATGCTCGACGAGTGGTACGGCACCTGCATAGAAGCCTCCGGGAGGAGATGAGGATTTGATGAGCTTGACTGCATTCGACAGGGACTAAGGGAGGCTCTTCCGCAAGCTATGGATATTTCAGCGGCGCATTGAATCCGAGAGTGTCGAATAACGAATAATGGATCTCGAAGCAAGAAGAGAAAGGAGCAGCCGTGAAAATAATTGTGAGCGCAAAAGGCGATAAATTGGATTCGGCGGTGGATCCGCGGTTTGGCCGGGCCGCTCAATTTATCCTCTACGATACGGAAACATCTTCGTGGGAGGCGATTTCCAACGCGCAGAGCCTCGAAGCGGCGCAGGGTGCCGGGATCAAAGCGGCAGAGACAATTTCCAGGCTTGGGGCGCAGGTTTTGATCACAGGACATTGCGGGCCGAATGCGGTTGAAACACTTAAGACCGCCGGCATCGAAATAGTGCTCGGCGCCGAAGGAGGCACGGTTTCCCAGGCCCTTGAAAAGTACAAATCCGGTCAGCTCAAGGCTACTGT
>JAEAMF010001216.1_pt1 | contig 20436 bp, 16 predicted proteins | sample 8958721 | NCBI WGS metagenome assembly JAEAMF01 (sample SAMN16933255, study PRJNA681124) | bioreactor sludge metagenome | isolation source: anaerobic bioreactor treating anionic surfactant - SDBS | place: India: Bengaluru | collected 2019-02-28
GCCCTCGGCGAGCACCAGCACCATCACTGCCGGCTCGTCATCGGCATGCGCGACGAAGACCACACCCGCCTCGCGGGCAACCAGCCGGGCGTCCAACCAGAAGTCACCGATCCGCGGTGGGTCGCTGACCAGCAGCGGGTAGGGCTGGGGCTTCGACGGTGCCGCTGCAATCGCTGACGAGGTGGCTGGACCGCTGATGGCCTCGGCGTCGCCGGGCCGCCGCTGTGAGCCGTCCGTCGCCTGCGCCCTAGGCATAGCGAAATCACCACCCCGCGGCGGCAGGGGTGGCGGTTGCTGACCGGACTGCTCTGACATCGCCCTCCATCTCACCACACCAGACACCTTCAACCGAAGCCGGAAGTCGCATCTGTGCGCGCCCGATCATGGCAACGGTTGCCGCCACTTGGCAGGGTATCGTGGCAGGGACGCCTCTTCCCGGACGTCAGGCCGGTCAGCCACAGGAGAACGAGTGAGCAACACGCCAGACAACCAGCGCCCAGTGTCGATCCCGCAGGCGGCCCAGGTGCTTGGTGAGGCCATCGCGCAGGTGCAGCGAGTCATCGTTGGCCAGGAGCACATGGTCGAGCAACTGATGGTCGGCCTGCTGGCGAAGGGGCACATCCTGCTGGAGGGCGTGCCCGGCACCGCGAAGACGCTGGCGGTGCGAACCTTCGCCACCGTGGTCGGCGGCTCGTTCGCGCGTATCCAGTTCACACCCGACCTGGTGCCCTCCGATATCGTCGGTACCCGCGTCTACCAGGCGTCCCGGGAGCGGTTCGACATCGAGCTCGGCCCGGTCTTCACCAACTTTGTGCTGGCCGATGAGGTCAACCGCGCCCCCGCCAAGGTGCAGTCGGCCATGCTCGAACTGATGGCCGAGAAGCAGGTGTCCATCGCCGGCACCACTTTCGCGATGAAGAAGCCATTCATCGTGATCGCCACCCAGAACCCGATCGAGTCCGAGGGCGTCTACCCGCTGCCCGAGGCGCAGCGCGACCGCTTCCTGCTGAAGGTCGACGTGCCATACCCCAAGGGCAACGAGGAGTTCGAGATCCTACGACGCATGTCGGTCACCCCGCCCACCCCGCAGCCGGTGCTGAACCCCGAACTCACGTTGCAGTTGCAGGACATGGCTTCACACGTCTTCGTGCACAACCTGGTCGCCGAGTACATCGTCCGACTGGTGCTGGCCACCCGCAACCCGTCCGAGTTCAACATGCCCGACCTGGCCCGGGTGATCCAGATAGGCAACTCGTCACGCGCCACCCTCGGCCTGACCTCCGCCGCCCGCGCGGTCGCCCTGATCCACGGCCGCGACTACGTGCTGCCGACCGACGTGCAGGCGGTCGCCAAAGATGTGATGGCCCACCGCATGGTGCTGACCTTCGACGCCATCGCAGACAACATCAGCCCGCTGCAGGTGGTCGAGCGCATCCTCGCAATGGTGCCCGCCCCGACCCCGGTGTGGAATCAGGAGCAGCGCGCGGCCAGCCATGGCCAGCACCGCCACCAGCCCAACTACTCATGATCGCCAGTCGATGACCACACCCGACTTCGCGCCCCCGCCGTCCGGCACCACGCTGGCGAACGGACGCGGCGACGTGGGCGCCGCGGAAAGCGTGTTGCGCGAGCCCAGCGGACCGACCATCCCGCTGAACAAGCTCGCCCCGGAGGCCGCCCTGCGCCGGCTGGAATTGACGGTGGTGCGTCGGCTCGAGGGCTTTTTGCAGGGTGACCACCTCGGTCTGCTGCCGGGGCCCGGTTCCGACCTGAACGACGCCCGCATCTACGTGCCCGGCGAGGACGATGTCCGCCGGATGGACTGGGCAGTCACCGCGCGCACCATGACTCCGCACGTCCGTGACACGATGGCCGACCGTGAGCTCGAGGTCTGGGCGCTGCTCGACGCGTCCCCGTCGATGAACTGGGGCACCGCCGGGATCACCAAACGCGATCTCGGCATTGCAGCCATCGCCACGTTGGGTTTCATCAGCCAGAAGATGGGTGACCGGTTCGGCGGTCTGGTGATGCACTCCGATTCGGTTCGCCGGTTCCCCGCCAGATCCGGACGCCAGGCGCTCTACGGACTGCTCGGCAGGATGCTGGAAGACCCCATCGAGAAGGACAACCTGCCCGCCGCCCTCGGCCTGGCTGAGGGCATCGAGGCGCTGATCAGGACGCAGCGCCGGCGCGGCATGCGGTTGGTGGTTTCCGACTTCTTGTCGCCCGGCGACAAAGTGCTAGATGCCAACACCCCACCCGACTGGGAGCGTCCGCTGCGCCGGTTGGCGGTGCGCAACCAGGTGCTGTGCGTCGAGGTGACCGACGCCGGCGAGGTGGAGTTCCCCGATGTCGGCGAACTGCTGATTCGTGACCCGGAGACCGACTTCGCGCGCTACGTGAACACCTCCGACCCGCGTGCCCGCAAGATGATCGACGGCGCCTCCCAGGCGCAGCGCACCCGCGTCGCCGCCGCGATGCGCCGTGCCGGCGTGGGCCACATTCGGCTGCAGACCGACCGTGACTGGGTCGCCGACATCGCGCGCTTCGTGCTCACTTACCGGCGCACCGCAGCGGTCCTGCACACCCCACCTCAAGGGGTGAGCAAGTGAACGAGCAAACCGGCACGTTCTTGGGTGTCGAGTTCTTCAATCCCGAGCGGTTGTGGGCCTTGCTGATCCTGCCCATTCTGGTGATCCTCTACCTCCTGCTGTTGCAGCTCAAGCGCAACCGTGGCATGCGGTACACCCAGACCGGCATCGTCGGTGCCGTGCTGCCCAGGCAGTCGCAGTGGCGCCGGCACGTCTCGGTCGCGATGGCGCTGTGTTCGCTGGTGGCGATCACCGGGGCCTGGGCGCGTCCGGTGGGCATCGAGAAGGTGCCCCGCGAGCGAGCCACGGTGGTCATCGTGCTCGACCGTTCGCTTTCCATGCAGGCCACCGATGTGGAGCCCACCAGGATGGACGCGTCCAAGCAGGCCGCGAAGGACTTCATCGCCGAACTGCCACCCAGCTTCAACGTCGCACTGGTCGGGCTTTCGGCCAGCAGCAGCGTCCTGGCGCCGCCGACCACCGACCGCGGCATGCTGAACCGCGTCATTGAGCAGATGGGCGTGCAGGACGGCACCGCCATCGGCGACGCCATCATGGCCGCCATCAGTGCGGTCGGCATGGCCCCAGGTGAACAGGGCGCCGACCCGGCTCCCGCCATGATCGTGCTGCTCTCGGACGGCCAGAACACCAGCGGCCAGACCGACCCGGTGGCCGCCGCCCAACAGGCCAAGGCCGCCGAGATCCCCATCCACACCATCGCGTTCGGCACCATGAACGGGTACGTGGACGTCGACGGGGCCCGCGCCAACGTCGCCCCGGACGTCGCGCTGCTCGGTGAGATCGCCGACATCACCGGCGGTCGCGCGATGGACGCCAAGTCTGCGAATCAACTCAACGACGTCTACCAGGAGATGCGCTCCGAGGTGGGCTACGAGGAGGTCAAGAAGGAAGTCACCGCCCAGTGGGCGCTGTATGCTTTCGCCTTCGCGTTCGTCGCCTCGCTGGGTGCCGTCTCGATGGCTGCGAGGTGGCCGTGATGATCCCCATGCTGTCGTTCCTGCATCCCGGTCGACTCTGGCTGCTGTTGATCGTTGCCGGGGTGGCGATCCTCTACTTGGTGCTGGCCAGCCGACTGCGCACCGGTGGGAGCCGTGTGCGGACCCGTCTCGACTTGGTGATCCCGCGCGACTCGCCACTCAAACGCCACCTGTCGGTGGTCTCGTCGCTGTTGGCGATGTCGTCCTTGGTGGTCGCTTTCGCCCAGCCGACCGCGCTCACCCCGGTGCCCCGGGAGCGGGCGACGGTGGTGGTCACTATCGACGTCTCCCGTTCGATGCGCTCGCAGGACGTGTCGCCCAGCCGGATCGAGGCCGCCCAGCAGGCGGCCAAGGAGTTCGTCGACATGCTGCCCGAGACGTTCAACGTCGCGCTGGTCACCTTCTCTGGAACCACGTCCATCATGGCGGCGCCGACCCTCGACCGGGGTGCGGTGAAGCGGGCCATCGACTCTCTGGAGCTGGCTCCGGCGACCGCAATCGGCGAGGGCATCTACACGTCGTTGGACGCGCTGCTGCTCGCCCCACCCGATCCCGATCATCCGGACGATCCTGCCCCTGGCGCGATCATTCTGCTTTCGGACGGCTACACCAACATCGGGCGCGACTCGGCGACCGCGGCACAGGCAGCGAAGGACCAGGGCGTCCCCGTGTACACGATTGCCTACGGCACCCCCGGTGGCTACGTCTACGAGGAGGGCGTGCGCGTCCCGGTTCCGGTGAACCACGCCGAGTTGGCTCGGGTGGCCCAGATCTCGGGTGGCAAAAAGTATGCAGCCGAGTCGGTCAGCGATCTGCGCGGTGTCTACGAGACGCTGGCCCGGTCGGTGGGATATGACGAGATGGAGACCGAGGTGACCGATCGGTTCGCGCTGCTGGCGCTGGCACTCAGCGTAATCGCGGGCTTGGGTGTCATCTCCTTGGCGGCGAGGTGGCCATGAGCGAGTTGACGAACAACCAGCCGGACGCTGCGCCGGCGGACGTGATCGCGGCGAACGTCGCCGCCGTGCGAGGCCGCATCGCGTCCGCCTGCGAACGGGCCGGACGCGACGCGGCCGAGGTGCGGCTGCTGCCGGTGAGCAAGACCCATCCGGTCGAGGCGCTGGTGGCCGCACACGCGGCCGGCATCGACCGGTTCGGTGAGAACCGGGTCCAGGAGTTGGTGGCTAAGGCCGAACTGCTTGATCCCGCACTGGGGATCGAGTTCGCCCTGATCGGGCCACTGCAGTCGAACAAGGCGGGACGCGCGGTCGAGTGGGTCGCCGAGTTCCAGGCGCTCGACTCGCTGAAGTTGGCGGCCAACCTCGATCGCCGGCTGCAGGCGCTGGGACGCAGCCTCGACGTGCTCGTCGAAGTGAACACCTCGGGGGAGTCGACCAAGTTTGGCCTGGCCCCCGACGATGTGCTGAGCTTCGCTGCCGAGATGGGGGCCTTCGACTCGTTGAACGTGCGGGGTCTGATGACGATCGCAATTCCGAGCCCTGACCACAAGCAGGTTGCGGCCTGCTTCGAGATGCTGCGCGGTTTGCGTGACCGGCTGCGGGACGATCAGGTCGCCGGTTCGGACTGGCCCGAGCTGTCAATGGGCATGTCGGGCGACTTCGAGTTGGCGATCGAGCACGGCGCCACCTGCGTCCGGGTGGGCACCGCGATCTTCGGCGGACGGCCGCCGGTGGCCGGCTGACCCCAATCCTGCGGCTGGTGCGAGTCTGAACGGTCCCTGGGGATCGTTCGTCCACGTCCGGGGTTCGAAAGGTGGGTCTGGACGGTCCCCACGGACTGTTCGTCCACGTTCGGGCCGGGGAAAGGCCCGGATCAACCAGCGGCGGTCTTGGCCGGTAGGTTCTCCACCTCCAGCGGCGGCAGGTCGTCGGCCGGGGTGAACCCGAAGACTTGCGCGCAGAAGCTGTACTCGGCGGCCAGCGCGTCCGCCCGCGTCTGTGCTTTTCGGAAGCCGTGCCCCTCGCCTTCGTAGACCCGCAGCGTCACCGGCAGGCCACGTTTGCGCACCGCATTGACGAGTTGGATCGACTGCGACTCCGGCACCACCGGATCGTCCGAGCCCTGCAGGACGAGTATCGGGCTGCGCAATCGGTCGAGGTTGTTGATGGGGGACCGCGTCCGGTAGAGCTTCTCCTCGGCTGGATACCGGCCGACCAGCGACTCCAGGTATCGCGACTCGAACTTGTGGGTGTCCAGCAGGGCGGTCAGGTCGACCACGCCGTAGCGGATGATCGCGGCCGCGAAGCGGTCGCTGCTGGTCAGGGCCCGCAGCGCGGTGAAGCCGCCGGAGCTACCGCCGGCGATGGCGAGTCGGCCGGGGTCGGCCAAACCGGCATCGATGGCAGCCTCGGCGGCGTCGATGCAGTCGTCCACGTCCGCGACGCCCCACAGCCCCTTCAGCCGGTCTCGCCAGCGCCGCCCGAAGCCCGCCGACCCCGAGTAGTTGACGTCGAGCACCGCGAACCCGCGCGAGGTCCAAAACTGGACGGTGGCGTTGTACGCGTTGGTCGTCATCGCGGTCGGACCGCCGTGCACCCGCATCAGGGCAGGTGGACGCGTCCCACCCGGCGCGCGGAAGGATGCGTTGGTGGGCGGGTAGTACCAGGCCTGCACCGTCCCGTGGCGGCCCTGGAAAACCAGCGATCTTGCCACCGAGCAGAAGCCCCGGTCCGGGCTGTCCCCGACGGTCCGCAAGACCTCCAGCGTCCCGTCGGACTCGACGCGAACCAGCCCCCGATTGTCGGCGGGACGATCGACGATCGCGTAGCCGACCCCCAGCGCGCTGGCCACCGAGTCCACCGCCGCCACGCCTGCCAGCCGCCGGGTGGGCGCCCCGACCCGAGACACGATCGCCAGGTGGCACAGGCCCTCGTCAAGACGCCAGCCCAAGATCTGTTTGCCGTCCAGGTCGGCATGGGCGTGGTTGCCCAGCACGAACATCGGCAGGTCGAAGTCGGCCTGGTCGCAGTGCAGCGCCCGCACCCCGCGGCCGTCCCACTCGGCCATCTGGTAATAGCCGCTGGCATCCGAGGTGTACACCAGTGTGCCGGCCGTCGACCAGCGTGGATGGTGCACCGCCACACCATCCAGCCCGGCACCGGATCGCCCGGCCACCAATTGCACATCGGCGACGCTCCACTCCTGGGTGTCCAACCGACCGACCTTCAACAAAGTGGAGTCCCACGGCATCGCCGGATGCCACCACTCCAGCCACGCCAGCCTGCCGTCGTCCGACAGCGTCGGGTTGGCGTAGAAGTCGGCGCCCCGGCGCAGCACCACTTCTCGTCCGGCACCGTCGGTGCCGGGCCAGCCGAGCCCGACCAACGTGGTTTCAGCCTCGCCGTTCACGCGGTGGTCCTCCCGAACTGCCAAGACCATCGGAACCTTCGGGTGGACGCGCAGATCGCCGTAGCGCACCAGCGGATCACCCGAGGTCAGGGCGCGGATCGTGCCATCGGGGGAACGCAGCTTGACCGTGTGATCGGAGTCGTCGCAGTAGACCAGCACCCCATCGCGGACGTGAAAAGCACCACCGCCGTACTCGTTGACGCGGCTGCGCACGTTCGTCGCAGCAGGGGTGACCTCGCTGACCAGCCCTTCGCGCATCGCCATCACGGTGGCGCGACCGTCTTGGTCGGGGAGCGTCTCCAACCACCACAGGTCGGCGCCGTCACCGATCAGGCTCGACATGGACGCCCCGGCGGCGACGACGTCATCAAGCTTGATCGGGGAGACCCACGATCCGTACGGAGCGGTTCGGGTCTGTTCGGTGCTCATGTCACGAAGGTACCGCCCCGGGAGGAAGGGAGTCCGCATCTCGGCTCGCCGCAGAGCTGGCACAACTGTGCGAACTGCGGCACAATCGCAGGCAGAAAACAAAGCCATTCGGCATTTCGTACCCGGTTGCAGGGGAAGGCACACCTGGAGCGAGAGGAGCCGAGATGGGAACCATGTCGCGTGGAGTCGTCTTCGTGCACTCAACGCCAGCCGCGCTGTGTCCGCATATCGAGTGGGGGATGGGCGCGGTATTGGGCGTCCCGGTTCATTTGGGCTGGACGCCGCAGCCGGCCGAGCGTGGTTGCCTGCGGGCCGAGTACTCCTGGACCGGACCTGTGGGCGCCTCCGCGACGTTGGCCAGCGCGCTGCGCACCTGCCAGCGGGTGCGTTTCGAGGTGACCGAGGACGCCGGCCCCGCCGACCAGGGCCAGCGCTATGCGTTCACCCCAGATCTGGGCATCTTCCATGCCACCACCGGTCCCCACGGAGATATTCAGGTCAGCGAAGATCGGCTGCGTACCGCGATGACTGCCGCGTCCGCGGGCGGCATCAGTCTCACCGAGGCCTTGGCCGAACTGCTGGGCGAGCCCTGGGACGCCGAACTTGAGGTCTTCCGCTACGCCGGCGAAGACGCTCCGGTGCGCTGGCTGCACCGCGTGGGCTGAGGCGGCAGACCAGGCACCGCCGTTTGGGGCGGTGGTGGCCGGGACGGCTAAGGTGGCTGATGTGATTCCCGCTCTGGCAGGCCTTGGCCTGGTGATCTGCGCCGTCCTCGTCTGGTCCGGGGTTGCCAAGGTGCGACAGCCCGACGCCATGGCCTCCGCGATGCGCGACCTGCGGGTCCCGGGCGCGCTGGCCGGCAGGCCGATCCAACTCGCCGTTCCATGGGTCGAGATCGGGTTGGCGGTGCTGCTGCTCGTGACAGGGGGCATCTGGCAGTCCTTGGTCTGGATCGCGACGCTCCTGCTCTTCGTTTCCTACCTGGTGCTGATCGCGACCGCCCTGGGACGCCAGGAGCACGTCAGCTGCAATTGCTTCGGCGTGGCCTCCAGCGCATCGGTGGATCGCGGGACGCTGGTGCGCAACGTGCTGCTGGTCGTGGCCGCGGCGATCGGGCTGGTCGGCTCGCTGTTCAACGCTTCGCCGCTGGTGGTGACGCTGTTCCGCCAGGATTGGCGTGGCTGGCTCGGGTTGGCGGCCCTCGCCGTGGTCGGCGGACTGGCTTGGCTGTTGTCGCGGGAGGGACGGGAAGGGATCGCCGCAGCGCGTGACGACTCGGTGGCCCCTGTTGCCGCGGCCACCGACTTCGAGGCCGAGCCGGAGGAGTATCTGCGCGAGCCTATTCCGACCGCGGTGCTGGAACGCGAACCGGGCCAGTTCGTCCGGCTGCCTGATTTGGCGCAGCAGCGGGGCGTGTTGCTGCTCTATGTCTCGGCCACTTGCGGCAGTTGCACCGAGATCATCGCGAAGGTTGACGACTTCGCCGACCGACTGCCGTTCCTGGACGTCGTCGTGTTGGTCGTCTCCCGGGGCGTCATCGACCAGCTTCCCGACAGTGTGCGCCCACGCGCGGTCGTTGATGTGGCGGGCAGCGTGCAGAAGGGGCTGGGACTGAATTGGGTGCCGGGCGGGGTCCTGCTGGGTGCTGATGGGTTGCTCGCCGGTGGACCGGTCTACGGCGCTGCTATCAACGAACTGGTCGATGACGTGGTCGAACAGTTCGAATCGGCCGCCGAGGACCCCTCCGACGGGGCGCGATCGACCGTTCAGGAGGAGCCTGCTGCCCCCGAGTTCATAACTGTCACCACGGTCGACTGAGGCAACAGGTACCTCTGGAACCGGGCCGGTGCCGCCGAACCCGCCTGTCAGCGATCCGGCACCGGCGGATCGTCCTTGTGTGCCTGCCAGTAGGCGTCCATCTGATCGTTCTGCAGCGCCTTACCCAGCTCGGCCATGATCTCGGCGTCCACGACATCGATCGACTGACCGTCGTCAGAGGTGCCGAAGCCAGCGAGTGGGGCCTGCAACTGCCGCAACCCCGAGCTGCCAGTCACCCGCATCGACAACGCAAGCTTGGTCATCTCGGAGCTGGTGAACTCCTCGTTCACGGGGAAGTAGGGCGCAATGGTGTTGACCACGTTGTTGAACTTGCCGGGGTCGGCAAGCACATCTGGGGTGAGCATCTGACGCGTCACCGCCATCACCACCTCGCGCTGCCGGCGCGCGCGGTCGAGGTCACCGTTGGGAAGGTTGTAGCGCTCCCGGCTGAAGGCCAGTGCCGACGTCCCGTCCAGTTCGATGTAGCCGGCAGGGAACCGTTCGGACGCGGCATGGTTGTACACGTTGATGCCGCCGATCGCGTCCACCACCTGGACGAAGCCTTCGAAGTCGATGATCGACGTGTGGCTCACGTGCGCACCGGTCAGTTCCTCAATGGTCTGGACGGTGAGCGGCATGCCACCCCAGGCGTAGGCCGCGTTGATCTTGGCCATGCCGTGTCCCGGCACGTTCACCCACAGGTCGCGAGGGAACGAGATCAGGTAGACGGTCTTCCGGTCGCCGCTGATGTGCGCCATCATCAGCACGTCCGAGCGGCCTTGGTCGCCTTCGCCGCGGGAATCGGTTCCCATGATCAAGATGTTGACGGGAGCTTGCTTGCCGTCCTCGGCGGTGGGGGCCGGGGGACGCTCACCCTGCGGCAGCAGGGGTTGGCGCTGCATGTGGTTCATGGCGTCATTGGCCGACTTCACGTAGAAGCCCACGATCACCGCCACCGCCAGCAGCACGAAGCCAAGGATGCCGGCCGTCACCCCGAGGGCGACGCGGTTCCGCTTGCGGCGCGTCTTCACATCTTCGGCCGTCTCTTGCTGCTCGGGAAGCAGGTACTCGGCGTCGGGGCGGTCGGCTGAATCGGCGGACGCCCGGGCGCTGCCGGCTGTCGGCGTTTCCTCGGTGCCGTCGTGGGGCACCTCGGACGCACGACGTGGCATCATCCCGGGCGTTTCGTCGTTTGCCATATCTCAATCCCCCGATCTTGGACAGTGCGGCCCAGTATAAACCGGGCCGCACTGTGGCCAGTCTCGGCGTAACTTGGCGTCAGTGCGTGGTGTGCTGGTTCGTCACCGCGATCGCCACGTTGTGGCCGCCAAAGCCGAACGAGTTGTTCAGCGCTGCCAGCGGGCCGTCCGGCAGCTCACGCTTGGTGTTGGCGGCGATGTTGATGCCGAGATCGGGCTCGGGGTTGTCCAGATTGATGGTCGGCGGTACCACCCGCTCGCGCAGTGCCATCACCGTCGCAAAGGTCTCCAGCGCGCCAGCGCCACCCAGCAAGTGCCCGGTCATCGACTTGGTGCTGGTGACGATCGCTTCGTCTGCGGCGTCGCCCAGCGCGGTGCGGATCGACTTCGCTTCGGTGATGTCACCCTGAGGGGTGGACGTGCCGTGGGCATTGACGTGCTTGATGTCGGAGGGCTGCAGGCCGCTGTGGCGCATCGCCTTGACCATCGCCGACAGCTGCCCCGAACCGGACGGCTCCGGCTGCACCAGGTCGTGCGAGTCGGCGCTGATGCCGGAACCGGCGAGCGTGCCGTAGATCTTGGCGCCGCGGGCCTGCGCGGATTCGAGCGTCTCGATGACCATCATCACCGCGCCCTCACCGATCACGAAGCCGTCCCGGTCGACGTCCCACGGACGCGAGGCCCGCTCCGGTTCATCGTTTCGGCGGCTGAGCGCCTGCATCTGGGCGAAGGCGGCGATCGGCATGGCGTGGATGACGGCTTCCGATCCGCCCACCACCGCGACGTCGGCCTCGCCGAGTCGCAGCATGTTCGCACCCAAGGCGATGGCCTCGTTGGACGAGGCACACGCCGAGACCGGCGCATGCACGCCCGCCTTGGCCTTGACCAGCAGGCCGACGTGGGCGGCAGGGGCGTTGGCCATCAGCATCGGGACGGTGAACGGGCTCACCCGGCGGATGCCCTTCGCCTGTTGCACGTCCCACGCATCCAGGGTGCTGACCAGCCCGCCGATGCCGGTGCCGACCGAGACGCCGAGGCGCTCCGGGTCGGTCTGGTTCTGCTCGCCGAGGCCGAAGCCGGCGTCCGACCAGGCCTCACGGGCGGCCACCAGGGCGAGTTGGCTGACGCGGTCCATGCGGCGCGCCTCCACCCGGGGGATCCACGGGGTGAGGTCGGTCTTCACCGGGCCTGCGATCTGGACGGGCAGGTCTTTTGCCCACTCGGTCTCGATGCGGCGGATGCCGCTGCGTCCGTCAAGCAAGGCCTGCCAGGTAGTTGCTGCGTCATCGCCCAACGGGGTGATGGCGCCGAAACCGGTGATGACGACTTCGGTCATGTGGTTCTCCCGAGTGTGAGGAAGTCTTGCGGATTTGCGGGCTCGGCGGTCCGGCAAGGGGGGTCTAGCGGACCGCCGAGCTTGGGGGTGGGTGTCTGGTGGGCGGTTCGGGTCAGGCCTGAGCGCGCTCGATGTAGGAGACGGCGTCGCCGACGGTCTTGAGGTCCTTGGCGTCCTCATCGGGGATGGAGACCCCGAAGGCCTCCTCGCAGGCGTAGATGATCTCGACCATTGACAACGAGTCGACGTCCAGGTCGTCGACGAAGTTCTTGTCGAGCTGCACGTCGGTCTGGTCGACACCGGCAACGTCGTTGACGATGTCGGCGAGCTGGGTGCGGATTTCTTCGGTGGTAGCCATTTTCTTTGTTTCCTCTTCTTGTTTGGTGTTGGTCAGGTTGTTGGTTGTTGGGCGGTCAGGGTAGGACGACGACTTGGCCGGCGTAGACCAGCCCCGCGCCGAAGCCTATGACCAGGGCAGTGTCGCCGGATTTGGCGTCGCCCGACTCGAGCAGGGCCTCCATTGCGATCGGGATGGAAGCCGCCGACGAGTTGCCCATCTGCCGGATGTCGCGGCTGATCACGACCGATTCCGGCAAGTGCATGCGGCGAAGCATCGAGTCTGTGATGCGGTTGTTCGCCTGGTGGGGGATGAAGACGTCAAGTTCCTCCGGCTTCAGCCCGGCTGCCTCCAGCGCCTCGGCAGTCTTCTCCGCGATGAAGGTGGTCGCCCAGCGGAAGACCTTGTTGCCCTCCATGTGGATGACCGGCTTCTTGCCAGAAGCGAACGCTTCGTTCCAGTCATCCGACCAGATGACGTCGGCGGACTCGCCGTCCGAACCCCAAACCACCGGGCCGATGCCCGGAGTCTCGCTGGGCCCGACCACCACGGCGCCGGCGCCGTCCCCGAACAGGAACGCGGTACCGCGGTCGGTGAAGTCGGTCTGCCGGGTCAGTATCTCAACTCCGACGACCAGCACGTTCTTGGCCGTACCGGTGCGAACCATGGAGTCGGCCAGGCTGACGCCATAGCAGAAGCCCGCGCAGGCAGCGCTCAGGTCGGTGGCGGCAGGGTCTTTGAGGCCGAGGCCGGCCGCCACCGAAACCGCCAGTGAGGGGAACTGCCGGGTGTGTGAGCCGGTCGCCACCAGCACCGCGTTGATCTGCGCGGGATCGATGCCGGAGCGTTCGATGGCCTTGCGGCTGGCCGCGAGCGCCATCGACAGCAGGGTCTGATCCTCGGTCGCCCACCGGCGCTCGACAATGCCAGTGCGTTGCTGGATCCACTCGTCGGACGAGTCGATGATCGTGCACATCTCGGCGTTGTCGACGACCCGGTTGCCCCGTTCGCCGCCCACACCGTAGATGCGCGAGTAGGGGGCACCTTGGGATGCCTTGATCGTGGCGCTCATTATCCTCATTTCTGGCCGGCGTGGCTCGCACAGAACGCGCGCGCCTCGTCCAGCTGGTCGGGAGTATTCAGGTTGAACAGCTCGACGTCTTTCAGGTTCCTCTTGGCGATGCCGGTCAAGGTGCCGGCGGGAGCCAGCTCGAGGAGCCCGGTGATGCCGAGGGAGGTCATGGTGTTCATGCACTGGTCCCAACGCACCGGGTTCGTGACCTGGTTGACCATGCGCGACAGGTAGTCGGCGCCCGATTCGACAACCTGACCGTCGCGGTTCGACAGCAGCCGGGTGAGCGGGGTTGCGGTCGGGATCGAGCGGGCCAGCAGTTCGAGCCGCGCCTTCGCGGGAGCCATGTGGACGGTGTGGAAGGCGCCGGCCACCTGCAGTGGGATGACTCGCGCGCGGGCCGGCGGGTTGTCTGCCAACTGCTGAAGCTGCTCAAGGGTGCCGGCGGCGACCACTTGGCCTGAGCCGTTGTTGTTGGCGGCGACCAAGCCAGCGGCCTCAATGGCGGCGAGCACTTCGTCCGGCTTGCCGGCCACGACCGCCGACATCCCGGTGGGCCTCACCGCGGAGGCGGCAGCCATACCCTGACCACGTTCGCGGACGAAGACCATTGCGGACTCCGCGCTAAGCACGCCGCTCAGGACCGCGGCTCCGATCTCACCGACGCTGTGGCCGGCGACGACATCCGCCGGGCCGCAGGGGGCTTGATCGGCGCCGAAGAGTTCATGGGAGATCGCGATCGCGGACGCGACCAGCAGGGGTTGGGCGATGGCGGTATCGCGAATAGTCTCCGCATCCGCCTCGGTTCCGAAGTGGGCGAGATCAAGCCCGCTGACGGCGGACAGCCAGGCAATCCGGTCGGCGAAGGAGTCGATCTGCAGCCACTCGGCCAAGAAACCGGGGGTCTGAGCGCCCTGACCGGGCGCGGTAATCGCAAGCACGTAATAATCGTCCCTCTCGGGCCGGTCCACCGCCCGGGAGGTTGCCACGAAATCGAGTGGGTGTAAGTTGTGAGCTTCTCACAACAGACCGCCCCGACTGCGTCGAAAACCGTGCACCCGTTCGGTGAATGAGCCGCGAAATGCCGGGAAACGTCGAACCAGTGCCCCCTTTCGGCACTTCGCCTATCTGAAGCCTTTGAGCACCACAGGTCTCAGCTGACCTGGACTGGGCGAGAGCATCGTCAATTCAAGTCGCGCAGCCGGCCCAGGGTGAGCGCCAAACGCAGGACGTAGCCTTCACGAGGGTCGGTGGGGGAGTAGGTGGTCACCTCGGTGATGCGCTTGAGCCGGTAGCGCACCGTATTCGGGTGCACGAACAGGGCGCGCGCGCTGGCCTCGATCGAACCACCCTGGTCGAAGAAGCAGACGCAGGTTTCCATCAGGTCGCCGCCGGCCTCAGCCAGCGGCGCATAAACCGACTCCACCAGTTCGCGCCGGGCGCTCCCGTTGCCTGCCAAGGCTCGCTCGGGCAGCAGATCTCGGGCGCTGAGGACGCGCGGTCCTTCGGGCCAGGCCCCCACCGAGCGGGCGCCTGACATCGCCGCCCGGGCCGATCCGGAAGCCAGGGTGAGCTGCCTGACCGGCGGCCCCACGACGATCGGTCCTGGCCCGAAGTGCTCTGCAAGCCCGGTCAGCCACCCAACCGCCGCCTCCTGGTCGGCGGGGGCGTCCGGGTCGGTGGGGGAGAGGATGACGACCAACCGATCGCCGTGCCTGGCGACCATCGTGACCAGTCCGAGGCCCTCAGCGTCCTTGCGCAGCGTCGTCCAATCCTGCTCCTCGGGCACCTCGCCGACCGCAACCACGACCGCTGACTGACTCTGCCAACCCAGCGTGGCCGCGCGCGACAACAGTTCCTCATTCGGGCTGGCGCGCAGGACGGCGTCCACGATCACCGCCTCCATGCGGTCGTCCCAGGAAACCCTCGACTCAGCGGCGTGCGCATAGACGTCCGCGGAGGCGAAGGCGATCTCGCGGGAGTAGTGCAGAATGGCGGTCTGCAGCATCGCCCGGTCGGCGCGGGGCATCAGCACCCCGATCTGTGTCTCCACCACCGCCACCGTGGTCTTGATCAGGTCCACCGCCTGGTGCAGGCTGACCTTGCGGGTCAGCGAGCGGGGGGCGACGTTGAAGATCGAGGCTGGATCGGCACTGCCGTCGTCCTCGTCAGCCAGCCATTCCACGAAGCCGTTGATGCCACTGTTGGCGACCATGGTCACCCATGAGCGGTCCTCGGCGCCAAGTTCGGCATACCAAGGGTGCTGCGTCTCCATCTCGGCGATGACCGCGCTGCTCATCCTGCCGGCTTGGGCCGCCAGCCGCTTCGCCAGCGCCTTCCGGCTGCGGCTGGACGGGATCAGGTCGCGTCCCGCACCAGCGGCTGGCTTCGTCGCCATCTGACCTCCCGGGCTCGTGCGGCGGGTGCCGCGCCTGTCACTCTAGCGACCGATGATGCGCACCGAACCCGACGCAGTCAGGAAGGTCTTCCGGCTGGTCTGCTCAGGCAGTCACGGCCGAGTTGTCTCACCGCCTCCAGCGCGTCCCGCATGATCTCGTCGGCCCGCTCGGGCTCGTGGTCCATGCCTTCGGCCGCGTATTGCTGGAACTCGCAGCCGATGAAGGTGAAGACGGTGCGCAGCCACTTGCTGGCGGGGTCGTTGCCGCCGAAGTGACCGCCGCTCGCCTGAAGGTGGATGACCTGCTTGCCGCCGGCCAGACCCTCTGCGCGTCCCTCCGAGTTGTAGCGGAAGGTGACGCCCGATCGGCAGACCGTGTCAACCCACGCCTTCAGCCGGGTCGGCACGGACAGGTTCCACAGCGGGTTGGCGATCACCACGGTGTCCGAGCTCTGGAACTGCATGGTGTAGTTGTCGAAGAGCGTGAGCTTGGCCTGCTGCAGCGGGGCAAGATGGATGAACTCCTCGCCGTCGTGAAGCTGCTCCCACCCGGAGAGCAGGTCGATGTCGATCTCGGGGACCGCGGCCGTGTAGAGATTGATGTCCTCGACCAGGGCGTCCGGGTGGGTCTCGCGGAAGCCGGCCAGAAATGCGTCCGCCAGCTGCATGCTGCGCGAACGATCGGAGCCGTAAGGGTGCGCGCGGACGATCAGCAACTTCTTCATCGAGGTGTCTCCTGGATCGATCGGTGGTGTGGAGCCTTGCCCGAGTGTATTCGCCGAGCCCTGTCCTGCGCTGGACGCCGAAGCAGGCGAGTGAGCGACCACTCGCCTGCCTTCAGGACACAATCGCTTGGCGTCAGCGCTTGATGCGCGCGTTGCCTTCCCAGACCGCCCAGATCTGCTCCTCGTCGGCCGGCATGGCGTAGTCGGTGAGGAAGGTGGTGGTGATCGCGCCGGATGCCCAGCCGAATTGCAGGCACTTCTCGGGTTCCCAGCCTTTGATCAGGCCATACAGGATGCCGCCGACGGTAGAATCGCCGCCACCGATTCGGTCGAGGACGCCGATGTCGCGCGGCTCGGCTACGTAGAACTGGCCATCGGCCCACAGAATGGCGCCCCACATGTGGTGGTTGGCATCGATGACCTCGCGCAGCGTAGTGGCGAAGACCTCTACCTCAGGGAACTTCTCGTGGGCGGTGTTGATCATGGCCTTGAAGCCCTCGATCTTGGCGGCGATGTCCTTGCCGCCCGCCTCCGGCCCCGCTAGGCCGAGCGCCAGCTGGAAGTCCTCCTCATTGCCGATCAGGATCTTGCACTGCTTGGCGATCTCGGTGAAGCCGTCGCGCAGCTCCTGCTCGCGGCCCTTCCAGAAGGACGCACGGTGGTTGATGTCGAAGCTGACTGCCGAACCGTATTCCTTGGCCTTGTGGGCGATGTCGAGGCAGAACTGCAGTGTGGTTGGTGACAGCGCGGCGATCAAGCCCGACATGTGCACGATCTTGGCGCCCTCCTCGCCGAAGATGCGGTCCAGGTCGAAGTCCTTGGCGTCCAGCAGCAGGCCGACCTCACCGGCCCGGTCGTTCCACACCCGGGCGCCGCGGTTGCCGTAGCCGGAGTCGGCGATGTTGAACTGATGGCGGTAACCCCAAGCGTTGCCCTGCTCGACGTCCGGGCCCTCGTAGGCCATGAACCGCGAGGCGAGGTTCGACTTGATCATCATCGAGATGGGGGAACCCTTGACGAAGTTGGTCAAGATCTTGACAGGCTCGCCCAAGAAACTGGAGATCGCGCCGACATTGCTTTCAGCCGAGGTGACCTGCATGCGGAAGACACTCGATGCCTGTACGGGCTGCCCGTCCTCGGGGCAAATGCGGATTCCCATGCTGGTGGGGATGACCATGGACCACTTGGCGTCCTCGCGGAGTTTCATCTTCATCGCCTTTCATGAGCGTCTACGCCGAGGTGCGCTTGGCGCACCGTTGCCCCTCATCGGGCGGGCGAGTTCAGGATACCGACAACGACTTGCGTGCGGGAGGGGCGCGGGCAAGGGCCGCCACTGGTCAAGACTTGAATCGTCGGGCAAGGTTGGTCGGTAAGGGTCTCAAAGTCCGCCGGTTAGCGGGAAGATTGTGAGCACCTGCGGCGTTTACTGGAGACCGCCACCACCGAAAGGACGTTAGCGTGATCCCTCGCGAGCAACCTGGCCCGCTTCTCAACGGCCTACCGACCAACCTTCCCGACACTGATCCGGAAGAAACCAATGAGTGGCTGGAATCGCTGGACGGCTTGATCGAAGCCGGGGGACGCAACCGCGCGCGGTTCGTGATGCTGAAGTTGAACGAACGGGCCCGCGACCAGCACGTCGGAGTGCCGTCGCTAGTTTCGACAGACTACGTCAACACCATCCCCAAGTCCCGTGAGGTTGCCTACCCGGGTGACGTAGACCTTGAGCAGGACATCCGTCACATGCTGCGCTGGAACGCCGCCATCCAGGTGCATCGTCAGCAGCGTCCCGGCGTTGGCGTCGGTGGGCACATCGCCAGCTATGCCTCGTCGGCAACCCTGTATGAGGTGGGCCTGCAGCACTTCTGGCGCGGCAAGGACCACCCGGACGGCGGTGACCAGATCTACTTCCAGGGTCACTCCTCGCCCGGTATGTACGCTCGCGCCTTCCTTGAGGGACGCCTGTCGCAGGCGGACATGGACGGTTTCCGTCAGGAGTACAGCCGCCCGGCCGGCGGTCGTGGCCTGCCCAGCTACCCGCATCCGCGGCGCATGGAGGACTTCTGGGAGTTCCCGACGGTGTCGATGGGCATCGGCCCGATCAACGCGATCTACCAGGCTTCGTTCAACAAGTACCTCGAGAACCGCGGTATCAAGGACACCAGCCAGCAACGCGTCTGGGCATTCCTGGGCGACGGTGAGATGGACGAGGTCGAGTCGCGCGGTGCGTTGCAGCACGCCGCGAACGAGGGGCTTGACAACCTCACCTTCGTCATCAACTGCAACCTGCAGCGCCTGGACGGGCCGGTGCGCGGCAACGGCAAGATCATCCAGGAACTTGAGATGTTCTTCCGGGGTGCCGGCTGGAACGTCATCAAGCTGATCTGGGGTGCCAACTGGGACCGGCTGCTCGAGGATGACACCGAGGGTGCGCTGGTCAACGTCATGAACACCACCCGCGACGGTGACTACCAGACGTTCAAGGCCAACGACGGCGCCTATGTCCGCGAGCACTTCTTCGGACGCGATCCCCGCACCGCGAAGATGGTCGAGGACTGGACCGACGACGAGATCTGGTCGCTGCGGCGCGGTGGGCTCGACTACACGAAGATCTACAACGCCTACAAGGGCGCCAGCGAGTTCGAAGGTGCGCCGACGGTGATCCTTGCCCACACCATCAAGGGCTACTTCTTGGGCAGCCACTTCGCCGGCCGCAACGCGACCCACCAGATGAAGAAGCTGGCGATCGACGACCTGAAGGGCCTGCGTGACCGCTGCCATATCCCGATCGCGGACGAGGTGCTCGAGGAGAACCCGTACGAGCCGCCGTACTTCCATCCCGGTGCCGACAGCCCAGCGATCAAGTACCTGCTCGACCGGCGTAGGGAGCTTGGGGGCTTCATCCCCGAGCGACGTGGCAAGCACGGCCAGCAGCTGCGGCTGCCAGATGACAAGGCCTACAAGTCGGCCCGCAAGGGTTCGGGTTCGCAGAAGATCGCCACCACGATGGCGTTCGTCCGGCTGCTCAAGGATCTGCTGCGCGACAAGGGCCTGGCCCCGTTCATCGTGCCGATCGTCCCGGACGAGGCCCGCACCTTCGGTATGGACTCGTTCTTCCCGACCATCAAGATCTACAACCCGAACGGCCAGCAATACACTCCGGTCGACCACGACCTGATGTTGAGCTATCGGGAGGCCACCAACGGCCAGATCGTCCACGTCGGCATCAACGAGGCTGGCGCCACCGCAGCGTTCACCGCTGCCGGTACGAGCTACGCCACACACGGTCAGCCGATGGTTCCGGTCTACATCTTCTACTCGATGTTCGGATACCAGCGCACCGGCGACGCGATCTGGGCGGCTGCCGACCAATTGGCCCGTGGCTTCTACATCGGCGCGACCGCCGGCAAGACCACCCTGACCGGTGAGGGCACGCAGCACATGGACGGTCACTCGCACTTGCTGACGGCTACCAACGAGGGTCTGGTCTCCTACGATCCCGCGTACGGCTACGAGATCAGCCACATCGTCCAAGACGCGCTGCGTCGCATGTATGGCGACGACCCGGAGGACATCTCCTACTACCTGACCGTTTACAACGAGCCCATGGTGCAGCCTGCCGAGCCAGACGGTGTCGACGTGGAGGGCATCCTGAAGGGTATCCACCTGGTCTCCGAGGCGGCGGGCGGCCAGGGCGCCAAGCGCGCGCAGTTGCTCGCGTCAGGCGTCGGCCTGCCGTGGGCGCTCGAGGCACAGCAGTTGCTGGCTGCTGATTGGGGCGTGGCGGCCGATGTCTGGTCGGTGACCAGCTGGAATGAGCTCGCCCGTGACGGACGCCGAGCCGACGAGGATGCGTTCGACCATCCTGATCAGCAACCGCGGGTGCCCTTCGTGACCCAGCGACTGCAGGGTCGGCCGGGGCCTGCGGTCGCGGTGAGTGACTTCATGCGTGCCGTACAGGAGCAGATCCGCCCGTATGTGCCGATGGATTACTACCCTCTGGGTGCGGACGGCTTCGGCTTCTCCGACACCCGGCAGGCGGCCCGTCGTCACCTGCGGATCGACGGCCCGTCGATCGTGGTGCGGACGCTGCAGGCGCTGGCCGATCGTGGTGAGGTCGGTCGCGAGGTGGTAGGGCAGGCCTTCCAGAAGTACCGTCTGGAC
>JAEAMF010001217.1_pt1 | contig 20413 bp, 17 predicted proteins | sample 8958721 | NCBI WGS metagenome assembly JAEAMF01 (sample SAMN16933255, study PRJNA681124) | bioreactor sludge metagenome | isolation source: anaerobic bioreactor treating anionic surfactant - SDBS | place: India: Bengaluru | collected 2019-02-28
CGTTCATGTGTAGATATTCTACCGCTTCACCTTCTCCGCGATGACGATATTCGTCACCCCGCAGGGGAGCGGTCGCTCGAAGGGATTCAGGAATGGGAGGAAGAAGCGGGCGAGCGGCAGACGGTTCGGCGTGAGGAGTCCCCACGAGACAGCGGCGAGGACGCGGAGGCCCGCCCCTTCGGCGAGGGACCGGAGGTAGCGGAGGGAGAAGTCCAGTCCTCCCCGCTCCTCCTTCTTCCAGAGACTCAGTCCCGCCATGAGGGGGTTCCACCGGTTCGGCTCGCAGAGGATGACGTACTTTCTGCAGACGCGCGTCATCTCCGCGACGACCTGCGCGCGCTCGGGGCGCGGGACGTGGTGCAGGACGGCATTGCAGAAGGAGATGTCGAACATGTTTTCCGGGAAGGTGAGCGCGCGCGCGTCCATCACGAGTTTTCGCGGCACGGGATTTAATTCCAGGATCACATTCGAATAATCCACGGCTGTGACCTCCCCCCATTCCTGCAGCCAGTAGCTGAAGTAGCCGTTCCCCGCGCCGACATCGACGATCGTGGGCCGCAGGGGGGCGGGGATCCACTGCCGCATGTAGGCGATCTTCGGCTTCACGAACGCCCGGATGACCGGATGCGTGGGGTGGCGTCGCCGGCGCTGCTGCACACTCCTCCAGAAGCGACTCTGCACGGCGTCGAACGTGGTTTTTTCCATGGGAGTGGGGAGGAGATCAATCAGCCGACCAGCGGCTTCTCACGCACATCACCGATCACTTTGGCCGGAACACCCCCGACGATCGCGTAGGCGGGCACATCTTCGCGCACCACTGCATTCGCACCGACGATGGCTCCCTCCCCGATGGTGACGCCCGGGAGCACCACGGCGCCCGCGCCGATCCATGCCCCCCGGCCGACGGTGATCTTCGCGCGCTTGCTCACCTGCCACTTCTCCGCGATGAAAGAGGTATTCGGGTGCGAGCTCGGGACGAGGACGACGTAGGGGGAGAGCACGCTCTGATCCTGCAGCTCCACCCATCCGCTCCGGAACCCGTCCGCGATGTAGACGCCGGGGCTGATGTGCACGCGCTTCCCGACGCGGATGCCCGAGAGTCCCACGAGGAAACTCTTCAGTCCCGACGGCGGCACGTGGCTCGCGACCGTTCGCACGATGAGATTCCAGATGCGTCGGAGCATGGGGTCATGGTAGCACCTTCCTAGGGCATTTCTCTCAGCATGGCCGCGATTCTTTCCATCGTCGTGAACTGGTAGCCTTGCCTCTTTAACTCCTCCGTGAGCCACGCGAGGAGCACGTAGCCGTTCGCGCGATTGCGGGCATACGCGAGGCGCGGGAGGAGGGGGAGTTTGCGCGTCGACGCGGGGAGCACGATGTCATGCAGGTGCATGTCGATGACGACGATCGGCGGGAGCGTAGCGATTTTTCCTTCCCAGAAGTGCTGTCCATAGAGCTTGAGCGTGCTGAGGGTCAGGCGGGAGCGCTTGGTCGTTGCAGCAAACGGGATTTCCCAGATGCCGCTCTCCCAGAGCCACGGGGTGAGCGGGAGAGAACGGTAGTCGAAGACGCCGAAACGCTGCGTCGGGAAGACGGAGGCATCGAACTGGTAGCCGTGCGCGGCGAGAGCTTCCGGGTCCCCGGGGAGCACGACACCCTGTGGAGCGCGATAGCCGAGGGCGGGCGTGCCGAAGACTTTCGCCCACGTCTCCTGCGCGCGTCCGATTTCCTCCGCGGACCGTGTCCGGTAGCGCCGTGTGTCGTGCGTGTGCGCGTGAGGATGCAATTCCGTGCCCTGTTCCCGGAAGGAGCGGATACCCGGGAGGTTCTTTGCGAGGAGCTCCGTCACGACGAAGCCCGTGAGGGGAATATCCTGCGTTTTGCACCACTGCAGCAGTCCCGCAGCGGGTGTGGGGTCCTCGAGGAGTTCCAGCGTGCCCGTCCGTCCGCCGAAATCCGGCTCGATGTCGCACGTGAGGGCGGCGAGCTTCGGGAGCGCGCGCGGGTTCATGACATGCACGACTTCGGAGAGCAGAGAGCTCTTCATCATTTCATCGGGGGATGGAACCATGCGTAGAGACCGAGGAGGGAGCCGAGGAAGGTGAGGAGGAAGATCGTGGCGGTGAAGGCGACGCTGGTTTCCGTGGGGACTTGGTAGCGCAGGAACATGAAGGCCACGAAGGCATCACGCGTGCCGAGGCCGGCTGGCGCGATGGGCAACATGCTGACGATTCCTGCGAAAGTCATGATGCTGAGGAAGTGCGTGAGTGGGAGATTGATCGCGAAGCCGCGACGGAGTATTTCCAGCTGCAGGAAATAAAATCCCCACGACACGAAGGTGAGTGCGATGAGGCGGGGGCAGGGGCGCCACACCAGACGGATCACGGGGAGCGCGAAGGGGATTTTTTTCAGGAACAGCAGCATCAGGAGGAAGGCGAGGAGGAGCGCCGCGGTGATGACGGCTGCCAGCGTCCAGGACCACAGCACCCCGACGGCAATGATGCTCAGTATCCCGATGCAGCCGACATCAAAGACGCGATCGAGCACCGTCAGCAGGATGCCCTTGCGCACAGTGATCCCCTGTCGGGTGAGGAAGGGGATGCGCGCCGCTTCCCCGATTCTCCCGGGGGTGATCATTCCGAGGAAGATGCCGGCGTAGTACATGCGCAGGGACTCCGCAAAGGACACGACACTCCCCACGGTATGTGCGAGGATGTGCCAGCGCAGGGAGCGGAGCGTGTAAATCACGGGGAAGAGGACGAGCGTCCCCACGAGGAAGCGCAGTGGCACCCTGCTCAGGGTGGTGATGATCTGCTGCACGTCCGTGGTCGCGAGCACCCAGATGAAGAGGAGTACTCCGATGATTTTCATGCCGTGCCTGATCACAAAAGTGCGCACACCTACGAAGCGGAAGAGCGCAGGCCGAGCTCCCGCCGGATGGCAGCCACTTGATCCACAACCAGTCCAAAGAAGAAGAGGGCTGTCGAGAAGATGATGAGCAGGACGGCGCTGTCGCTCACGTTGCGATCCGCGAGGAGATCGTGTCCCAGTATGCTCAGAGCGATGATACCGCTGAGGAAGCTCGCCGGCAGGAAGATGCGGAGAGGGGAGAAGAGCGTGATGAGACGGAGAATCAGGAGGAAGGTCTTCACGGCATCACGCGGGCGCACGGTGCTCTTCCCCTTCCGTGCCTGAATGGTAATGGGGACGAAGCGCACGTTGAGCCGCTGGTGGAGGTAGCAGACGGTGCTCGTCGTGGAGAGGGAGAAGCCGTTCGGGAATAGGTGCATGTACTGGAGGAAGACCTTGCGGCGAAAGGCGCGGAGACCCGAGTTGAGATCGGGGATCTTCGTCACGGTGATGGCGGAAGCCACGAAGGAGAGGAGCATCTTCCCCGGCTGGCGTATCCACGGACCCTTGTAGCCCTCGCGCTTTCCAATGACGAGATCATTCCGGTCATCCATGGCGGGGAGGAGTCTCTCGATGAGGTCCGGCGTGTGCTGGCCATCGGCGTCGTACGTGAGGACCCATTCCGTCGTGGCGGCGATAACGCCCGTCTTGATGGAAGCGCCGTATCCTTTGTTGTAGGGATGGGAGATCACATGCACACCGGCAACCTTCGCCGCTTCCGCTGCGGTGGCATCCGTCGAGCCGTCGTCCACCACGGTGACTGCACCGAGGAGCGCATGCGCACGCAGGAAGGTGGTGAGATCCCTCAGGACATTCCCGATGCACTGCGCCTCATTGAACGCGGGGATGACGATGGTGAAGTCCATGGCAACGGGACTATACAGCGGATTTCTGCCTGTTCCCACGCTTTTCTCTGTCTGTGGGACAGGAATATTCCTGTCCCACAGATTTGCGTGTCATCCCGCATTTCCTCCGTGTTTTTCCTGTGATACCGTCTCTCTCATCTTCCCATGCGCCTTCGACTCACCTCTCCGTTGGGGCAGGCTTTCCTCCTCGCGGGCTTCGCACTCCTCATGGTGGGGGTCTGGATGGTCCCCGTTCTCCTCGCGGGTTTTCCCTACGAGCTTCCCACGACAGTCCTCCGTGCGAAGGCATTTGCGGAGACGGGGGTGGTGGACGAGGCATTTACCCCAGCCGTCACGCTCATCCTGTGGGCGCTGCATCCTCTCGTTGCGTGGCAGAACATGATGGGATGGGCGGCAGTGAGCGCCGCTGCAATGGCCGCCGCGCTCCTCCTGCTCTGGTGGAGTGTAAAGCGCCTGTTCGACAGGCCGGTCGCGTGGCTCACCGTCGTGATCTTCAGCTTCATGCCGCTCTACTGGACGGAGGCGGTCCTGAACGGCGGTTATCCGTATGCCCTCTTCTTCCTCTTCCTCGGCTTCGCGCTCTTCCTGAAATTCTTCGCGCGTCATCGCCTCGTGGCCGTCCTCCTCTCCGGCATCTGCTTCGGCTTCGTCCTCGCATGCCAGCACGCCTTCATCACGTTCCTCCCATGGTTCGTGGTCGCGTTCCTCTGGATGCACCGTTGCGCCTGGAAGCGCGCCAGTCTCGAGGCGGCACTCTTCTGTGCAATTGCTTACAGCGCCTTCGTGTTCCCGCTTCTTCCGAATGCTCTCCAGTCCAGCCTGTCGCCCGCGGAGCGCATGGAGGTATTTCTTCCGTCGGTCGCGAAGCATGCCACCGGCATGGGGCACCTCTATCCCGATGAGTACACGTACACATTCCTGCGTGACACGTATGATCAGCGTGTCCGCCAGCGCGATGCCGCGGAGCCGTTCCTCGTCCGCCAGCAGGAGCGGTACATCCGCGTGATCTTCGATGTCGGGGATCTGAACATCCTCGACAACATTGAAAACGGCGTGTGGCTCTTCCTCCAGACGCTGCCGCAACTCGTGCTTCAGGAGTACCTCGGTGGGGCATTCCTCTGGCTCTTCATCGTGCCCGGAGTTCTGGTCCTGTGGATGCAGCGCCGTTCCCTCCTCCTCCTGATGGCCGGCCTCTGGCTCTCGATGGAGGTGATCCTGCGGTTCCTCCTCCACTACGGGCGCACGCACCTCATGGACATCGGATGGGCGCCAGCGATCTTCGCGGGCGTCGGAGTCGTCTTCCTCTGCCAGAAACTGCAGAACGAGAGAAGGCATTTGTCTGTTCCCCTCCTCAGTACTTTCGTGGCGCTTGTCATGGTGATGCAGCTCACTCAGGCGAATCGCAAGCTCTTCGCGCAGGAGTACGCGCGCTCTCCCGTGCCTGCCGTCTATGCTGCGACGGAGGCACTCGCTCTCCTCTCCTCCGATGCAGTCGTTGCCCATCCGCGCGGGGCAAATCTCTTCTACTTCTCTGATCGCAGGTCCGTCGTCCTCGCCACGGAGACGCTCGATCTCCTCGTGGAGCAGGGGAAGGTTCGTGATCCCTTCGCTTACTACGGCGTCACGCACATCCTCGGCTATGACGAGGAATATGATGCACTTATCAAGAAGGCTGTTCCGCAGATCCAAGTAGTTACCCTTTCAGAGTCAAAGGTGCAGGTGCCCCTCACTCCGTTTGTTCGCTACCTGCTCCATCTCATCCGTTAATTTCCTGCAAACTGCGTCTCGTAGATGGTGAAGCGGTCGTCGCTGTAGACGGACTTCACGCGCGAGGGCAGGCGGGGATTGGCTGCGTCGTTTTTGTCGACCACGACATACTGCACGTCGTACTTCTGAAGGTAGCGGTCGTAGTTTCGGTCGACATCCTTCGCGTGCTCCATCGTTTTCTGGAGGAATGCTTCCCCGCCGAACAGATCGATCGCGGAAACATAGTCGTCGTAGGCGGCGCTGTAGGTCGATGCGTGGACCGGGCCCACACCGGCATACGCGATGATGTTGTCCGTGAGCATCTGCCGGTCGACGTGCCCGCTGTTCTGGATCAGGAAGCGCTCCAGGAGCTCGTCGTTCGGGATGACGTGGTAGCGGGCCCCCCTACTGAACAGCAGGTAATTGTCCGTGTAGAGTGCCAGGTAGCGATTGATACTCATGGGTGCCAGGATGGATTTTCCGGCGATCTCCTTCTGGTTGAAGTAGTCGAAGGGGCGCTGATATCCTTGGATGCTCCGGTCCTTGGCACGCGCCACCGGCGGACGGAGGAGGTAGCTGTAAGCGTTCATGCTGATGCAGGTTCTGTTGCATGTGGCGAACAGGAGGAGCACGGCGCTGGCGCCGACGGCGGCGCGCAGCAGAGGGGTGGGCTGGCGGATTTCCGCGAGGAGGACGGCGAGCGCCACGATGTTCAGAAGGAGTCCCAGACGCCAGAAGTGGGAATGGAAATCCATCTCCTGTCCGGTAATGACATTGCTCACGGCACCGAGGATGATGGCGCTTCCCGCGAGGAAGAGGAGCGTCTCGGCAGGTGAGAATTTGCGCTTGATGCGCAGGACGAGGAGGCCGAGCAGGAGGGCGATGGTGTATTTGTTGTTCGTGATGGTGAGCGGCAACACGACATGCGTCTTTACCAGACCGATGCGGAGGTTCAGTTCATAGGATGCTTCATCGCGGAAGAGCGAGAGGATAGTGAGGATATGCGGGAGACATGCGAGCCCGACACAGAAACCCATGACGGCGAGGGCTCGGAGAGCCAGCCAGTCTCTCCGCCACATCAGGGAGAGACTGAGGAGTCCGACTGCCGCGAAGGTGACCATCCAGAGGTAGGGATACAAGTAGAAGGAGAAGGCGGTGGTCAGGCCAAGCCAGAGATAAGGGCGCAGCGCATGCGGGCGCCGGAGAACGGAGAGCATCGCGAGCAGGAAGAGCGCGAAGAACGGGTAAATCGTCTGCATCACCGCCGGGCGGATGAGGAGGTTGTGGAGCGATGCCGTGCCGAGAATCGCCAGCACCACGGAGGTCCATAGTCGCTCTTCGGATGTCTTCTTGCAGAGAATGAAGAGGAGAGCTCCGGTGATGATGGAGAAGAGGAGGGCGTTGAGGGCGAAGAGCGCGTTTATGCCCGCACCGAAGAAGCCCGGGATCGCCGCGATCCAGATGGGCAGGAGAAGCCCCGGGAAGTGTGCATCGGCGTGGGCGAGGATGTAGGGATTCCCGAGCCACGGGTACCCATTCAATACCTCGTGGATCTGGACGAGATAGTAGAGCGAATCCGCCTCGAGCTCGGGCAGGACAGACGGGAGCCATGTGCCGAGGGTGGCGCGGAAGTACACGAACGGAACCAACGCACCGAGTGCGCTACCGAGGAGGACCAGTGTCCATGCGAGGAGAGACCTCTGCTTCATTGAGGGGAAGCATGAGCGATGGTGCGGCAAATCACAAGGGGCGCCAAAATTTTCCGCGATCAGACGGTTACCCACGGTCGGCCAAGAGGATCATGAGGATGCCGGCCGGCATTTCCCTGTTTCCCCTTGAAGGCGGGCGAGTGGTAGGTCGCGGGCCATGGGGGCGGGGAAAATGCCCCCTTCGCAAGCTCGCGCAGAACGAAGAAGGCATTCACCCCGTGCGGGTCGGTCCCGATGAGTGCGTATCCCTTCTGCTCGCCGAGTCTCTTCAGCGCCAGGAGACTTGCACCGTAGTAGTCCGTCTTGTCCCAGAGGAAGCGCGGGTCGTAGGGGATGGTCCGGCTCTCCTCCGGGGGGATGTGCGCATTATATTCGATGATCACTACGCGGGGGCGCCAGTGCGTGATGGCTTTCCACACCCAGTAGTCGTTGCCGTCGATGTCGATGGAGAGGATGTCGGGCGCCGCGGGGACGGCATACTGCCGGAACAGCTCCTCGATGTTCTCCACGGTGATGAAGGCGCGGTGCAGATTGATGGCCGGGTCCTCGTGCTCTCCGTCGAGGAGGAGTCCCTGCCAGCCGCGGAAGAGGCGCAGCGCGCGTGTATTACACTGCACGCCATCCTCCGCGCCGAATTCGACGTAATACCTGTTCGTGACGCCGATCATCGCGAAGATGGCGTGGATGATCCCATCTTCATCGTTCTGGGAGAACTCGCGCCGCTCGATGAAGGGGAGGCGCCGCGCGAAGCGGGTGATGTCCCTGATTGGCTTTCCCGCGAGACGGTGCCAGCTCAGTGTGATGTGTGCGTGAAACCACCCCTTGAGCCAGTCCAGAGACTTCTCGATCCGGCGCCGAAGACGGTGGATCAGCATGGAGTGCGGGAGGAGTGGAGTGCTAGTGTAGCATCCTGTCCCCTCAGTCTCTTCGTCATGCGCGTTTGTGTCCTCACGCCGGTCCTCGATGCCTTCAAAGGGGGGAATCACCTCCCGCTCCTCGGGGAGGCGGCGCCCGTGCAGTTCACCATCCTCACGAACCGCATGCGGCCGCGGGAGGCTACACTCCCTGCGAATGTCCGGGTGGAGATCCTCCCTGCGCGCATCGGCCCCTACTACTTCGGCGTCGCGGACGCGCTCTTCGCGCGTTCCGTCCTTCGCCGCTATCCGCCGGAACATCCTTTCTGGAAGCAGTTCGATGTCCTCCACTTGAACCAGACCTGCGGGCCGCATCTCCGCAAGCTCGCGGAGACTGGCCGGCCGCTCTGCCTCCTCATTCACCATCCCGTCTCGGTGGATCGTTTCCTCGCACTCGCCCATGCGCGCTGGCCTGTGACGTGGCTCTGGCGGATGAAGTATGCGCTCCTTCTCCGCTGGCAGCGCGCCTTCTGCCGCTCGGGCATCGCCATCGCCACCGTGTCCCGGACGGCGGCGGCACGCATCGCTTCCGATTATGGATGTGAGAGCAGCATGGTCCGCATCGTGCCGAACGGCGTTAATTGCGAGCTCTATCGGCCCGGCGATCTCTCTCATGTCGAGTATGACGTCATCGCGCTCGGGTCCTTCCTCCACCCGCGCAAGGGATTCCCGTTCCTCCTTCGCGCGTATCAGGCGCTCTCCGCGCAGGGATACCGCATTGCGGATGTCGGGAGGCGTTCCGATGAACAGCTCGCGGCGCTCACGGCAATCCCGAATGTGCATGTGCAGGGGATGGTGGGTCCGGAAGAGCTCCTTTCTCTCTTGCAGCGCTCTGCCACACTCATTTCCACTTCCCTCTACGAGGGCTTCGGCCTCTCGCTCATCGAGGCGCTCGCGTGCGGGCGTCCGGCCTTCGCCTTCGATGGCGGCGCGGTGCGGGAGGTCCTCTCCCCCGTCGATGGAGAGCTCGTCGTGCCTGCGGGGGACACTGATGCGCTGGTCGCGCGCGTGCAGTCGTTCCTTCATCTCTCTCCCGAGGAGCGCCGGTCACGGGGAACGCAGTATCGTGAGAAAGTATGCGCGTTCTATCCACTCTCGAAGTCCGCGCAGGCGCTGCGTGCCTTGTATGAAGATCTCTGCAGGACATAGGGGATGATCTCTACGCGATGAATTGTCTCTTTCGAGTAAACACATTTTCATTCACGTCATTTTTTCCACCTTTGTCCGGCGACCCTTCGACTTCGCTCAGGGTCTTTCGCTGATATCCCATCTCTCGGAGGGGGAGGGGTCGTCCTGAGCGAAGCCGAAGGACGACAAAGGTGGAGCCAAAGCGCCGGCGCGCCAAAGCCCCTCCACCCGGCCCTGCGTCTCCTCGCTGTCTCCTCCAAGGCTTCAGAGCCAGCTCGTCGGCAACGTCTGCGGACAGGGCCTTCCCCTTCACCCCCCGTGGCGCGCCACCCCTCCATTTTTGTGATCAGAAGGCATGTGGGGATATCTGCATACTTCAACTCTTTCAACAAGAAGAGCGGCTGAATCCTTGTGGCATTCCTGCCCTTCCGCTAGCGTTTTCCTGAGTGTATGGACCAGAAGAAGGCTTCGACCATCGGGAAAGTTCTCACGCTGCTGAAGCACATTCGCATCAGTCCGTGGTATCTTCTCATCCCTGTTGCTCTCTCCCTCCTTGCGGCGGCATTTGAAGGCGCGGGCATGGGGCTCCTCATCCCGCTTCTCAACGGGTTCCTCCAGAAGAACTTCTCCTTCATAACGGACACGCCGCTCCTCGCCCCCATTGTCCGTCAGCTGCCGGCTTCCGTCCTCGCGAATGATCGTCTCCTCTTCGGCATTTTCCTCGGGGGATTCGTCATCATTTTCATCTGCAAGAACATCTTCCGCTTCCTCGCGGTCGTGAGTGTCGCCTACTTCTCGGAACGCACACTCCACCACCTACGGAAGACGCTTTTCACGAAGTACCTGAGCTTCGGGAAGCTCTTCTTCGACCGCACGAACATCGGGCACCATCACACGCTTCTCCTTGAGTTCTCGCAGCAGGCCCTGCGCCCGCTCCAGAGCATCGACGGATTCATTACCTCCCTCTTTTCTCTCCTCGTGTACCTCGGGGTGATGTTCACCATCTCCTGGAGGCTCACGCTCACGGCGCTTCCCCTCTTCTTTATCCTCCACTTCGCCATCCGGACGATGATCCTGCAGATCAAGGGGCTCTCGCGCTCCCTCGCTCTGCGGGGACGGGAGCTCGGGAAGAAGTCCGTCGAGATCCTCTCCACCATTCCTCTCGTGAAGTCCTCGCGCACGGAAGCGCAGGAGCAGCACTTCTACACGCGGATCAGCGATGACAAGGCTCGCTTGGACTTCCGCGTGCGCGCACTGCAGGGGCTCGTCCTGCCGCTGCAGGAGATCATCACGCTCCTCGTTGCGCTCGCCATCTTCGTGGGGTCGCTCCTCTGGTTCGGGCGCGAGCAGATCGCCTCCGCGCCGGCGCTCGTGGTGTACTTCTACATCGTCATCAACTCCTCGAGCAAGTTCGGGACGCTCTCGGGCTTCCGCGGGACGCTCGCGGCGACAGTAGGGCCGCTCGATGAGGTCCTTGCGATCTTCGATGAGCGGGGAAAGTACTTCGTGCGCGGCGGCACCCGGAAGTTCATTGGTTTGGAGCAGGCGATCGCCTTTCATCACCTCACGTTCTCCTACCTCGAGGGGCGCGACGTCCTCCACGATGTCTCCTTTGAGGTCGCGAAGGGGAAGATGACGGCCATCGTGGGTCCCACGGGAGCGGGCAAATCCACGCTCATTCACCTGCTCATGCGCTACTACGACTGTCCCGCCGGTTCCATCCTCATCGATGGCACGGACATCCGGGAGTTCTCGACGGATTCTTATCTGCAGCGTGTGGCCCTCGTGAGTCAGGACACCCTCCTCCTGCATGAGTCCCTGCGGAACAACATCACCTATGGGCTCGGGAATGTGCCGGAGACGGAGCTTCTCGATGTCGTCGAGCGCGCGCGCCTCACGGAGTTCGTCGGGAGCCTGCCGCAGGGGCTGGACACGCCCATTGGTGATCGCGGGGTGCAGCTCTCGGGCGGGGAGAAGCAGCGCGTCTCCATCGCGCGTGCGCTCCTCAAGAAGGCGGAGATCCTCATTCTCGACGAGGCGACGAGTTCCCTCGACAGCCAGACGGAAAAATTGATCCAGGAGGCGATCACTGAGGCGGTGCAGGGGCGCACTTCCATCGTCATTGCACATCGGCTCTCCACCATCCGGCATGCGGATACCATCGTGGCCCTGCAGGAGGGGCGGGTGGCCGAACAAGGGACGCTCGATCAGCTCCTCGCGAAGAAGGGCGTGTTCCACATGCTGTGGGAGGAGCAGAGATTCTAGGCAGACTCCACAGGATGTTCTCGCATTCCCGTGCGGGGTGTGTTTCAATGCGCGGGTCATGACGGAGACCCGGAAAACATTGGCCATCATCCCCGCGCGCGGCGGGTCCCAAGGTGTGCCGGGGAAGAACATACGCTTGCTACATGGTCATCCCATGATTGCTTGGAGTATTACGTACGGCCTTCAATGTCCGGGGATCGACAGGGTCGTCGTTTCCACCGACAGCGAGGAAATCCGGGAGGTTGCGCGCGCGTACGGTGCAGAAGTGCCTTTCCTGCGCCCGAAGGATCTCGCGGGCCCAAAGAGCATGGTGGAGGGCGCACTCCTCCATGCTGTCGAGTACTACGAACAGGAGGAGAACTACCATCCTGATCGTATCGTCCTCCTTCAGCCCACATCTCCCCTCCGGTTAGCGGACACGATGGATCGCGCGCTAGCTCACTTCGATGCGCAGCACCTAGATACGCTCGTCAGCGTCTACGAGAACCATAGTTTCTACTGGAGGAATACGAAGCCGCCACACCCCCTCTACGATGTCGTGCACCGTCCGATGCGTCAGGACATCGCGGCGGAGGATCACATCTTCGGCGAAGTGGGACTCTACATCGTCGAGAGGACGAGTACCCTGAAGGCTGAGCGGTGCAGGATTGGGGGGGAGGTCGGCATCCTTCCCGTTTGCCTCATTGAGAGCATGGAGGTGGATACGCTGGAAGATTTTCAGCTCATTGAAGCGCTGATGGGCATGTGTCTCTCACAACTGGTCATCCCGCGCCGCGTGGCAGAGGCATCCTGAGGATGGGGCTGCTCCGAAGACGCTTGAATTCCTTGTGATCCGCTGACCCATCCGTCATAGTTTCACGAGATGATGGGAACCCCCATCCGCGCGATTGCCGGCCGTTTCAGCTACGACTACTCGCATGCCGTGCTGGAGCGGGTGTTACGTGAGCGTCCCTTCGCGTTCTGTGCGCAGATTTCTACGGGTGCGGAGCCGCGGTTCTTCCCCGTCCTGCCCGCGGAGGCGCAGGAGTGGTTTATCTCCAGCGAGGTCCGCGGCGGCAATTACGGCGCGGTGGATTGGTCCTCTCTCGCCCCACTGGATGAGGTCCTCATTGAGAGCATGCGCGAGTGCGAGGCGGTGTTCATGGAAATGATGACGCGTCTGGAATGGAAGCGGAGCATTCCGTTCTTCATCCGCAAGCATCTGTACCTTCGCCACCTGCGTTTCTGGAATGACTACCTCACGCGACACGCCATCAACTTCTACCTCTCGGCATGGATTCCCCATGAGATCCCCGACATCGTGATCTACCACCTTTGCAAGGTCCACGGTGTTCCAGTCCTCTACTTCGAGGACACAGCCATGGTGCGCGATACCTCTTTTGCTGAGCGGGATATCCGCGATTCCGCCATCCAGATCCGTCCGCGGTATGAAGAGCTTCTCAGGGAATTCACAGATGTTCGTGATCCGGCACACATTCTCCTCGAGAAGCGCTTTGACGATCGATTTTGGGCGCTTGCGCGGCCCGAAGGAGAGCGTCCGCCTGCCAAGGTGACGCGATTATCACGCTGGAAGTTGTTTCGGGAGATGATCGTCCGTGCGCCGCTCGCCGCTTTCCGGATCATCGCCCACTACGGAACGCTGTCCGGTGTCCAGAAGGTGCTCTTGGCATGGGGCCGGCGCCGCGTCATCCGCGCCTGCGCTGCCTTTTACGATGCTCACGCCATCACGCCGGATTTGACGGTGCCTTTCGTGTATTTCCCTCTCCACTACCAGCCGGAAGCCTCGACGGCTCCCATGGGTGGCTGCTTCGTGGATCAGATCCTCGTGGCGCAGCTCCTCGCACAGCATCTTCCTCATGGTGTTCTGCTCTACGTGAAGGAGCATATCTGGACGAGCGGCTGGCTGAAGCGGGACATCGCGTTCTATGAAGATCTCCTTGCGATCCCGAATGTCCGTCTCGTCGCGCGCAGCAGCGATACCTTTCTCCTTCGGGAACACTGCAAGGCTCTTGCCACCGTCACGGGGACGGCCGGCTTTGAAGCAATTTTTCGAGGCAAGCCCGTGTTCCTCTTTGGGAGTCGTTTCTATCAGTATGCGCGAGGTGTCTACCCCATACGGACGCGTCAGGATTGCGCTGATGCCGTGCGGGCGGTATTTCAGGAGGGGAGAATACCCTCTCCGATGGAGAGCCGACTCTTCCTGAAAGCGGTGGAGGAGACCTGCGTGCCCGGCACGCTCAACCCCTGGCACTACGATGTGACGCAGCTTCCCTTCGATGCGCACGTGGAGAATCATGCGCGGGCGATTCTTCAGGAGGTTGCAACAGTCTTCCACTGATCAGAGGAAATCTGATCCAAGAACGTTGTACTTTCCCAGGCGCTCTTCCTTGAGCTCGAATGTTGTGGCATCTCCTTCCCGGTCCCAACGCACTTCCCAAGTGCGTGTGAAGTTCCGTTCGATGAACCGCGCGTTGTTCGTCCTGCCGTCGATGAGGATAAACGTCCCGGGGAGGAAGGTAGATTCCATGAGGAGCAGGTCCGCTGGCATCACCGTTCTCTCGTCGCACTGGAAGCTCAACCCGTGAATGTTCCCCTGGACGTCCTTCGCTGCGGGCCCGTCGGAGTAGATGAAATCAGGGATGACATCGGGGATGGCATCGTAGAAGTGACAGAGTTGCCCGTTGTGGGTCCCAATGTGGACGGTGCTGTGGCTGAGGTGCACGTGGTTCGTGAGTACTGCAGGCAGGCGCTTCCGTACACTCTCCAGCCACTTGGCATCCGCATCCACGGAGAAGAGCTGGAAGAGGAAGCGGTTGCGCACGGCAGGTTTCTCCTTGAGACTCTCCCATTCCAGCTGATTCTTGCGAAGGGCGTCGGCCATCACGATGGTGGAGTAGCCGACGCCAAACTCCAGAATCGTGAAGGACTTTCTCTGCCGAATGAGCTTGTGCAGGCGGACCAGGTCGGCCGGTTCCGGAGGGAAGGGGGTCATGAGCTTCCCGCTCACCGCATCGAACACGCCCTCCTGAAAGTCGATGTTCTCCGTGAAGTCGATGAGGGCGGAGAGACCTTCCTGCTCGATGTATTTTCGGTGTTGCTCATAGAGCTCGCGTCTCGTTGGGCGATTCATTGGCTGTTGGGGGAGGACCCCACGGTAACGTGAACCGATGCTTCGGACAACCCGAAGACCTCCCGCACTTTCCTGCCGATGGTATCACCCATCATACGGCCCTTCTCCTCCTGTGTGAACTTTTCGTGGGGGCTGTGCGGAATGCCGGTGTAGGGGGTGGCTAACTCCTCGACCGCTTTCAGGAAGATCCGGAGATCCCGGAGATTTGGGGCACCCTTCCCCTTGAAGATGCTCTCGATGGCGTGCTGGCAGTCCTGCTTCGTTGTGATGCGGTGGATGCCCGGAGCGAACTGGAAGAACCGATGGCCGAAGAGGAAGACAGGTTTCCCGCGGAAGAGTGCCTGAAAGCCCGCTGTGCCGGTCCCCGTGGCCACCGCTGCCGCATGCTCGATGAGGAGGAAGGTGTCCGTGTCCCGCGGGACGAATGTGACGGATGGGTTTTCCAGGAGGGATTCATAGAATTCCGCACTGCGGCATCGCTCGGTCTGCATGGGGTGTTCCTTCACGTAGATGCGGACACCCTTTGGCAGGCAGGATGCCAGAAGCTGAATGATGAGTTCCTGATCCACGAAAGCGCCCGCGAGCGGAGAGGTGCTCATCTCCGGTTGCATGTGAAGGGCGACGTAGACGTAGGGCAGAGTGAGGTCGGGCGTGCGGACATTGCGGAAGTAGGTCTGAATGGTGCCGTGTTGTCGGAGCTTGTTTGCCCAGAAACCGATGGAAACAATGCTGCGCAGGAAGCGCAGAGGGTGCAGCCGCAGTTCGCGCAGGGCCTTCCGCCACCACATTGCTGCAAAGCTCCTGCGGCGCGTGTGCTGCTCGAAGCGGGGCGAGTGCATGAACCACGGTTCGGGGGTTTCCTTGGTGTAGGACTGAAAGTATGCCTCGTAATTTTCTGAAAGGGGGACTTCGCGGCGAGGGTCGGAGAGTTCCTGCTTAAGGGTGAGGTAGCGATCGCGGATGGCCCCGCCCGATTGTTCCCAGTCCTCGAGCACGAAGAAGGCGTCGATGACGGTGGCGCGCTCTAAATAGAGCGTCTTGATCCCTTTCAGCTTGCAGAGGTTATAGAGGACGTAGTCATAGCATTGGTGCGGCTGATGATTGAGAAGCAGGAGATCGATGTGATGCCCCTCGAGCATGTGGTTCCAGTACCGGAGATGCTGCAGATACTGCCTTTTCCGTTGATGGTAGGGGAGGTCCCCGCGGCGGACGTAGCGCTCCACCATGGTCATGAAGATTGCCTCAGTGTGGCGCATGGACTCGATGAGCTCCGCATCGAGCGCGCCAATCGTGTTCCAGTCCACGGCGTCGTACCTCCCCTCGCGCATGGCATTTGCAGAAATTCTGATGTGCTTCCCTGCGGCAATGTTCGGGAGCAGGAAATCATCGTTGATGACGGAGATGCACGTTCCGAGGGGAAGCCCGTTCAGTGCGCGTTCAATGAATGGGTTGTCGTATGCAGAGCCGTCAAAGGATTTCAGGATGATGTTCATCGCGCGGGACAGTATGGCAAAGAGGGAAGGCGAGCGGAACAGAAGATGCCATTGACTTCTCCTGCTTACTCTCTGCTCCAGACGAGGGAGAAGGCTTCGGCTGCGCGGAGGCCAACACTACTTCCCCATCGGTGGGCATTGGCCCGGATTGCTTCTCCGCTGCGTGGGTGCGGGAAGGGGCGCGCCTCGCTCCGGTACATCGTCATCGCTTCGATTTTTTTCTCAAGGGTGGCGCCGATATCCACGAAGACGCTAGGCCGGAATACCGGCTCGAACTGCTGGAATGCCCATTCTGTGGAGGAACCCACCTCGAAGGCGAGGATCTTCTTCACTGAATCCTCCTCCATTGGGCGGGTGGCGGTGAGTACTGAGCGGAACGTGCGTGCATGGTCCACATTGAGGTCTCCCCCATGTTGCGTGTACACAACGGTGGGGTGGAGGCGCGCGATCTGCTCCTCTACAACTTTCGTGAGGGTGAGGAGAGGGATGGTATCAAAGCGGTTATCCGGGAACTTACTCAAGAGAACCTCTTTCGCACCAAGAAATTTCCCGACTCTTTGCGCCGTGGCGTGCAAGGCATTGCGCTCGCGTGCGTTTGCCTTCGTGGGATCGTCGGCGCGCGCGGTACTACCCTCGCCGAGGATGAGGATGGAGACAGCGTGCCCTTCCGTGGCCAGGCGCGCGATGGCCCCTCCGCAGCCGAGCACTTCATCATCGGGATGGGCGGCGATCACGAGGATATTCATGCGACGGGGGCAGGAAAGAGATGAGGCTCCGGAGAGCGTAGCACTTCCCTCTATCCCTTCGGAACGGCGAAAGGCCACATTTTCTCGTGATGGCTGGCGCTTTTTTTCCAGTGTCTTAGTATGGTGACCACTTCGTTCTTGCCATGGCCCTTCCCGATTATCATACCGATACGTGGGGAAATAGGACTTCCTATTCCCGCGGCGAGCAGCACATCACTGCGGAGAATTTTCATCTTACGCCGGCGTTTAGTGGCATCTATGGCAATCCGTCTCCCTTTCCTTACTTCGAGCGGAGCCGCGGGAACGTGCTCAAGAGGTTCTTCCTCATGCTCCTTCAGATTCATCGCTTCCGCGTGCAGTTCAAGTGGAACAGCGCCGCACCGATCTTCAAGGAGATCAAGGAATACTTCCCTGCGTGCGAGAAGAAGCCGCGATGGTGGATGCCTCTCCATGTTCAGTACGAGGGGAAGAAGTTCAATGGTGTCATCATGAAGAACGCGGAAGTGCTCATGAATATTGAGAGGCACGTTCCCCGCGGAAATTTCCAGCGCGTCTGCGAGATCGGCGGCGGGTATGGTGCGATGGCGGAGATGGTGATCAAGCGCTTCCATCCTGAGTACTACTACATCATCGATCTTCCCGAAACACTCCGGATTTCGCGCCTCTACCTCACATCAGTTTTTCCCGAGCGGATAGACAAGAGCATCATTTTTGTCTCTGCCGGGGAATATGAAAATATTCAGGTTCCCTTCTCGCTCTTCATCAACGTCAATTCCTTCGCGGAGATGCCACTCGAGGTTGTCCGCAGGTATTTTGCCTTCATGGAGCGCAGTGTCGGCGCGTACTTGGGCGCGACGAATCCGCCCCGCTTCGAGGGGGATTATCTGTATGCAGGCCCGGAAACGTATCCCTACAACGAGCAATGGGAGATCCTCTGGAAGCAGCGTCAGCGGCTCTACTACTATCGGAAGAATTACCAGATCATTGCCCGCGTGCGCGCCTGATCGGTTTGCATTTTTTCAAGACTGCGTCGCAGAGCTCGCGTATGGCATCGTTTCCGCCCGGGCGTGTCAGGATGGCATCGGCCTTTGAGAGTACCTCGGGCTGGGCGTCCGCCACGGCGACGCCGCATCCCACAAGGGCGAGGCATTCCAAATCATTGACGTCGTTCCCCACATAGATCACTCGGTGCGGGTCTATCCTGTTTCGGCGCAGATGATCGCGGAGCGTCATTGCTTTGTCCTCGCAGGCCTGGATGCAGGGGACCCGGAGCTTCTTGCAGCGGGCGGAAACTACGGGGTTTTTCTCGGTCGAGAGGACGATGATGGGGATACCTGCCTGCTGCAGTAGCGCGATTCCCATGCCATCCGCGCGCGAGCAGCGGACCCACTCCTTGCCATCTTCACCAACGTAGACGGCATCATCGGTGAGCACGCCGTCAAAATCCAAGACCACGAGCGCGAGCGGGGAGGGAAGTTTGTCCGCGAGGGAGTGCCGCCTTGCGCGACTCTTGTATGCGCTCATGCTGTGGCGGCAAGACCGGAGGGGGTTCTCGTACGTGGATGCTGGGCAGGGCGTGCGGGGAGGGGGGCGAGGTCCGCCGTCTCGAAGGCCTGATCCTTCTTCAGGGGGTGAGGGAGAGCTTGGCCGATGAGGCGGGACAGTTCAAACGGAGGAACGCCGCCCCCGGGAGACTTGATAGCGACGTCCTCTGACTGCAGGGTATGACCCGCGGGGAGATCACGGGCGGCAACGAGCTTCTTGCCCATTTTTTGCAGCGCGGGGAGCTCGCTCTGATGGAGGCGTTTCTCCTTGGTTCCCAGGGCAAGGTGTGCGTTCTTGAGATCGCGGATCATCTTCTTCATGCCCAATGGTTCCAGGGAGAATGCATGATCGGTGCCTTTCATCGCGCGGTCGAGCGTGAAGTGTTTCTCTATGATGCGCGCGCCGAGGAGATAGGCGACTACGGGCATGACGATGCCATTGTCGTGCGAGGAGAGACCGATAACCGCGTCGGGGAACATCTCACGATAGGTCGTGATCACCCGGAGATCCATTTCCTCGAAGCGGGCGGGATAGGAAGCCGTACACTGCAAGACTGCCACTTGGTCATTCGCTTCATGCGCCGTGACATAGGCGCGCACGACGTCGTCCATTGTGGCTCCTCCCGTGCTGATGATCATCGGCTTGCGGAAGGCAGCGACATGGCGGATGAGGGGGATGTTGCGCAGGTCGCCGGAGGCGATCTTGTATGCTGGCATAGCGAGCGTGGCGAGGAAGTCCGCACTTGGGAGGTCGAATGCCGTTGCGAAGAGCGTGATGCCTACCTTCTTGCTGAATGCGATGAGTTGCTCGTACTCCGCACGACCAAACTCCAGAGTCTCCCGATGCTGCCCGTAGGTGGAACCGAAGCTGTTCTCGTTCTCGTACGGCTTGTTGTAGAGCTCTTCGGTGTAGAGGGTCTTGTTCTCGCGCTTCTGCAATTTCACGGCGTTCGCTCCGGCGAGCTTGGCTGCGCTGATCAACTCCTCCGCCTTCTCCACGGACCCCTGATGATTGTGCCCGATCTCGGCGATCACGAAGGCATCGCTTTCATCGTTCATGGATACACCATCGATGGTGAGGGAGCGAGTCATGCAGGGGGAAGAGGCACGGAGGCAGTGTACCATAGGGAATTTCCCCCATTCTTTCAATGAAGAAACAGGTAATCTTTGGCTTCGTGCAATCCTCTGAATGGTGTTTCTGTGGGGCTGCCCCCCCACATCTTCGCGTGGATTTTTCATGCATGTGCTCCTCCGCTCCCCCTCCATGGGTTACGAGCGTATTTCAGAAGACGGGTGGAGAAAGATGCTAGCATGTTCCTGATGAAAGTGACGGGAGTACTCATCACTTGCGCAAATTCGCAGATCATGCCTGCTATCTTTGGCTTGATCCGCTCGTACGATCGCACGGGCATACGGCTCACCGGCGTCGACGCATCGCCAGCTCAGGGCGGATTGGCGGCCACACTCTGCGATGCATTCCATATGGTGCCGTTGGGGGGGGATCCTTCGTATATTCCGACTTTGAAAGGTATCGTCGAGGGCGAAGATATCAATGTGGTCTTCGTGGGCAGTGATGAGGAGCTCCTTGCGCTCAAAAAGAATGAACGTGCGCTGCCAGAGTTCTGCAAGATCGTCGGTTCCCCGTTGCAGGCAATTACCCGCGCTGCGGACAAGCTGGAACTCATGACATTCCTCGGTAGCCAGGGCATTCCTGTGCCCGCCGCCGCAGGAGCCTCCACATGCGAGGAGCTCCGGGACATCGTCATGGGCATGGGGTATCCTGCGAAGAAGGTCGTGCTCAAGCCGCGCTCTACACGAGGGAGCAAGGGCTTTCGCATCATCGATGACGCCGCGGATTCGTACGAGAGTCTCATGCACAATGCCTACACCACGCTCACGCTCGACGACGTGCTGCGGATTTTTCGCTCCCGTGAGGAGCGGCTTCGGGAATTCCTGCTCATG
>JAEAMF010001222.1_pt1 | contig 20378 bp, 14 predicted proteins | sample 8958721 | NCBI WGS metagenome assembly JAEAMF01 (sample SAMN16933255, study PRJNA681124) | bioreactor sludge metagenome | isolation source: anaerobic bioreactor treating anionic surfactant - SDBS | place: India: Bengaluru | collected 2019-02-28
GCCAGTATTCTGCCTGTAGCAGCGGCTTTCCCGAATATTTTTTCTTTCCTATATGTATTAAGCGTTTCAATTGCGGCGGCACAGGCTATCGGATTACCCGCAAAAGTGTGGCCGTGGTAGAAAGTATTGTCGGCCGGTTTATCCGAAAATGTCCTGAAAATCCGTTCCTTTACCACAGTTGCGCTGATGGGCAGGTATCCGGCGGACATGGCTTTCCCGATGCATACGATGTCCGGGTCAATGCCGGCATGTTCGAACGCGAACATTTTCCCGGTGCGGCCGTACCCGACTGCAATTTCATCGGCAATGAGCAGAACGTTGTATTTCGCGCAGAGATCACCAAGCTTCCGGAGATACTTGGGCGAGTAGATTCGCATTCCGGCGGCGGCCTGGCAAAGCGGCTCGACAATCACCGCAGCGATTAGTTTTGAATGTTTCTTTAGAATTCTTTCCATTGAAGCAAAGCAATCCAGCCGGCAGGTCTTCGGTCTTTTCCCGTGGACGCAGGTACCGCAGCATGGTGATTCTGCACGAAATACAGGAAAGAGCAGGGAATCGTATTGGCTGTGAAACTGTTCGAGTTTTCCAACTGAAACAGCGCCCAGCGTATCGCCATGATAGGCATTTTCCAGTGAGACGAATTTGTTTTTTTCTGGACGACCGATGTTGTGCCAGTATTGGAGTGAAACTTTCAAAGCGGCCTCAACAGCGCTTGCGCCGTCGCTTGCAAACAGCACGCGTCGTTTTTCCCCGGGGAAGAGTTTTACCAGCCTTGACGCAAGTTCTATTGCCGGCAGATGCGACATGTTGCCGAGTATGCTGTGCTGGAGTTTACTCGCCTGCCTGTTGATTGCAGCAACAATTCGCGGGTGGTTGTGCCCCAAGGCACATGCCCACCAGGACGAGATCGCGTCCAGCCAGCGGTTGCCGTCGGTATCATAAAGGTAAACGCCCTTACCGCGGGTTATGACCGGGAAATCCTCGTCCAGGGCCGACATCTTTGTGTAAGGATGCCAGATGCACGTACGGTCAATCTGCCTGTATTGCTTTGAATTCATTGTCAGATAAAATAGTGCTCTTCTAGCACATGGCGCATGGCCTGAGAAGACTAAATAAACCTTGTGACATGCCGAAATACGTGACGATGAATTGGACATCCAGGTAGTTATGTTGAATAAGGGTAGTCCTGGCAGAAGTGAAAAAGCCCGCCTTTTCCCGGATCTTTTGCCATCCGCATCTTGACTTTTGTGATAATCGATGTTTTTATCGCCGATTTGATTCCTGGCCTTTATCCGTCAGCTGACGGAAATGGGCAAAACAAGGTGGATGTGGTTATGGTTTATGGTTATGTCACAAAAGTAATCTCTTATAACCACCCATTGACCATAACCGTGGTAGGGCGACCATGATTCATCGGGCAGATCCTGAATGCCGTCGTGATATCGTTATATGGTGGTATGCAGGCAATGCCATTCTGCTGACATTGTTGATTCTCGTTCCGGTCTGGGTTAAAACAGCTCTTCACCTTTTTCACAATTATGATTTGGGTATCTTTGCCCAGGCTCTCAATTCGATAGCTATTGATGACATTAATCCATTTTTGCCGGCCATTAACCGCCGGATCTTCAGTGATCATTTTGACCCAATTCTGATCTTAGTGGCGCCTCTGGGGCATCTCATTGAGCCGGCGTATGCGGCGCTTTTGTTTGAACATGTTCTTGTATTACTGACGCCGCTGCCGCTTTTTTATTTGTTTGATACACGGGATGCGAAGAACGCCCCATTCGCGTGTTTTGCGATAACATATTTATTATTTAATCGCGGTATTGCTTCCGCCCTGTGTTTTCCTGCTCATCCAACGACATGGGCATCTTTTTTTGTTGTAATTATTGTCGTACTGTTAGTGAAGAAGAAGGGGCCGTTATGGCTGATTATTACTTCGATACTCCTCATGTCGTGCAAAGAGGAATTTCCGTTTGTTGTACTGATGATCGGCGTCTATCTGCTCTGGTGCAGAACTATAAAGTCGGGAATATCTCTAGTGGCGCTGGCAACAGTCTGGATCATTATTGCTTACGGTATACGGCCATGGTGGCTTGGTGACACGAAGAATTATGCATCGGTGATTATTTCCCCGATAATCGAAGCTCCGTTTCAGACGATATGGGATCGTCTAGCCGGGATCGGTGATGCCAAACGTTTTATTCGCTGTATTTTGCCGCTTTTCCCTGTTGTATACTGGTTTGCCAGGCGTGGCATTCCATACAACTGGGTGATGCTGTTCAGTGCGATGCCGTTGATAGCTATACGTTTTATCGCAAAGGCGTGGAGTTTCCATTATCTTGCCCCGGTAGCTCCGTTGCTTTTGTTTTTTACATTACCAAGGGGGGAGAACAGACTGCCGTGGCATTATTCCATAATCTGCATAATTCTCACGGTTCTTTCCAGCAGTGGACCGATAACCAGAAGTTTGGAAGTTTACGGGAAGATATCGGAATTCGGGGGGCAAAGAATTGAATCAATAGAATACGCCAGGTCTCATCTGTTGGAACAAAACCACGGCAACGCCATGGTCGAAGGAAATCTAACACCTCTGCTTGCGTGCAGAAATAACGTGTTTCAGATTGCCGGTGATCAACCGCCGGATGTGGAATACCGTTTCTTCCTTACGGAAAAACCGCCCAGAGGTGATCCCTATCCCTTGAAGCATCATGATATAGACAAACTAATTGAAGTTTGGCGCAGTAAGCCTGATATAAATATTCTAAAGGAAGATGATTACATTTTCTTTGCAGAGAAAAAGATTTATTAAAAACCAGGCAAGTAAATCCGGGATGGCTGATTCGTCTGAAGGCATGTAATTGATTTCAAGATTACGACGAGGCCGGTTTGTCAGTATCATGCGCGGCGGGCACTTTGATGCCGGTGGCAGCGCGGCGAAGGCCGTGTTGGCCGTTCGCGCGGTCAAAGAAATTGTAATAGATGAAGACCTCGTTCCTGCCGACGAACGGTTCGGGTTCCAGCACAACCGTGGGCGCACCCGTGGCTGAGCCGTCGTCAACGCGACGGACGAAACGATTGGCCGGGTCCTTGCCGAGGCCGAGCACCCAGATGCTGCCGGGCGTATTGCGGTCCTTGCTCTCGCGTGCCAATAGCGAGAAGTAGGAGATGCCGCCGACGCCGCTGGCGGACGCAATGGTTTCGGGCGACGAGATGAACTTGTGCGGCACGTCGGGCGGCAGGGTGAGTGTCATGATGCGCGTCCAGGGCGATTTTCCGTCGTGCTTCTCGTCGCGGTAGATGGCCAGCATATGGTTGCCCACGTTACAGACCAGCAACATCTCGCCTCCGAACTCTGGCGCGAGAAAAAGGCCGGGATCGTCTTTATGACCTTCGTCGTTGGTTAACACGGTTACTTGTCCGGTGTTGACGTTCACGCGGGCGATCTGTCCGTGTGGCGCGCCTTCCTTTCGCTGCACAAACAGGAAATCCGGTGATACCGCACTCCACATGCTCATTTGCCGATAATCAAAATCGTCGAGGTTGTGCCACTCGTCAGGCTTGTTGGCGAAAATCCAGGCGGCTTTTGCCTTCCAGATAGGCCAGCCGTAGGTGTAGGCAATGCGCGGCGGTTTACCGTCCTGAAAACGGCTGGGCATGTTGCCGTAGCAATCGTACTGCTGATGCGTGAGCTGCGTAACGACCGACTTGCCCCTGTTCAGCCGGGCGGAGAATTGTTGCATGATACCCGTCGAGTCCTGCTTGGTATAGACGATGAGATGTCCCTTGTCGTCGCACGTCCACTCCGGGCCGTTGGTTGAAAACTTCCGGCCCTGGGGGGGACGGTCAAAAACGACGACAATATTCTCATCCATCAGATAATCGCGTCCGGTAGTAGTCTTGAACTTGCCTGTTATCGGGTCAATGTCGCCGATCCAGACGTTGTTCTTCACATCCTGAAATACTACTTGGTTTGCCACTTCGTTGAACTCCGGATCAATATAGGACCCGTTGACTTCGCCGACAATGGGCGCGTCCGGAATGAAGCCTTGCTGTGCAGCATTGGAAGGTATCTGAGGCTCACGATTTGTTGGAGTGTGCTCTGATGTCGGCGAAGTATTGGCTTTACGGTAGAGCTTGGTTAGCGTACGGATGATGAGGCTGTCGCGGGCAATGGCGGGGGTGGAGAGGGCGGCTTCGTCAAGACGGTTGACGTACAGGACGCTAAACTCTGAGCCGGCATCGACAACGAAGGTATCGCCGGTCTCGGTCAGGCAGAAGATCTTTCCGTCATAGGCCCACGGCGAAGCGGTGAATGCGGCCTTGCCGGTGGTAAAGCGTTGTTTGCCATAAACCTCCTCACCGGTAAGTGAATCGTAGGCGGCGAGGAATCCTTTGTCGAGCAGGACATAAAGCTGGCCGTCACAGACGAGCGGCGAGGTAACATAGGGTGCGGCACGACGCTGGACCCAGGCAATGTGGGTATTGAAGGTCGCGTCGGCGGGCAGGCTGATGTCGCCGGTCGCGCCGGGGCGGATGGCATAGACGGGTCGCAGCGAGCTGTTCTGGCAGCCGGAGGCGATATAGAGCAACCCGTCGGCGGCAAACGGAGTCGGCACGGTCACGCCCGACATACCGCGCAGTTCCCAGAGCAGTTTGCCGGCGAGGTCGTAAGAGCGAACTTTGCCGCTGCCGGAGGTGACGATCTCCGTGCGCAGGTTGTTTTGCCATACGAACGGCGTTGTCCAGTTGCTCTTCTCGTCGCGCTCCACGCGCCAGACATCCTTGCCCGTGCGTTTGTCGAGCGCGACGAGGAACGATTTTTCCTGGTTGTCGTTGAGCACGAACAGCAGGTTGCCGTGGAGCGCTGGCGAGGCGGACGTACCCCAGTTCCAGTCCATCTTAAAGCTGCCCCATTTGCGCGACCACAACTCGCGGCCGTCCATGTCGTAGCAGAACAGACCGATGTTGCCGAAGTAGGCGTAGACACGTTCGCCGTCAGTTACGGGCGTCTCTGAAGCGTAGGTGTTCTTTGGGTGAATGGAACCTGGTGGCACACCTTTGTGCACGCAACGCGACCATCGTAGCCGGCCGGTATGCCAGTCCACGCAATGGAGCATATATTGGTGTTCGTCGGTGGTGGTTTGGCCTCGAATGTGTTCCATGATAGAACCCAGCTCTTTTGGCGCTTCGATGCTGCCGGGACTGACTGTCGATGTAACAAATACACAGTCACCCCAGATGATCGGTGACGACCAGCCCTTTCCGGGTATCGTACAGCTCCAAACTACATTGCTCGTCGTGCTCCACGTGACGGGCAGGTTGTTGCCGTAAGCAACACCATCGCCGCGTGGCCCGCGAAACTGCGGTGAGTTTGCGTCCACCGCAGCTGGCCGTTTCGATGTGGATTTCTTCGGCACGGTCGTGGTGGTCCGTTTTGGCGGCGCATTGGTGGAAGACGGTTCATCATTTTCAGTCTGTCGCTGTCGCCACTTTGCCATTGCGTTTTTCATCTCATCCTGCGTAATCCCGCCGTCACGATTTATGTCAAAATACTCGAAACCAGCCTTGAGTGCTGGACGTTCACTCGCTTCGTCGCGGTTCAGTTTTCCGTCGCCGTTCTGGTCCTGTTGCGTGCACCATTCCTCCGCGCTCCACGGCTGTTGAGCGGACAGCGAAGCGGCCACAGCAAGACAAATAATAGTAACAACACGTCTCATATTTATTGCTCGTTCATGCCTTTCTGGCGGCGACTGCCACCGTAGTAGGTTTGAATTTCGTCCAGCGTCAGGACACTGTCATTGTTTTTGTCTATCTGCTTGAAGGCACTTAACGGGAATTCGGCGGGTGTGAGCTTGCCGTCACTGTTCTTATCGTATTGCTTGAAACGCTCTTCAATGCTGCCGCGTCGGGAAGTGACGGACGCGCCGTCCGGCTTCAATTTGCCTCCGATTTCCGCGTTGCGTCCGTCCTGCCGGGTCCATTGGGCGGGCATCATCTGTTTGTCCCACGCGGCGTAAGCGGCTTGGAGTTCCTTCAGCTTCACCGGCTCTTTTGCGGAGAGGTCGGTCTGTTCGCCGATGTCATCCTTTAGATTGAAGAGTTGGTCTTCGCCACTGCGTTCCTTCAGGAGTTTCCAGTCACCGACACGCGCGGCGTGCTTCTCTCCTGAACGCCAGAAAAGGCGGTCATGCGGTGAGCCGGTTTGCTGGCCGGCGACAAAGGGGATCAGGTTGACGCCGTCGAGCGGCGGATCAGTCGGCAGCGGCGCGCCGGCAGCAGCGATCGCGGTCACGGTGTAATCGAAAGCCATGATCATTTCACGGTAGGTTTGGCCGGCGGGAATGACACTTTTCCATTGCATCACGAATGGAACGCGAATGCCGCCCTCGAACATTTGTCCCTTGTAGCCGCGCAATGGGTCGTTGCGGGAGCTTGTCTCCGGTGTCGGGCCGCCGTTGTCGCTGTAGAACATGACAAGCGTGTTTTCCTCCTGTCGGAGGTCGCGGACTTTGGCCATGACACGCCCGACGGCATCGTCAAGCGCCGCAAGCATTCCGGCGTAGGTGCGACGCTTGTCCGTCAGGTTGGAGCATCGGCCTGTGTATTTCTCGGTGGCTTCCAGTGGACCGTGCACGGCATTGAAGGCAAAGTAGAGGAACCACGGTTTATCTTTGCTCCGCTCAATGAAGTCCACCGCCTCTCGTGCGAAGGCATCGGTGAGATATTCCTTTTCGTCCTTTACGATCTGGCCGTTGCGGAGGATCGGATCAGTCTCCCTCGGGTTATCCGGGTAGTAACTGCGCGCGCCGCTGAGGAAACCGTAATGATAATCGAAGCCGCGCTCATGCGGACGGAGTCCTGCTTTGAAACCGATGTGCCATTTTCCGATCATGCCGGTCGCGTAGCCAACGGTTTTGAGCCGTTCAGCCAGCGTGGGAATGTCGCGCGGTTGGCCGAAGTTCGGATTCGCAAAACGTTCCGGTCCGGAGTTGTGCTCGAAACCGAACCGGTGCTGATACATCCCGCTCATTAACCCGGCGCGCGACGGCGAACAGACCGGATGCGTGGCGTAGCCGTCGGTAAACCGCACACCGTTCCTGGCGATGCTGTCAATGTGAGGCGTTGGAATATCCTTGCAACCGTTCACGCCGATGTCGGCATAACCAAGATCATCGGCGAGAAAGATTATGATGTTTGATTTCCGCTCGGCGGAGAACGACGACGCGAGCAGACAGAAGGATGTGAAGATGATGAGAAAGTGTTTCATTGCTTGGTCTCCGTTTTAACAGGGGTGAATTGTGATGTTGTGAGATTCAGATCCAGGAACTGATCAGCCTTCACACCGGCGAACGTGACGGTCTTGCCGCTGGGAAGCGCGACCTTCAAATCGGCAGTGATTTGCTTGCCGATGCCGAAGTGGGCATCGAGCGCGCCGCCGCTCTTGTAGCTGTGGTTGCTGTGAATCCAGCGATATTGTTTCTTACTACCGGCGGTGAGTTCGACGCGCGCACCGATGAGTTCGGCATCTTTGATATCGCTGAAACGCAAACGCAGCCAGTGGTTGTCTTTCGCACCTTGAAGGCCTGTATTCCAGTAGATCTTGCTTTCGTAGCGGGCGATGTCGAGGGCGACGCCGGAGTTATCCGGATCAGCGGCGAAGACTAGGTCGAGCAGGCCGTCGCCATTAAGATCGGCGGCTTCGCCGGCAATGCCGCTGGCGTCGAGACCGCTGAAGGTCGTTGGCTTCGGCTCGAACGTGCCATCACCCTTGTTCAGGAAGAAGAGGGTGCGGACAACGAGGACGGGGCTTTCGCGGCGGTCGAGCACGACGAGGTCCTGCCAGCCGTCGTTGTTGAAGTCGCCGAAAATCGCGTCGGCATAGTACGGTCGATTATCAATCGGATTGGATGGCGGGAGGCCGGGCTGGCTGGAGAGCTTCGGGACACGCGGTTTCCAGTTCAGATGAAAGTTGGAGAGCGGGCAGTCGAAGAACGCATACCATTGGCGGTAGGTGTTGTTGATGGCCGCAAGACACGTTGCCTCCGTCCGCTCCTCGAACCCGAATCCGCCAAGGTTTTTCCAGAATCGGCCACCCACATACTCGATGCGCGGCGACCAACTCACGTCGCTGGGACCGGTGGCGAAGATGTCGGGCAGGCCGTCGTTGTCCACATCGGCCACGGCGATGTAGGGCAGGCCGGGCGCTTTCGTAGCGGAGGCAGGCTCGTAGAGCTGCTTCTCGAGGTTGTAGCGCAGGCGTGCCTCGGTGGCGAAACCGTTGCCGGTCACTTTCTGGAATTTCAACGCGCCGGTTTCGGCGAGCAGGTTTTTCCAGCAGAACAAACCCTGCCGATACTCGCCCGGTGAGAAGGGCAGCAGCGGTTCGCGCACGTCGGCGTGGCAGGACTGGAACAGGTCGAGGTCGCCATCGCCATCCATGTCGCGCAGCGTGATGTCGGGGCCGGCCTTGTCCTTCGCCGAATCGTGGTAGAAGCCGCCGAAGTCTGGGACGAGGTCCGTGCCGCCGATGTCCTCGAACTTGCCACTCTCGAACTTTGTCCCGTTGGGCTTGAAGACGAACAGCCGCGAGTGGGGCACGCCGCCCATCGCGTTACCGATGTTGTCGCAGCCGATGGCAATGTCGAGCCAGCCATCGCGGTTCACATCGCCGATGCTGGTTTGGCGGTTGTAGGCGCGTTCGTTGCGGGTACCCATCTTCTCTGACACATCCACAAAGCGGTTCCACGTGCCATCGTTGAGCAGAAAGGTGTTGCCGAGCAGCGGCACGTTACGGCGATTCTCGTCGGCCTGCATTGGCGAGTGACGCGTAATGAAGAGGTCGAGGAAGCCGTCGCCGTTGAAGTCCGCCAGATTTGGTACCTGGGCGCGGCCTTCAAACTGCTCCGGTGTCAACGTCGAGCCGCGAATCTCGATGCGATGTTCGAGAAAGCGGAACCCGCCATCGTTAAGGAAGACCAAGAGTTGATCGATGGCGGTGAGGCGGCGGCTGCGCGGCACATTACCCGTGGTCGAGCTCGCGACTCCGGGCAGTGAAACCGGCGGAGAAACGGTGGCAATGAAGTCCGGACGTCCATCGCGGTTCAGATCGGCCAAGGCGAAGCCGTTGACGCCCTTGCGAATGTCGGTCAACCCTGGGACGTGGACGCACTCGAAAAGCTGCCCCGTGCCTGAGGCATCGCGCACGGCATCGGAGTCGGGAAGTTGTTTAAGCACTGGCTGTCCATTGACTGGATGCGGGGTGGATGCGGGTTTCGCCTCGTCGGGCACGGGTTGTGGACGTTTTCGACTGGCCACGTATCGGCGGAACTCCTCGTCCGTCACGGCGCCATCCTTGTCCGCATCGGCAGCAGTGAAAGCAGCGGTATCGGCCACCTCGTCGCGCGTGAGCTTTCCGTCGCCGTTGCGGTCGAGTCGTTTGAACGTCTCGGCAAGATCGCCCTTTTGTTGCGCGAAGAGAGTCAGGCTGGATAGCAAGACCGACAAGAATATGATTATCGTTTTCATGGTTTTTCCTTCAAGGTGCCTTTGTAAATCCAGGTTGTGTTGTGGCAGGGGGCATTGATTCGTTCAGAAATTTGCGCACATCGCGGACCACGGCCTCCACAACCGCTTGGTCCGCGCCCTTGCCCCAGCGGTCGTCGCCACCACCGAAATAAAATCCGTGGCCGTATCCGGGGTATTCGCGATACTCCACCTTTACGCTGGCCTCCTTCATCAGCGGCAGAAAAAGTGGCTTGTTCAGCTTGTGGAGGTCATGCCGGTCGCCGTGCAGGATCAGCACGGGGGTGTGCAGGGTCTTCAGCTTCTCCAATGTGCGCGCCCGTAAATCCGGCGTGAGGTATTTTTCCGGCGCGGCCATGATTGATAGACGCGGGCCATACTCGCCGGTGGTGAGCATGCCGGTGTAGAGTACCGTTGCCGGCTCTCCGGCGACGATGGCTCGCACCGCCGGGTCGCCACCGAGTTCCAGCGCGATACTGCCGCCGCCGCTGCCACCGAAGAGCGCAATGCGCTCTGCATCCACCCCTGGTATCTTCGCCAGCGCGTGAACCATGGCGCGCACATCCTCGATCGATCCGCGCGACTGCACGTCCTGCTCGTAGGTGCGGAACGTGGCCTGCGCTACCGCGTAACCGGCGGCCAGCATTCTCGTGATGACTGGATTCACCAGTAACTGCCGGCGCAGCAGATCCTCAGGGAATTGGGTAAGTCCGCCGTGGATGAAGACGATGGCGGGAAAAGTTTCTTCCCGTTTTGGTTTTCGCCAGAACGCCCGTACGGCACGGCCATCGGCGGCCTTCGCATCGAGCGTCTGGATAGGGCTTTCAGTCTCCGGAATTTCAACGGGCTTCACGCGCGAGGTCATCGGCCCCGCGCCGTCGCCCTCCATGCCAGCTGTACGGTTGCGGGCCGCGGAGACGTTCTGTCGCGTGTATGCCTCCGCCTCGGCGAACATCACGAAACCATCGCCATCTGTGTCCGCCGCCTTGAAGAACGGCGCCGAACCGGCTTCCTCGCGTGAAAGCTTTCCGTCGCCGTTGCGGTCGAGTTGCTTGAAGCGGTCCACGAGACCGCTGCCGGCGGCACGCTGTTGCATCTGCGCCGAGGCGGCGAGGCAGACGAGAATCGTTGAAAGACTGGTGAGTGTAATGATCGTTCTCACGGTTTCGTCTTCAGTGTTCCTCTGTAAATCCAGGCGGTGTAACCGAACTCCTCCGGCGACGTGCTGATGCCTGAATCGAATCCGCCGAAATACAGGACCCGGCCCTTGTCTTCCGGGAATGGCGAGAGACAGATGGATCGCGTGGTCCGCAAGCCGCCGCTCACGCCTTTGTTCGGCACCGGATCGTCTGGCGTCCAGACCCGGCCGTGGGCGTAGGTGCCATCGGCGTGGCGGACGAGATACCAGGAGGAGTTGCCCTTCTCCGTGTCGGCGCCAGAAGGATGCGCGGCCCAGACACCGGCGAGATGGACTTTCTCTCCCGTGTCCGGATGTGTCACGGGCGTGAACCCGTTTGCGGCGATGCGTTCCACCTTGACGCGGTCCGATTGGAACTCCTTCTCGAAATACCGCCGTGCGTCGAACTCGATCGTTGCGTTGTCTGTCTTGGTCGGATCAATGCCGAGGACTTGTGCCAACATGTTGCGCGTGCAAATCAGCGTCTCGCGGTTCGGATTGCGTGGGTCCCAGACACCAGCCAACCCGTAGATGTTCCTGTCAAACTTGTGGCCGATCCGCGCCTCCTGTTCCGCCGCCGCGTGTTTCCATTCGTAAACATGCTCCCAGCGCGGCTTCGGCCCGTCCACACGGCGGAAGACCCCGCCGGCGCCTGGTGATTGCGGGTCGGTTTCCAAGGACACATAGAGCACCCCGTCAAACTCACAGGACGAGGGCGCGCGCTGTTCCTTCATAGTAGCTGGACGCCGGTATTCCGGCTGCGGCTCCCAGACGATGCCACCGGGCGTTTGAGGATCGTAAGCACCACGATAGATCAGACCTTCGGTCGCGGCTGCAAAGACAGAATGCGTTCCCGTGACACGGTCCACATGGTCGATCAAGGTTCGGATTTCGGTGCCCCACGCGGAACTGGCCTTGCCGAACGTCATCCTCGTCCACCGGCCAGTCGCGTCATTACGCGACCAGACCCCGATCTCTTTCGAGCCGAACCCGGTTGTCGTCGCCAGCAAGAGTGAAACCGGGCTGTCGAGCCTCCGCCCCGTGCGGTCGGTCGTGAATGTCACCGACAGCAGACATTCGGCCCGGCCAAAATAGGGTCCGAACGTCATGTCCACTTCCCACGGCGCGTCGTGGGCTTTCTTGACGAGCACCTGCGGCCCGGTTGTCTCCCCGCGTTTGTAGCCCACCTGCTTCCAAGTGCTCACCGTGGCGTAGAGCCTGCCCTTGTGGGCGACGATGAAGTTGCACTCCACGCCGCCCATCAACTTCCCGTTGCGATCCGTGGTGCCGGGGAAGTAGTCCTTCGTGAACAGCAGATCAGTGAACGCCGGGCTGCTGCTCTTGGGCGCCGGCCCGGCAGGTTGCCGTGCTTCGGGATTGGGAGTGCCGCCCGCCTGTGCCTCCTCAAGAGTGACCACGCCGTCCTTGTTCTTGTCGAGCTGGTCGAATCGCTGGGGAATCTCATCGCGCGTTAGCTTGCCGTCGCCGTTGCGGTCGAGTTGCTTGAACCGCTCGGCGAGGCCGCCGCCGCGTGCGGGCTGGGTTTCCTGCGCCGAAAGAGTCAGGCAGGCAATGATGGTTGAGAGGGTGATGAGTGTGATAATGGTTTTCATGGTTTCTCCTTCAGGGTTGCTTTGTAAATCCATGCGGTGTCGCGGTGAGGGCCCTGGGCGGCGTCGAAGCCGCCGAAGTAGAGGACGCGGCCTTTGTCTTCCGGGAACGGCGAGACGCAGACGGTGCGGGCGCTGCGCAGGCCACCAACCGCGGTCGGCACAACGGCGGGATCGAAGATTTGACCGGTGCCGTAGCGGCCATCGGCGTGGCGCACCAGATACCACGCGCACTTGGCCCGCGCGTCATCGCCCGTCAGTCCCGGCATGATGCCGCCGGCGATCAGCAGCACACGCTCGCCGGTGTCGGGATGGACAACGGACGTCATCTCGTTATATGCGAACAGCGTGGTGAACCGCTGGCCTTCCTGCGCGCCGACGAGGCCGCCGAAATGCTTGCGCATGTCGAACTCGACGCGGCGCTCGTAATTTCGCTGCGGGTTGATGATCTCGATGATGCCGTCCACTTCGCGACTGCAAAGGATCAACTCCTTGCCGGGGTGTTCGGGATCAGGAATGGCGGTGATGGCGCGAATCCACGCGACCCCGCGGCTCGCGAGGCGGTGACCCCATTCGCCAATCCACTCCCAGCGCGGTTGCGGGCCGTCAACGCGGCGGAACAGGCCGCCGTTCTTCGGCTGGTCGGGCGTGATGTCCACGGCGAGGTAAACGTCGCCATTGACGCGACCGACGGACATGATCCGTCCCAAACGGCCGGTGAGTTCCGGCTCCGGACTCCAGCGGATGAAGCCGGGCGCGGCGGGGTCGTAGCCGCCGCTGAACACCTTGCCGTTGGTGATGGTGGCGATGAGGCGGTCCGCGCCGGTAACCCGGTCGCGATGCACATGTAGCATCCGCACCTCGCCGAGGTCGCGTGCGGCGCGCGGAGCGATGATGCTTTTGACCCACTTCCCGGCGGCATCGTCGCGGACAAAAACGGCGCTCTCACTCCGCGACTCGAAGATGCTGCCGCCGGCAATCAGCAGGCTCACGGGCTGCGCCAGCGCCTTGCCCGCGGCGTCCGTGGCGAAGGTGAGCGAGGCGAGCACGGCCACGCGGACACACGGCGGCGCAGGACGATGAAACTGCACATCCACCTCCCACGGCGCGGCGGCGGACGTTTTCACCAGCACGCCGGGGCCGGGATTCGGCGCGGTCTGATCGTGATTCCACAGGCTCACGGCGGCATACAACCGCCCGCCGTGCGCGACGATGTAGTTGCACTCCGTTCCCGTCATCAACTTGCCGTTGCGGTCTTTCGTGCCGGGAATCCAGTCGCGCGTGAACTGCAAATCGGTGAACGCCTTGCTCTCCGACAACGGCACCGGCCCGTCGCTGTCCTTGCGGTAAGTGATAGCCTTCGCCACCTCGTCGCGAACGCCGCCTGTCGCGCCGCCGCGTTTTCCCTTGGAAGCGCCGGCCGCCGCCGCGGCCTTCGTTTCCTCCAGCGTGACCACGCTGTCGTGATTGCGGTCGAGCGCGTCGAACCACGGCGCATTGCCCGACTCCTCGCGCGTGATCTTCCCGTCGCCGTTCTTGTCGAGCTGTGTGAAGCGCTGTTCCGCGCCCTCCCGGACGGCGGCGGGTTGCGACTGCGCGGCCGCGAATGATGCCGCAACTAGGGCGGTAGCCAGCAAAAGTTGTGGAAGATGCCTGCGATGTTCACTCAATCCGCATTTTCTTGATTGTGTCGGTTTCATAAAGCTTGGCGGAGAACTCCGCGAGGAGGGCGCGATCAGCCGGTGTGCAGTCGCCACCGCTCGAGATAATCTTAATGTTGGTGTCACAGTGCTCCTTCAGAGTCATGCCGATGGCGAGGAGATCAACGCGCTTGTCCTGCAGCACGTGGCGAATGGCGGCGCCGGGCAGTTGAGCGAGGCGTTGCTTGTCGAAGCCCGGCACGAGGTAGCCCGACCACCGGCCCAGCCAACCGCCGCCGACCACTTTCATCGCCACGATGCCCATGCCCATCTCGTGCGCCTTGGCCAGACAGTCATCACGCAGTTTGGTCATCCGGGACGTCCACACCGAATTGTGACCGCGGGGCATGTAGCCGTAGGACAACATGCACATCTCGAATCCGCCGGAGTTGATCATGGCCATCGCCTTATCGAAATAACCATGCGCCGAGAACCCGATGAACCGCGTGATCTTCTCGCCGCGCAGCTTGACCAGTTCGGCGTGAATCTTCATCGCCTGCTCGACGCTCATCTGTTCCAGCCCAGGCGTGCCATGAATCAGGAGGATGTCGAGATAATCGGTCTGGAGTTCCTTCAGGGATTTCTCCACCGCTTTACGTACTTCTTCGGGCTTGGTGGTCTCGACCTTGGTCACGAGGCACACGTCGCGACGCAGGTCTTTAAGTGCCTCGCCGAGAATCGCCTGGCTTTCCATGTAATTGCCGGCTGTGTCGTAGTAGCGGATGCCCCGGTCGTAGGCGTAGCGGACCAGTTTCACTCGGTCTTCATACGACAACGGATTGCGCCAACGCTTCGGCAACGCCGCGCCGCCGTAACCAAGCATTGGAACTTTCAGGCCGGTCTTGCCTAGCGTGCAGGTCGGAATTGCGGCAGCAGCTTGGGTCGTGATTGCCGCCCTCAAGCCGGCGGGCATGATGTACTCGCAGCCAGCCACGGCGATGGCTGCTTTTGCCGTCTGTGTCAGGAAATCGCGGCGTCCGAGAGTTTGTTTCATTTTATCGTTCCTCCCTATCTTCAGCACGGCGCTGCTTCTCCGTGCGGATACCTGTAATCGGCTTTGGCGTTTGTGGAGACACGCTTGGTCGAGCCATCGTCCAGGCGGTACACATAAAGTTGATTCTTGCCGGTTTCGCCGGAGTGATAGACCACCGCCGACTCGCCATCAATCCAGCGCGGATAGGCAATCCAGAATGGCTTGCCCGTCTCGTTGGCTATCGCCTTCGGGTTCGTGATCGCTCGCTTCTGCACATCGAAGTTCGCGATGTAGAGCGTACGTCCCGCCATGCCCTTGCGCTCAAATCCCGTCTGGTACTCGAAGCAAATCTTCTTCTCGCTCGGAGAAACGCTGACACGGTCCAAGATACCTTTCGTTACCAATTCGCACTCAATCCGTTCGAACTTCGGCTCGCCACCGATATTCGGCGTCATCAGGAAGTAACCGCGGCCAAAATTCGGGGACGCTGACGCCACAAACAGCCTGCCATCGCTGACGGCCGAGTGGACCCACGAACTGTACCGTTTGTCGGTGAGCGGCACTTCCTCGCCCGGTTTACCGCCCACCTTGCTTGCCATGATGCAGTAACCGCCTGCCGCCGAGGTTTTGCGGTTCCACACGGGCGTGTTCTTTCCGTCCCGCGTCCACGTGGGATTGAAGTCGGTGTAGGTGCCATTGGAGAGCTGATGAAAGCCCGTGCCGTCCACGTTGATAATGAAAATCGCAGTCAGCCAGTTGACAGTGACGGGGTCATCCTTGAGCCTTCGGAAGCAGACGAACATGTCGCCGGTCTTCGACCATGACGGTTTGAAATCCCAATGGCCGGTCGTCAAGGGTTTTCCCTCCGGCTGACCGGGCAGGCCGACGTGGATTTCGCCGTTGCAGTAATACGAAATCCGCGACCGGCGCGGAGGCCCCGCCTCGCCGGCGCGGACGATAAGCGGTGCGGATGCGGTTGCCAGTGCGACTCTTTTCAGGAACTCGCGACGGGTAAGTTTGTTGTGTGTGTTCATGGTTTCTCCTTCTTCTTGTTTACTCAATCTTCATCTTCTTGATGTAATCCGTTTCGCGGACACGGGCCGTGTAATCGGCCAGCAGGGCGCGGTCCTCTTTTGTCAGCGTCAGGTCTGACGTAACAACAGCCTTGTTCTCGTCAATCTCCTCGGCGTGCCCCATGCCGATGACCATCAGCGAGACTCGCTTGTCGTTCATCACCCATCGCATCGCGGCCCCCGGCAGTTTTTTCCGGGCCACAGGATCGAAGTCGGGAACAATATACTTCGACATGCGACCGAAGATGCTCACGCACATCACCTTCATGGCCACGACGGCGACCTTCAGTTCCTGTGCCTTGTCCAGGCACATCTCGCGGAACTTGAGGTTCCGCTCCGACAGCAGTGTGTCCTTTCCCTTGGGGAAATAGCTGAAGGCCAGCAGGGCCAAGTCGAAGCCTCCGGTGGCGATCAGCTTGTACATTGTCTCATACGCGACGTGCGTGGTCACGCCGATGAACTTGAACAGCCCCTCGTCGCGGAGCTTGGCCAGTTCCGCGCGGATCTTCATCGTGCCGTCAAAACCGCCTTTGAGGAGGACCGGGCTGTGAATCTGCACCGCATCCACTTTGTCCATGCCGAGCGCGGCCAGCGACGCCTCGATGCTTCGGCGAACCTCTGCAGGATCGAAGACGGCTACCTTCGTCGAGATGAAGCAGTCCTTGCGGACTGTTTTCAGGCCCAGCCCCACCACATGCTCCGCCTCCGTGTAAACGCGCGCGGTGTCGAAGTAGCGGACGCCTTGGTCGTAGGCGCGACGCACCAACGCCGCACGCTGCTCAGCGCTCTGCGGCGGCACCCCGTAGAAGCGTGCCAACACCGGTACCATCTGCGATGTGCCCATGCCGAGGATGGGCAGATTCAGCCCGGTCTTGCCGAACGCGCGGATAGGGATTGAGCCGGCAGGCTGCGCCGGTGTTGCTGGCCGCTCGCCGGCGTTGGACCCGCCCTCACAGACGGCCGCCGCGGCAAGCGCCTGCGTCGCCGTCTTCAAGAATTCGCGCCGTCCGAGAGTTCCTTGTGTTTTCATGGGTCCTCGCCTTTCATCAGCACGGCGCGTCTTCGCCATGCGGGTAGCGGTAGTCGGCGTTGGGGTTTGTGGACACCCGCTTCGTCGAGCCGTCGGCCAACCGATACACATAGAGTTGGGTGTTGTCGGGTGGGCCGGCGTGATAGACCACTGCCGTTCCGCCATCAATCCAGCGCGGATAAGCAAACCACCATGGCTTGCCCTCCTCGTTGGCAAACACCTTCGCGTTGGTGATCGCGGGTTTCTTCGCGTCGAAATCCGCGATGAACAGTTTGCGCGGCCCCGGGTTCTTGACCTTGAACTCGAAGCAGACCTTCTTCTCGTCGGGTGACAGGCTCACATGCTCCAGCCACCTCTTTCCCGCAAGCTCGCACTGGATGAAGTCATAGATAGGTGTTGCCCCTTCCCGGAGGGTCAGAAAGAAATTTCCCCAGCCCAAAGTCCGGTGCCCGGCCGACACGAGCATCCTGCCGTCTATCAGGCACGAGTGCGCCCGGGTGTGATCGCGCTCGTCGGTGAGCGCGATCTCCTGGCCGGGTTTGCTGCCCACTTCGCTTCGCATGACCATGAAACGGTTGGTTGTCGGATGCTTGCGGTTCCAGATGGGTGTATTCTTTCCATCCCGCGTCCAGGTGGGATTGAAATCCGTGTGGGTGCCGTCGCTTAGTTGGTGAAAACCCGTGCCGTCAATGTTGATGATCGAGATCGTGGTTTTCCATTTGGTCACGTCCGGATCGTCCTTCAATCTGCGGAAGAAGACCAGCATGTCGCCGGTCTTCGACCACGACGGCTTGAAGTCCCAATACGGCTGACCCGGAGTCAGCGGTTTACCTTCCGGTTTGCCGACTTCGTTCACGTGAATCTGGCCGTTGTAGAAATACGAAATCCGCGACCGAAACGGAGCCGCCGCCGACTCGCCCGCGTGGACGATGAGCGGCAGACCGGCGAGAACCGTAGCCGTCTTCAGAAACTCACGACGCCCGAGAAGTCTGATATATGTACCCATATTATTCTATACGTTTCTGCTCTGGGAGTTATTACAAAAAAAGTTTGTAACATAATTCGATTTCAGGCGTAATGAGTTTATGAATGGTGATGACCCGGAAGCCGCCGAAATGATGGACGAAGTCGCGGCCTGGAGGCGCACGCGCGACCAAGCCTCCGCCAGGCGTTTGATCGCGGCATTGTATCCGCTAATCATCGCCATAATCAGGAGGCGACTGCCGAGACGCGTGGCTGAAGAAGATCTCGCGCAGGAGGTGTTTGCACGGTTCTTTGAACGACTGGATGACTACGACGGGCGCGTGCCGTTGTCGCACTGGGTTGCTCGCATCGCGGTGAACCGATGCATTGATTTATTGCGCGCCGAGAAGCGGCGGCCGGAATTGCGCTGGGCGGACTTATCGGAGACCGAAGCTGAAACGTTGAGCGCCACGCTGGCGGGCTCAGAGAAGACAGCTCCGGAAGCTTCGAGTGCGCATGAGCTTGCCGTGAAGTTGCTGGAGATCCTGGATCCGAAAGACCGGCTGGTTGTGACAATGCTCGACCTCGAGGGCCGGTCGGTGTCCGAGGTGCGGGAGGATACCGGCTGGAGCGAAGGTGCGATACGGGTTCGGGCGTTTCGTGCCCGACGCCGGTTGCGAAAAGAACTTCTGAAGTTGGAGAAACGACGATGAACAATAATGATCCATGGAAAAGATTGGCTGATGCTGCGTGTCGTCATCAGCCGGATACCGGCAAGCAGGGGGAGATGCCGTTTGGTTTCGACACACGCGTGCTGGCACAACTGCGTTCGCCGCGCCGGATAGCGGCTGAATTACTGGGGCGATTGACGGTAGATTCCATTCCCGTCGCTGCAGTGGTGTTGTTGACATGCTGGCTGATGATCCGGCCTGAGCCGCAGATCAAATTGGAGGCATTAGATCCGGCCATGCTGGCAGATGTTGTTTTTGCCGAAGAAACGGAGGAACCATGAGAAATCTTGTTCTTAAAATCGGAATTGGGCTGGTGGCGTTGTTCGGTTTTGGTGTATTCACCGGCGTAGTTGTGGGACGGCAGACGCATTGGACTGGCCGTTGGGCCGCCAACGACAAAACGTTTGAACAGCAATGGATTGATGCACGCATTAACGAATATACGCCCCTGCTCGGATTAACTTCGGAACAAACCACAGTTATCCGTACGCACCTTGACGAGTTAGCTGTCGACTTGCAGGGGCTCCGCGCCGAGTTGCGGACAAAAATAACCGAGGCTTTCAAGAAGACGAATGTTACAATTGCCAACGAGCTGAAACCGGAACAACGCGAGAAATTCTGGAAATTGCTGAAAGAGAAATCCGAGAAACGCCAGCGTAATTGTGTCAAACAGAACACTCCACCTGACTGACAGAGCAGGTTGTGATCCTATGCGGGCATTCTGGCGGTTTATTTGCGGAAATCGGCCCATTCAGGTTCGTTCTCAAACACCCAGCGGTAGTAATCTTTTTCTTCAAGCCTGCTGGCGGCAGCTTCGTCCGTTACAATGCAGCAGCGCTGGTGCAACTGTAGGGCAGATGCTGAAATCATTGAGGTGATCGGACCCTCGACGGCGCGGGCTAGTATTTCAGCCTTTTCTGCACCTGTTGCCAGCAGCAGGCACTGCTTGGATTCCAGGATTGTGCCTACACCCATGGTCAGGCCTCTCCTGGGCATCTTGTCCGGAGAATCGAACAGCGGTCCATTCTGCCGGATCGTGGCAGGTGTCAATGCCTTTTCCCTGGTGCGAGATTTAAGAGCGGAAAGCGGCTCGTTGAAACCTATGTGACCATCAGCCCCGATGCCGAGCAGCTGAAGATCGATCCCGCCGGCATTGGCTATCAACCGTTCATAGTTTTCGCATTCTTTTTCAAGGTCGGCGGCCATTCCATTTGGAAGATGCGTATTGCGAATGTCGATATTGATCCTGCTGAACAGGTGTTCCTTCATGAAGAAATGATAGGAATCCCTGTTGTCCGGGGCCAGTCCGACATATTCATCCAGGTTGAACGTCTGGCACAGGGAGAAATCCAGTCCTTCTTTCCTGTGCATTTCGGCAAGTTTCGCATAAACCCTTTCCATCGTGCGCCCAGTGGCGAGCCCGAGAACCAGCTTCGGCTTGGCCCTGAGCCTCCGCGCAATTATTCGCGCCGCGAGCACGGTTGCAGCTTCCTCGTCGTGCTGGATGATAACTTCCATTATACGCCGTATTCCTTGGCATTCGCTGGAGTGGATGCCATAACCTTGGCGGACGGGATTGCCCGCTGAAGTTTTTCA
>JAEAMF010001226.1_pt1 | contig 20315 bp, 22 predicted proteins | sample 8958721 | NCBI WGS metagenome assembly JAEAMF01 (sample SAMN16933255, study PRJNA681124) | bioreactor sludge metagenome | isolation source: anaerobic bioreactor treating anionic surfactant - SDBS | place: India: Bengaluru | collected 2019-02-28
CCGCATCGGTACATCCGGAACAGTCTCAGTACGTATTGCTATCCGAATTGATACCCATTTTGGGTAAGTTATCTCTGATATAGAGCGCCCATGAGCCGTCATCGAGACCGGTTTTCATCTTGCTGATGATCCATCCGTGCGCATCGGTTCCGTCCCACCATGCCCATGCCGAGACGGTGAGGTCGTCTCCGGTGATATTCAGACTGCCTGTCGCCGTCCCTAGATTGTCGATGAAATCTTGTGGGGACGCGCTCCCATTGAAGGACGCTCCTCCGTCGATGGTGCACATGGTGGCATCCGGTCCGCTGACCGTTCCATCGTTGTTGTTGGCCGTGGAATCCAGAGCGTCGAGTGTTGAGCCGTCGGGCAGATGCCACACGCCTGCGAAATTCGCATCCCAGACATTGGCGGCGCTCTGTCCGTCCGAGGCGTCGCTCTTGCCGTAGTACAGGTAGATCGTCGTGTCTGCACTGGAGGAGATCGTCGGAACCTTCACCCAGAAAATTCCTGACCCTGATCCGCTTCCGCTCTCGAAACTCTCGCGTTCGTAGGCAAGCAGAGAGCCGGTGGCGCTTGTGAACCGCAAATCGTGGCCGTCACTCCGCGCGTGCGCGCCGATGCCGGTGTCGGCAGCGATCTCCACGAGGAGCGGGAAATCCGTGAGGTTGCTGTCCACGTTCGTGTGGCTGATCGTGATCTCCTTCCGGTAGGAATATCCTTCGAGACCCCAATCCGTTGCGAAAACAGCGGGGGGCGGAGCGAGCATCGCCAGGATGAGGAGCAGGGATGTCCCCCGCCATGTGATGGCTGTAGTCATTGGCCTGTGTGTGGAGGAGAGGAGTGTCATTTACCGTGCGCGGTACGTGAGGACGATTTCACCGATGTACGGGGAGAGGTAAATAAACTCATAGCGGGCGTATCCTTTGATAGTGATGTAGAGGTATTCGTCGGGAGCGGGATTGAAGCTGCCTCCATCAAACTCATTCGTGAATTCCGTCCACGATGTATTGAAGAGTCCCTGTCCTTCCGCTGCCGTGAAGGCGTCGTCCCCATCCTTGTCTTCCACGAGGAAATCGATCCAGAAATCCTCGTTCACCTCTACCATATCCGTACTCTTGTACCAGAAGCTCACGTCGTTCCCAGCTCCGAAGTCCACGAAGTCGCGCGGGACGCGGACCTTCATCTTCAGAGTGAGGTCCTGCAGCGAGGATTCCTCCGTCTCGATGATGTAGTACTGATGTCCGTTGGTGCTCGCTTCGGACCCGATGAAGACATTCGCGGCATTATCCGTGCCGTCTTCCTCCACCGTGGCGCTCTTCATGGGAATGCGGATTTGCGCTGTGCGAAGCGACAAACTTCCAGTTCCAATATTGGTGATGACGTTTGAAGCGGCATTGAGGAAGATATTCTGGAGCGTCGCACTCGTGATGGTGGAGCCGGAGATCGTCCCATGGACGACGGTATTTCCATCCGTCACCAGGTCGCCGGAAGCGGTGAGGTTCCCCGTCGCCTGGATGTTGCCCGTCACGGCGAGGTCATCATCGAACTGGAAGCGCTCGAGAGTCCGGTTGTAGGTGAGGTTCTTGTTCAGCGATTCCCCGAACTGCAGAGACACATTCGAGGCGGTGTCGACATCGTCGATCGTCTGGAAGGCCTCCGTATTCACGAGGAGAGTGGGATTCCACGAAGACGTCCCCGTCGCCCCGGCTGCCATCGGGAGAATCAGGAAGAACATTCCCCACATGAGGACCTGCCATCGCGCGATGGCTCTGATCAGAGGCCGGCGGGTGGAGGGAGTGCATTTCATTTGTCGATCATTTGGAAAGCCCCTGAGATGTTCGCGAGCGGGCTTGAATAGCGGGAAGCGAGCACTCCGGCTGCCACGGGGAGAACAATCAGGAGAATTGCGATGTTCAGGACGAAGAGAACCAGGATGAGCGAGGTAATCAGGCGGAGCGATGGCCGTGAAATCCGCTGCATCAGCCGGCAGAAGAGGCAACGTGATGCGGGAGCGCAAGAGTTGGCGGGGCTGTGAGCATGTTCCACCGCGGGCCGCGTCGGATGATCCGTGAGACTCGTGAAATCCTCCGGATCGAAGCGAAATAACCACCGGTAGAAGCGGCTCCGGGAGATGCCGAATGTCTTGCAGGTTGCGCTCACCGATCCGTGTTCCGCGAAGTGCAGGAACCACTGCAGGCGTTCCATGATTTCCTGCGGCGCCCCGTCCTCCTCCGCTTTCTGGAGGAGGGAGAGGATCTGGCCTTTATTCACGATTTTGGTGTGTATGGGAGTGTCGGAGGACTGTCGCGAGACAGGGAAGAAATCTCTTTAGTATAGAGCAAATTGCCTCTTTTGGAAAGAGCTATTTATGATGTCTGTTTCGTGACACCCACGTGACGGGGGGACACCTTCCTTCGTTTCCCCGTGCCCAAATTTTCAGTATTGAGGCAAGACAATCTCGGCGGAGTCCGCAGACGAAGCCGAGTGCCCTTCGACTCACTTCGTTCGCTCAGGGCATTCTCGTCTTTCCGAAGGATGGTCGCAGTCCCGCGTAAGCGGGGCGAGTCGAATGGCGGAAGGGGTGGGATTCGAACCCACGATCCCGCTTGCGCGAGATAGCGGTTTTCAAGACCGCCGCCATAGACCACTCGGCCACCCTTCCGGAGCCATTGTAGCGCAGGAACGCCGGTACCCGAAGTCACTCACGCCAGCTCCGCGAGCCTCCGGAGGAGCTCGGAGTTCTTGGGGAGCTTCTCCTTCGGGCAGGCGCGCTTCTGGAACGCGGCCCGCAGCGCGTCGATGTAGCCCTTCTCGCGGAGGAGCTTCTCGACGAACGGCATCGCAGTCGCACGGAAGCGGCTGGTCTGCAGGTTGTGCGAGAGTTCGAAGAGCGCGCTCACGAACGCGTCCTCCCCGCCGCAGGTTTCCGCGCGGATTTCGTCGAGGGCGGCATTGGCCATGCTCTCGGTATCCAGACCGGCGAAGAGCTCGAGGGCGTCGGCCGGTCCCGAGGGGAAGTAGTGCGAGAGGCCGAGGCGCCGGAGGGTGCAGGGGAGCGCGAAATCCGCGATCACGTCGGCCACCTGCGTCGCGAGTCCGCCGTCGCTATTGTGGTCCTCCGCGACGATGAGGTGCCGGGTTTCGAGGGCCGCCTCGAGGATGGCTGTCGCATCGAGCGGGCGGATACAGCTCACGTTGAGGACGCGGACACGGACCTTCTCCGGAGAGGCGAGGAGGCGGTCGGCGGCCTCGATGGCGCGGTGGACGGGAATGCCTGTCGCAATGATCGTCACCTGATCGGAGAAGTCCCCGCTGCCGCGGACAAGGTCGGCTTTGCCCCCGTAGATATAGTCCGCTCCGTACAGCAATTCTCCTGCCGGTGTCTTGATCTGCGCGTGCCCCGTGCGCGGCGAGAAGACGTACACGCTCTGGTGCCCCTCGGCAATGATCTCCATTGCCCGCTCGGCCATGGCCGCGGCCTGATTGCTATCGGCGGGATGCCAGACCTGCGTGTGGAAGAAGGGGAGATTGAAGTAGTTCTGCTCCTGGTGCGTCTCGCCGTCCTCGCCGACGGAGAGCCCCGCGTGCGTGCAGTCATTGACGATGCCGCAGCGCGTGTGGCCGCAATTGATGTCGATGAGCCGGGCGTTGGCGCGCGCCTCGTTCGTCCCGAAGGCGGCGAAGGTGTAGGTGACGGGGAGGAGGCCCACCATGCGCATGCCGGCGGCCATCATGAGCATGTTCGCCTCGGCGACTCCCACATTGAGGACGCGATGCGGAAATTCCTTCTCGACTTCGTCGAACCCGCCAGAACCCGCGAGGTCCGCATGGAGGACGAAGATCCGCTCATCCGCCCGCATGAGGTTCCTGAGGTGCGTCGCGCCGAAATCCTTCCGTGCCGCGCCCTTCTCGGTCGTCACCGCGCGGGTGTAGCCCTTCTTCCTGAGGTCGGAGATATGCAGCGGGAGGGGGAGATCCGTGGCGACGCGCTGGCCTGCCTCGTAGCGCTTCTTCTCCGCGGCGTGGAACGGCTCGTAGGCCGCTGCCGTCTCCTCGAGGGAGGGGAGGAGCGCGAGGGCCTGTGCCGCCTCCTCCTTCGAGAGAGGGGCGCCGTGGTAGTTCTTCTTCCCCGTGTTCGATCCTTCTTCCATGAAGGGGATGCCGTGCCCCATGGTGGTGTAGTAGCAGAGGAAGATCGGGCGGCCTTTGCCGAGGAGACTATTCGCCCGCTCGAGAGCCGCTTTCACCTGCGACGGGTCGTTCCCGTTCTGCACCTCGATGACATGCCAACCTGTGGCGAGGGCGATCTGCGCAAAGTCCGCGGAGACCGTCTTCGAGGGCATGCCGCTGAGTTGGATATCGTTGAAGTCGCCGTGTACCACGAGATTGTCGACCTTGAGGTGAGCGGCAAGGCGGAAGGCTTCCAGGACTTGTCCCTCCTGCGCATCGCCATCCGCAAGAAGCACATCTACCGTGCCAGACTTCTTCAGGACTTTGAGCCCGAAGGCCGCACCGAGGCCGTTGCTCACGCCTTTGCCGAGGGGGCCGGTTCCGAAGGGGATGTCCCCGATGCCCGCTTCGATGTGTCCGGGGAGACCGTCGGGCGTGCGGAAGGTGTCGATGATCGCCTGCGGGGAAGCGAGACGCTTGTCGTTGCCCTCTCTGCCGAAGAGCCACTGCAGGCCGTAGCCGAGGAGTGAGAGGTGGCCCGCACTCATGCGGAGAGGCTGGTCGCGATGGGGGTCGCGCATCTTGCTCACCATGTAGGCGAAGGTGAAAGCGGAGAGCGGGCCGCCGGGGTGTCCCGACTTGTGCTTCACGGGGGCCTGCACGGCGAGATGACAGAGAATCGTCCGGGCGAGATCATGCGCACGCTTCTCCTCCGCGCTCAGGGGCGCTGCGTCCCCCGGACCGATCCAGATCCACTCGCCGGTTCCTGCGCTTGCGACGACGCGCTGAAGAGACATCGGAACATCTTTCTGGTCCTTGCCAATGAGTGATTGCACATCAGGTCTCGGTGTTTGCATAGGGTGCGAAGGAGGTGCGTCTTGAGTGTAGTTTTCTTCGAGAGATGAGTAAAGCCGGGTACAAAAGTTGCTCACTGCCAGAATGGTGTCTTGTTGAACGATCAAGTCGTGTTGGTTGCCACGGAGAAGGGGGGTCCCTAGGCTGCCCCCCGACCTTCCACTTTTCCCACATTTTTCTATGGCATTGTACGTCAGGAAGAAGTCCGCCACCGTGCCGTTCCTCAGCATTAATATCTCCGTGATCGTGCTCCTTTCCCTCCTCATGCTCACAGCACGCTAGAGCGAAAAAATACCCCTCAGGATTTCTCAAGGACGAGCACCGCGCTTCGTCCTTTTCGTATCTCCTCCTTGATGCCTGTCCAGTCGTGGATGGCACGCAGGAGCGTTTCGAAGTCATACGCGTATCCCTCGCCGCGCTTCGTGCCGGGATCGTTGGTGACGAAGTCCCACCAGCCGTATCCCGTGAGGACGAGCATGTGGTACCACGGCCCCTCCCCGGAGAAGTAAGGATTGCCGAGGTCCCGCCCGGCCGCGGGGACGATGACGGGAGAGCCCCCGGCGAGGAGCTGCTTCAGGTCTTCGAGGGTGGGGTCCTCGATGACGCGCGGCGTGTACCCGTAGTACTGCTGCGCAATCGCTCCGAGCTCGGCAACGGTGACGTCCTGCGGGTAACCGTGCTCCGTCTCCCAGTGCACCATCGCTTGAATTTCCTGTTCCGCCTGTTCGCGCGTGAGGCCGGTTCCCGCGAGGAAGTGGTGCACCATGATGAGGCTCATCTCCTCGCAGGATTCCTCGTGGAGGGCGTCCCAGTTTGCGGAGGGGGCTTGGGGGGAGAAGGGGACGGACAGCGGGGAGACAGAGCGAGGAAGGGGGGAAGGGGATGATGAAGGGGGATAAGAAGAAAGAGAGGAAAGTGAGGAGGATGAAAAGGATAAAAAAGATGGAAGGGATTGAGAGGATGGGGTGTTCGTTTCGGGGGGCAGCGCCTGAGACGCTTCCTCGCTGCAACCGGCAAGGAAACAAGGAATGACAATGGCAGCCAGGAAGCGCTTCATCGTGCTTGTATTGTTGAGGAAGGTCGCTACACTCACAACCTTTTTTCCTCTTCTCCATGTTCCATTCTCTCCACGAAGCAGACGCCTATGCGGACGACAATGTCGGACGGGGGGAGTGCCTCTTCGATGAGGACGGGGGCGATGCCTTTGATGATGGAGGAGAGGCCGGGGAGGACGGAGAAATTCCTGCATCGGCGGCGATGAATCGCCATCGGTATTACGGCTGCATGCTGGCACCGGAGAGTCCAATAATCACCGTGCGCTTACACGAAGATATGCTTTGTGGCGAGTTACTGCAGGAGATCGGCTGCAGAGAGGGAAATCCGCTGGTGCAGCTGGGATCGCAGGCCGATGCATGCTTGAGAGACCTGAGGGGGTATTCCAGGGCTATCGCCTCATGTGTTCTTCTCGAGATCCTCCACATCCCGCCGCGCGAACTGGCAAGCCTGCTGGAGGGGCAGGGCATCCGCGTGAAGTTCGTCGGAAGTTTCCGTGATCGATGGGCATGAGGGAGTCGAGAAAATAGGGGACTTGGAGGAGAACACTTTCCGCGGCATACTTCCTGCATCTCCTTCACTCTTCTTCCATGAAGCTCTTCCTCGATACCGCGAACGTCGATCACGTTGCCGAAGTCGCCGCATGGGGCGTACTGGATGGCGTGACGACCAATCCCACGCTCGTCGCGAAGGAGGGGAAGGATTTCAAGGAGACGGTGCTCAAGATGTGCGCGCTGGTTCCGTGCGTGAGCGCGCAGGTGACGGCAACGGACGCGGAGGGGATGAAGAAGCAGGCGGTGGAGTATGCGGGGTGGCACAAGCACGTGGTGGTGAAGGTGCCCATGACGACGGAGGGGTTGAAGGTGCTCGCGTTCTGCAGGCAGAAGGGGATCAGAACGAACTGCACGCTCGTCTTCTCCCTCGCGCAGGCTGTCCTCGCTGCGAAGGCGGGCGCTTCTATCCTGAGCCCGTTCGTCGGACGCATCGATGACGCGGGTGAGAGCGGGATGGCGCTCATCGCGGAGATTATGCAGGCCTGGTCGCACTACAAGTTTGCGACGGAGGTCCTCGTGGCCTCCACGCGCCACACCGAGCACGTGACGGAAGCCGCGAAGCTCGGGGCGCACATCTGCACCATTCCCTACGAGGTCTTCCTCAAGCTTCCGAAGCACCAGCTTACGGACACGGGCCTCGACCGGTTCCAGAAGGACTGGGAGAAGGTGCAGAAAAACTGATAAAGATCGGCAGAGGGGATAGTTGCACTACACTAAAACTAGTGTATAATCTCACTATGGAAATAGTCCCCTCTGACGAGAATATTCTCGAGGATTTAGCGCGGATCGTCGCTGAATATGCCCACGTGGACGAAAAAATCATTCTCGCGACGACGCGATTCGATGAGATGGGCGTTGATTCCCTCAACCTGCAAGAAGTCCTGGTGGAGGCGGAGGATCATTTTCACATTGCGGAGTGCGAAGGACATTCCGTGAATCTGGAGTTGAGACGGGAGAGTGTATCTTTGACAGTCGGTGAAGTGAGGGATGCCATACGGGATCATCTTACGGCTCAGTTCGCTCCAAAAGATGATGGGAAGAAGGCACGCCCCGCTAATGGGGCTGCGTGAGCAGGGCGGCACCGAGTGTTCCTGCATCGGGGAGAATACCGATGGCGAGTGCAGGGAGCGGTGTCCCCGGATACACCCACTTCGTGAGCTCTTTTTCGATGGAGGGGAGATGCGGCGAAAGGGCATGACCGGCACTCCCACCGAAGACGATGAGCGACGGGTCGATGCAGTGGGTGATGCTGGCACACATCCATGCGGCTTCCCGGATGACCTGAGGATGGAGGGATGCGCAGGTGGTTCCTTCAAGGTACTCCTCCGGCGTCTTCGCCTGCGGGCAGCGCTTTCCGAGAGCCGTGCCGGAGAGGAATTGCTCGATGTCGCCCCGACGATCGTCCGTTTTGAATGGTGGCTCACCGGGCTTCAGGAGCATGTGGCCGATCTCCGCGGCGAAGCCGTGGCTCCCATGGAAGAGCTTGCCACCGATCGCGATGCCCCCGCCCACCCCCGTCCCCATCGTGACTCCTACGACGATGTCCCGGCCCTTTCCCGCTCCGCGCAGCGCTTCCGCGAGCGTGAAGCAGTCCGAGTCGTTCTCGACGGACACGGGGAGCTGCAATTCCCTGGCCAAGTGTTCCTGCAGGGGGAAATCCTCGGCACCCGGAATGTTCGGGAGAGTGAGGATGACGCCGGCGGGGCGCTGGATGAGCCCCGGAATGCCAATGCCCACGGCCACCGTGTCTGCGGCTCGCAGTTTTTCGATGACATCGAGGAGATGCTCCACGATTTCTCTGAACGGCTTGCCCGCCTGTGTCCCGAGCTTCTCCTGCGCCTGCGGTTTCCATGTTTCTGCGTCATAGCGCACCGCTGCAATCTTCGTCCCGCCGAGGTCGACTCCGATGAGGGAGGGCATGTCGTGGGGACTGTAGCACAGAACGGAGCTCCTTCATTGGTGAGCTTTTTATACTCCGTCAAGCAACCTCACACTTCTCATCCCTGTCCATCACCTTTGTGCCCTTCGACTCACTCCGTTCGCTCAGGGCATTCTTTGCGTTACGAGTGGTCGAAGCTCCGAGTGTAAACGAGGAGCGCAGACCATGAGCGAGCGCCGCAGGTGCGAGTCGAATGGCGGAGAGGGAGGGATTCGAACCCTCGATACGGGTTTAATACCGTATACCACATTAGCAGTGTGGCGCTTTCGACCACTCAGCCACCTCTCCGTGCCGTGGGGAGTATACGAGAGGCCATCCGCGAGAGCCAGATTTCCTAGGCGGAAATCCCGTCGAGGACGGGGTCTGCCACACCGTACTGCGTGAGAACGTCCAGTGATCCTCCATTCGCAGCGAAGGTCGCATCGAGGATGTCCATCATCTCCTTCTTCACGATGATGCATCCCATGCTCTTGAAGCGGATCTCGTCCCCGAACATCTGCTCCTCGTAGGCGTACTCATGAATGCCATAGGCAGTCTGCTCTCCCTGATGATAGAGGCGCAGGAAGCGGCCGCTCGGGCCAAAGGTGATGTGGTCTCCTTTGATGTGCCGCGATTGCACCACCCACTGCCGCGCGGGAGTCGTGGCGTTGTAGCAACGTCCGATGTAACAGACGTGCGAGCGTCGTCCCGTAACGATGGGAAAGCTGATGTAGCGACCATCCGGGTGAATGAGAAATCCCGTATTTTCCTTCGTGTCAGCGACGAGGTGGTCCCCCTGTTCCACCGCCCATTCCTGGAGGGAAATCTGGTGGGGGACCGGTTGGACCGGAACCGAGAGAAAGGCCGATGCGCTGAGCAGGATGCCCAACGTGGAAGCGCTTATGAGAGCCAAAGTAAGATATTTTGACAGTGTAATTATCTATGTCAATTTATTAAATAGGCTCATTGTTCAGGAAAGGAAGCTTCCGACGAAGGCATGATCAACTTTTGTATACAATGTCACCCTCTCCCTTCGCAGCAAGGCCAAAGCGTTGAAGTGCGTTTCGTTCTGCATACACTGGATAAATGAGTGCGCTCACGCACACACCGGTCCTTCTCAATTCGGTTCTCTCTCTCAGTGATCCGCAGCCCGGCGAGATTGTCCTCGATGTGACGCTGGGACTGGGCGGACATGCCGCCGCTTTTCTGGAGCGTATCGGGCGGGACGGGAGGTTCATCGGCCTCGATGCCGACGCGGAGAATCTCCGCAGCGCGGAGGAGCGCCTCGCGCACTTCTCTTGCCAAAAGGAGTTCCACCATGGGAATTTCCGCGAGCTTCCCGCGCTCCAGCTCCCCCAGGTGGATGTCCTCTTCGCGGATCTGGGCTTGAGCTCGCCGCAAGTGGATGATCCCAAGCTTGGCTTCAACTTCAGAGAGGAGGTCCCACTCGATCTGCGCTACGACCGAACCATCGGGCAGACGGCTGCCGCATGGCTCGCTCGTGCTTCGGAGGCAGACATCGTCCGTGTCCTCCGCGAGTATGGCGAAGTACGGGGAGCCCGTCGCATTGCAGTTTGCATGGCAACGGGGGAAGTGCGAACGACATTCGACCTCAAGCGCTGTGTCGAAGCCGCTTGCGGGTGGCGTGCCCCGTCGGTGCTGCCGCAGGTCTTCCAGGCGCTCCGCATCGCGATTAATGATGAGCTCCATGCCCTCGAAGTTCTCCTGCAGGCTGGACCGGAGCTCCTCCGCGAAGGCGGGCGCATGGTGGTCCTCTCTTACCACTCGCTCGAGGATCGCCTCGTCAAGCAGGCCTTCCGGAGCCTCTCCCTTCCGGAGAAGGATACGGAGACGGGCGCGGTGAGCGTGCCTGCGCGCTTCGCACTCCTCACCCGGAAGCCGCTCGCACCTGAGCCCGATGAAGTGAGAGAGAATCCCCGCGCGCGGAGTGCTCACCTCCGTGCCCTTCGAAGAGTTGCTTCCATATCCCCTCACTGATCTTCTCTGCTACACTCCCCAGAGTCACGTGCCCGAACTGTCCTCGTCCTCACAGGTTCTCCCCAGCCGGTCCTCCCTCGGAAGACTGGTGAACCAGAGCACCATCCTGCTCATGGTGTCCATTGGCTCCCTCTTCCATCAAAATGCCAATGCGACGAAGGGGTACATGCTGCGTACGCTGGAGCGCGAGCGCTCGCGGCTCCTCCTCGAGCAGGAGGTCCTGAATATGCAGGTGGCGGAGGCGCAGGCCCTGAAGAATCTGGAGGAAGATAAGATCGTGCAGGCGATGCTTCCGGCCAGAAAACCCATCTATACGCAACAGGACACGACAGTGGCAGTGATGCCACGGCAATAGGCTTGATTACAGCGACATAAAAATAATTCTCTGCAAGGACCGGAGGACTCCCCGAGAATGAGAAAATGTGATAGAATACCCGGATATGCACACAAAAACAGTCAGCAGTGTCGCGTATGCGGGGATTCTCAGTGTCTTCCTCCTCGTGACCGCCGTCTGGACCCACAGTCTCGCGCAGCAGACGTCGGACTGCGTCGGCAAACCCTATGGCTATCCCGGTTGCCCCACGCGTTCCTCCGCCTCATCGAATACCAGTTCTGTCAGCTTGAAGTGCGGGAATGCCATTCTGGATGCGGACGAAGAGTGCGATCAGGGACGCTTCAACGGCATCAGCGACTGTACGGAGAGCTGCCATTCGCTCTACTGCGGGGATGGCATCGTCTCCGCGGTGACGGGAGAGGAGTGTGAACCGCCGGCGGAGGAGGTGTACGTGCTCGATGAGGAGGGCAATCTCTCGACGGAACTCCGGTTTCAGGTGGGAACGTGTGGGCGGGTCTGCTCCCCGCCGCAGTGCGATCTGAAAAATGTCTGTACGGGAGGATGTCAGTGGAAGTTCCTCGAGGCATGCAAGAACGGGGTGGCTTCGCCGCCCTCCGTGATCGAGACGGTCCCCCAGTCGCTCCTCACGACGGATCTCGTTGAAACGGATGCGGGGAGCGGCTCTCAAGCTTCTGCCGTTTCCTCTGTGCCCGCGTCGGAAGGTGCGGCGATCCATGAGGCGGCATCGGCGCTCTGTGGGGATGGGAAGGTGGAGGGGGCCGAGGAGTGCGATGACGGGAACCGCGATACCATGGATGATTGCACGAATCTCTGCACGCTCCCAAGGTGCGGGGATGCTATTCTTCAGGTGGGGGAGGAGTGCGATGACGGGAATCGGAACACGGAGGATCTCTGCCCGAATGATTGCAAAGTGGCGGTGTGCGGCGATGGGGTGAAGGAGGGGATGGAGGAGTGCGATGACGGGAACAGGAACAATGACGATGAGTGCCCGAACGACTGCAAACCGGCCCTGTGCGGCGATGGTATTCGGGAGGGCACCGAGCAGTGTGATGACGGGAATTCAAACGACCGCGACCTGTGCCCGAATAACTGCCGCGCTTCTCTCTGCGGGAACGGCATTCGCGAGGGGATGGAGGAGTGCGACGATGGGAATCAGAACGATTACGACAACTGCCCAAGTGATTGCAGGCTGGCCGTGTGCGGTGATGGAGTGCGGGAGGGCTCCGAGCAGTGTGACGATGGCAACCGTGTCGATACGGATGGTTGCTCGAATGACTGCGTGCTCACGCGGTGCGGGGACGGGGATCTGCAGAGCGGGGAGGAGTGCGACGATGGGAACCAGAACAACACCGACGATTGCACGAATGCATGCCGGAAGGCTGTCTGCTCCGACGGATTTGTGCAGGTGGGGGAGGAGTGCGATGACGGGAACAGGATCAATACGGATTCCTGCTCGAACATCTGTCGTCTCGCCGCGTGCGGCGATGGCACCGAACAGGCGGGGGAGGAGTGCGATGACGGGAACAGGATCAATACGGATGCCTGCCCCAATGACTGCCTGCTCCCACGCTGTGGGGATGCCATTCGGGAAGGAATGGAGCAGTGCGATGACGGCAATGCCGTCAACGACGACGCCTGTCCGAATACCTGTCGTCTCCCTGTCTGTGGGAATGGTGTGCGGGAGGGGGCGGAACAGTGTGATGATGGCAACACTTCATCGGGAGATGGTTGTAACGCCGAATGTGTTCTGGAGCAGTGCGGGAATGGTGTCGTGGATCCCGGGGAGGAGTGCGACAACGGCGATCGCAATGCGGATACGCGGCCGAACGCCTGCCGCGCGAGCTGCCGCAGCGCTTCCTGTGGAGACAACGTGGTGGACCGCGGCGAGGAGTGCGATGGCGGCTCTTTCTGCACGCAGGACTGCAAGCGCCTGAGTTTCATGAGCATGCACTCAAAGGAAGCAGGGATGACCGCAGCGGGCGGTCTCATCGTGCTGTCCATCGCCGGCTTCCTCCTCCGGAAGTTGCTGCGCAAAGGGCTCAGGAAGTCCGCAGAGACGATCGCGAAGTCCATCTCCATCGACGATGTGCCACTCGATGAGCTGGAGATGCCGTGGCACAAGTGGAACGGATGAACATGAGGGGCAAACCTGCGGTTTTCCCCTCATGGGCACCCCTTTCCCTTTAGTGGTATGGCTCCAGCGCGGGACCCACGCCCGTTCGACAGGCTCAGGGCGGCCTGAGCGTAGTCGAAGGCCGAGACCCGCGCTTCGCCACTTTTTCAATAAACAGAGAACACGAGGAAACCGACCGAAGGTCCCCGTGGGACAAGGTTTCCTTTCACGAGATATCCCGCATTTGAACCGTGCTCACGGGAGCATCTTTCGCCTGTGTGTCGGAGAGGAGAATGGCACGCATACCGGGATCGACGAGTCCCGCCTTCTTCGCTGCCTCCATGCCGGCATGCACTGTTCCCTCCGGTGAGGAGAAGGGGGTCAGGAGCGGGAAAACACCGTAGAAGAGGGCAAGCTTACGCCGGGTGCGCTCATGGGGGGTACAGGCGATGACGGGGATGGTGGGGCGGAAGCGCGTGACATCGCGCGCCGTGCGCCCCGTCTTCGTGAAGGCGAAGATGACATCGGCATGGGTTGATTGGGCGAGGGTCACGGCCGCTTCGGCACGCGCCTCATAGTCGTTGTGCACGGCTCCCTCGGAGCGACGCTTCAGGCGTGCCTCGCGTGCCTCGGTCTGCCGGAGGATGCGATCCATCGTCTCGACACACTTCACAGGGTAGCGGCCGTTCGCCGTCTCTCCCGAGAGCATGGTCGCGTCGGCGCGTGTCGCGGCGGCGTGGGAGATATCGGTGGCTTCCGCGCGCGTGGGGAGGGGATTCACAATCATGCTCTCCAGCATCTGCGTGGCGACAATGACGGGTTTGCCCGTATCGCGGCAGCGCGCGACGATTTCATCCTGGAAGGCAGGGAGTTCCTCAATGGGGATCTCCGTGCCCAGATCCCCGCGTGCGACCATGATGCCGTCCGATACCTCAATGATCTCCCCGAGGTTCTCCGCGACGGCCCGACGCGTCTCGATCTTCGTGATGATCTGCACGTCGCTCTTCCGCTCGTTGAGGAAGCGCCGGAGCGCCTTCACTTCCTCGGCGTTGCGAATGAAGGAGAGTGCGATGAAATCGATACCCTGCGTGATGCCGAAGGCGATGTCATCCCAGTCCTTCTCGGTGATGGAGGGGAGATCGACGTCCGCGCCCGGCAGGTTGATGTGGCGGCGCGAGCCGATGGCCCCGCTGTCGAGTGCCTTCGCCACCACTGCGCCGTTTTCCTCGATGGAAATGAGCTCGAAGGAGAGCTGTCCGTTGTCGACGAGGATCTGCTCGGTTCCGCGCACGTCCTTTGCAAAGCCTTTGTAATTCACCTCGATGACAGGCCGCTTTTCTCCGGGAAGGGGGACAGAAGAGAAGACGACGGTCTGCCCCTCCTTGATGGGGATGGAGGTCTGCACGGTGCCCGTCCGGATCGCGGAGCCGCGCGTGTCTATGATGATCGGGATACAGGAGCCGTCTCCGCAGAGTTTCTGTAGAAGATCGATGAAGTGGGTGTGGTCCTCGTGAGATCCGTGCGAGAGGTTGATCCGCGCGACATTCATTCCCGCTTTGAGGAGCGCACGTACCTGCTCCTCACTCTGGCTCGTCGGCCCAAGGGAGCAGATGATCTTCGTGAGGCGCGGACGCGCGGGGGAGAGGGGATTCATCAGTTCTGCGTATTATGAGAATTCGCTTCGACGGTCATCATAGGGGATGGTAGGCAAATACTCAAAAAAACCTCCCGCGTGCGGGAGGTTTTGAAGCGAGTGGAGAATCCGTTCAATAGTAGTACATGTAGTCGTCGTAGTACCGATTGTTGTAACGGCGCGTCGAGGAGCGGTCGTAGTACTGGTTGTAGTAGTAATCCCCGCGGTAATTCTCGTAGTAGTACGGGTAGCGGTAGTAGGGATTGCTGTAGCTGCGATTCTGGTAGGAGCAGCCATCATAATTATAATCGCCGTAGGAGGAGCGGCCGTCGCAGCGAGAATCGCGGTAACCGCGCTGGTAGTAACTGGGTCTGCGGTAGGAATCGCAGGTGTAGTCGATGCAGTTGCCGTTTGGATCGTTGTAGAGGCAGGTGCAGTCGAAGCTGTAATTGGAGGCCCCTGCCTTCCCGGGAAGGAGGACGAGGAGCGGGAGGATCGTGCCGATGGCGAGGAGGAGCTTCTTCATAAGGGGGCGTAGCTTAGTGGGGGAATCCGAAGCGTCAAGTTTGAATAGTAGACATTATTTAGAAAATATTTTAATAAGAAAGATTTTGTGGATTACGCAATGAAAGCTCATATTCCGCCAGAGCGATATCCAATTCCAGTAATTCGGCATCCTGCTTCTGCTGCAGGCGGCGAATGCGCAGCCCGTGGAGCTTCTTATTGATGCTGCGGAGTTTCTTCGTGTCGGCGAGTCGGTTCTCCTCTGCCTGAATCTGGTCCTCCGGCGCCTTCTGGAGCTTGAAGATCTTGATTTGTGATTGGGAAAATTCCTCCCGGTAGGAGAGGGTGAGATCGATATTCTCCGCAGCAAAATCTTCAGCATTTTTCTGATTCCCGTAGAAATTCTTGATGGATTGCTTGTTCTGATCGATCTGATTTTTGTAGGAATCGAGGTTCTGCTTGATCATCCTCTCCTGTTCCTGCTGCATGCACTTCATGAAGGCGGCTTTCCCTTTGCTGGTCTGGTCCTGCAAGTCCGCGCAGTTCTTCTGGGCGGCGATGGCGGAGCTCGTGAACAGGGTGAGGAAGAGGAGGCCGATGAGGACGATTGTTGGCTTGCGCAAAGGAGGAACCTTTTACCATCCGTCGAAAGGAGAGAAAAGCAAGGGATACTGACTAATAGTTAATGTTGTGTTCTTATTACCTTTCTTAGGGGGTCTTTCCTTTGCGGAAGAGCTCTTCCATGTGACTGATCTGCGTGCGTGCCTGCTCCCGGAGGTGTGTGAGCATCTCGTACTTCTCCGTGATGCGGGGCGTGAAGTGGATGCGGATCTCCGTATCCTGCGCCTCGAGGATGATGCTCCCGTATCCGAGGATATTCTGGATGATGCCGTGCTGACGCTTGTTGATATCCTGCAGGACCCAGAGGTCCGTGCTCTGGTGGTCATCCACGGTGAGGAGCGTCTTCTTGATGCGATGAATCCTCTTGTCCGTCACGACGATGATATAGAGGAGGTAGTGATAGAACCGGATGAGGAACTCAAAATGAGAGAGGAGGAAGAATGCCGTGAGGATGAGGAGGATCGTGCGGCGTGTCAGGGTTTCGTTGAATTGCGTCGCGACAAGCATGGTGACCATGATGGCTGCGATGATGAGGTTCCAAGCCACCAACTTGCAGAAGGGCCAGAAGAGGCGGATCCAATGCTGGTGGAAGTAGAACTGGAAGGCTTCATCTTTATCCTTGCACTGGAAGCCAAAATTGGCCTGTGGAGAGGAGGTTACGACCATAGAGTGAGGTGGCCGATGATGACGACGGCACAGAGAAAGACAGTGTGCAGGAGGGCGATGATCCACATTCTCCCAATCGTGAAGAAGTGAAAAATGTTCCTATCCGGTTCGGTCGGGAGACAGATTTGCACAAGCTTCCTCCGGAAGATCACCCATAAAAGAGACTCGAACACGAGGATGAAAAGGGTCCAGCTGATGAGGGAAATGAGGAGAGGGGGCATGGCAATCCGGCATCCTAGCACGTTCGGATCTTGCTGTCAGTTTTTCTGAGCCGGTTCACGAAACGACAAAATGAAGAAGAGTGCCGAAGGCAAGCTCCGCTTGCCTGCCATTCAGGCCCTGAGGCCTTCAGGCCCGAATGGGGAAGCACACCTTGAAGGGAAAGAGAGCTCGTGGGAGGAAACCGATAAGGTTTCCTTCCACGTTCCTTGCTTGGTACCCCCGGCAGGACTCGAACCTGCGGCCAATAGGTTAGAAACCTACTGCTCTATCCAACTGAGCTACGGGGGCACGTATTGTGGAAATTATACCAGAGAATTCCTCTTCCTTCAGCCCGTGTCGTCCCGCTACAATACCTCCTCGATGAAGTACAAGAGAATCATGTTGAAGATCTCCGGCGAGGCCTTGGCCGGTGATCGTGGTTTTGGCGTGAGCCACACCATGCTCCAGAAGGTCGCGAAGCGCATCAAGGAGGTGGCGGACAGGAAGGTGCAGGTGGCCATCGTCATTGGCGGTGGGAACATCTGGCGCTACCGGGACACGAGGGACAGCGGCATTGAGCGGACGGCGAGTGACGCCATCGGCATGCTGGCGACGATCATGAACAGCGTGGCCCTCCAGTCCGCACTCGAATCCCTCGGATGCTATACGCGCGTCTGCTCCTCCATTGATATCCCGCAGCTGGCCGAGCCGTTTATCCGGCGTCGCGCCGTCCGCCATCTGGAGAAGGGGCGGATCATCATCTGCGCTGGGGGAACCGGGAATCCCTACTTCACGACGGACTCTGCCGCGGCGCTCCGCGCCCTCGAGCTCAATTGTGATGTCCTCCTGAAGGCGACGAATGTGAATGGCGTCTATGACAAGGATCCGAAGAAGTCACGGAACGCGAAACTCTTCGAGGAGCTCACCTATCAGGAGGCGATCGAGCGGCACCTCGACGTGATGGATCAGGCAGCATTCAGTCTCTGTGCGGACCAGAATCTCCCCATTCGCGTCTTCAACTTCGGGAAGGAGGGCAACTTGCTCAAGGCGGCGCTGGGTGAGAAGATCGGCACGCTCGTCCATCGCTAATCTTTCTTCCCTTTTCTCTATGTTGCATCCCCGACTTGTTGCCTTTGCTGCGGAAACGGACAAGGTTATCAAGTTCCTGCAGGCGGAGTACGGCAAGCTCCAGACCGGGCGCGCCAACGTCTCGCTCGTGGAGCACCTCGAAGTGGAAGCCTACGGCCAGCGGCAGCAGCTCCGATCGGTCGCCGGGATTTCCGTGCAGGATGCGCGGACCATCGTCATTCAGCCGTGGGACAAGTCCGTCATGACGAATGTCGAGAAGGCGCTGCAGATCGCGAGCCTCGGCTGCAATCCCGTGAATGACGGTCATGCGATCCGCCTGACTCTTCCCCCGATGAACGAGGAGCGGCGTCGCGATCTCACGAAGGTTGTCCACAAGCTCGCGGAGGAGGCAAAGGTCTCCGTCCGCCAGCAGCGGCAGGTGGTGCTGGACAAGATCAAGGCGGAGGAGAAGGACGAGGACGCCCGCTTTACGCAGCAGGAGGAGCTTCAGAAGCTCGTGGACAAGGCGAACCTTGCGATTGAGGAGACGAAGAAGAAGAAAGAACAGGAAGTCATGACGGTCTAAGCGTGGCAGAAAAACCTGTAATCTTTCTAAAGAGAGGATTTGACGAAAACACTTTTTAGTATATTATTTTGGTATGGATGAAAAGTTGCATGCGCTCTTCGAGCATGTGTATGAGACTCGATATCACCCTGTCGAAACTTCTCTCCAACAACTATTCACCGGCGTACCGACATTGGGGTGGAGGATGTATGACGGCGAAACCTTTTTCTCTGTTCTCAGAGTCAGGCAAGCGATAGTTGATCGCTCCCTTGCAGAGCATTGCACTGATCCAAAATTGGATGTGCCCACAAATTGTCCTCCCAGTGATGAAGTGGCAGGGCTGCTCCAAGGGACTTGGGAAGCCGCACGTTCGCAGGAACTGCTTCAAAGAGAGGCGCAGATTCGAGGGAGAGTCGGTGAGATTTTGAAATTATATTTGTCTGAGCGGAAAGGAAGGAGCGCGATTATTCCTGAATTGCGACAGCTTTCCACAGAATTCTCCGCCGTCATTCTCGAACTCGCGGGAATAGACAGAAGTCGTCAATGGACGTTCAAGCTCCCTGACAACGACACGCGAGAGACCCCCCACTGAGAATTTCTTGTGCGAGTTTGCGGATGAATAGTGTGGAGAGAGAGGGAAAGAAGCTGATACAATAGCTGTGTGCAGCAGCCCCGCATCGCCATCATTTCTTTTCCCGGCAACAACTGTGAAGTGGAATCTCTCCGTGCGGTGAAGCGCGCGGGGATGGAGGCGGTCTTCTTCAAGTGGAATGACGCGCGGGAACAGCTCGCGGACGTGAACGGCTACTTCCTGCCGGGCGGCTTCAGCTACGAGGATCGCGGCAGGTCGGGCATGGTCGCCGCGCGCGATCCGCTCTTCGCTTTTCTCCACGAGGAGGCGGAGCGGGGCAAGGTGATCATCGGGAACTGCAACGGGGCGCAGATGCTCGTGGAGAGTGGGCTCATTCCACTCGATCGGGGGCTCAAGATGAGCCTTGCGCGCAATGCCATCAAAGGCGGGGCGGTTGGCTTCATCAATGAGTGGGTATGGATCACTCCCACCTGCACGCGGGAGCGCTGCGCCACGTCGGATTGGGAGGGCACCATGCACCTGCCCATCGCGCACGGAGAGGGGAGGTTCATGACGAAGGACAAGGATCTTTGGAAGCATCTGAAGGAGAACGGGCAGATGGCCTTCTCCTACTGCGATACGCAGGGGAAGGTGGCGGCGGATGATCCCGTCGTGACACCGAATGGCTCGACCTTCGCCATTGCCGGCCTCTGCAATCCGGCCGGGAACGTCGTCGCGCTCATGCCGCACCCCGAGCGGACGCCGAATGGCGACCCGTACTTTGCTTCGATGAAGCGGTGGATCGAGGGGAAGAAGGCGGCGGGGCAACGGGGCGGCAAGGTCGCCGGGCAGAGGGGAGGGGAGTGGAAGATTGCTGCAAGGAAGCAGCGGCCCGTGGAGATCTTCGTCGGGACCATCATCACGAATAACGAGGAACGGACGGTGGAGCAAGCCGCTCACCGTCTGGTGCCGGGCCTGAAGCTCACGCAGCTCAAGTACCTGTCTCCCGGGAAGAAATCGCCCGAGAGCATCCTCACACACCTCGCGCTCTTCAATCCGAACAAGGAGACGGCCATCGTGCAGAAGGGTGGCGCGTTCTTCCGGTGGGAGAGTGCGGAGAAGAAGCTCGTCGCGCTCGACCGTTCCCCGCTGCAGAATGCCGTGACACTCCTTCGACGCGATGAGCCGGATACCGGTGCCGGCGCGCTGGGGCAGGGGAGCGAGACAGGCATCTGCTACCTCTGCCGAGGCATGAGCGAGAAGGAACTCCTCCGTCCGGAAGTGCTGGAAATTTTTGCAAATCCGCACGCGAGCACGCTCGAACGGATATCGTGAGAGGGGGTCAAAACTCCATCTCATATTCAATTTGTCCTGAAGACCACTTTTCGTCGACGAATCGGCGCGTCTCCCGGAAGCCCACGGATTCGTAATTTTTCTGCGCGGCGGTGAAAAAGGGGTGCTCTCCCGTCG
>JAEAMF010001228.1_pt1 | contig 20279 bp, 1 predicted proteins | sample 8958721 | NCBI WGS metagenome assembly JAEAMF01 (sample SAMN16933255, study PRJNA681124) | bioreactor sludge metagenome | isolation source: anaerobic bioreactor treating anionic surfactant - SDBS | place: India: Bengaluru | collected 2019-02-28
TGTTCCAACACCAGACCCTGCAAGCCCTGGCGCGTGCGGCCAAACCGCTGGAAGGTGGGTTGGCTATTGACCAAGGCCCGGTCAGTGGCGCGGTGCCGCTAGCGCCGATCCAGGCCTGGTTCTTTGAACAGCCGATTCCGCAGCGGCACCACTGGAACCAGTCGGTGCTGCTCAAGGCCGCGCAACCGCTGGACAGCCAGGCGCTGAACTGTGCCTTGCAGGCCTTGGTGGCGCACCATGACGCCTTGCGCCTGAACTGGCAGCAGCAGGGGAACCGCTGGGTTCAACACCATCGAACTCCGAGCGAACAGGGCGTGTTGTGGGAGCGCGAAGCGTCTTCTGCTGCTGAAATCACCGCCCATTGCGACGAAGCGCAAGCCAGCCTCAGCCTGCAAGACGGCCCACTGCTGCGTGCCGTGCATATTCGACTGGCCGATGGGACGGCCCGCTTGCTGCTGGTGGTGCATCACCTGGTGGTTGATGGGGTGTCGTGGCGCATCCTGCTGGAGGATCTGCAGCAGGCCTACGCCGGGCAGCCATTGCCGGCCAAGACCAGCGCCTACAAGCACTGGGCCGAACACATGGAAGCCTTTGCCCACGGCGAGGTGCTGCAAACGGAAGTGGCCTACTGGCAACAGCAGCTTGCGGGGCCCGTGGATCAGTTCCCGGAAGATGGCGCCCCCGGTGGCGGTATCGAAAGCCTGACCCTGACCCTGGACAAGGCCCGCACCGCCCAGTTGCTGAAAACCGCGAACACAGCGTACCGCACACGCATTGACGAACTGCTGCTGACGGCCCTGGCCCGGACCCTGTGCGCCTGGAGCGGGCAGCCTAGCGTGCTGATCGATCTGGAAGGGCATGGCCGCGAGGCGCTGTTTGCGGACCTCGACCTGACCCGTACCGTCGGTTGGTTCACCAGCCTGTACCCACAGCGTTTGATGCGTTTCGAAGGCATCGGCGAGAACCTGAAGGCAATCAAGGAAGCCTTGCGTCAGGTGCCCAACAAAGGCGTCGGTTACGGCGCCCTGCGTTATCTGGCGGGGGCGTCCCAACTGGCTGAGTTGCCTGCTGCGCAGGTGACCTTCAACTACCTTGGCCAACTGGACGCCAGCTTCGCGGCGCAGGGGCTGTTCGTCTTGGCAGCGGAGTCGTGCGGGCAAGTACAGAGCGCGCAAGCGCCCTCGCTCAAGCGCCTGGAAATCAATGCCCAGGTGCATGGCGCCGAGCTGAGCCTGAACTGGCGCTTCGACACGACGCAGCACAGTGTTGCCAGTGTGCAGGCCTTGCTGGACGGCTACGTCGAGGCGTTGCACGAAGTCCTCGAACATTGCCTGAGCGCCGAGGCGGGCGGGGTGACGCCAAGCGATTTCCCGCTGACCCGCCTGAGTCAGGAGCAACTGGACAGCTTGCCGTTGGCGGCTCGCGAAATCGAAGACGTCTATCCGTTATCGCCGCTGCAACAGGGCATGCTGTTCCACGCACTGCAAGACGGCGCCGAGGATGCCTACTTCTACCAGCGTGGCTTCCTCATCGAAGGCCTGCTGGACCAGGAGGCATTGATTGCGGCCTGGACCCGGGTTGCCGAGCGCTATCCGGTATTGCGTACAGCCTATTACTGGGAAGAAGTCGGCATGCCGTTGCAGGTGGTGCAGCGCCATGCCCGGGTCACTCTGCAGGCCCATGACTGGCGCGGCCTGAGCCTGAGTGAACAGCGCCAACGTCGTCAGGACCTGCTGGACGGGGAGCGCCGTGCCGGTTTCGATTTCCGCCGTGCCGGTGAAATACGCCTGGGCCTGTTACGTGTTGCTGAAGAGCAATGGTGGATGATCTGGAGCAACCACCATATCGCCCTTGATGGCTGGAGCATGGGCCTGATCCTGCGCGATGTGCTTGGCCATTATCATGGCCATGCAGCCGGGGCAGGCGCGATCGGTTCACGGCCGTACGCCGACTATATCGGTTGGCTGCAACGGCAATCCGTAGCGGCTCGCCAGGACTTCTGGCGTGGGCAATTGGCCGACTGGACGGTGCCGACGCCGCTGCCGGGTCGCCTTTCAACGGCATCCGGGCAACAGGGGTATGCCGAACTCGGCAGCACCTTTGCAAACAGTGAAACCGCGCATCTGCGTGCTGCGGCGCAGCGTCTGGGGGTTACCATCAACACCCTGTTGCAGGGCGCCTGGGCCGTGTTGCTGGGGCACTATGCCAACAGCAGCGATGTGCTGTTCGGCATCACGGTGTCTGGTCGCGGCTTGCCGCTGGCCGGGGTCGAGGAAATGGTCGGGCTGTTCATCAACACCTTGCCGCTGCGGGTCCAGCTGCCGACGGAGCAATCGGTGGCGACCTGGTTGCAAGCATTGCAGCGCACCAACCTGGACTTGCGTGCGCTGGAGCACAGCCCACTGGCCGACGTGCAGCGCGTGGCCCGTCCCGGCGACGGCGTGCAGAGCGGCGCACTGTTCGAGAGCATTCTGGTGTTCGAGAACTACCCGCTGGACGAGGTGCTGCGCCAGCAGCCGGCGGGCCTGAAGCTGAGCCTGCTCGACGATCAGGCGGCCGAGGCAGCGGCACGTGGGCGTAACAACTACCCGTTGAGCCTGATCGCCAGCCTCGACGAGCAACTGCACCTGACGTTCTCGTTCCAACGCGCTGCGTTCACCGCCCAGCAGATCGAACGTTTGCTGCAGCAAGTGCGGCAGGTGCTGATGGCCATGGCCAACCAACCTGAACAGCGTGTGCAGCAACTGCCGGTGGCGCTGCCAGGCGATGCAGCGCACGCGATGAGTGAACTGCGCGGCGATACTCGTGAGTTCCCGTGGGTGACGGTGCTCGATGGCTGGGCCGAACAGTTGGCCTTGAACCCCGATGCCCCTGCGCTACAGGACGAACAGCAGCGGCTGAGTCGGGCCGAGGTCGAGGTGGCCGCCAACCGCCTGGCCCATGCGCTGATCGAGCGCGGTGTATGCCCGGAAACGCCGGTTGGCCTGTGTGTCGAGCCATCGGTTGACCTGGTCATCGGTTTGCTCGGCATCCTCAAGGCTGGTGCGGTGTACCTGCCGCTGGACTGTCGCCAGCCCGCTGAACGCCTTGGCAGGCTGCTTGACGGTAGTGGTGCGGCGTTGCTGCTGTGCCATGCTGCCACCCAAACGTTGGCCGAAGCCTGCGCGCATCCGCTGTTGGCGCTGGACAGCGCTGAGCTGAGCGGCCAGAGCGCCGAAACCCCGGCACTGAGCGTGTCCGCCGAGCAGGGCGCCTACCTGATCTACACCTCGGGCTCTACCGGGCAGCCTAAAGGCGTTCTGGTCGAACATGGCGCATTGGCCAACTATGTACAGGCCATTCTCGAACGCCTGCAATTGCCCTCCGGGGCAAGCATGGCGCTGGTGTCGACCAGTGCTGCGGACCTGGGCCATACCCAGCTGTTCGGCGCTTTGTGTAATGGCGGCCTGCTGCATGTGCCCGGGCAGGAGCGGCGCTTTGACCCCGACCGCTTCGCCGAGTACATGACGCGCCATCAGGTTGAGGTATTGAAAATCGTGCCAAGCCACTTGCGTGGCCTGTTGCACGCCGAGCGCGCAGCCGATGTGCTGCCCGGCCATACCCTGATCGTAGGGGGCGAAGCCTGCGACAGGGCGCTGTTGGAACGCATTCGCGCATTGCGTCCGGATTGCCGGATCATCAACCACTATGGCCCGAGTGAAACCACGGTGGGCGTGCTGACCTGGGCACTGGGCGCCGATCACTCGACACCCGATTGCCTGCCGTTGGGTCGGCCGCTGGCCAACGTGGTTGCGCGGGTGCTGGATGCCGAGCAACGGTTGTTGCCCGTCGGGCAGCCGGGAGAGCTGTACCTCAGCGGTCGCTGCCTGGCGCGAGGGTACCTGGGGCAAGCCGGGCAGACCGCTGAGCGCTTTGTCTTCGCGCCTGCATTCCCGGGCGAGCGGCTGTACCGCACGGGGGATCGTGTGTGCCTGCGTGCGGGGCAACTGGAGTTTCTCGGCCGCACTGACGATCAGGTGAAGATTCGCGGTAACCGCGTCGAACTGGGTGACATCACCGCCTGCTTGAGTGCATTGCCGGGGGTCGCGGCCGCTGCGGTGCGACTGGCCAGCCTGAACGCCGATGAACATCCGCAATTACTGGGCTATCTGGTAGCAGAAACAGGCACACACCTGCACCTGGACAACCTGCGCGAGCACCTTGCACAGCACCTGCCGGACTATCTGGTGCCCGCCCGACTGATCCTGCTCGAGCGTTTGCCGTTGAATGCCAATGGCAAGCTCGATCGAAACGCCTTGCCCTTGCCGACCGCACCGGCCGAGGCCAGCCCCACGCAGCACTTCGCGGCCCCGCAAGGCGAGCACGAAACCCTCCTGGCCGAGATCTGGCAGGCGGTGCTCAAGTGCGACAAGGTCGGTCGTGACGACAATTTCTTTGAACTGGGCGGCGACTCGATCCTGAGCCTGCAGATTATTGCCCGTGCCAGAAAACGTGGCTTGAAGCTGACACCGAAACAGTTGTTCGCCATGCCGACCATTGCTGCCCTGGCGGCATTGCAACCGGCGCCGACGGCCTTGGCCGCACCCGAGGCGCCGGCTATTCCCCGGCTGCCACGCACGGGCGTCTTGCCGCTGTCTGCGGCGCAACAACGGCTGTGGTTCCTGGCGCAACTGGACCCACAAAGCAGTGCCTACACCATTGCCGGTGCCTTGCAACTGAGCGGCGAACTGCAGCATGACGCCTTGCGCCAGGCCTTTGCCCAATTGGCGGAACGCCATGAAATGCTGCGCGCCGCGTTTTTCGATGACGCCGGGCAACCGCGACTCAGGATCGTCGCTGGGCGCAGACCGCAGTGGCGCGATGTCGACGTGAACCATGTAGCGCCGGGGCAACGCCTTGCTGCAGTGCATCAGATAGCCGCCGACGAGATCGCCCGTCCATTCGATCTGGAGCATGCGTCGTTGCTGCGGGTCACGCTGATGCAGCTTGAACAGGACCGGCACGTCGTGCTGGTGTGCCTGCATCACCTGATCGCCGATGGCTGGTCGATGGCATTGTTGATGGACGAACTGGGTGAGTGCTACGCCGCCGCCAAGGCTGGGCGGACTGCGCAGTTGCCTGTGTTGGCGTGGGACTACGTCGATTACGTCGCCTGGCAGCGTGAGCGTCTGGATGGCGCCGAGATGCAACGCCAACTGGGTTACTGGACCGCGCAACTGGAGGACGCGGGCGAACCGCTGGCCCTGCCGTATGACCGTGCCCGCCCGGAACTGTCGCAGGGGCGTGGCGCCTGCCATGGCTTTACGCTGGACGGGGCATTGCTCGCGGATCTGCGCCACACCGCGCAAACCAATGGCTGTACCTTGTTCCATGTGCTGCTGGCCGGTTTCGGTCTGCTGCTGCAACGCTACAGCGGGCAACACGATGTGCGCATCGGCTTGCCGGTCAGTGGCCGCGAGCAGGGCGAAAGCCAGGGGCTGGTGGGTTGTTTGATCAACACGCTGGTACTGCGCCTGCAATTGGCTGCTGTGCAGACGGTTGGCGAGCTGCTGGGCCAGGCCCGGGATGTCACCCTCAACGCCCAGGCCCACGCCGACGTGCCGTTCGAGCAGTTGGTGGAGACGCTGGTCAGCCAGCGCACACCCGGGACGCACCCGCTGTTTCAGGTGTTGTTCAACCACCAGCGCCGCGATATCGCCGGCCTGGCACAACGCAGCGGGCTCGGCTTTGAACGCCTGGAACTGACTGAGCGCAGTGCTCAATTTGACCTGGTGCTGGACACCGAAGAAAACACTGACGGCGTGGTTCACGTACGCCTGTTGTATGCCGCCGAACGCTTCGAACACTCGACCATTGAGCGGTTGGGCGCACATTGGCTGCAGGTGCTCAAACACCTGGTGGCTGGCAGTGACACAGCGCTGGGTGGGGTGCAGCTCAACAGCGCTACCGAGCGGCAGCAGTTGGCGCAGTGGAGTGCAGTTCAGCAACACTTCCCGGCGTTCGTGCCGGTATCGTCCCGTATTGCCGCGCAGGCGGCGTTGCGCCCTGACGCCGTGGCGATCCGTCATCAGGGAGTCAGCCTCTGCTATGCCGAGCTGGAGCAACGTGCCAATCGACTGGCCCATCGCTTGGTGAGCCTCGGTGTGGGCAGCGATGTGCTGGTCGGCGTTGCGTTGCCACGATCGCCTGAACTGATCGTCGCCCTGTTGGCCGTGCTCAAGGCTGGCGGTGCCTATGTGCCGCTGGATCCGGACTACCCGGTGGAGCGCTTGGGCTACATGGTCGAGGATTCCGGCCTGCAACAGGTCATCAGCCTGTCCAGCCTGGACCTGCAGTTGCCGGTACAGGTGTTGGCGCTCGATACCCTGGACCTTTCTGCAGAATCGTCGAGCGCACCACAGGTGACTATCGACCCGGAACAACTGGCCTATGTGATCTACACCTCGGGCTCGACCGGTCAGCCGAAAGGTGCGCAGTTGACCCAGCGCAACGTCGAACGCCTGTTCCAGGCCACCCAGGGCGATTTCGGTTTCAACCACGACGACGTCTGGACACTGTTCCATTCCTACGCCTTCGACTTCTCGGTGTGGGAAATCTTTGGCGCCCTGGTACACGGCGGTTCTTTGGTGATCGTGCCGTATTTCACCAGCCGTTCACCGGAAGACTTCCTCAAGCTCCTGAGCGAAGAGGGCGTGACGGTGCTGAACCAGACGCCATCGGCGTTCCGTCAGTTGATCCCTCTGGCGCAAAAAAACACGGCGCCGTTGAGCCTGCGTTACGTGATCTTTGGCGGCGAAGCCCTGGAACTGGAAAGCCTGCGGCCGTGGTTCGAGCGCTACGGTGATCGCCAGCCGCGCTTGATCAACATGTACGGCATCACCGAGACCACGGTGCACGTGACTTACCGCGAAATCACCGAGCGAGACCTTGCCCATAAAGGCCCGAGCCCAATTGGCCGACCGTTGGCCGACCTCAGCCTGCACGTGCTGGACGCCAACCTCAATCCGCAACCGGTCGGCATTGCCGGTGAGCTTTACGTCGGTGGTGCCGGCTTGGCCCGTGGCTACCTGAACCGCCCGGAACTGACCAGCGAACGCTTCATTGCTAGCCCGTTCGATGCCAGCCAACGCCTGTACCGCAGCGGCGACCTGGCCCGGCGCCGGGTCGACAGCAGCCTGGAATACCTGGGGCGTATCGACCAGCAGGTGAAAATCCGCGGTTTCCGCATCGAGCTGGGTGAAATCGAAGCGCAGTTGCAAAGCCACCCGCAGGTCAACGAAGCGGCGGTGCTGGTCAAGGAGGGCGCCGGTGGCCCCCGGCTGGTGGGCTATGTCGCCAGCCCGGCGCCGGCGATTCAGGACGAGCTCAAGGCCCACCTGCATGAACGGCTGCCGGAGTACATGGTCCCGGCACAGATCGTGGTGTTGCCGACGTTGCCACTGACCGCCAACGGCAAGCTCGACCGTCGCGCGCTACCCGAGCCGGACGCTGCTGCAGGCCGCGAGTACCGGGCGCCGCAGACCGATACCGAGCGGGCTGTAGCCGGCCTGTGGGCCGAGCTGTTAGGCGTTGAGCGGGTTGGCCTGGACGATGACTTCTTTGAACTGGGCGGCCACTCGCTGCTGGCAACCCAGGTGATTTCCCGTGTGCAACAGCAGTTGGGTACTCAGGTTGCACTGCGCGAGCTTTTTGAAGCCACCACCCTGAGCCACAGCCAGGCGTTGAACGCCGACACCGCACGCCGGATGGCAGCACTTCTCACCGATTTGGAGATTGACTGAACATGCTTGACCAGACTGTCGCGCTAGAACTGGCACAGCGCTTCATGGCGCTGCCCGGTGAGAAACGTCGGGTGTTTTTCCAACGCTTGGGGGAACAGAACCTTAACCTCAACTTGCTGCCGATCCCTGCGGGGATCGGTGCTCACAGTGGGGTACTGTCATACGCGCAGCAACGCCTGTGGTTCCTCGCACAATTGATGCCGCAGAGCAGTGCCTACAACATCGCCGGTTCGCTGCGCCTGAGCGGCACACTGGACCGTGCCGCCCTGCAGCGTGCGTTCGAGCGGATCGTTGCGCGTCATGAAACACTGCGCAGCCGTATCCAGCGTGGTCACGATGATCAGCCACAGTTGATCGTGCTGAACCAGCAAGCGCTGGACATCCGCGAGCAGGACCTGTGCGATTTGCCGGCCGCTAAACGTGAAGGCGCTGCGCGAGACGCGGCCACGCTCGAGGCCCTGACGCCGTTCGACCTTCAACACGACGCGTTGCTGCGGGTTGGCCTGCTGCGTCTGGCCGATGACGAGCATGTGCTGTTGGTAACCCTGCACCACATCATCGCCGATGGCTGGTCAATGAAGGTACTGATCGACGAGTTCGCCAAGGCCTATGCGGCGTTCAGCGCCGGCAGCGAGCCTGAGCTCCCGGCCTTGACGATCCAGTACCGTGACTACGCGTTGTGGCAGCGCAGTTGGCTGGAAGCGGGGGAGCAGGATCGCCAACTGGCCTACTGGCGGCAACAACTGGGTGAGCGTCAGCCGATGCTCGAACTGCCCGCCGACCACCCACGCCCGGCAGTGCGCGATTACCGTGGCAGCAAACATGCGCTGGTCGTACCGGCGGCGCTCAGCGATGAGCTGCGTCAGTTTGCCCAGCGTCACGGCTGTACGCTGTTTCAGGTGCTGCTCGGGGCGTTTCAGGTCCTGTTGTATCGCTACAGTGGTCAGCGGGACCTGCGTATTGGCGTGCCTATCGCCAACCGTCAGCGCCTGGAGTGTGAAGGGCTGATCGGTTTCTTCGTCAACACCCAGGTGTTGCGCAGTGAAGTGCACGGCGAACAGGGCTTCGCCCACTTGCTTGAACAGGTCAAGCAAGCGGCCCTCGGGGCACAGGCACATCAAGACCTGCCGTTTGAGCAACTGGTCGAAGCGTTGCAACCTGAGCGCAGCTTGAGCCACAACCCGCTGTTCCAGGTGATGTTCAACCATCAGCGTCGCGACCTTGATGCCCTGGCTCGGTTACCGGGGCTGCGTGTCGAGCCGTTCGAGCGTGAAAGCCGTAACGCGCAGTTCGACCTCAACCTGGACAGTGAGGAGGACAGTGCTGGCGTCTTGCGGCTGACCTTCGGCTACGCCACTGACCTGTTTGACGCGGCCAGTATTGAGCAGCTCGCGCGACACTTCCTGCGCCTGTTGCAGGTGCTGCCGCAGACCCCGGATTGTGCACTGGACGCAGTGCCATTGCTCGACGAGGACGAGCGTCGCAGCATCGTGGCCTTGGCCAATAACACCCGCAGCTTCCCGGAACTGACAGCGGTGCACCGCCTGATTGAAACCTGCGCCGCACGCCAGGGGGATGCACCTGCGCTGGTTGCCGAGGGCACAACCCTGAGCTTTGTCGAGCTGGAGCAACGGGCCAATCGTCTGGCGCATCGGCTGCTGGCACTGGGCGTTGGTCCCGATACACGGGTGGGGGTCTCGCTGGAGCGCTCACCCCATCTGTTAGTGGCGTTACTCGCCGTGCTCAAGGCCGGTGCGGCCTATGTGCCGCTGGACCCGGAGTTCCCGGCGGGGCGCCTGGCCTATATGATCGAAGATTCGGGCCTGGAGCTGCTACTGACCAGCACCGTGGTCGCAGAGCGCCTGAACGTGGCGCAAGGGATCCAGGCCTTGCATCTGGACACACTGGCCCTTGGCGCAGAGCCGAGCACGCCCCCGAACATTGCCGTGGCTGAGGAGCAGTTGGCGTACGTCATCTACACCTCGGGCTCCACCGGCAAACCCAAGGGGGTGATGGTCCGTCATGGCGCATTGAGCAACTTCCTGCAATCGATGGCCGAGGCACCGGGCATCGCTGCCGGTCAGTCCTGGCTGGCGGTGACCTCGCTGTCGTTCGATATCGCCGCGTTGGAGCTGTACCTGCCGCTGACGCGTGGCGCCTGCGTGCTGCTGGCCAGTGCCGAACAGGCCCGCGATGGCCTGGCGCTGCAAGCCGCGCTGGAAAAGGCCGACGTCATGCAGGCAACCCCGGCGACATGGCGCATCCTGCTGGAAAGCGGGTGGCAGCCGTCATCGCGGCACACCCTGATCTGCGGGGGAGAGGCCTTGCCGCGCGATCTGGCCGAAGCGCTGGGCAGTAACGGTGCCCGGCTATGGAACCTGTACGGTCCCACCGAGACCACCATCTGGTCCACCGCGCAAGCGATGCGCGCCGTCAGCCCGGCGAACCAACCCATTGGCCGGCCCATCGCCGCGACCTCGACCTATGTACTCGATGCGCGTCTTGAGCCGGTTGCAGTCGGCATCACCGGAGAGTTGTACATCGGCGGCGCAGGCCTGGCCCGTGGTTACCATCAACGCCCGGACCTGACCGCCGAGCGCTTTGTGCCAGACCCGTTCGGTGAGCCGGGGGCGCGTTTGTACCGCACAGGCGATCTGGTGCGCTGGCGGCGCGATGGCGTCCTGGAGTACCTCGGACGTATCGACCATCAGGTCAAGGTTCGCGGCTTCCGCATTGAATTGGGTGAAATCGAAGCGCAACTGCTGGCCAACGCCGAGGTGCGTGCTGCCGTGGTGCTGGCCCGAGAAGCCGCCGCTGGCACGCGCCTGGTCGGTTATGTCGCGGCTTCAGCGGGGGAAACGCTGGCCGAAACCCTTAAAGCCGAACTGCGTCGCAGTCTGCCCGAGTACATGGTGCCCGTGCAGATCGTGGTGCTGGAGCAACTGCCGCTGACACCCAATGGCAAGATCGACCGGCTGGCCTTGCCTGAGCCGGTATGGCAGGCCCGCGCATGGCGAGCCGCCGACAGCGAGCCTGCGATCAGCCTGGCCGGGATCTGGGCGCAGGTGCTGGGTGTTGAACGGGTAGGGCTGGACGACAATTTCTTTGAGCTGGGTGGCCATTCGCTGTTGGCAACCCAGGTGATCAGCCGCATTCGTCGACAACTCAAGCGTGAAGTGCCGTTGCGCTGCCTGTTTGAAGCCGCTGACCTTTCCGGCTTTGCCAGCGCTGTCGCACAGTTGCCTGAACAGGTTGCGGCGCAGGCACCGTTAAGGGTTGCACCTCGGCCATCGGTGTTGCCGTTATCGGCCGCACAGCAACGCCTGTGGTTCCTCGCGCAGATGGAGCCTGATAGCGCGGCCTACAACATTCCGGCTGCGCTGCAACTGCAGGGCACGCTTGATCATCAGGCGCTGCAGCAGGCGTTCGACGCGCTGGTGGCGCGTCATGAAAGCCTGCGCACACGCTTTGCGCTCGACGCCGCTGGCCAACCGCAGCAGCTGATTGATGAGCCTCGACCCATTTCCATCACCCGTGTACCGATGCATGGGCAGTCGTTCACCGCCGTGCTCGAAGAAGCCCGGCGTGAAGCCTTGCGCCCGTTTGATCTGGGCAATGGGCCATTGTTGCGCGTTACCCTGCTGGAACGTGCGGACGACCGCTGGGTGTTGCTGCTGACCCTGCATCACATCATCACCGACGGTGCCTCGATGGGCATTGTGATCGAGGAGTTTGCCGAACTGTATCGCGCCGCCAAGGAGCGCCGCGCCGCGTGTTTGCCAGCGCTTTCTCTGCAGTATGCCGACTACGCGCTGTGGCAACAGCAGTGGCTGGACGGCCCACAGGTCGCCGAACAACTGGCGTACTGGTGTGACAGGCTGGGCGGCGAGCAGCCGTTGCTGGAGTTGCCGCTGGACCATCCGCGCCCGGCAATGCCGAGTCTGCGCGGTGCCAAGCATGTACTGACCTTGCCAGCCGCCTTCGGCACACGCTTGCGCGCATTGGCCGGGCAGCACGGGGCATCGCTGTTTCAGCTGCTCCTGGCGTCCTATGCCTGGCTGCTGTATCGGCACAGTGGCCAGCGTGACCTGCGCATCGGTATTCCTCAAGCCAACCGTAACCGGTTGGAACTCGAAGGCCTGATCGGCTTTTTCGTCAACACCCAGGTGCTGCGTATTCAGGTCGATGGGCGCGAGGGCTTCGCGCAACTGCTGCAGCAGGTCAATGCCCTTGGCCTTGAAGCCCAGGCGAACCAGGACGTGCCCTTTGAGCGGCTGGTGGACGCGCTGCAACCGGAGCGCAGCCTGAGCCGTACGCCGTTGTTCCAAGTGATGTTCAACCATCAGCGTGAAACCGCAGAGGGTTTACGGCAGTTGCCAGGCTTGAGCGCCGAAGTGCTGCCTAACCGCGTGGGTAACGCGCAGTTTGAACTGATTCTGGACAGCCTGGAGGCGGCGGACGGTTCATTGCAGTTGAGTTTTACCTACGCCGTCGAACTGTTCGAAGCACGGAGCATTGCCCGCCTTGCTGAGCGCTTCGAGCGCTTGCTTGGGCAACTGCTGGCCCAGCCTCGCGCACCGCTGGCAGGCCTGGACCTGCTATTGCCCGCCGAGCGTCAGCAACCGGCACTCGCCAGCCGCTACAGCGGTGCACTGCCCATTCATCAGCGCATCGCGCAACACGCGGTTGAGCGGCCGGCTGCGGTGGCGCTGGTCTGGGATGAGCACGGTAAACGCTTGCACATGAGCTTTGCTGAATTGGATGCGCACAGCAACCAGTTGGCGCAGCGCTTGCTCCGTGACGGGCTGCAGCCAGAGCAGCCCGTGGGCGTGTTGCTGCAGCGCACGCCACGCGCCTTGATCGCCATGCTGGCCGTGCTCAAGGCCGGCGCTGCCTACCTGCCGCTGGACCCTGAATTGCCGGTCGAGCGCCTGACGCTTATGGCCCATGAAGCCGGTCTTGAGTGGGTGCTGGCTGAAGCGCTGACCGAGATGAGCCTGCCGACGGGTATTGGCGCCTACGTGCTGGACCGGATGGACCTGCAACATGAATCCAACAGCCAACCCCAGGTCACGGTGCATTCCGGGCAGTTGGCCTACCTGATCTATACCTCCGGTTCCAGCGGCAAGCCCAAGTCCGTGGCTGTCAGCCATGGTGCATTGGCCGGTCACTTGGCGGCGATGCAGGGTATCTACCGGGTGACGCCGGATGATGTGATGTTGCTGTTCGCCTCGCTGGGCTTCGATGCCGCTGCCGAGCAGTGGTTGCTACCGTTGGCCGCCGGGGCACGGGTGGTGATGCGCGGGCAGGATGTATGGGGCATCGAGCGTTTGTTGCAGGTGCTGGACAGCGAGCGGGTCAGCCTGCTTGATCTGCCGCCGTCCTATGCCCAGCAGTTGGGCGACACCCTGCGCGGTGAACCGCGGAAGCTGGCGGTTCGCCTCTGCACCTTGGGTGGTGAAGCGGTGCCAACGCAAATCCTGAGCCTGCTCCAGCAGACGCTGGGTTGCCAGTTGATCAACGGCTACGGCCCGACCGAATGCGTCATCACGCCGATGCTCTGGCAGGCCGATGGTCGGCCGTCAACGCGCGCCTATGCGCCATTGGGTGATGTGGTCGGGGCGCGTCAGGCGCATATTCTCGATGCCGACCTCAACCCGGTTCCGACGGGCGTGATCGGCGAGTTGTATATAGGGGGCGAAGGGCTCGCGCGAGGTTACTACCAGCGCCCGGACCTGACCGCCGAACGTTTTATCCCCGACCCGTTCTCGAACACTGGTGGCCGTCTGTACCGTACTGGTGACCGTGTGTGCCGTCGTCATGACGGGCAACTGGAGTACCTGGGCCGTATCGACCAGCAGATCAAGTTGCGCGGTTACCGCATCGAACTGGGTGAAATCGAAGCCTGCCTGCTGGCCCATGCTGCGGTTCGCGAAGCGTTGGTAGTGGTCAATGGCAAGCATCTGCTGGGCTATGTGGTCGCTGCGGCGGATGACAGCCTGGCTGAAACCTTGCTCGCTGAATTGAGGCAGCAACTGCCGGACTACATGGTGCCGAGCAAGATCCTGATTCTGGAACGCTTCCCGTTGACTCCCAATGGCAAGGTGGACCGCAAAGCCCTGCCGCAACCGGTGTGGGAAAGCCAGGCCTTCCAAGCGCCGACTTCTGTCGAAGAGTTGGCCTTGGCTGCGATCTGGCAGCAGGTGTTGGGGCTGGAACAGGTCGGGTTGCACGATAATTTCTTCGAACTGGGTGGCGACTCCATTGTCTCGATCCAGGTGGTCAGTCGTGCGCGGCAGGCCGGTTTGGCACTGACGCCCAAAGACCTGTTCCAACACCAGACCCTGCAAACCCTGGCGCGTGCGGCCAAACCGCTGGAAGGTGGGTTGGCCATTGACCAGGGCCCGGTCAGTGGCGCAGTGCCGCTGACGCCGATTCAGGCCTGGTTCTTTGAACAGCCGATTCCTCAGCGGCACCACTGGAACCAGTCGGTACTGCTCAAGGCCGCGCAACCGCTGGACAGTCAGGCACTGAGCCGTGCCTTGCAGGCCTTGGTGGTGCACCATGACGCCTTGCGCCTGAGCTGGCAGCAGGAGGGGAACCGCTGGGTTCAACACCATCGAGCCCCGAACGAGCAGGCCTTGCTGTGGGAGCGCGAAGCGTCTTCTGCCGCAGAAATCACCGCCCATTGTGACGAAGCGCAAGCCAGCCTGAACCTGCAAAACGGCCCACTGCTGCGCGCCGTGCATATTCGGCTGGCCGATGGGACGGCCCGTTTGCTGCTGGTGGTGCATCACCTGGTGGTTGATGGCGTGTCGTGGCGCATTCTGCTGGAGGATCTGCAGCAGGCCTACGCCGGGTTACCGTTGCCAGCCAAGACCAGCGCCTACAAGCACTGGGCCGAACACATGGAGGCCTTTGCCCACGGCGAGGTGCTGCAAACGGAAGTGGCCTACTGGCAACAGCAGCTTGCGGGGCCCATGGATCAGTTCCCGGAGGACGGCACCCCCGGTGGCGGTATCGAAAGTCTGACCCTGACCCTGGACAAGGCCCGCACCGCCCAGTTGCTGAAAACCGCGAACGCGGCGTACCGCACGCGCATTGATGAACTGCTGCTGACGGCCCTGGCCCGTACCTTGTGCGCCTGGAGCGGGCAGCCCAGCGTGCTGATCGATCTGGAAGGGCATGGCCGCGAGGCGTTGTTCGCGGACCTCGACCTGACCCGCACCGTTGGTTGGTTCACCAGCCTGTACCCGGTTCGCCTTGGCGCTCACAGCGATCTGGCGACGACGCTGAAGGCGACCAAAGAGACCCTGCGTCAGGTGCCGCATAAAGGTGTTGGTTATGGTGCCCTGCGTTACTTGGCAAGGGCCGAGCAGTTGCATGAGTTGCCTGCGGCACAGGTCACCTTCAACTACCTGGGGCAGTTCGACACCAGCTTCGGCGCCGATGACCTGCTGCACCCCGCCAGTGAATCGGCAGGGGTGGAGCAGGGGGCAGGTACGCCCGCATTGGCTGCGCTGGAAATCAACTGCCAGGTGTATGCCGGCGAGTTGCGCTTGAGTTGGCGCTTTGACGCTGCCCGTTTCAGTCGTGCCCGGTTACAGGTGCTGTTGGACGATTACCAGCGCGAACTCATCCGCTTGCTTGATCACTGCATGAGCCCAATGGCCTGCGGTGTGACGCCCAGTGATTTTCCACTGGCGCAACTGACCCAGGCGCAACTCGATGGCCTGGCCGTCCCACCACGTGAAATTGAAGACATCTACCCGCTGTCGCCTATGCAGCAAGGGCTGTTGTTCCACTCATTGTTCGCACCGCACGCCGGTACTTACATCAACCAACTGTGTGTTGATATCGACGGCCTGGATGTCGAGCGTTTCCGCGCCGCCTGGCAGGCTGCACTGGAGCGTCACGCGATCCTGCGCACGGGCTTTGCCTGGCAAGACCTGCCTTCGCCGGTACAAGTGGTTCATCGTCAGTTACAGGTGCCGATGCAGGTGCTCGACTGGCGTGAACGCGCCGTTGAGGAAAAGGCCCTGGCACAGGTGGCACGCGAAGAGCACACCCGTGGCTTCGATTTGCAGCACGCACCCTTGCTGCGCTTGTGCCTGGTGCGCGTCAGCGACCAGCGTCATCGACTGATCTGGACCAGCCATCACCTGTTACTCGATGGCTGGAGCAATGCCCAACTGATTGGCGAGGTGCTTCGCCACTACGCTGATCCCTTGGCACTGAAACCGGTCAAAGGCGGTTTCCGTGACTACATCGACTGGCTCCAAGAGCAGAATGTTGAGGCCAGCGAGCACTTTTGGCGTGCTCGTCTGGCGCCACTGGACGAACCGTGCCTGCTGGCCAGTGCTGTCTCCCAGAGCCAGGAAAGCGGTTATGGCGCATGCGCACGGGTGCTGACCAAAGACGAAACACATCGTCTGCGCGAATTTGCACAGCGTCAGCGGATCACGCTCAACACCTTGGTACAGGGCGCATGGTTGCTTTTGCTGCAGCGCTACACCGGTCTTGAGCATGTGTGCGCCGGCGTCACCGTAGCGGGTCGCCCCACGCAGCTGGAAGGGGTCGAGTCCTGGCTGGGCCTGTTCATCAACACATTGCCGGTTATTCAGCAGCCGCTCGCCGAACAGGCGGTGGGCGACTACTTGCGCGCCCTGCAAACCGACAACCTGGCCATGCGCGAGCATGAACACACGCCGCTGTACGTGATACAGGGCTGGGCCGGGCAAGGCGGGCAAGCGCAGTTCGATACGCTGGTGGTGTTCGAAAACTACCCGGTGGATCAGGCGTTGCGCCAGCATCAGGACCAGGCCCTGCAGTTCGGCCCTGTCGATCAATTGGAGATGACCAACTACCCATTGGCCCTGACCGTTAACCTGGGTGAAGCGTTGGCGTTTTCCTGTAGCCATGACCGTGCAGCATTCGATGACACAACCGTGCAGCAGCTGATGGCACAACTGTGCTGCTTGATGCTCGGTATGGCCCGTGATGCTGCGCAACCGCTTGGGCGGCTGGAGCTGAATGATGTCACCGCGCGTCAACAACTGGTGCACTGGAGCGCGGTGCAGCAACACTTCCCGGCGTTCGTGCCGATCTCGACCCGTATTGCCGCGCAGGCGGCGTTGCGCCCTGACGCCGTGGCGATCCGTCATCAGGGCGTCAGCCTCTGCTACGCCGAGCTGGAACAGCGTGCCAATCAACTGGCCCATCGCTTGGTGAGCCTCGGTGTGGGCAGCGATGTACTGGTCGGCGTGGCCCTGCCACGGTCGCCTGAACTGATCGTCGCCCTGTTGGCTGTGCTCAAGGCGGGTGGTGCCTATGTGCCGCTGGATCCGGACTACCCGGCAGAGCGCTTGGCCTACATGGTCGAGGATTCCGGCCTGCACCAGGTCATCAGCCTGTCCAGCCTGGACTTGCAGTTGCCGGTACAGGCATTGGCGCTGGACACCCTGGACCTTTCTGCAGAGCCATGCAGCGCACCACAGGTGACTATCGACCCGGAACAACTGGCCTATGTGATCTACACCTCGGGCTCGACCGGTCAGCCGAAAGGTGCGCAGTTGACCCAGCGCAACGTCGAACGCCTGTTCCAGGCCACCCAGGGCGATTTCGGTTTCAACCACGACGACGTCTGGACACTGTTCCATTCCTACGCCTTCGACTTCTCGGTGTGGGAAATCTTTGGCGCCCTGGTACACGGCGGTTCTTTGGTGATCGTGCCGTATTTCACCAGCCGTTCACCGGAAGACTTCCTCAAGCTCCTGAGCGAAGAGGGCGTGACGGTGCTGAACCAGACGCCATCGGCGTTCCGTCAGTTGATCCCTCTGGCGCAGAAAAGTACGGCGCCGCTGAGCCTGCGTTACGTGATTTTTGGCGGCGAGGCATTGGAACTGGAAAGCCTACGGCCATGGTTCGAGCGCTACGGTGATCGCCAGCCGCGCTTGATCAACATGTACGGCATTACCGAAACCACGGTGCATGTGACCTACCGGGAAATCACCGGGCAAGACCTTTCACATAAGGGCCCGAGCCCGATTGGCCGACCGTTGGCCGACCTCAGCCTGCACGTGCTGGACGCCAACCTCAACCCGCAACCGGTCGGCATTGCCGGTGAGCTGTACGTCGGCGGTGCTGGTTTGGCCCGTGGCTACCTGAACCGCCCGGAGCTGACCAGCGAACGTTTCATCGCCAGCCCGTTCGATGCCAGCCAACGCATGTATCGCAGCGGCGACCTGGCCCGACGCCGGGTCGACGGCAGCCTGGAATACCTCGGCCGTATCGACCAGCAGGTGAAAATCCGTGGTTTCCGCATCGAATTGGGTGAAATCGAAGCGCAGTTGCAAAGCCACCCGCAGGTCAGCGAAGCGGCGGTTCTGGTGAAGGACGGGGCCGGTGGCCCCCGGCTGGTGGGCTATGTCGCCAGCCCGGACCCGGCGATTCAGGACGAGCTCAAGGCCCACCTGCACGAACGGCTGCCGGAATACATGGTCCCGGCACAGATCGTGGTGTTGGCGAGCTTGCCACTGACCGCCAACGGCAAGCTCGACCGGCGCGCTTTACCTGAGCCGGAAGCTGCTGCAGGCCGCGAGTACCGGGCGCCGCAGACCGATACCGAACAGGCCATCGCCCGTATCTGGGCGCAGGTACTGGACGTAGAGCGTGTGGGCCTTGATGACCACTTTTTCGAACGGGGCGGGCATTCCTTGCTGGCAGTACAGACCGTTTCACGCCTCAAGCGTGAGTTCGATCTCGACGTTGGTGTGCGCGAGCTGTTCGAACACCCACAGCTTGAGGCCTTCGCCCGTTATGTCGAGGCATTGCGCCCTTACGCCGAGGCTGCGCGCCAAGAACTGCAAGACGATATCCATGCGGCATTGGCGGAACTCGACGGTCTTTCGACTGAAGAACTTGAAGCCCTGCTGGCGGAATAGGACAGAACTGAATTTATGCAAAGCCTGATCGCATCCTTGAAAGACCTTGCCCCTGAAAAACGCAAGGCACTGGCCGCACTCTTGAAGAAGAAAGGTATCGACCTGTTTGCGCAGATGCCTATCAGCCCGGCTGATCGCACCCTGCCACTGGCCTTGTCTTATGCTCAGCAACGGTTGTGGTTTCTCACGCAACTGGCGCCGGCCAACAGTGCCTACAACATTCCGGGCGCGCTGCGCCTGCGCGGTCAGCTTGATCAAAACGCGCTGCAGAACGCTTTTGATGGGCTAGTGGCGCGTCACGAAAGCCTGCGCACCCGTTTTATCGCAGATGCCGATGCACAGCCACGGCAGGTGATTGATGCGCCGACGCCCCTGGCCATCAGGTCGATTGATTTGCGCGGGCAGGGCCCGGAAGCCCTGGCTGCCGCCGTTGAAGCCGAAGCCTTGCAACCCTTCGACCTGGCTAACGGTCCGTTGCTTCGGGTCACCCTGTTGACCTTGGCCGATGACGAGTACGCGCTGCTGTTGACCTTGCACCACATCATTGCCGATGGCTGGTCTATGAACGTGTTGGTGGATGAGTTTGCTGCCGCCTATAGCGCTAGTGTTCAAGGCCATGCGCTGGACCTTCCGGGGTTGCCGGTGCAGTACGCCGACTATGCGCAATGGCAGCGCGAGTGGCTCGAAGCCGGCGAGCTGCAACGCCAGCTCGAGTACTGGACGGCTCAGTTGGGGGATACCTCAGCGGTGCTGGAGCTACCGGGGGACTTCCCGCGCCCGGCGGTGCAAAGCTATCGCGGTGCCCAGCAGCGGCGTGTACTTGACGAAGCCTTCGGTCAACGCCTGCGCCAGTTCGCTCAGGCACAGGGCTCGACGACCTTCCAGGTACTGCTGGCGACCTTTGCCGTCTGCCTGCACAGGGCCAGTGGCCAGTGCGACCTGCGTATCGGCGTGCCGACGGCCAACCGCAATCGGCTGGAAATCGAGGGGTTGATCGGTCTGTTCGTCAACACTCAGGTGCTGCGCTGCGTGGTCGATAGCCACGCAGGCTTTGCCGACCTGCTGGAGCAGGTACGCGAACGGGCCCTTGGCGCCCAGGCCAATCAGGACCTGCCCTTCGAACAATTGGTTGAGGCGTTGCATCCAGAACGCAGCCTGAGCCACAACCCGTTGTTCCAGGTACTGTTCAACCATCAGCGGCAGCGCTTTGGCGCATTGGCTCACCTGCCGGGGCTGACCCTGGAAGCCTTGGATCAGGTGGAAACCGCCGCCCAGTTTGACCTGGGGCTGGACAGCAGCGAAGACGACAGCGGGCGTATTGTGCTGTCGTTCACCTATGCCGTGGATGTGTTCCTGCCTGCCAGTATCGAGCGCTTTGCTCAGCGTTTTGAGGCGGTGCTGCGCCAAGTCATGGAGCAACCGCAACAGCCGTTGCGGGTATTGGACTGGTTGACCGATGACGAGCATCGCCAACTGCACACCTGGAGCCAGCCAGCGGAGGTTACGCCACACCTGCCGCTGGTGCATGAGGCCATCAGCCAGCAAGCCGCCTTGC